>Ga0315289_10002036_pt1 | contig 31288 bp, 22 predicted proteins | sample YL17G11_40_MG_FD_203452 | JGI IMG/M metagenome (GOLD analysis project Ga0315289, IMG submission 203452) | Sediment microbial communities from Yellowstone Lake, YNP, Wyoming, USA - YL17G11_40 | ecosystem: Environmental > Aquatic > Freshwater > Lake > Sediment | place: USA: Wyoming | collected... | reverse complement strand
GTTGGTGGGTCAGCACCTCAAAACGGTAGTGTTGATAAAATCGTGGGTGTTGCTGCCAATTTACCTGTCACCACCGCTAGCGGGAAATACCCCCTCTCGAGTGAGGAAAAACGCAGTATTGCAAACAGGTGCAAACTAAGGAAACTGTCTCCTAAATACGGGGAAAACATCATTGAACTGGGGAACGAAGATATTGAGAAAATATCAGGTTGGATGTCGAAGTACGACCCAAGCCTGAGAAAGTTGTTCTCTTTTTCGAGTGTGAGTTTCTGTATGGACACAGAGACGTTCTCAGCCCATTATGATAGTGCTTTTATTCGGTTTGGTATGCAACCGCCCGGTTTACAGTACGTCAAAGATAATTATGTTTTTGGGTATAACGCCGCGATCCGTGGGTCTCCAGATGAAATAGGTTACAGGGGAACTCCATCGACCATACCAGAATTTACCTTTCACCACGAGAATGGTCACTCTCTCTACCATTTCATGAAGGGAGCGGTTAGATCAAAGTGGGATAAGTTGTACCAAGCGGGTCAGGTCGATCACTTGACGGTGTACTCAGGATCGGCCTCCAAAGAGGGTTTTGCCGAAGCGTTTGGGTTGTGGATGACAGTTAGAAATACCTACAAACCCGGCAAGAACGAGCCTTTGGATGCAACTTTCCGGTTTATAGAAGATATTGTAAACAGTGTCCCCCAAGTTAAGACCAAGGGATATTACAAGAATTTAGATATCATCCTGAACGAAGCGATTGAGAAAAAGATGCAAACGCTGAAGGGCGGCGTAGGATCGGGTTTCTTTGGTCATACAGGTCGCGTTGGAAAAAGAGGTGGAAGTTCACCGATTAGCGGCAGTGTGAGTGCAAGTGAAAGTGGAGCCAAGTTTGAATTTCCCGAGTTGACCGATAAAGATAAGAGAAACTCAAGACTTGTTGGCGCGTTAAAGATAATGGATATCAAAAAGAACGCGGATATAGATTACAAGAAAACCATAACGGGAGTGGCGGTATTCGTTGCCGACGCTGACGGAAATAACTACATGGGAAAGAACGATCCATTAGATAAATTGGGGAGTGTTCATCATACTCAATTAATGGCAGCTATTATCTTGGACAAGAACAATGCTGATAAATTTACAGAATATGCAAAAAAACTAGCTAAAGAAACTTTAGCCAAGAATAGATATGAAGATGGTGAGTTGGAGTATATTGTTGAAAGAACTGGGTATTTCCGAGGCGATTTGAGAGTCGACGGGATGTTCGTAAAGCAAAATAGCGATACGCCACTCGGAGAACCAGAAGATGTAATGAGAAAGTATGAATTAAACGTTTTGAATGAATTGCTAAGAAAAACAAAACGCTTTATGGGTAAAACAAAAAATGTTTTAGTGGAACCCAAAAGATTTCATTTGTACACTGGCAGATTGCACACAAGTTTCGAGAGGTTTGAAATAGACAATATAAGTAGATTTGTATTGGATGAATACAATTATGCCATACCAATCGAAAAAGAAGTCCGAACAGAAAAAGGCGGACGTGGCTCCGGCTTCATAGGTCACGCGGGTAGACCGGGCTTTGTGGGCGGTAGCAAGCCAACCACCACCGGAGCGGTAGCTAAGGCTGGAATCACCAAGACCCCTGAATTTAAGAAGTGGTTTGGAAAAAGCAAAGTTCTGGACAGAAGCGGTAGACCGCTGGTGGTGTTCCATGCTACAGCCGGAGAATTTGATACTTTTGATCCAGCAAAAGCAGGGACGAAAATAGATAGCGGTTGGTACGGTAAAGGATTCTACTTCAGTCCACGCCAGTACAATGTTAGCTCTTATGTTCAGGACTTCGACAAGACCATAGCCGCGGGAGACGTTGTTTATCAAGAAGGCGCTAAGATCATTCCGGTGTTCCTGAAGATGGAGAACCCGTTGGTGGTGGATGAAAGATACGGTATACCGGAAAAGATATTAGACCAGTTAACACCTTACGAAAAAGTAAGATGTGTAAGTGGTCTTATCAGTCACGACAAGTATTTAGACGATACCCCTGAAGGTAAGGCTTTTCTGGAGAGTCTTGCAGACAGTCAGCTAAGAAAAAACGGGAAAGTCAGCCATGTTATTGATGGTGTACTCAGTTCTGGAAGATATCGTTTTTCTCCATTTAATCAGAGATTGACAGATATATTTAGAAACGCCGGATACGATGGGGTAATCGTAGGACATGGGATTGAGTACGTTGTATTCGACTCAAACCAGATCAAGTCAGCGATTGGAAATTCTGGAGCCTTTGATCCTAATGATCCAAGTATCGTAAAAGAGTTTATTCTTGAGACCCTGAAGGGTGGCAAGGGAAGTGGGTTCTTTGGGCGTAGAGGACACGCAGGTATCCCCGGAGTTCAGGGCGGAAGCAAGCACGTAGGCGCGGCGTCGCCGGAACAGTTTAAAAAATTCACGAACTATTATATGGGGTATCCAGACCAACGAATTAACCCATGGGATATATATCATTTTGCTGAAAGATTGAGTGAATTTAAGAAAACGAATAAACTTCCCTATATGCACGAAGATTATCACGGAATAAAATACGGGGATTCTCCAGACCGGATGTTGATTACGGAAGAAGCTGTCGCAGAGTTAGAAAGAGAACTTCAGCAAAAAATTGATCGGCGGCAGCAGGAATTAATTGACATTTTGCCAAAAACGTCTGGGGAAATGTTTGACGCTCTGGGAGAAGAATGGAAGGGCGTAGATGTAAACTCTTTTGTGGTTATGTCGAATGAAGATTCCAGAAATCGGTGGGATCAAACTACCAACGCGATCATAGACAAATACTTTAGCGGCGTGGATTTACGTAATTATTCCATGGATGATATCCATCAATATTTTGAGGGTTTGCAAGCCAGTGCGCTGAAGGACGCGGATGGAAATACTCAAGACCCGGATTATAAAATAAAGGCTGGTCAACTCCATAACATCAGAAGCGCCGTAGACCGATATCAGGTATTTGAGGTGCGTCATTTGGTTGCTCGAGGGGAAGTTGAACCGGATAAAGCTGAAGAGCTTGGTGTCTGGAGCGGTAAACACCCGCAAGGTAATGAGAAATGGGAATCTTTACCAGATGACCTGTACCATTGTACAACCAACCTTCAGGCTGTGTTGGACTCCGGTGGACTAAAATCGAGAAGAGAACTAAGCCAGTGGCGCGGCGTGGGTCTCTCTGGCGGTGAGGACGATACCATTTCTCTTACCACTGACTCGAAGGTTGGAAAAGATATCGAGCGCGCTTTGCACGAAGCCCATATGGTTGCTAATGGTCAGATCACTGTAAAGGATATGGCTCAAATGGCAAGAGACGGCTGGGGCGGCGTTGGACACAGTTGGATAAAGGAATTTGAGCCAGATTCACCGGGATATCGCAATGAATTAGCGGCGGCTATCATGAGAGAGGATATAGCCAAAACCAAAGAAGAAAAGATAGATTCGGCATGGGATTTCTGGCATATTTATTACGCAAGATTTAGACAGCACGCCGGAGGTTTCTTTGATCCGTTGTTCTTTGGAACAGATCACAAAGCATTGGGAAAGCTAGACCCCAGTAACTTTGGTACGATCAAACTAAAACCCAGAGGTCGGGCACGTGGTTATCAAATGGGTGACATGGAAGAGTGGCGCACAGTAGGGGGTGATACAATGAGTATTGTAGAGACCACCCACAATTATGACCACAATGATACCGACGCGATCTTGAAAGGATTTTAACCATGCCACTGGCTTTACCCAGTTTGCCATTGAGTTTAGATGAAAGCCTTGTTACCCCTGAGTTGTGGGCAAAGGCTAAAGAACGGTACGACGAAGCCGGAGCGGTAACATTCAAGGGTGGTGTCGGATCGGGGTTTTTTGGTCACGCGGGTCGGGTTGGTAAAAGAGGCGGAAGTTCACCGAATAACAGCGGCGATGTAAGCATGAGCGTTTCGGCTGTTGGTGATCCGCGGCATCCCAAGGCTCCAATTCCCGAAGACCCTACTGAATCAATCAATCTTATAAAGGTGGATCGTCTTGAGGGTTTACCAAAAGACAAAGAGGGGATCAGGGGATATTGGATAGACGAAAATAACACATTGTATTCAGATGATTCTAAAACCCTTAAGGGCGATTGGTCTGGCGGGTTTCATACGTACAGTATGGCTCAAATTATTTACAACCGTTATGAGTACGACAAAATTGGGAAATTGGCGATCAAAGTTATAGATGGACGTGACTTCGAAAACCAAGAGATAGAGCATTGGGGTCTTGAGAATGGTTATATAAAAGTACGAAGCATGGAAGGTATACCCGGACACCGTAACTGGTCAGAGCCAAGCGCGACAATAACGGTATTACATGCCAATCGTGCTTCATTAAGGCGTATCCAGAAGCTTATTGATAATGGATTGATCCTGCGCGCAAAAGATTACACGATTATCTCTCTTGATGCTGATTCTCCGGCAGGGATTAATTTCGCTAAGATACCAGCATTTGATTTGATGTCGGCTACCTCAATTGTTCCAGAGAAACAACCGGATGGAAATGGATTTATCCTGAAGGAATTTCGTCGTGCTCTGAAAGGTGGAGCCGGATCAGGTTTCTACGGTCACGCCGGACGTGTAGGCAAGCGCGGCGGCTCCGCTCCGCAGGGTGGGTCGGTCTCTGCTTCTGAGGGGGTATTGAGAATAACACTGGGAAACAATGTTGAGATGGATTTGGATCAAGCCAAGAGAGCACCTGTTTCAGCGCCAAAGACAGCAAAGAAGGGCGTTTCGTTTGCGGTAAGAAACCCCGGTAATGCAAAATTATTGGACGAATTTAGCGGAGGTAAGTACGGGGAAAAAGCGCGTTGGTTGTACAAGAGAAAACCATCTGCGGAAAACGAAGATTATTTACAGCGCTACGAAATGACTAAAGCCGCTCTTAGGGGATGGATTGGGATGTTTAACAAAGCCCCACAGGGGATGAAGACTATTGTCGCCAGAAGCAACGGTGATATTGTGGGCGCTCTGGCATATGATATGGTAGAAAACATTATGACACGAGAACATCTTGTTAAGGTTGATTATCTTGGATCAATGGAGAATGGAATAGGGTTAGGGCTTATGAAGAAAGTGGCTGGAATTGCAAAAAAGAAGGGTGTTGGAATGGTTTTGTTTTCTGTAGAGAGGGCGGTTCAATTCTACGAAAAGCTGGGAATGAAAAATGGCGGTGTTGTTCCTGAAGGGAACGGAGAAATCGACGGTTGTACTGTGTTCAGTATGACCCCCGAGCAGGTTGCCCAGCGATGGAAAGAGACCGATCAGGAACCCGTTGAATTTGTCAAGTACGCTCCCGATCTTTCAGTTTTGAGCAAGATGGCAAGAAATGTCAATGATTTACAGTGGAAAACACTTGCTAAAGAACTTAGGAAGAAGTATAATGTAACCAAGGAGTCTCATATGGCATACGCGGAGATAGAGGTGTTTGGAAAGAAAGCTGTACTTACAGAGAAAGGTTGGGAATGTGACCAGCCTGACATTGTTAAGGTTTTGAACCTTGAACTCCAGAGACCACTGGACGGATACGAACCCGACCCTGCCGCCGCGTTTGCAGAGAGAGCGGCAAAACTCATGGGCGGCAAGGTGGTGTCGATTGCCAAACTGGAAACTCCCGAAACCAAAGACGGTAAACAGGTCGTTTATTAGGAGCGCCATGTTAAATCCAAGTGATTTTGTCCACGCTGGTACTGGTGAGGTATATCAGGGAAAGTTCCCTGATAAAGTCTCCGCTCCTGTGGGTGAGACCAGAGAAAACGGCAAGGGGTCGATCAGTTTTACGGTACTGAAATCAGCCAAGTCCGGCGATCCTGAGTACGACGACATTCTTACCGTGCAGATGCTTTATCAAGGTTACATCCGTAAAGAGCGCCCATGGCTGACTGAGAAAGAAGTGACCCTGAAGTAGAAGCGTAGTCTTCCACCGGGAAACATAGCTGGCTGGTCGAAGCACATGGCGAATGTTTTTGGAGAAGACCCCCACTTTTTTACAAAGTGTATGGACGAACTTGAGAATAACTCCGAGTTCTGGCATGGAGAGAAAGATCACAAAGCACCCTACGACAAGAAGATGAGAGCCAGTATTTGCGCCAGAGCGCATTACATTGTTACAGGTATTTGGCCGGGTGCGCACGGGGGTGATGATCCTAACGCAAACGAAGGGGGAGAGACACCGGGACGCAAAGAAGTATCCTACGAAAAGCTAAAGAAACTACTGATTGAGAAAACATTAAAAGGTAGTAAAAAATCAGGATTTTACGGTCACGCAGGCAGACCGGGACAGAAGGGCGGAAGTGCTCAGATGTCACGACGTTTTACTCCCAAGCCGGAGACACTGAGAAAGCACGAAGAAGATGTCGATCAGCCCGATCCAGATCAGGACGAGTTCGGTCACTGGAGAAACCTAAATCTCGAAGACCCAGAAACGATCTTTGATAAACCAATCGAACCCAAGGTTCCAGAGGAATTGTACGAAGGGTCTTTGTTTGACCTGAGTGAGTTTGCTGGATTAAGTCGTGATGGAATACCATACGATCAAATTTCAGGTATGGCGTCTGTTGCCACCATGTTCGAGGGGTATGATGAACGTAGCGGTATCACGGTAAAGCGTTATGATCTTGAGTATTCTGACGCTACCGAAGAGGAACACGAATCCAGCGATGAGGGGGATACATTTAGGATAAATTGTAGGCTGGAAGATAAAAACGGCAATAGAGTTGGATTGGCAGAAATATCCTACGACGGAGAAGACGGCGCTGTCACACTGGACTTATTGACAATTGACGATAAATATCGCTCTTCTGGTTTTGGATCGCGGTATATCGAACACATTGAAGATGTTGCATTCAATGAGTTGTCGGCAAATAGTGTCCAATTACACGCCAATATCGACGTAGGCGGATATTTCTGGGCGCGTTGTGGGTACGATGCAGATGGCAGGGAAGTTGAATATCGCAAGGAAAAATTGATCGAAAGTTGCGTGGACAGATATGGCGGAAGCGAAATGGAGTACAGGGATTTGTTTGAGGACTTCAGCCATATGTGGGATATCGCCTCTGCGCGCGGGCCGGATGGTTTCAAGATTGGTAAACAATTATTGTTAGGGTCGAACTGGATGGGTTACAAGATGAATCCAGATTATGACGATGGTGACGGCGGATGGAACATCGGCGCAGCTTATTACGATTCCCGCAAAGGAAAGACCGCCAAAGGGTTGCTAAGATCAGATAAACCAAAGAAGAAAAAGGGTGAACCAACATGGTAACAAAAAAAATTCCAGCCACTTTCGAGTTGACCAAAGACGGTAAAAGAACTGGTGTTTCGGCTGTTGGTCATGAATGGTACGAAGAAAGAGCCGACGATCTTTGGTTTGAGAATGTTAAAGGATTGGTTCCTGACGTAGATTGGTCTAAAGTTACCACCACCAAAGGCGGCCCGGGAAGTGGGAATTTTGGGCATGGTGGTAGACCGGGAAAAGTGGGGGGGAGCGCTCCCGGTAAGAGCGGAGTGGCTCCCAAAAATGGAGAGGTTAGCGAAAGTAGAGCTAAGGTATTGCCTGTCTCCCATGACAGCGGTTCAAAAAAAGACGCGTTGAATATTTTATTGACGGGGGTAGGCGGGCAAAAAAGAGAATTGCCTACAGGCGCTTTGGTCGACGGCGCTGATCCAGAAATGTTGGAGGCTGTATCAAATAAATCGGGTGTTGATAAAAAGAAAGTAACTGAAATTATAGACGCGTGGAACGTTTTTGAAGACGAGCCATTACGCTGGTCATCTATACAGAAATCGGCTTCATCTGTTTTTGGTCTGGAAATGGGGAGTTACATGGAAGATAAATGGAACTTCGAAAAAGACAACTTTTCATCGGGAAGATACAAGAATTTTTACGACAAAGATCACAGGCAGGATACGAAGAATACGCTGGAAGCTATTTACGCGACTACCCAAGATCATTTATCTAAAAATGGGTACTCACCGGACGAAACCATTACTTTATTCAGGGTAATAGACAGAGGATCAAAAAAATCAGATTTGGGAAAAACACCAAAGGGGAGTAAGGTAACTTGGCAAGGGAGTCCGCTGGAAAGCTGGTCAAGTTCTCTTGATTTTGCAAAAAAGTTTAAAAAGGATTACGGCGGAAAGGGCAGAATAATTGCTTGCAGAGTGAAAGCCAAGAATATATTTTCCACCGGGAGAACTGGGTTTGGAACTTTACAGGAAAAAGAGTTTGTTGTTATGAATAAAGAAGCTTTAAGCGGGGAGCTTGTGGAGTAAAAATGAACAAAATAATCAATCTCGTTGCAGATAACGATCAAGACGAATTGTGGATGCAAGACGCCAGAAAAATGAGAAGGGGAAAAACCGTATCGACCAAAGGCGGCCCCGGTTCTGGCAACTTCGATCATCAAGGTCGCCCCGGAAAGGTTGGGGGCAGTGCCTCTGGTAGCTCAAAACCTGTTGCAAAGCCAGAAGGGGAAGTGAGTGAATCTCGCAATAGAGTCGGTTCGATTGCGGAGTATCGCAGAGAGACCCCAAAATTCAATCGTTCTAAATGGGAAAAGAAAGATTTTGGTACTCGGATGTCAGAATGGGATGGAATGTCAGCCGCTCAAAGAGACGCTATGGCAAGGGCGGATGTCAGTATTCAGTCAGATATCGAAGGTCGTCTTTCTTTTGCCGGAAAACATCCCGAGTACGACGGCGATGTAAGCGGAGCGATTGAGAAACGTGTCAAACAGATGGGCGATTTCATACCATCCGAATCAGCAAAAACGATCAGTAATACCGTGTCAGAACTGGATGGTGTTCTCGAGGGTCTGGAAGTGGATGGAGCCAAGAGACACGCTTTAGCCATGCAGTGCGTAGACGCTTTAGTCGCTCAGGAAAACGAAACCCTAAAAAGAACGCTGGGAGACCATGGGGTAGCTCACATTGTTGGAAATATCAACATGGCGAAAGAAGTTCTGTCTACGGTTCCGGGCGCTGACGCGCCGGAGGACATCGCTGGAATTTACATCGGTTCGATCTTCCATGATACTGGCTATTTGACCGAACCCGGAAAGGTGTTGGGCATGGACAAGGATCATCCCCGCTGGAGCACAGAACACTACGACAACAATGTCCGCTCTCTCGTTGGGGGTATGCTTGGTAATCGCGTGGCTGGTACAATCTCGAACAGCATTCGTAACCATGCTGGCACTGAGATCAACTGGGATGACGATCCGAGCGGGTCTTCGTTGAGGTTGGCTGATAACCTTGGTTTGTTCCAAGACCAGAAATTGCCTGCTATGTTCCGGTACGTTCCTCAGAACGTTGGCGTTCTTGAGAATCTTTACGCTGGAAAGATCAGCGAGTCAGACGCTCGATTGCAGATCACTACCAACATCAAGGCAAGCAACCTGTCTGACTCCGTGAAAAGTTCTCTAAATGAGGGTGTAAAAGAGGTTTCTAAGATAACAGGGAAGTTTACTTTAGGTATGTTGGGCGGCAGAGTCAAAGGTTTCTCTTGGGTGACTAGCAAGAAAGGCAACCACTTGAGAATATCTTTCGCTAAAAACTCAGAGGCGACTCGGTTGCAAAAGATGTTTGATCTGGGTCAAAGCCAGTTCAGGAAATTTGCAAAGCCATACGACATTGACCCCGACGAATTTATCCGGACGCTTACTGGAGAATTTACCGACAGTCGCACAGGAAACACTGTTTTTGAGGCTATAATTGTAGGTGAAAAGGAATTGAAAAAACTACAAGATTTAGTCTTGAAACACATGGGTGGTCAATGAAAGTAGAGTTTCTCGTTCCAGATAAGAAATATTTGAACCCCGATGGTTTCATAAAAGCAGTCACCAGCGCGGTGGATTCTATGGCAGAAGCGGCGTTGATTGATTTTCAAGTTACAACAAGGACTTGGACAAATAAGCCCTTGTTCGAACTGAGTGACAAGAGCACAAAGAAACGCATTGAGAAAATTGTTTGCACATATAGCAGGATTTATAGATACGTGGCGTTGGGAACATCTGTGCGAAGGGCAGTAATGTCGAAGAATTTCAGGGCTAAAACAGTTGTGGAGTCCATTCGCAGTCGAGTTGGCAAGGGTGGTATGGTTTTCTTCAGCAGGAAGATCAGTCTACCCGGTATCAAAGCGCGCAACTTCCATAAGGTGATTGCAAAAAAATGGACACCAAAGTATTACAAAGCCATACAAAAAGCCATTATGATCGAGGCTCGGAGACAGGGAGCGCTCCCCCCAAAAGTAACAACGATAACAACAAAGTGATGCACTGCAAAATATGTGGGCGTGTGGTTGGGCATATTATCGACGGGAAATTGAAAATAGGTGAAGTTTCGTTTATTTTCCCCGTTACTTTTGTTTGCGAGTGTGGGGTTCGTGGAAAGTGGCGACCATAATTCAGTGAAACTTAGTTGAATAACCGGACTTGATTATGCTATAATACAACAAGGAAAGAGCGCCGGGTCTCGTAACAGGAGAACATAAAGCGGAAACAGGCTACCCGCTACCAAGAGGTGTAGCATGGATTCTGCTTTATTGGCAAATCTAAATAGTCAAATAAACTTCGAAAGATATTCCGCCGAAGTTTATTGGGCGTTGGCTGTGCCACTGGACGATATTGATCTCTCTGGTATGGCTAAGTGGCTGTACGATCATGCTGTAGAAGAGCGGACGCACGCCCAGAAGTTTATAGACTACTTACTGGACGTTAATGAGAAAGCGGAGATCGGCGCTCTGGACGTGCCCACCACTGTTTCAGGGGAAGATGTGTTCTCTTTGGTTCGAAAGACTTTCATTGCGGCATTGGAACACGAAGGCAAAGTCACAGCGCGCATCCACGATCTTTATAAATTAGCTCGACAGGTAGACGATCTGCCAACCTGTGAGCTTTTGCGTTGGTTCATCACAGAACAGGTTGAAGAAGAGCGAAAAGTCGTTACTATTCTCAATCGGTTGAATGTCGCTGGAACAAATGGAGCGGCTATTCTGATGCTTGACGAAGAACTTGGTGGAGGTTAAATCCTATGCCATGGCACATTGAGAAACACGATGACGGATATTTTGTGGTCAATTCTCACACAGGAAAACTGATGAACAAAAAACCGCACGACTCCAAAGGTGAAGCTAACGCTCAATTGAGAGCTTTATATACCAATGTTCCAGACGCTACCAAAGAAATTCGAGATATCACCGATGTTTTCATGGAAGCATTTAAGGGCGGTGTTGGATCAGGCAATTTTGGTCATGCTGGACGCCCGGGAAAGAAAGGCGGATCGGCTGGCGGTAAAGGCGGAGCCATGGGTTCTACCGCTGAAGCGTCTGCGCGTGGTGAGCTTCCCCAGTGGGCGGCTGATGCCGGATACAGTGGTATTGGCGGAATGACCGCTGGTCAACAGAAAAGGGCGACACAAAATCGCAAGCGAATGATGGGCGAAGTATCCGCGTCGATGAACAGAGTTTTTAGCGTCAATGATTATTTCGGCCCTGTCATTAATAAAGATTTAACTTCAGGCGAACAACAGGAAAGGGCTTTTAATTCAGAGCTTAAGACAAATGCTGTACAAGCGAAAATGCTAAAAACCAGAATTACCAAAGGCGACGTTATGGGCAACAAGCCCGACGTTGATGAAGTGAGTGAATATCTTATGTCAGTAAGGCAGAATTATTTCAAGTATAGAGATATGCTTGATGATGCAGGCGATGAACATGAAAAAGCTCATATGAGAGGGAGTATATCTGGTATGAAAAGGGGATGGGATGAGCACTTTGACAGCGATGAGTTTCTAAATAGCAGAAGTACAGAGATGTCCATTCGAAAATACGCCCGGTCACTTTTAGGAACAAAGAACAAAAAGAGAATGTCTGGGGGCGATTACGAATATGAAAACGCCATGGATATGGGTAGGTCAATGGAGAGTGATGGATTTGGTGCTGGTAGAGGACAAAGAGAACCTTTGGGTGAAAAACAAAAGAAGGAAGTCTCTACCGCTCCAACTGGTGTTCCTGCTCACGGGCCGGGTGGATTGTATTCCATGGCTGGTATGGGTGGGGCATATGAATCACCTAAGAAGCGTAAGATCAAAGTAAAGAATCCCAACCGCAATATCAAGGAAGAAGCAGAGATGGTTGGGAAAGAAATACGGAGAAAAATGAGAGTATGAGCTTACGAACTACCCTTAAGCAAATGAGCCAGAACCCTGAGACCGTCAAGAGGGGCTTGGTTGTATTTAAGGATTATCAAGGCAAGCACCGCTGGGTAACTCTCTCCAGCAACCCTTATCGAGATCGCGACGGTGAGATCGTATCAATGAAGGCGCTGGACAACGATGTAATCAGAGCCGATGTAGATGGAGACTATGGTACTTTGCGCTGGTGGCACGTTCCCGGTGCTGATCTTGGCACTTGCGATTTCAACGCTATGTTTGGAAAAATTCTAGTTGAGTCTGGAACTTTCAAGAACGAGCAAGTGGGTGCACGAATGAAAGAGCTTGCTCCTGAGTTACAGGTCTCAATTGGGTTTTATCACCCTGCGTCCGAGCCGGATTCGGACGGGGTGTTTCACAAAATTCGACGATTTGAGCGCTCGTTACTCCCGGCAGGTAGAGCCTCTAATATGTTTACACAATTTGCTGTGAAAGGAGTTGACGATATGGCAACGAACAAGGAAAAGTTGGCGGAACTGAAACAGAAATTGGGCAACGACTCGTTGGCTGATGAAATTATTGATGGCGCTCAAGCGTCCGAAAAGTCTGCTGATGAGGCTGGTGTGGAGTTCAAGGAAAAGACCGAAGAGACTGAAGAAGTCGATGAAGTCCAGACTGAGAAAGCCAAAGAAGATAAGAAATTCCCAGCGCCCAAGAAAGATGAAGAAGAAGTAGACGAGGAAGAAGGCGAAGACACTGAGGAAGAAGACGAAGAAGAAGCGGACGAAGAAGAAGAAGAAGAAGAAGAAGAAGACAAAGAAGTAGATACCGTTGGCAATATGTCGCATGAACAATTTGCTGATCTGGTTGCCGGGGCGCTAACTGTGTCCCTTGAACCTGTGCTTCAGCGGGTGAAGGAACTCGAAGCGACGGTAGAAACCTTGAACACCGAAACAAAAGAAACTAAGATCAAAAATGTTCGGCGTTACAAGGAAAATCGTGCCCTAAATGAACACGTTGAGAAACTGGAAGCACGGATCAAAGAGTTGGAAGGCGAAGTTCCAGCCGCTCTGAGTGAGGGCTATCGAGCCTCTCAGGATAATGGAACTGAAGTTTCCAAAGACGATCCACGCTTGAAAGAAATGCAACCAGCGGACGATCCGCTTGGTAATTTCACCAGCTTTTTGACGGGTGTTCCCCAAAACTAAACAGGCATTATGCCAAAGGAGATGAAAATGACTACTCAGATTGATTATCAGGCACTGGCTAATGCTCTGCTTTCCGAACAGAGCCAGCGCGTCCGCACCAAAGCGGTTTCTAGCACGCCATCCAGCATTTATGGGCATGGCCCCGGAGGGCTATTTAGCTCTCCCGGTCTTTCAAGACCTCTTTTCAGTGCAATGATCCTGCCCGTAGCTGGACTTCAGTCCATGCTCCCGGTGCGCTCGACCACCGAAACCAACCCGCTGTTTGGTATTATCACTGGCGTGACCGCCACCACCGGTGCTAATCCAGTCGGCGTTTGTGACGATCCCCCGACCTCTGGTGTTTCAAAGCTGTGCACGCACAGTTTTGTGTTTGGTCGGTTCAGCCGCCAGACTCGTGTGTTCGACATTGATCGCGCTGGTCGTGTTACCAATCGCGGTGAGTTCCTTGATCTGACTTTGATGAACAATCCGTTTGATCGTGGAACTTCCGCTAATGTCCCCAGTGCCCCCGGCATGAATCCCCAGCAGATGGCTCAGAATGAAGTCGCAAAGGCTTTGTTCGAGTTCGCCGTCTCTTGGTCTCGTGACTTCGCTAAGACCCTGTACACTGGCAATCCCACCAACAACACCGCTGGTGGTGGTTATAAAGAGTTTTACGGTTTGGAAACTTTGGTAAATACTGGCTACCGCGACGCTGAAACTGGCGCTGCTTGTGCCGCCGCCGACGCCATTGTGCGCTCATTTGGATCACTGAACGTTGCGACCAACGCCGCCGCACTTGCCAAGAACATTACCAACATTTTCCGCAACCTGAAATTCCTTGCCAATCGCGCTGGTCTCGATCCTGTCAAATGGGTTTTGACCATGCCCTTCGGTCTGTTTTACGAAATTACTGAGGTTTGGCCGATCAGCTATATGACCTACCGCGCAACTGCGATCCCCTCTGGATCAACCAACTTCGTCAATTCGGCGGATGTTGAGAAATTGCGCGATGAGATGCGTGGCGACCTGTACAACAATGAAGGACAGTTCCTCCTGATCGACGGGCAGAAAATTCCTGTCGTGATCGACAGCGCTGCTCCTGAAGTTGCAACTGGTACTGGTGCTTACCTTGCCGACATCTATTTCATCCCCCTGACCGTTTTGGGTGGACAGCCTGTAACCTATATGGAGCACTTCAACTATGACACCCCCGGTGGTGCTGTTGAAATGGCACGCCAGTTTGCTCCCGGCGACAGCTATTACACCTCAGACGGTGGTCGCTTCCTGTGGCACAAGAAACCCCCAACAAACTTCTGTGTGCAGGTTTTAGCGAAGACTGAACCACGCTTGATGTTGCTGACTCCCTATATTTCAGCACGTCTCGCAAATGTTCAGTATTTCCCTGTGGAACACGAGCGCAGTCCCTTCACCGACAACTACTACTGGGTCAACGGTGGAAAGACCGCTGGAGACGCCTACGCTCCTTCGTACTACAAACCAACTGCTTAGTTTGTTGGTGCTTTATAAAGTCGAAACGGGTGACGAAAGTCACCCGTTTCTCTTTAATAGTTGTATTCTACAAATCAATGTGGTATAATGATTTACACTGTACAAAGGTTGTGGTTATGGACATCAAAAACGTTATCCAGAGCATAAAACAAAACATCAATGCAGTTGACTTGATTTCTGAGAAAGTAATGTTAAAGAAATCCGGTTCTTGCTGGGTGGGGATGTGTCCCTTTCACGACAACAAAAATACGCCTGCCTTTGTTGTTTGGCAAGATGGACATTGGAAATGTTTTGGGGAGTGCGACGCCCATGGAGATGTGATTGATTTCTATATGAAAGTAAATCACACCGACTTATTGACCAGCTTAGAGGAATTGTCAAAGAAGGCTGGCGTGAAGTTTGATCGAAGCCCAGACAACGTTGAAATTCAGAAGAAGAAAGCAGTTTATTACCGGATCATGGAGCGCGCCTGTCAATATTATCAGGAACAATTAATAAATCACCCTAATGCGGGTGCTTATTTAACGAACAGGGGAATATCCCAAGAAACCCAACACAAATTTAGGTTGGGGTATGCTCCCCCAAATGTGGCAGATGGATTGGTTCAGTTTTTATCTAAAAGTGGGTTTTGTCTGGAAGATATTGTCAACTCCGGCGCAGCGCACAATGACGATGCCAACCATAGAATTTGCGATTGTTTCTTTGACCGAACCACGTTCCCGATACAAGATGTATCAGGTAGAGTAGTGGGCTTTGGAGCACGAACGATGACGAATAAGGTTCCAAAGTTTATTAACACGACTAATACCGTTATATTCGAAAAAGCCTCATCTCTGTATGGAATTAACCATGCAATTAGTTCTATTCGTAAAACAGGAGAGGTTGTTATTGTTGAGGGTTACATAGACGCCGTCATGCTCCAGCAGAGCGGCTTTGAGAATAGTGTCGCTGTAATGGGTACTGCTCTATCTGAAAAACACACCAAATTCCTTGGAGATGTGACCTTAATCTTGGCTCTTGATTCAGATAAAGCTGGGCAACAGGCTATACTAAAAAACATTATTCGAGTTGGAAACCAAAAGCGTATTGGGATAGCGGTGTTACCAGAGGGTAAAGACCCGGATGAAATTGTTTTGGAAGATAAAACGATCTGGTCAGAAATTGTGCTGAAAGCGGAGCCAGCGGCGCGCTTTGCAATAAATACAGTGCTGGCAAAAATTGACATTGAGAATCACCTTGATAAGTCCGGTGCGGCAAAAATACTTTTACCCTTGATTGGAGATATTACTGATCCAATTGTCAGGGACGGTTATATTCAGGAGCTTGCTAAGAAATTGCAGGTAAACGCTTCTGTTTTATCGAACTCTGCTAGAAAACCAATACCAGAAGATTTACCCGGGGATACCCATGAAGATGTAATTCTGGGAACTTTATCTAAATATCCTCATGCTGTCTGGTTGGTTGACAGAAAGCTCAGAGAGCGTGGATTGGCTCCATTCAATGAAAATGATTTTCCTGATACAGTGTTAAAGGCTGTTGCCAGATTAGTTCGGGAATCCGTTGAACAGGTAGATTACGACGCCGATGAATATATTAAGATCAACATCGCCAATGTCATTACAGAAGAATCCGTTCTTGAAAAATTAGCAAACGCCAATTGTTCTAAATCAGAAGATGAGGCGACAAAACTCTTGTATAATATAGTGGTGAGAATGAGGATAAAACAACTTGATTCAGAAATACAGAAGATCGCGTTTATGGATGGTGAGGATATCGCTGGAGTTTTGAGTGTATCATTAGAGAAGAAAAGACTTTTGAATAGGGCGTTGGAAATATGATTACCTACGTATTGACATCGGATCGGCACAATTGGTTACTCAGGGGGTTTATGCACCAGTGGCACAAGTATTGTAGATTGCCAATCACTATAGCTGGGTTCACGGAACCAAGTTACGGTCTTGACGATACGGACGATTATAAGAAGTACACCACGTTTAAGTCGATAGGGAAGTTTGAGGATTATCCTGTTGATAAGTGGTCAAATGGTGTCATCAAACTTCTGGAAGAAACTCCTGATAACGTGGTAATGATCTTTCTCGAAGATTACTGGCTTACCAGACGAGTTAACTTCAGAGCAATAAATTTTGCGGAGCGTATGGTGTCTCAGGACAGCGAAGTTCTTCGTTTCGACGTAACCACTGATCGACTCTATTCTCAAAAACTCATAGAAGTTGGAGCGCATGAGGATATAGATATTTTTGTAGCGGAACCCGACATTTACGCTCTTTCTTTTCAGGCGTCGATCTGGAGACGAGAATCTCTTTTGCAGTTACTTGTTCCCGATGAGACCCCATGGCAGGCAGAATTGAACGGTACTATCAGGTATAATGAAACTAAGCCACTAAAGATCATTTACGGAACAAGGCAGTGGCCTGTGAGGTACAGCATAGTTGTTAATAAGGGTGAGTTTGATAAAACAGGGGAGTGGATGTATCCTCCCAGAACCCTTTCACCAAATGATTGGATTGACCTAGAAAAACTAGGATACTGTAAACCCATTTTAGGAGAATAATTATGGCAACAATGAGTGCGTTAGGGTATGCAAATGCGTTTGGTTTCTTGACCGTAGAAGAAGTTTTAGCACTAAAAAAATATACAGCGACGATCCGTAAGAACGGTGTTATTGTCAACATCGGCGCTGGAACGGGCACAAGTGCTTTAGCTATCGCTGAAGAGCGTCCTGATCTTATTCCAAATCTGGTGACCATTGACATTACGGCTGAAGTTTCGCCTTTTGGTGGTCTTGGAAATGAGAGAACCGCTTTCAACGAATCAGATATTAAACCCTACCCAGTTCAGGTGTGTTGCGACTCTAAGAAATTCGCAGAGTTTTGGGGTGCTCCCATTGATATGCTGATTATCGACGGGGATCATTCATACGAAGGCGCTGCCGGAGACATGAAAAACTGGTTACCCTTCATGCTCAACAAAGGAATTGTTGTGGTACATGACATGGATGGAAAAACGTGGCCGGAGGTGGTGAACGCTGTGCGCGATGTAATGAGCGATTGGACAGAGGTTGAGCGTGTGGGTCGTTATGGATTTTTTATAAAGAGGTGATCCCATGAGCGACAATCCTTGGAATTGGTTGGTTCCCGGTGAACAGAAGACGGAAAAGGGTGGTAGGGGAAGCGGATTTACGGGTCACGTAGGTATTCCCGGTCATCGGGGTGGTAGTGCCCATTCTGGCAAAGTCTCGGAAGCTATGGGTAGAGAAGCATTGATTCATGAAACCGCCAACGCTATTGAGAATTTGCTAATAAACAATCCGTGGGGTTTTTCGTATCGTCCTGTGACTGGCTCTCCAACCAGTGGAAATATGGTCAGTTTACACCCGGACGAAGGTCATCAACAGATAATGGGTAGTAAAGATTTGCTAAATTCAGATCAAATGAAAAAAACCATTGTCGATTATGTTAGAAAGCGAATAGAAAAAGTCGTTGGAACCCCAGACTTGCATTTCGGTGGTTGGCAAAACGACGATGACGGTAATTTTTATCTGGACTTGTCTGGAAGAATACACAAAAAGGGTGACGCTTGGAATTTAGCTAAACAAAACAATCAAATCGCTTGGTATAACATTCAAGAAGAACATCAATATACTACTGCGAATATGAAACCAGAAGATTTTACTCTGGACGATTTTGAACTCACAGAACCCCCAGATGGGGTACGAGAAAAACAATTTAAAGGAGCGTACAAAATGGCTAAAGAGAATGGTAAAAAAGTTGGTGAAGTCACTGTGTTTCCGCGACCTACGGGTACGAGTGAAGAAGACATACAAAAAACGGCTGATGCGATTTTCAATCACATCTCCGCGTCTTTGAACGACTGGTTCAAGCGTCACTACACCGACAAAGGTAAGACCGTTGAGGACTATTACACGGACTACCCTGATCGCCGCCCGTAAAATAAATTGGAACAACAATGACGAAAATATATTTGAGCTTGAGACCTGAGCAGGTACAATTACACACGGGCATAGGACAAGTGGTCAATGCTCAATACAAATATCTTCCGAATCTGGGTTTTCAAATGGTTGATAATCCAGATGACGCCGACATAATTGTGTGTCATATTGGAAAGCAAAATCTACCAAGAGTTGACGTGCTACATCTCCATGGTATGTACTATGGAGATGTTCAGCATTTAAAGTATGACTCTTGGCATATGACGATTAATAAAGATATTATTTCTGCTTGCCGGGAAGCAGGGCGGATCACAGTACCAAGTCGTTGGGTTGCCTATCCATTTCAACGAGATATGAGAATTAGTCCGACTGTATTGGGTCATGGAATTGATCTAAATCAATGGAGTTTTAGTAGGGGGAACAAAGGCTATGTTTTATACAATAAAAACAGAGAAAGCGATGTTTGTACTTCGTTGCCCGCTTTGGAGCTTGCAAGACGGGGGGCTTTGGTAAAATCCACCTATGCCCCTGTAGGGATTGTTCCACCCGAAAACTTTGAGGTAATTGGGATAAAGTCGTTTGGTGATATGAAACCCATCGTTGAAAGCGCAGATGTGTATCTGGCTACGACTTTGGAGACTTTCGGAATTGGAACTCTGGAGGCAATGGCTTGCGGAATTCCAGTGCTTGGTTTTGATTGGGGTGGTACACGTGATCTTGTGGATCATATGAAGAATGGGTATCTTGTTAGACCCTACGATTATGACGGACTGTCTTATGGTCTCGCGTATATTAAAGACCATCGTGCCGAACTGAGCGCCGCCGCGATAGAGACCGCCAAAGGGTACGATTGGCCTGTGGTAATGGGGCGATACGCCAATGTTTATCAAGAAGTTCACGAGGAAAAGAAGAAATATTTTGCCGGAGTGCAGAGTAGAAAAGAAACTAATTCGGCGGATGTCAGTGTTATTATAACGAACTACAATTACAGCCGTTGGATTTGTGACGCCGTTGACAGTGTTCTCAATCAAGTTGTGAAACCGGGAGAAATCATCATTGTTGATGATGGATCGACAGATAACAGCGTTGAATTGGTGGAAAGTAAATATCTTGACAATCCATTAGTTAGAATAATTAAGCAAAAAAACAGGGGAGTAGCTGGAGCCAGAAATACTGGGGCTGCTTATTCAAGGTATTCTTTTCTCACATTCCTAGACGCCGATGATATGATCGAACCCCGTTTCGTTGGTGTTTTAGCCGACGCTCTCGAAAAAGACAAAAGTTTGGGAATCGTGTATTCCGGTCTGGCTTTTATGTCAGAAGAGGGAAAAATAAGTGCGCCTCCCGGTGATTGGCCCCCAGAGTTTTCGTGGGAAACTCAATCCAGACCAACCAATCCGCCCTCCAATACGATTCCGTCATGTTGTATGTTAAGAAAAGCGGTTTGGGAAAGAGCCGGAAACCTGAAGCAACGGTATGCTCCGGGGGAAGATGCTGAGTTTTGGACAAGAGGCTTGTCTGTTGGTTTCAACGCCAAAAGGGTAACGCAGGACAGATTGTTTTGGTATCGTTTTCACCAAGGGAGTGCTAGTAGGACAAAGAAATACAAATTGGTGAACGACCAATTACCTTGGATGAATGATCGTCTTTTTCCGATGGGTGCTCCTGTTGAAAAAAATAGGTCTCTAATTGTTCGTTCATATGTCCAACCGTTGGTCAGTGTTATTGTGCCTGTTGGTGCTGGTCATGAGAAGTATTTACCAGAATTGATCGAGAGTGTATTAGGGCAGACGCTCAGAGAATGGGAACTGATTATTGTTGATGACACAACGGAAGAGTTTGACCGTCTTGTTTCTCGTGGGGGTATGAGACCCTATCCATTTGCAAAAATACTGAAAACAGGTGGAAAAACTGGAGCGGGTAATGCTAGAAACGCGGGAATATATGAAGCGCGCGGAGCTTTTGTAACTTTCTTGGATTGTGACGATTATCTTATGCCGGACGCTTTGGAACGAATGTTGGCTACATACGTCAACAATCGCGGAAAATATGTATACACGGATTGGTACAAGTTATCTGTAGATGGTCAAGCGATTCGTACTGATTCAAAGGTGTATAATCAATATGACTGGAATATGCAACATCCGATCACCGTACTAATGGAGACAGAACAAGCGAAAGACCTAATGTTTAATCAAGAAATGCCTACATGGGAAGATTGGGATTTTTTCTTGAGAGCGGCGATCAAAGGGTATTGTGGAGTAAGACTTGGTGAACCTATGCTAGTTTACAGAACCGAATCTGGTATGAGACGCAAGTTGGCTCAAAATCCAGATGGAAGTAACAATGAAGTTTCTGATAAACTATTAAAGGAGTTTAATCAAAGCTACAGAAAATACTATACGGGAGAACTTAAGATGGCTAATTGTTGCGGAGGCGGACAAGCCGCTACTGAGATCATGAATGCAAAAAAGATGGGCGTAATGTCAAACAATCAAATACAGGAGACAATAGCAATGGAAAAAGATTATTATCGAATGAAATACGCTGGCGCTTCAGTTGGAGCTAAGACCTACATGGTCAACAATCGTACTTATCGCGGCGGCGACAACGATATTGATCGTTATGCCGATGTGTACAAAGACGATGTAAACCAGCTAGTCGCAACCGGATCATGGCAACTTGTTGAAATGGCTCGGGTTGAAACCAGAAATGACGTAATTGCCAGTATGGTTCAAACAGCGCCACAGGCTCACCCAGAAACTACCGAAAGAGAACGACAGGAATTTGCCCGGAAGAGATTGGATGATGCCAAGAAGGAAATTGAAAAAATGAACGGGGATTTTCCAGAAGAGATCGTTCCTGTTCAAACCCTTGTTCCCCAAATCCCCTTACCCGCCGCTGAGGAAAAAAGGAAAGAAGATGTGTTCGGGTTTAGAGACGTAGAAGAAGTTACCGCTCCGATTGAGAAACCAATCGAGGACGATGGGTTTGGAGAAGAAGTCGAAGAGACCCCCAAGCCAAAACGCAAATACAGTAAGGGATAAGTGGTGAATGTTCACTGAATTTACCACTGATCTTGTGTTTAGGTGGATACTCACTGTTTTGGTAGTATATCGTTTTGCTCACGCCCTGTCTTTCGAGACAGGGCCGTGGGCTATTTTTGAAAAAATAAGGGAGTGGGCTTATAAAACTTGGGGTATAGAAAAATGGCAGGCAGAATTTTTTAGGTGTCCGCTTTGCCAATCCTTTTGGATGTCTCTCTTTTTCGATCTAATCTTCTGGCACGGATTACCATGGCAAGATTTTTTGATGGTATGGTTCTCTGTTTCTGGAGCCATTGTTTTTCTACATTTTGTTTTAGAAAGACTAAAACGAGTGAGATGAGGTAAAAATGAATATCTTGAGCTTAGAGGAATGGAGAGAGCAAATTGGATACAATCCATATCATTTTTGGCAACTTGCTGGGGCAAAAGCTCCGGTAACAAGTGCTTGTAACTCAATAGTTCGCCAGTATGCTTGGCAGGGCGCAGATATGGGTGGTCGCTCGGATATTCGTTCTGCGATTGAAGCGGCAGAAACAAGGATTTCGACATTTTTGCACTACTCTCCAGCGCCTCATTATGTTGAAAGCACTTTGTCTTTTCCAAGATATCCTCAGACGAATGTTTATAGAGCGGGTTTCTCTGGAGCAGACGGAAGGTGGATAACTCTTCAACTTCCAGAGGGTCAAATTCAAGCGGTTGGAATTGAGACAAGAACTGTCATTCAAGCAAACGCGGCGACAGTTTTATCAGATACCAACGTTGATACGCTTTACGATACGTTTACTGTTACTGTTCCAGCCGGAACGATCACGGACGTGTCTGAAGTCGCCGTGTATTTTGCTTCAGCCAATAGATTGTACGGGGATGATATCACCGATGAAAAATACAGGATCAAACCTGTAAAAGTGACGATCACAGGGGGAAATATCGTAATCAAGGGCAGAAGTTGGTTGATTGTCAAACCTAATTTATACGAAGGTTTTAATGTAAACCAAAATGGGCAACTTGATCCATCCGACACCCTAAACTACGCCGCCGCTGTGGATGTATATAGAAGATACACCGCCGCCGGAGGGACTACATTTCAAACCTCACAGGCCGCGCTGGTTTGGGAGTCTCAGCCCTATCCGAGTTGGATCACGACCCCATATGCCGGATACGATGTTGCTGGAGTGGCTTACGCCATGGCAAGAGTAACAATCAGGGACGCAGAAAGAGGGATCGTAGGACTTGCTGAATCTGTATATGACACCCCCACCGATTCTTGGTATTCGTACCCATGGTGGGATTCGTCCCTACATCGACCCCCTGATCGGGTTATCATTCGGTACTTAGCAGGATACCCGCTTGACGCACAACGAGATTTCAGGTTAAATCCAAAAATGAGTTACGCCGTGTCACGGATGGCTACAGCGGAAACCACCAAGAGGATTTGTGCGTGTGACATAGCTAACAGAGAGCTTGCGTATTGGCAATTCGATCTTGCCAGAACTTCTGGAGCCGCCGACGAATCTTATGGAATGATTAGCCGTGAAGACTTGAATAACCCGTTCGGGACTCGCAGAGGACAGGTAATGGCTTATAAAGAGGTTAAAGCTAACCGGGTGCTTACCGGGTTTGTTGCCGGATAATCGGTGAAACTTAGTTGAATAAGAGTTATTGATTATGCTATAATACAATAAGACAAGAGCCGGGTCTCGTTTGCGGAGAACGATTGCGGAAATAGGCAAACCGTAGGTATGATACCTACGGTTTTATTCTTTAAGAAGGAGATTTTCAATGCCAAATTTAACTGCTGATGAAATTGTAACTCTACGACATAAGAGACATTTTATCCAGTTTGGTGGTGCAAAACCAAACAGCCCGGTAAAATACGGTGGACAAGATGCTCAGTACATGGTTGTAGAGGGGGTCTCGAATCCAGAAACTGGTGGTCTTGACCCGGTGTTTGTTCACGATCCGCGCAGACAGGGTTTGTATCGTTTGATTGGACGTTCGATCTCAGCGCCGGATTTACCTCAAGCCACTCTCTTGCTGAGAGAAAAGCATGGTGCTATTCCCCGTCAGTTGACGCGAATTGGATGCAAGTTCAATCTGTACGAACCGACTGGCGCTTGTGGAGACCTGAGTGACTTTTTGGGCGGCTGGGTAGATTACGTGTTGATCTATTCCGGTGCTGTTGTTTCTGACAAAGACCTTGGTAATCGTAGCGCTTGGGATGCTGACGATCCAATTGAAGACTCTTTGTCGCTCACACTGTCAGAAATTTACCCCATGGGTTCATTGAGTTTTGGCGAAGGTGCTGCCACTCAGGTGGATCGCAATGTGGTCGATATCGTGTACGGATCAGTGGTTTCCTGTGGTGATTGCAGTCCAGCGGATGACGGCGCTAACCGTATTTATGCTGTAACCGCTCCAAGCGGTGCTGGCTCTCCCGGTCTACAAGCTGAAGTTGTTTACACCGCTAATGGCGGAGCAACTTGGAGTCAGGTAAACATCACTGGTTTCGGCGCGACTGAGGCTCCGGTAGCGATTGATATCGTAGGAAGTTACTTGGTCGTGGTTGGTAGCGGCGCGTATTTCTATGCTCTGTTGAATTCTCAAACTGGCGCTCCGGGCACTTTCACAAAGGTGAGCACCGGATTTGTAGCAAACAAAGCTCCGTTGGATATTTACGTTGTCAGCCCAAGAGAAATTTTCTTCTCTGGTCAGGGCGGATACGTATACAAATCATCCAACCTTAGCGCTGGTGTTACTCCAGTTACCGATGGCTCCGTTACTGCTTCTGATCTGTATCGCATCAGCGGCGCTGAAGATGTTATTGTAGCGGTTGGAAAAGATGGCGCTCTCATCAAAAGCCTGAACCGTGGTGCAACTTGGGCTTCCACTACCACCGCTCCAGTTGGAACGCTTACCGATCTGTACGCGATTGCAGTGAAGAGCCGCTCTGAATTTTGGGTGGGAAGTAACTATGGTCGTGCTTATTACACTTTGGACGGCGGAGAATCTTGGCTGGAGCTTTCCTTTATTGGAAATGGTTCCGGTCAGGTGAAAGATATTGTTTTTGTGAATGAAGAAGTCGGCTACATTAGCTTCTCAAACACAACTCCACGAGCTTCTTTGATTACTACGTGGAACGGTGGCTCCGATTGGACAAGCACGTCTCCCAGAATTATGAATTACCCGACCATGAACTATGGTAACCGGATTGCGTACCCTGTAGCTGACTCTTCGATTGCAGTGAACAACATTGCGATTGGTGGATTGGCTGGCAACGGGACAGACGGGATAATCTTGGTTGGCGTTGCAGCCAGAATGTAAACGAAAGAAGGGGCTGGAAACAGCCCCTTCTTATAAAAACGTCAAATGGAGGTTTGGCAAAAATGACTTCGAAACTATCTGTATACAAATTGCCTGTTAGTGAATGTGAACTGACCATCAGGAAGGTTTCTCCCATGTTGGCCATGGAAGTAAATCGTATTTTTCCAGTTCCACAGCCTCCCCAGCAAGAAGTTGATTATGGGGATGGGAAAAAGAGATTAGAAGCGAATTTAGCACATCCAGACTATCAGGCGGCTCTTTTGAAACGAGACGAGAACATTCAGAAGAAAATGCAATCGCTTATTTTTAAGCGCGGAATTGCCATGGTTCTTACAGACGAGCAGAAACAAGAAGTTGCCGATCTTCGCAAATATTGGAAAGATGACATGGGCGAAGAGTTAGACGGAGACGATCTATTTGTCTGGGTGTCCTATATTGCCATTGAAGACGAAAAGGACATGACCGGATTGATGAACGCGATCATGTCTGTCTCTCAACCTACGCAGGAGGCTATAGAAAAAGCGAAGGATATGTTTCCAAGTACGGTACAAGGGTAGGGACATTTGGACATTCTTCCTTCCTAAGAGTGGGATTAAATACTCTGGAACACTGGAATGGATGTTCGCTGCAAGATGGGGCGGGTACAAATGGAAGGATTTTCTAAAACTATCTGGTGACGATATGTCTGTAATAGTAGCGGCTTACCAAGCGGAGAGACAAATAGAATCGGTTTTGGCTGAAGATCAAGCTAAAAAAAGCAAAGCCGCTAGTGCCAAGAAACCGTCAATAAGTAAGCCAAGGAGAAGATAGGTTGTCCGATCAGAGCCTGCAACCCGTTGGTGTAAGATTTATAGCTGACGGTCTTGATAATTTCACCAAAAGCCTAGGCAAAGCCAGTGAAACTGTTCAGGGTTTTGGGAAGACAGGTTCTGATTCTTTTTCACAGTTCAGTAGAAACATATCAAATTTTGGGAAAAGCACTCCTTTAGGACAGTTAAACAACTTAAAGGGTGCGATACAAGGCGCGGCTATGGCTGTTCCAGAGTTAGGAGCAGCCGTAGCCATCGGAAACTTGATTTCAGGGGCTTTCACTGGTGCGGTTAGCTCAATTATACAAACGGGGATGAGTATCGTTGCGGCGGGGGAACAAGCCGCGACTGTAATGAAAAACTACGTTATACAGTCAACGGAATTAGCCAGCCGTTTTGAACAATTAACATCCATTGCTGAATTGATGGGTAAAGAACAGGGTTACAGCGGCGATCAAGTAAATGGTTTTATCATTGCAATTCGTAAACAAGGTATTGAGGCAAATACAGCGGCTCAATTGGTTACAGAGCTTGCCAGAGCCAATATGAACATGGCTGATTCCACGAAATTGGCTAAAGCCGCTCAAGACACTGCTACTATTTCAGGGGAAAGCTCAACCAATCAACTTGAGCGGTTGAAGTACGGCATTATGACCTATAACTCAGAAACGTTGCGTAGCGCTGGGATTATGATAAATACTCAGCAAGCCATGGCTACATACGCGAAAACCATAAACAAAACCGCCGCCGCTCTTTCTCCCGCCGAAAAACAACAAGCCATGTTAAACGCGGTTTTAGTAGAAGCGGCTAAGGTAGAGGGCGCTTACGAAGCGTCGATGAACTCTGGCGCGAAGATCATGAAATCCATGGAGCGCGTAATCAATGATATACAAATAGCAATTGGACAGCCTTTCCAAGATTCATTTACCAATCTTGCTAGACTAATGTACGAGGGAGGGAAGGCGCTTACAAAAATGCTCGAACCGGGCGGTGCGTTATACCCGATCCTTGCCAGTCTTGCTGGCGTGGTAAATGTATTATCAAAAGCCCTATTTGATTTTTTCTTTCAAACGATCAGGATTCCTAAAGCTCTTGATCCTACACTTAAATCAGCTAAAAATCTTACCGCTGGATTGCATTACGAAGCGGCACAATGGATAAAAGATATCACCAAGTTTATTACTGACGCGACAGGAACATTTCAGGGCGCGATTGTACGAGCATTCTCGTGGGGTGTAAATTTAATAGTTTCAATCTCGAATGGTATCACCTATGGGCTAAAAACCTCTCTTGTTGGAGCGATGCAAGGAGTTTCAGGGTTTTTGGCTTATTGGCTACAGGGTCATTCTCCACCAAGAGTTGCTCCCCAAATCGACTTATGGGGCACTATGGCGATGCAAGAATACCTTAAGGGATTTACTCAGGCTGATTTCGGTATTCTTGATAATATCCAAGGGGTCTTGTCTGGAGCGTTGAGTTCCCTGACAAGCGCGGGGATGATAAGTAGTCAAACGGCTGGAAAAACACTTTATTCGTTATCGCAGGGATTCATTAAAGCAATCAAATCTGGAACTGGTTTCGATGCTTTAATAAAGAAAACAGTCAAGGCACTTGGCCCATATGGTGAAGCGATTGGGAATATCATCAAAAAACAACTTGAGCTAAAGACAGCAACGGACAACTTGCTTCAAGCGCAAAAGAACTTGCAGAATTTTTACGACAAAGCCAATAAAGCTCAAGATGATATGACCAGAATTATGAATGAATATAATCAACTGGTAAAAGAAGGCGCGTCTCCTGAAATTCTTGCGGCAAAGAAAGCTGAGTTTGATTTAGCTCGAAAGCGGAGAGATCAATCCATAGAAGAAGCAAAAGCGGCTGAACAAGCTGTTGTAGACGCACAGACAAATGTACAGAACACTCAGGAAGAGTTGGGTTTACAGCAACAGCTATTGAAGACATTGGAAGATTTAGCGGCGGCGAAAGTTCAGGCTGAAACTGCCCCACCGAGTCAAAAAGCCGCTGGAGGAGCGCCCGCTGGTGGGATAGCTACTCCGCCCGATCCACCAGACGCGCCGCCAGACCCTCCAAAATGGTTGGATATGACGTTTGAAGATTGGTTAAAAACACCAGAAGGAATGATGTATTCTCTCCAGAAGAGACTTGAAACTGCTATGGAACCGTTAAAGGCGTTGGGGCAGACTTGGAAAGATACTTTCTCCGATATTACTACTGCTTTCGACACATTTATTAATTCTCCGGGCGTAGTTGCATTTACAGCATGGTTTGAGACAAATAAAAAAACGATCACGGATGTGCTCTTAGCAATTGGGGTTAGTGTCGCCTTGATAATGGGACTTATTACTTTAGGAATTGTAATTGTATTAGGTGTAATTACAGTTTTAATTGCGGCGGTACTTATGGGAATTGGAGTAATTGTTGCAATTGTAACTGCTATTATCGCTGTGTTTGGAGTAGTTGCCTATTATATTGGTTACTTTGGTGCCGCGTTAGTGGACAATCTTATTCAGGCGTATGAGTGGTTTGGAAAAATGATATCTGATATTTGGAACATGATACTTGTTTTTGGAGCAACGATTGTTACTCAAATAATATTTTTTATTATCGGGATAGTAAATTATATTTTATCGGCTTGGACAAACTTATGGACTATGGCATGGACTATAATTGTTTATTATTATGAAAAAATAAAACAATGGCTTGTAGACATGGGCGTTACGATAATGCAAAATTTTGCAAAAGTAAAATTATTTGTAATCAATAAAATTACAGAAACTATTGCTTCAATTAGGGCAAAAATCAATGAATTTATAAAATTTGGCACAGAAATTGTTGAGGGTATCAAAAAAGGTATCACCGACGCATGGAAAAACCTGATAAGCACGTTTAACGGTTTGATCGCGATGCTTCCAGAGGCTGTGAAAAAAATACTTGGGATCGCGTCCCCCAGTAAGGCGTTCTCTCTTCTAGGTCGGGATATGATGCGTGGTCTGGCTGAGGGTATTCTCAAAAACTCAATTCTACCTACAGATGCTTTGCAGGTTTCAATGAACAGAGTTATGTTAAACGGCGGTATGGTGACTCCTCCAGCCAGTGCTTCAAGTATTGCCAATAACGCAGTGTACAATAATAGCAACAGCTATAACTATAATGTAAACGCAAACTACTCCAACTCTCAATCTGAGGGTTCGATCATACAAGACTTAAGAATTATGCAAATGTTGTCAACGGTGTAATCAATGCCAAGGAACAGACCACTTACCTCATATCGTATAACTCGATCAGACGGAGAATACTTTGATATCTCCGAGATGACCGACGCTTTTTATATTGGGGATGACAATCTTGGTATGCCGCCTTTGCATAGATTGAGCCAGCGCGGAGTATTTCAACACGGTGATACTGATGTTGATTTCAGGCTCGATCCAAGAGAGATCGTGATGAGTTTTGGAATCAAAGGATCATGCTACGAAGATTACTGGAATAAAAGAAAAAGGATATTAAGTATTTTTAAACCCAGTCTATCTCCATTGACACTGGAGTCTTTGGACTATTCAGGGAACATTCGCAGAATTAGCGCAAAGTATGTCAAGGGTCTCGAGCTAAACAGCGATGATAGTGAAGATATGGTCGGTAATGAGTTTTACCAAAAGATGGCTGTGGTTCTAAAAGCGAATGACCCGATTTGGTACGACCCCACTCTTTATTCACAGACCTATGCTTCAGTTGCGTTTACCGATCTCGTGTTTCCAATCTCTTTTCCAATTGAATTTGGAACACGGGTCATGACTTCTGTTAGTGATCTGGTGTATAACGGAACGTGGTTGTCTTATCCTCAAATTGTATTGACTGGCCCGATTGGGTATCCTATTATTGTCAACAATACAACGGGGGAAGTCATAGAGATGACCTACAAAATCGTTGCTGGTCAGATCGTTACCATGGACTTGTCTTATGGTCAAAAAACAGTATTTGACAGCGGTGGAAATAACCTGAACGGCGTTATTTCTGCTACAAGTGACTTTTCTACATTCCATTTGGAGCCGGAGCCTGTTGCCGTTGATGGAATAAATAACATCGAAATTACAGCGACTGAATTAACTCCCGGTGTTAGTAACGTTGTTTTTAACTATTACGAAAGATACTTGGGTATATAGAGGAATGAAACAATGACTGAAAAATCATACCCATGGGGTGGAACTACCGTAGGAGACGCCATTTACGCCAAGTATTCGGATGGTGTCTGGGGTGAAATTTGGAGAAAATTATTTACCAGCGATAGGACGACTCAGGGCGTGGTAAACGGGGTTTTAAATAGCCTTCAGGTTACTGGGGTTGGTAGCCCGATAAGCGTCAATACGGGATACGCTCTCGTAGATGGAAAATTCTACAAAAACGACGCTTCTACTAACGTTGTTATTCCCACTCCCGTTGGGGCGACAAGAAAAGACCTGATCGTTCTCAGAAAAAGTTGGGCAGGCAAGACGGTTCGAATTACAAGAGTAGCTGGCGTTGAAGGTGGAGTGGTGGCTGTTCCCGTTCAAACGGATGGAGTTACTTGGGATATTCCTTTGGCAGAGGCGTCGATCACAGTAGGCGGCGTAATTACCATTTCTGATCGGCGGACATATCTTCCGGGTGGACAATCAAACGATTCGAGTTTATGCACAGGGAGATTGACTTTAACCAGCGGCGTCCCTGTAACGACAAGCGACGTTACAGGTAGTACGCTTTATTTTACCCCGTACAACGGAAATTTGATTTCTCTGTATGCTAGCACGTTTTGGAAATCTTTCCCGTTGACACAATTATCTTTGAATATAGTCGCGTTGACATCTAACACTTTATACGATGTTTTTGTTTATGATAATGCTGGAACTCTTACTCTTGAAGCAGTTGCGTGGAACGCGCCCTCTGGAGCCGCTGTAACAACGATCACAAACGCGTCGCCCAGAGTGGTCAACACAGGTAATACGACTGGTTTGGTAGCAGGAAACTTTGTGACAATTGCTGGGAACTCTGTTGCCGGAAACAATGCGAACTGGAGAGTTGGAACGGTGGTTGTGAACACATCCTTCCAGTTGTTGAATTACGATGGTACGAACTCTTCAGTACCGGGTGGGGTTGGAAATAATGGCACATGGTCTCAGTTATATGATAGTGCTATGACCAGAGCTACTACGCTTGTGCTCAAAGATGGAGTCTATGTGAAATCTGGGAG
>Ga0315289_10002035_pt1 | contig 31300 bp, 28 predicted proteins | sample YL17G11_40_MG_FD_203452 | JGI IMG/M metagenome (GOLD analysis project Ga0315289, IMG submission 203452) | Sediment microbial communities from Yellowstone Lake, YNP, Wyoming, USA - YL17G11_40 | ecosystem: Environmental > Aquatic > Freshwater > Lake > Sediment | place: USA: Wyoming | collected... | reverse complement strand
CTCATGGATAAATGTTACCGAAACGGGTATCGTTGCCTCACGAGTAATTGTTACCCAACGCCCGGAGTGAGTAGGGCGTCCAGCAGGGTCTCGATTTCGGCCTTCAACTGCACCACATCCAGCCTGGCGTATTGGGCCGTGAGCCTTCGTTTGGCCGCTTGTGAGATCTCAGCGCAGGCGAGCACCCGAGCATAGGGTGTCTGCGGCCTTTCGTAGACCTTCTTCACGCGGCTCCCGATGCGGACCTTTTCCTTGAGCTTCATCACCGGGAGGAAGAAGTTGACGTAGAGCCGGTAGCGTCCATACAGCTGATTGAGTAGATCCACGTGGCGGCGCGTGTGGAAGCGCCTGTAGCCCACCAGGCGGCGCACCACGGACCAGTTCTTTTGCTCGACGAAGGGATTGTCGTTCTTGCGCCCGGAACGCCCACGGGTGAAGGTGATCTCCTCGGTCTGGCAATAGCGGTAGAGCTGGTTGTTGATGAATTCTGCTCCATTGTCCGAGTCAATGCCCAGGAGGGGCACGGGCAGGCGTCCGCGGATGGTCTTCAGCGCATCGAACACAAAGCGTTGCGCCTTGGTCGGGACGGCCCGCATTTCGGTCCAGGCCGTATGCACGTCGGTGACATTGAGAGTCTGGGCAACATCGCCTTTGGAATCGCCCCCGCTGTGGTCCACGAGGTCAACTTCGACGAAGCCGGCACGGGTATCGTCCCAGGCAGAGAACGTGCGAATGGGAATCTGACGCTTGAGCAAGGTTCCCGGCTTGGTGAACCCCTTGCGACGGCTACCGGGGAGGCGCACCGCGCGCCGAATGCGGCCTATGGTTGAAGCGCTGATCCTTCGCAGGCGACGGTAGCTGTCTGCACTCACACGCAGATGCCCCTGGCGCCGCAGGTCGGAAAGGGTATTATCCATCGCCACCCGCAGCCGTTTGGAGTTGATCTCGTCGAACCATGCGGTCAGCTTCAAGACGGCCCGCTTGTCTTCGTCGGTGTACACCCGTGCCCGCGGGCGCCGGATCGGCCCCTGGCGATGCAGCCGCCGCCCACGCAGCAAGGCACTGGCATGCTTGCGGTGGTACCCGCTGGTCTTGACCAATTCGTCCAAGATGACGCCCCGTTCCTTCTTGCTGGCGGCTGCATATCGCCGGCGGAGCGTCCCAAGATAGTCGGCAGACGGCTTGGATTTGCCCACGAGAATGTCTCCTGTTTTGGGCAACATTCTCGATGAGGCAACGAATGCCGCCACGGCAACATTTACTCATGAGGAAACGATACGTTTTGGGTAACATTCTTAGTGAGGCAATTCGCCGCGTTGACTCCGCAACCCATTCAGGCTACACTCCGACCACTAGGCCTCGAGCCGGCGGCGCATGGCTAATCTCCACATCCTGCAGCAGACGGACATCTTCTTCGAATTCGACACCGAGCAGTTGGCTCAGGTGGCGGCGCTGTGCGACGACAAGCGATACGGCGTCGGCGACTGGGTGTTCGAGGAGAACTCGGCCAGCGATGAGCTGTACGTCATCGCCGCCGGCGAAGTTGACATCTTGCTCGACCCGTCGCTGGTGGGCGACCGGACCGGAGCACCCGGACGCCCGACGACGATCGCCACGCTGCGCCGTGGGCAGTCCTTCGGCGAAGTTGCCCTGGTCGACCAGGGCGTACGCTCGGCCAGCGCCCGGTCCGCCAGCCACGACACTCGTCTGCTGGTCATCCCCCGTCAGGCCCTCATGGACCTGTGTGAGCGTGATCCCGCCCTAGGGTACCGGCTGATGCGGAACCTGGCCGCGGACCTGGCGACGAAGATCCGCAATACCGACCTCAAGATCCGTGAGGAACTCCTGTACAGCCAGCGCGGGACGCGGGCTGGAAGAGAGAGTTGACACTGCCTGTCGACCGGGGATAGAATGTCCCCACTAGGTTGACGGGGAAGCGCGGCCGTTCGGGAATGGCCGCCAAGGTCCCCCAGCGGGGGATTGAAAGGAGGGGTGGCTCAAAGACCGTACGGGTTCGGCATACGGGCGTGATTCGGGGCCACCCAGGCCCCTCTCCACACTCCAGAGGAGGAGGCAGAACCCATGAAACGCACGTTGTACGCGATTTCCTTTCTTGTAGCCCTGAGCATGCTACTGGCCGCCTGCGGCGGTGCCGGGGGCGGCGTCATCAAGGTCGCCACCCAGAGCCCGCTCTCGGGCGGCCAATCGGCCATCGGCGTCGACATCAAGAACGGCGCCGAACTGGGCCTCGAGCAGCTCAAGGGCCCGCTGGAGGCGATGGGCTTCACCGTCCAGCTCGCTCCATACGACGACCAGGCCAACCCGGACAATGGCGTGGCCAACGCCAAGCAGATCGTCTCCGATCCGGCGGTCCTGTGCGTCGTCGGGCACTACAACTCCGGCGTCCAGATCCCCTCGTCCGAGGAGTATCACAGCGCCGGCCTGGCGAACGTCTCCCCCGCCAACACCAACCCCAAGGTGACGACCCGCGGCTATCTCGAGGTCAACCGGATCGTGGGTCGCGATGACGTCCAGGGCGTGGTGGCGGCCGACTTCGCCGCCGCACAGGGCATCAAGAGCGTGTACGTCCTGCACGACAAGACCGCGTACGGCCAGGGCATCGCCGAGTTCTTCAGGATCGAGGCCGAGGCCAAGGGCATGCAGGTGCTCGGCTTTGAGGGCACCGAGGAGAAGGCCAACTTCGACGCCTTGCTCACGCCTCTGCTGGCCGCCAATCCGGACGCCGTGTTCTTCGGCGGCATCTACGACCAGATCGCGGTCTTCATCAAGCAGGCCCGCGAGAAGGGCTTCATGGGTGTGTTCGTCAGCGATGACGGCTTCGACTCACCCGAGGCGGTCAACATCGCCGGCGAAGCGATCGTGGCTGGCGGCGGAACCTACTACTCGACGGTCGCCGGCCCGGCCAAGCTCTACCCCGGCACGGCGAAGTTCCAGACGGACTTCGCGGCCAAGTATGGCGCCGGCCCCAAGCCGTTCGCCGCTCAGGGCTACGACTCGATGGCCATCTGCCTGAAGGCCATCGAGAATGCGGCCAAGGATGCCGGCAACAAGATGCCGGAGCGCGCGGCGGTAGCCAACGCGATCCGCGCCCTGAAGGACTATGCCGGCATCACTGGCACGATCAACTTCAATTCGATCGGCGACCTGACGACCGCCAAGTACTTCGTGATCCAGGTGGCGTCACCCGATCCGGCGAAGTGGAACGACAACCCGGTTGCCGAGACGTTGGATATCGCGCCGCCAAAATAGGCTGGCTACGGTTCCTCCGGCCCCCTCAGTAGGAGGGGGCCGGATCCTTTCCCCCGGGTGCCATCATGTTGCGACGCTTCGGGTCTGCTTACCTGCGGGAACTCCTGCGCCCCCTCGGGCAGATGATCGTGTTTGTTTTTGGCAGCGGGGCCATCCTCTCCGCTGTGATGGTCGTCCTGGCCCTCGTCATGCGGGGCTCGGCGGCCGACAAGGCTCTGCTGGCGCGCAATGGCACGGACCTTCTGACCTTCACGCTTGCCAACCTGCCTCAGGTGTTGATCGACAGCGTCACCCTTGGCTTTGTCTATGCCGCCATTGCCCTCGGCTACTCCATGGTCTATGGCGTTCTCGAGTTCATCAATTTCGCCCACAGTGAGATCTTTGCCACGGGAGCCTTCATCGGCGTCGAGTTCCTGATCTTCCTCGAAGGTGCCGGGCGCCTGGATGGGATCGGAAACCTCCTGGCCTATACCTGGCTGGTGGTGGCGATCATCCTGGGGATGCTGGGCGCCGGCCTACTGGCGACCGGCGTCGAGCGTATCGCTTATCGCCCGTTGCGAGGCTCCCCGCGCCTCGTCCCCTTGATTTCTGCCATCGGGGTGTCCTTCTTCCTGCAGGACGCCATCCGGATGATCGAGAGCCTGACCACGGGGCAGTTCCACCGCATCATCCCCACCTTCGGCAACTTCGACCAGCGCATCATGCTGGGGAATATCCCGCTCTCGAACGGTGCCATCGAGGTTGGCATCCAGGTCAAGTCGGTGATCGTGATCGTGGCCGCCATGCTGATGTTGATCGGGCTGAACTTCCTGGTGAATGCCACGAAGGTTGGCAAAGCCATCCGGGCTGTGGCGGCGGATCGGCCGACGGCCAGCCTGATGGGGATCAACGTCAACCGCATTATCTCGCTGACCTTCCTCGTCGGCGGCGCACTCGGCGGCGCGGCCGGGGTGCTGTATGCGCTCAAGTTCACCCGCATCGATCCCTTCGTCGGCTTCTTTCCCGGCCTGAAGGCCTTCACCGCCGCCGTCCTGGGCGGCATCGGGAATCTGACCGGCGCGCTCCTGGGCGGGATCGTCCTCGGCATGCTGGAGAATTTCGCCGGCGCCTACCTTTCGGCCTTCACCATGGGGGCCGCCGGCGCGGAGTACAAGGACATCCTGGCATTCGCCATCCTAATCCTGGTGCTGATCTTCCGGCCCTCCGGATTGCTTGGCGAACAGGTTGGGCAGAAGGCTTAACATGAAGACGCCGTCTCGCCTCTCCCGCTCCATCCACAGTCTCCTGCTGCGGCTTACCCAGGGTCCGGCGGCCTACGCGGTGGCGATAGTCTGGCTGGCCATCGGCGTGACGCTGGTCTATATCAGCCCTCGATCGCTAATCGCCTTTCTGATCTTCCTCTCCTCGGCGCTGCTGATCTACTACCTGAAGCTCAGCAACCGGGCCAAGCTCTCGCTGGCCATTCTGGTGACCCTCGTGCTCCTGCCCGTCGTAGGCGTGAGGAACATCTTCTACCTCGAGGTTGCCTTCCAGATCAGCGTCTATGCGGCGCTGGCCCTCGGCCTGAACATCGTGGTTGGCTTCGCCGGCCTGCTCGATCTGGGGTACGTCGCCTTCTACGCCGTTGGGGCCTACCTGTGGGCCTTCTTCGGCTCGCAGCAGCCCTCGCTGCTGCACGCCATCCCCGGCACGGCGCCGCCCGGCGCGTACTTCTTGCTGCCCGGCAACATGTTCTACCTGTTCGTGATCCTGGGTCTGGCTGTGGGCGCGCTCACCGGCATTGTGCTGGGCCTGCCGGTGCTTCGCCTACGGGGCGACTATCTGGCGATCGTCACCCTCGGCTTCGGCGAAGTCATCCGCGTGCTGGCCAACAACCTGGACAAGCCGCTCAACCTGACCAACGGCCCGCAGGGCATCACCCCCATCCAGCGTCCGACACTTCCTGCCCCGCTGCTAGATGCCATCCGTGTCGTCCTAGATCCGCTCGTCGGCCGGCGGGTGACGGATGCCCAGTTCTACAACCTGTTCTTCTACTTCGCCGCTCTGGTGGTGGTCGTCATCGTCATCACCGTCGCCCGCCGGCTGGACGATTCCAAGATCGGCCGGGCGTGGACGGCGATCCGCGAGGACGAGGTGGCGGCGATCGCCATGGGCGTCCCGCTGGTACGGATGAAGCTGTACGCCTTCGCCGCCGGCGCCTCCTTTGCCGGCGGGATGGGGGTGTTGTTCGCCGCCAGCCGCACCTTCGTCAGCCCCGAATCCTTCTCCTTCATGCAGTCCATCGGCGTCCTATCGATGGTCATCCTGGGCGGGATCGGGAGCATCCCGGGCGTGATCGTCGGGGCGGCCGTCGTGATCATCCTCAACCTCCAGGTGCTCCAGGGGCTTTCTTTGTTCCTGAGCGAGCTCCGGCAGAGCGACGCCGTCATCCCGATCATCAACTTCGCCTGGAAGGACCTGTCCACCCAGCTCGATCCAGCCAAGTACCAACGCATGCTGTTCGGGATCATCCTGGTGGTGATGATGATCTATCGGCCAGCCGGGTTGATCCCCGCCGCGCGCCGGAAAAGCGAGCTGATGAAAGAGGACAGCGCGGAACTGCCAGATGAGAACGGACAGGTGAATGATGGCACTGCTTGAGGCCAAGCACGTCACCAAGCGGTTCGGCGGGCTGACGGCCGTCAGCCGGATGGACTTCGTCCTGGACGAGGGGCGGATTGTCAGCATCATTGGCCCCAACGGCGCCGGCAAGACGACCTTCTTCAACAGCCTGACCGGGATCTACCGTCCGGAAGAAGGGGAAATCCACTTCGACGGGAAAGCGCTCATCGGCATGCGTTCGGACCAGATCGCCGCACGGGGGATCGCCCGCACCTTCCAGAACATCCGGCTCTTTGGCAATATGACCGTCCTCGAGAACGCCCTGGTTGGCATGCACACGCGGCTCCGGCAGGGCATGGTGCAGGCCCTCAGCCGCAGCCGCGCCTTCCGCGAGGAAGAGGCGGAGGCCAAGGTGCAGGCGCGCAAGGTGATGGACTTCGTCGGCCTCGCCGGCGTTGGCGACGAACTCGCCCGCAATCTTCCCTACGGCCTGCAGCGGCGAGTCGAGGTCGCCCGGGCACTGGCCGCCCAACCCCGACTGCTGCTTCTGGACGAACCGACGGCAGGCATGAACCCCAACGAGACCGACGAAGCCGTCAGCCTGTTCCGAAGGGTGCGGGACGAACTGGGAGTCACGCTGCTGCTGATCGAACACGACATGCGTGTGGTCATGGGCATCTCCGAGCGCATCACGGTCATGGACTACGGCGAGGTGATCGCCGAGGGCCTGCCGGCAGAGATCCGCAAGAACCCGCGCGTCGTCGAAGCCTACCTCGGCCGCGGCATTTCCGAGCAAGCTGCCGCCTAGGAGAGCGCCGTGAGTCTGCTGGCACTCGATAACGTCCACTCCTATTACGGCCGCATCCACGCATTGCGCGGCATCTCGCTGCACGTCGACGAAGGCGAGATTGTGACACTCATCGGCGCCAACGGGGCCGGCAAGAGCACGACGCTGCGCAACATCTCCGGCCTGGTCCACCCGCGCTCCGGCAAGATCCACCTGAAGGAACGCGACATCACCGGTCTCCCGGCGCACGAAATCGTCGCCGCCGGCGTGGGCCACGTCCCCGAAGGGCGCGGCATCTTCCCTCGCCTCACCGTGCGCGAGAACCTGGAGATGGGCGCCTACACCGTGTCCAATCCTGCGGAGGTCCGGCGCCGGCTGGAGTTCGCCTTCGAGCTCTTTCCTCGCCTGCGCGAACGGATCGACCAGAAGGGCGGCACCCTGTCCGGCGGGGAACAGCAGATGCTCGCCACGGCGCGAGGCTTGATGCTCAAGCCTCACATCCTGCTCATGGATGAGCCGTCGATGGGCCTGGCCCCCGTCCTGGTGGAAGCCATCTTCAAGGTGATCCGTGACCTCAACCAAAACGAAGGTACGACCATTCTGTTGGTTGAGCAGAACGCTCACATGGCGCTCCGGGTGGCCCACCGCGGCTACGTGCTGCAAACCGGAGCGATCGTCCTGGAGGACACAGCGGCCAACCTGCGGGCGAACGACATGGTGAGGAAGGCGTACCTGGGGGAGCACTAGCAGGAAGCGGCCAGCTATCAGCTTCTAGCTTCTAGCTTCTAGCTTCAAGCTTCTGGCTTCCAGCTATCAGCTACCAGCTTTCACCTTCATGCCTTGTGTGATCGGCTCACAGGTCCCTGGCGTCGGGCCATTGTTGTGGGCCCGGCGGTTCCGGGCGCATCTCATCTGCGTGCATGCCTCGAAGTGAGCCGGTAGGAGTTTACAGACCCCCCACACCGCTCGCCCATGAGGTCAAGCCTCTGCTGGCTGACCGCGTTCCACGGAAAGCCGAGTGCCGATTGCTGACCGCTCATGGCTAGCCGCTAGCTGCTCATCGCTGGCTTCGTACTGCTGCCTCTCACTTCCGGTTACAATCGACCTCATGAACGCCGAGATCATCGCCATCGGGACCGAGTTGCTGCTGGGTGAGATCGTCGACACCAACACGGCGGTGATCGCACGCGCCCTGCGTTTGATCGGCATCGACCTGTACCGCACGGCCATCGTCGGCGACAACCCCGAGCGCATCGCCCTTGCGGTCCGCGAGGCGCTAGCTCGCTCGGATGCCGTGATCACAACCGGCGGGCTCGGCCCGACCGTCGACGACGCCTCGCGCCAGGGGGTTGCGCTGGCCGTCGGCGTGCCGACGGAGTTCCGCCCCGAGCTGTGGGAGCAGATCCTGGAGCGATTCGCCCGCTACGGCCGGACGCCGACCGAGAACAACCGGCAGCAGGCGATGATCCCGGCCGGTGCGCTGGCGGTGGAGAACCCCGTGGGTACGGCGCCCGCCTTCATCGTCGAGACGCCCTCGTCGGCGGTGATCTCGCTTCCCGGCGTCCCGGGTGAGATGAGCTACCTCCTGGAGACGGCCGTCCTGCCCTACCTGCGCCGCCGTCTCGGCCTGAGCGCCATCATCAAGTCGCGGCTTGTGAGGACCGCCGGCACAGGCGAGTCGTGGCTCGACGAGCGCATCGCCGATCTCGAGCGGTTGTCCAACCCGACCGTTGGCCTCTCGGCGCACCCCGGGCAGGTCGATGTACGCATCACCGCCAAGGCCAGCTCTGAAGCTGAAGCCGATCGGATGCTGGCTGAGATCGAGGCGGCGCTGCGCCAGCGGCTGGGAGCGGCGGTCTTCGGCGTCGATACCAAGGCGCTGGAGAGCGTTGTCGCCGGGCTGCTCTCCGCGCGGGGCTGGCGTCTGGCGCTGGTTGAGCACGGCACGGGGGGCGCCTTGGCAAGGCTGATGGCGGCCGAGGGCGGCGTCTTCGCCGGCGGGCACCTGCTGTCGGAACGCGTGAACGCGGCAGCGCTGCCGGCGCTGGTTGACCATGCGCGGCAGGAATTCGGCGCGGCAATTGGGTTGGGCGTCGTCGCCTGGCGCGACGGCGACCGCGAACTGATGGCCTTCCACCTGGCAACGCCCCAGGCGAACGAGGATGCCGAAAGGAGCTACGGCGGTCCGCCGGACAACGCCGCCCGCTGGGCGGTGAGCATGGCGCTCGACTTCCTGCGCCGGCGCCTTGCTTGACAGCCCCCGCGCCGGTCCTTATAATCGCCGAGGTAGGTGCGGGTGTAGCCAAGTGGTAAGGCAGTAGCTTCCCAAGCTACCATTCGTGGGTTCGAGTCCCATCACCCGCTCCATGCAGGCCCTCTCCGGAGGGCCTGTTTCGTTTCGCGGGCAAGCGTCGGGGCCTGTGATCCAACACGGAGGGTGGTGCGCTGGGTGGGTGGGCTCGTTGCAGGTCAGGCCGCTGTGGTCCTTGGGCATCTTGCGCGGCATTTGCGAGTGTGGCAACGGGCGCGAGAAACGCCTGCCTCCGTGCTCAGTGAATTGGGAGGGACCATGGGCCGATTCGAGGTGTACACGGACAAGGCAGGCAAGTCCAGGTGGCGGCCGCGAGCCGGGAATAGCGAGATCATCGCCAGCAGCGAAGGCTACTCCAGCAGACAGTCTTGCCTCAAAGGTATTGCGGCGGTCAAGAAGGATGCGCCCAAGGCGAAGGTCGTCAAGGCCTAGCCCTCCGGGCAATAGCGGATCCCCCTGCTGATTCCAGAGAGCTGAGGGGTACCTGCCGGCGCAGGGGCTGACGGTCCAGCCTGGCAGGGCATGCCCCATGGCACCGGCCGCGGGGTTTGCGACCTTTCGGGCCCTGGACCAGCCCCACCGTGAGGGCTTGGCCCAACCGCCGGCCTCTGAGCGGCTGCAACTCGCGCGCGTATGACATCCCGCAGGCTACGACCGGAATTCTGTCAACCTCCCCGATGCTATACTCCTCGATAGCCTGCCCTCCGCACGCGTGTCGTGTCGCGCGCAGAGGCTGATGACGCGCGACCCACAGCCGGTCCGGAACGCCATCCGGACGAAGACGCCGGCCTGCCGCCCGAAGGCAGGGCGGCGGCCGAGGCCGGCCAAAGCTTGAAGTTGCTCGTGCGGTAATGCCTGCTGCCCGCCTCGCAGCCGAAAGGGGAACTGCCTGCCATGAACGTTGGAGTGCCGAAGGAACGCCGCCCGTTCGAGTACCGCGTCGGACTGCCGCCGGCCGGGGCCGCTCTGTTCGTGAAGTTTGGGCATACGGTGTATGTCGAGCGCGGGGCTGGCGAGGGCGCCGGATTCGGCGACGACGACTACGTGCGCGAGGGGGCCAAGATCGTCTACAGCAAGGACGAGGCCTACGGACGTTGTGACCTGCTGCTCAAGTTCGCGCGCCCGCTGAAGGATGAGCTCGACCTGATGCGTCCGGGCCTGACGCTGGCGGGGTTCCTGCACCTGGCGGCCGCGCGCCAGGACAAGATCTGGATGATGCTCGAGAAGGGCTTCACCGTCCTGGCCTACGAGCAGATCGAGCTCGACGGCGGCTACCGGCCGGTCCACGCGCCGCTGAGCCAGATCGGGGGGTTGATGGTGCCGCAGATCGCCTCGCGTGTGCTGCAGAACGACCAGGGTGGCCGAGGCATCTTGCTCGGACGCGCCGTCGGCGTCCCGCCGGCCGAGGTGGTGATCGTCGGGGCTGGCGTCGTGGGTGGGACGGCGGCGGCGGCCTTCTCGGCCACCGGCGCCCACGTAACCGTCCTCGATATCGACCTGCGCCGCCTGCAGCAGTTGCAAGCCAACACCGGCGTGCAGGTGGCGACCATGCTGTCCACGCCCTACAACCTGGCCAAGGTGTGCGCTTTCGCCGACGTGATTGTCGGCGCGGTGCTGGTGCCCGGCGAGCGGGCGCCGATCATCCTGACGCGCGAGATGGTGTCCAAGATGCGTCCGCGCTCCGTGATCATCGACATGTCCATCGACGAAGGGGGCTGCGTCGAGACCTCACGACCGACGACCTACGCCAGTCCAACGTACATCGAGGAAGGCGTGATCCACTTCTGCGTCCCGAACATGAGCGGTGTGCTCGGGCGCACCGGAACCACGGCGCTGTTCAATGGCGCCTATCCGTACCTGGAAGCCATCGCCCGGATGGGCGTTGAGGAGGCGATCGACTCGATTCCCGCCCTGCAGCGCGGGGTGAACGCGCTCAAGGGCCAGGTGGTGAACTTGAAGCGGTTGGGTGGCATTGGAGGAGTCAAGGAATGAACTGGTTGTCGCAGTACCAACCGCGGGTCACCACGGCCGAGGAGGCGGTCAAGGTCATCGGCTCGGGCCGACGCGTGTTCCTGACCGGCAACTGCTCCGTGCCCCAGAAGCTCCTCAGCGCGCTGGTGGCGCGTGCCGGCGAACTGACCGATGTCGAGATCACCCAGGTGCTGACCATGGGCGATGCGCCTCACGCCGCGCCCGGCTTGGAAAACCACCTGCGCATCAACACGCTGTTCATCAGCGACAACGTGCGGGCGGCGGTCAACGAGGGGCGCGGCGACTTCACCCCCTGCTTTCTCTCCGAGGTCCCGCTGCTGTTCCGCAACGGACACCTTCCGGTCGACGTGGCCCTGATCCACGTCAGCCCGCCGGACGAGCACGGCTTCTGCAGCCTGGGCATCGAAGCGGGGCTGGTCAAGACCCCGGCGCAGGTGGCGAAAGTGGTCATCGCCGAAGTCAACGAGCAGATGCCGCGCACGCTGGGCGATTCGTTCATTCACATCTCGAAGATCAACTACGCCATCCCGGTCAACTACCCGCTGGCCGAGATGCACATGTCCGACACCAATGAGACGGCGATGCAGATCGGCCGGCACGTGGCCGACCTGGTCGAGGATGCCTCGACGCTGCAGCTGGGCATCGGCACGATCCCCAATTCGGTGCTGGGCCTGCTGAACGACCGGCGCGACCTGGGCATCCACACCGAGCTGTTCTCCGACGGCGTGATGGAGCTCGTGCAGCGCGGCGTGATCACCAACGAGAAGAAGACGCTGCACCAGGGCAAGATCGTCGCCGGGTTCATCATCGGCTCGCACGCGCTGTATGCCTGGGTGGACGACAACCCGATCGTCGAGCTGCACCCGACCGAGTACGTGAACGATCCGTTCGTGATCGCCCAGAACGATAAGATGGTGTCGATCAACTCGGCCATCGAGGTCGATCTGACCGGCCAGGTGTGCTCGGACAGCATCGGCCCGCGGCTGTATTCCGGCGTCGGCGGACAGGTGGACTTCATCTACGGCGCTTCACGCAGCAAGGGCGGCAAGCCGATCATCGCCCTGCCGTCGATGGCCGTCATGAAGGACGGGACGAAGGTCAGCAAGATCGTGGCCATGCTCAAGCAGGGGGCGGGCGTGGTGACGACGCGCAACCACGTGCACTTCGTCGTCACCGAGTACGGCGTCGCCCGGTTGTACGGCAAGACCATCCGGCAGCGCGCCCGGGCTTTGATCGACGTCGCCCATCCGGCCTTCCGCGAGGAGCTGGAGAAGAAGGCCTTCGAGCTCAAGTACCTCTAGGCACGGAACATGGGATGAGCCGACGCGCCAAGATCATCGCCACGCTCGGGCCTTCGGCCGAGGGCGCGGAACGCCTGGCGGCGCTGATCGAAGCCGGCGTCGACGTCGTCCGACTGAACTTCTCCCACGGCACGCAGCTTGAGCACGGCAGCCACATGGAAACCGTTCGCCATGCGGCTGATCACGCCGGGCGGCCGGTCACGATCCTGCAGGACCTGCAGGGCCCGAAGCTCCGGACGGGACCGACGCGTGACGGCCAGACGGTTCACATGACCCCCGGCGGCCGAGTCCGGTTGTCGGCCGAAACGACCCCCACCACGCCGACGACGATCAGCATCACCTATCCTGCCCTGGCGCGCGACCTGCGTCCCGGCGCGCGCATCCTGCTGCGCGACGGGGAGATCCAGCTTCGGGTCGACCGCGTGGACGGGGACGACATTCTGGCCGAGGTGATCACCGGAGGCGAGCTCGGCCCGGCAGCCGGCGTTCACTTCCCCGGCGTGCGCCTCTCGGCTGAGGCGCTGACCGAGAAGGACCTGGACGACTTGGCCTTCGGACTGGAGCACGGGGTCGACGCGGTGGCTTTGTCCTTCGTCCGCCGCGCCGACGACGTTCGCGCCGTTCGCCGGGCGATGGGCGAGCGGGGAGCCGGTGGACTCCGTCCGTGGGTGATCGCCAAGATCGAGCGCGCCGAGGCACTTGACAACCTCGCCGAGATCCTGGCCGAGGCCGACGGAGTCCTGGTGGCGCGGGGAGACCTGGACCTGGAGGTCTCGACCGAGCGTGTGCCGTCGCTGCAGAAGCGCATCATCCGCGAGGCCAACGCCGCCGGCCGGATCGTGATCACCGCCACACAGATGTTGGAGTCGATGATCCACAACCCACGCCCGACGCGGGCCGAGGTCTCCGACGTGGCCAATGCCGTGTTCGACGGCAGCGACGCGCTGATGCTCTCCGGCGAGACGGCAATAGGCGACTACCCAATCGAGGCCGTGAAGGTGATGGACCGGATCATCCTGGACGCCGAACGCAACAGCGCGTTCGATAGGCCAGACGATGCCGACGGCGAAGACGACGCCGAGGCGACGGCCCGCGCGGCCTGGGCGCTGGCCTCCGATCGGAATGTGGCCGCCGTCGCCGTGTTCACCCGCAGTGGGCGCACGGCCCAGTTGATGGCCAAAGTGCGGCCGCCCGTGCCGATCCTGGCCTTCACGCCCGAAGCCGAAACGCTCCGGCGGATGAACCTGTGCTGGGGAGTCGAGCCGCACGGGGTGCCGCTGGCAAACTCGGTCGAGGCGATGATCGTGGACGTCGAGCAAGTGATCCGCGCGACGGGTCGGGCTCGGCCCGGGCAGCAGATCGTGCTCGTCGCCAGCCTGCCCGTCGGCGCCATGGGTCCGGCCAACTTCACGCTGCTGCACACGCTGCGGGATTAGCCGTCCGGCGCACGACAGGAAGGCAGGTTCGCCCAAGACTCGGCACCCCGCCTCACGCCCACATCCCCCTGACGAAAGGCGCACTTCCATGACCCGGACTCGAAGCTGGCGCTCCTTGGTCTTCAGCGAAGTCGGTATCCTGATCCTGCTGGCCTTGGCCAGGATCGCCCTGCTCCTGCTGAACAACCTGCAGTATGGCTGGCACCGCGACGAGCTCGACATGCTCGACAATGCGCAGGCGCTGGCCTGGGGCTATGTGTCGTACCCACCGGTGGCGCCTCTTGTCGCCCGGATCGCCCTGGTCCTCTTCGGGCCGTCGCTGCTCGGTGTGCGGCTGTTCGCCTCACTGGCGATGGCCGCCGTCATGGTCCTCGCCGGGCTGATCGCGCGGGAGCTGGGAGGCGGGCGCCTTGCCCAGATGGTGGCAGCCGTCGCCACCGGAATCTCCCCGATCCAGCTCCTGGCCGGGACGCTGTTCTCGTACTCGTCCTTCGACTGCCTGTGGTGGGTGCTGACCGCCTACCTGATGATCCGACTGTTGAAGTCGGGGGATGCGCGCGGATGGCTGGCGATCGGCCTCGTCTTTGGATTGGGGATGATGACCAAGTACCTCTTTGCCGTTCTGATCGCGGGGGTCGTGATCGGCGTGCTGCTCACGCCTGCCCGGCGCTTCCTGCGCAGCCCGTGGCTCTGGGCGGGTGCAGCCATTGCCCTGGTCATGTGTCTCCCGAACCTGATGTGGCAAGTCCAGCACGACTTCATCTCGCTCGAGTTCATGCGTGGGATCCACGCACGCGACATCCTGATCGGGCGGACGGCCAGCTTCGTCCCCGAGCAGTTCTACTTCTCCGCCAACCTGGCCACCATCCCATTGTGGGTTGTTGGGCTGGTCACCTTCATCGTCGGGCACCGCGGAAGGAAGTACAGGATCCTGGCCTGGATGTATGTTGTCCCGCTCGCGCTTCTGATGTTCCTGCAGGGCCGCTCGTACTACCTGGCTCCGGCCTACCCGATGCTCATCGCGGCTGGCGCCGTGGTCACTGAAGCCTGGTTCGCCAGGCTCTCGCCGGGCCGCTCCCGTGTGGCCCGCTCGGCGCTCTACGGCGCGCTAGCACTGGGCGGACTGGCTTTCGCGGCGATTGCCCTCCCCATCGCGCCGGTGGGCTCCGCCTGGTGGGATGTCGCCAGTGACCTGAACGGGGAGCTGCCGGAGATGATCGGCTGGCCCGAGCTGGTCCAGACGGTGGCTGACATCTACGCCTCGCTGCCGGAGGCGGAGCAAGCTCGCGCGGCGATCATCACACGCAACTAGAAGTCCGGCCGAAAAGCCCCTGCGGGCGAGACATCCTGGGATGATGCCATCGACGGACGCACTTCCTTGCCTTTCTCCTGGGATCGCTCATCAGGAAACGTGCCATGGACGAGCGTTTTCTCCCACCGATTCCCATTTGGGGCACTTGCCGGCCGCACCTCTAGGGCGAAGCCGGCGCCATCCATCTGTACGGTCCGGCCCTGAGTCTTCCAGCCGCGATCAGTGGCGTCAACTCGTACTGGCTGCGCGGCTATGGCGATCCTCCCCCGGAGACGGTAATCGTGCTCGGATTCCAGTCGTACCAGGCAGCCTCGGCATTCGGGGGCTGCGAGATCGCCGCCCAGGTGGAGAATGCCTACGGCATCCTGAATGAGGAGTCGGAGGACCACCCCTGGATCTATCTGTGCCGCGAGCTACACAGGACCTGGCCGGAGATGTGGCCGAGGCTGAAGGACTTCGGCTAGACTCACAAGGGCGCCGCGCCGGCGCATGCACCGCCTATCCAAGGCCGGAGGTAGGATGACCCTCGTCGATCCCCACTCGTTCGCCGACCCGACGCAGGCGCGCGTCCGGCACGTCGATCTCGACATCAATGTTGACTTCGAGGCGCGGCGCCTGCAGGTGCACGCTGACTACCAGCTGGATCGGCCGGTGACCGGCGCGCTCGACCTGGATGGCCGCGACCTGACCGTCGTTCGCGCTCAGGCGGCCGGGCGCCCAATCGCCCGTGAGACCGGCCCCACGGACAAGGTGATGGGCCAGCGGTTGCGCCTTCTGGATCTGGGCGGCGCCGACCGGTTCTCGATCGACGTCGTGACCTCGCCGCAGGCCTCCGCTCTTCAGTGGCTCGAGCCCCGCCACACGGCTTCTGGACGGCATCCGTTCCTCTACAGCCAGTGCGAGCCGCTGCATGCGCGCAGCATCTTCCCCTGCCAGGACACACCTTCCGTCCGCTTCACGTACCAGGCCCGTCTCTCTGTGCCACTCGGGATGACGGCGGTCATGGCGGCCGAGGCCACCGGCCGGGAGGACCAAGGCCCACGACGAGTCTTCGCCTTCCGCATGCCGCAGGCGATTCCCTCATACTTGTTCGCGATGGCGGTCGGGGACCTCGTGTTCCAGGAGCTCGGCCCGCGCACCGGCGTGTACGCCGAGCCGCCGCTCCTTGAGGCGGCTGCATGGGAGTTTGCCGAGAACGAGGCCAAGCTGGCCGCGGCCGAAGGCCTGTTCGGTCCCTACGCGTGGGACCGGTACGACCTGCTGGTGATGCCCCCATCCTTCCCCATCAACGGCATGGAGAACCCGCGGCTGACCTTCGTCACGCCGCTGGTGCTCCTCGGCGATCGGAGCCGGACGGCACTCGTGTCCCACGAACTGGCGCACGCCTGGACCGGGAACCTGGTCACCAACGCGACGTGGGACGATTTCTGGCTGAACGAGGGTTGGACCACCTACGCCGATCACCGGATCACCGAGAAGCTGGAAGGCCCGGAGATCGACGGGCTGTTGCAGATGGTGCTCCTGGATGTCCTTCGTGAGGACATCCGCGCCTTTGGCGCATACTCCCCCGTCACCTGCCTCAAGACCTCCCTGGCCGGCATCGACCCGGATGCAGTCTTCTCGCGGGTTCCCTACATGAAGGGGCAGCTGTTCGTCCTGAGCCTCGAGCGCGCTGTTGGCCGCGAGCGGTTCGACCGCTTCGTGCGCTCCTACATCGACCGATTCCGGTTCCAGTCACTGACGACCGCGGAGTTCGTTGCTTTCCTGCAGGCGGAGCTTCCGGATGCGCAGCAATCCGTTGACCTCGACGCGTGGTTGTATGAGCCCGGCCTGACGGCCAGCATCCCGGAGTTGCGTTCCAGCCTGTATGATGAGGTCCAGCGCTGGATCATGGAGTACGGTCATGGCAGGCTGCCGCCGGCGGCCGTCGTGCCCGGATGGCATCCCGCGCAGACCACGCTCTACTTCCGCCTGTTGCCCGCCCGCATCCCCGTCGACGACTGCCGCCTGCTGGAAGACCTATTCGAGCTCAGGACGACTCGCCACACGGTCCCCTTGTTCGAGTTCCTGCGGCTGGCTATCCGAAGTGGCTATGCGCAGGTTTGGCCGACCGTCGAGCGCTTTGCCGAGACTGTCGGAAACGAGTACCAGCTCAAACGGGTGTTCCGTTCCCTTGCGGACAACGACTGGTCGCGCCCGCTCGCCCGTTCCCTCTTCGAACGCGTCCGGCACCGCCATCATCCGATCACGGTTGGCATCGTCGATCAAGTGCTGAGCGACGCAGGTGTGTAGGCCCACGCCGGGGGCCGGATTACGACGAGGTGACACGTGCTGCGGACGTGTCACCTCGTGTCGTCCTGCAGGCCCCACTGTCGTGCTAGCCGAACATACCTGACGGCCGTCCACCCTCCTCGGTCGTGTCGGCGGGTGGGACTAGCGGCGGCGGCATCTCGGTCGTGTCTCGGCGTGGGACAACCGGCGGCGAAGCCTCGGCCGCGTACATTGTGGTTGGGCGCGCGCTCCGGCGGCCGATCAGCCCGAGCACCAGGAGCAGCAGTCCGGCACCGGTGAACAGCAAGGCTTGCAAGGCCTGCGGGCGCAGGATTGCCGAGCCGATCGCTCCGCCCAGGGACTGTACGATCTCGCCGAGCGCCGGGATCGCACTCACGCCGGCGGCCATTCTGGCCAGGAGCACCTTGAGCAGCGCTGCCCCGAGAGCAACCGGGACGAACGTCAGCAGCCCACCCAGCAAGAGCGGGACGCCCCACCAGCGCGTCAGCCCACGCCAGGATCGGACGGCCATCGCCATGATCATGCCCAGAAGCGACCACGATGCCAGGATTCCCCAGCGCGCAACGAACCGCACCATACGCACCTGTTCCTTGACCAGGAGCAGGTCGTCGGTGGAACTGTAATCCTGATCCAAGACCGGCAGATCCGCCGGCAGCGCGTCCGCCAACAACCGCAACGAGCCCGTCAACGCGCCCACCAGCAAACCCCTCAGCGGCTCGGGCGGCTCGCAGAACGGAAAGCCCTCCTGGCCCGGGACCGCGCCGATCCCGAGCATGCGGGTGACGTCCTCGAGCGTGCAGGCAGGCCAGGACTCGACGATCGTCTCAACCACACCGGCCGCCGCCGCGCCGCGCAGCTGGGCTCGTAACGGCTCGGTATCCACCGTCAGCAGCAGTCGCGTCGACGGGCTGTCGAACCAGGCGAAGAACGCCGTCGTGACGCGCAGAACCTGATCCTGCACCCACGCGTCGGGCAGGAGCCGTCCGATCATGGCCTCGCGCTCGTCCGGCGTCAGGTACTGGGTGGCGGCTTTCAGGTTCAGGCCCTCGAGACTCGCATCGCCGGCGAACAGATTGTCGACGACTACCTGGCGCAGCATCCCCGATTGGACCAGCCGGCCAGACACGACCTGGCTCAGCGTCTGCGGATCGAAGACGACCAGGGCCAGATTGCGCGCCAGGAGCGTGACCGGCAGCAGGACGACGAACAGCGCCGCCGCCAGCCCGGCGAGCACCCGCCCCACCGTACTCAGGCAACTCGGCTTTCCGGACATCGCGTGCCTCCCTGTGGCCTCAGTCGGCCCGCTGCGTGGCCTCGCGCGTGCGTGGCATCGGAACCATCGCCGCCATCACCAACCCGGCCGAAATCAACCCTGCGCCAATCCAGAACCCAAGCCCCAGCGACTCATGCAGCAGCCACCCCCCCAGCGCCACGCCGACCACCGGCTGCGCGAAGAACAGAAGCGACACCACGCCGGCGTCGAGCAGAGCGAGGGATTTGTTCCACAGGTACATGGCCCCCGCGGTCGAGACGATCCCCAGGTAAAGAACGCCGGCGATCACGCCGGGAGTGATGGCCCCCACCCCGATCGTGCGCAGCTCCACCCACACCAACGGCAGGCTGGTCGGCAGGCCGCCGAACAACACGATGAAGCTCACCTCAAGCGTATTCAAGTATCCGGAGGCTTGCTTCACCATCACCGAGTACAGCCCCCAGGAGAGGGCCGCCCCCAGCAGCGCCAGGTTGCCCAGGAACGCCTGGCGGCCCAGCGCTGCGCCACGGGGGTCGAGCACGGCCAGCACGCCAAGGCTGGCCAGCGCCAGCGCCGCCAGCCGCCGCCCGGTCACGGGCTCCCTCAGCATCCACGCGCCAAAGAGCAGGATGAAGACCGGTGAGGCGGACGTGACCAGCGAGGCGGTGGCCGCCGTCGAGAGCTTTGTGCCGGTGAACTGCAGGCCGAGCGAGATGCCGTAGCCGACCAGGCCGACGAGCAGAACGCGAGCCCAGTCGTGGCGCGTGGCCCGGAAGCCACCGCGGGCCACGATGACCGCTCCCAGACAGGCGGCGCCCAGGATCAGCCGGAGTGTCAGGAGCGTGAACGGCGGGATGACGTCCAGCACGACCTTGCTGACGACGTACATCCCGCCCCAGATTCCGGCCGCCGCGAGTCCGGCGAACACCCCGAAGGCTCTCATCTTGCCTCGCTGGGTGGCGATTATACCTTCGCTCTCCGGCTGACCGGGCACAGCCAGGTCCGGGACGCGTTGCGTCCCGCCGGAAGGCGGGACGCAGTCTGTCGTTCCAGGGAAAGCCTGCCTAGCGGAATTCCGTCAGTAGCTTGTCCAGGGTCTCGCGGGAAGGCCGCAGCGCCTCCGGCGGAAGCTCTACGATAGGCGTGTCCACCAGGCCGGCGGTGTCCTGCAGGATCGGCTGCTCATCGTTGAGGTACACCAGGCCGGTGATGAGCTCGTTGTTCACCCGCGACTGCTCAAGCAGCATCAGCGCCGCCATGCGGTCGCGCGGGTTGTATTCCCGCTCGAGCTTCCTGAGGACCAGCCGGGAGCCATCATGCATCTCGACCGTCGTGGAATCCCCCGGCTCGTAGTCGACGTGGATCTCCTCGCGTTCGGGAATGACCGACATGTCGTGGATCGGGTCCTCGTGTTCTTTGCCCCACGCGTAGCTCTTGGTCGACTCGTCTCGGTTGTTGAAGGTCACGCATGGGCTGATGATGTCCAGAACGGCCGTGCCGTTGTAGCCCAGCGCCGCCTTGATCAGCTCCTTGACCTGCCGCGGGTCGCCGGCAAAGGAGCGGGCCACGAAGCCGCAATTGGCGGCCAACGCCTCGATGCAGATGTCGACCGGGTTGAAGGGGTTCTCGACGCCCTTCTTAAGCACCTGTCCCTTGTCGGCTGTTGCGGAGAACTGTCCCTTGGTCAACCCGTACACGCCGTTGTTCTCGACGATGTAGACCATCGGGATGTTACGGCGCAGCATGTGGATGAACTGGCCGATGCCGATCGAGGCGGTGTCGCCATCGCCGCTGACGCCGATGCCGCGCAGCCCGCGATTGGCCACCAGCGCCCCGGTGGCCAACGACGGCATGCGGCCGTGCAGGCCATTGAATCCATGGCTGCGGTTGAGGAAGTACGCCGGGCTCTTCGACGAGCAGCCGATTCCCGAGAGTTTGATCGTCTTCCACGGGGGCACCGACATCTCATAGCAGGCGGCGATAATCTGATTCGAGATCGAGTTGTGGCCGCAGCCGGCGCACAGCGTCGACGGCAGGCCCCGGTACTCACCTCGCGTGAACCCGAGAAGATTGACGCTTGCGGGACGTGCTTCCTGAAGCTCGACAGCCATGTCAGCCCTCCTCGACCGCCAGCAGCGCTTCCGTCACCCACCGGGCGCTCATCGGCAAACCGCTGTTGATCGTCAGCGAACGCAGCTTGGCCGCCTGGTCGGGCACCTCCAGCTGCAGGAGCTGGCGCATCTGTCCGTCGGTATTCATCTCAATCACGTAGGTGCGGTGGTGGCCGCGGATGAAGGCCTCCACCTCCGGCGAGAAGGGGACGGCGCGCAGGCGCAGGTAGTCCGTAGCGATGCCCTGTGCCGCCAGCCGCTCACGTCCCTCCAGGATCGCCGGGTCGGTGGACCCATAGGCGATCAGCCCGATTTCCGCCTGCCCGTTGGGGGCACGCTCAATCACCGGCGGGGGCATCAGCTTCCGTCCGGTCTCGAGCTTGCGCCAGATACGGTCCATGTTCTTGGACCAATCGTCCGGCCGTTCGCTGTAGACGCCCTTCTCGTTGTGGCTTGTGCCGCGTGCGAACCACACGCCCATGGCGTTCTTGGAGCCTGGCAGCGTGCGGTAGCCGATGCCGTCCCCATCGACGTCGCGGTAGCGGGCGAACTCCCCCACCCGCTCCAGGTCCTCATCGTTCAGAACCTTGCCTCGGTCCATGGGCTTGTCGGGGTACGCCAGCGGATCGGTCATCCACAGATTCATGCCGATATCGAGGTCGGACAGAACGAACACCGGCGTCTGCAGACGCTCGGCGATGTCGAAAGCTTTCCAGCCGAACTCGAAGCATTCGGTTGGGGAGGCGGGGAAGAGAAGCGGGTGCTTGGTGTCACCGTGGCCCATGAAGCGGGCGAACAGGATGTCGCCCTGGGAGGTGCGCGTCGGCATGCCGGTGCCCGGGCCCATCCGCTGGACGTCCCAGATCACGACCGGGACCTCGACGAAGAATGCCAGCCCGACGTACTCGGCCATGAGCGAGAGGCCGGGGCCGGAGGTGGAGGTCATCGACCGCGCCCCCATCCAGCCAGCCCCCACAGCGATGCCGGCTCCGGCGATCTCGTCCTCTGCCTGGACGATGGCCACCGTAAGTTTCCCGGTGACGGGGTCGGTGCGCAGCGACGGGGCATACTCCTGGATCGCCTCCGCCAGGCTGGAGGCGGGTGTGATCGGGTACCAGCCGACGACGCCCACGCCGCCGTACAACGCGCCCAGCGCGGCGGCGGTGTTGCCGTCGATCATGATCTTGTTTACGGTCTGCTGGTCGCGCTGCACGACGAACGGATCGCGCTTGACCAGGTTCTGGCGTGCCCAACTGGCGGCGGCCTCGACCATGCGCATGTTGCTGTCGACGGCCTTCTCTTTGCCGTGGAAGTGAGTCGCCAGGGCGCCGCGCACTTCGGCCAGGTCAATGCCCAGCACCTGCGCCACGACGCCAACGTAGGCCATATTGGCGACGTAGTCGCGCAGCTGTTTCGAGGGGTTAAGCTGGCGCAGCAGCTCTTCCACAGGGACCGGATAGTAGGTGAGGTCGTCGCGTGTGCGCGGGGCGGTGATGGCGTCGTTGTAGAAGCAGACGCCGCCGGGGCTCAGGCCGGCCAGATCCTCGGCGAATGTCGCCGGGTTCATGGCGACCAGGAGCTCCGAGCGCTCGCGGCGGGCGGTGAAGCCGTGCACGCTGGCGCGGATGGTGAACCAGGTGGGCAGGCCCTGGATGTTCGACGGGAACAGGTTCTTGCCGCCCACGGGGATCCCCATGCGGAACAGTGCCCGCAGGATGGCCATGTTCGAGGTCTGGCTCCCCGACCCATTGACGGTGGCGACGACCATCGAGAACTCGTTGATGATCGGCGGCCGCTCCACAGGCCCGGCGCCGGACGGCTGTGTGGCAACGGCAGGTACGCTCATCGGGCCAGGCTCCTCTCGGCCTCCTCGGCCGGATGGGGCGAAGCGCGGTGTACCGCCTCGCGAAAGCGATCGAGTTCAATCCGGTCCTGTAGCAGGCCGGCGTGCTCGACAACAACACGGTAGCCGGCGTCAAGATCGCCGGCAGCGATCGCCTGAACCATCTCCTCGTGGTAGGTCCACACCATCTGCAGGTACGACAGGTCGGTGTAGACGTTAAGGCCGACAGCCTCGTACGCGTCCCAATAGGACTCGAGCAGCCCGCGCACGAAGGCGTTGTCCAGGCGGGAGTAGATCGCCAGGTGCAGCTCACGATGCTCGAAATGCGGGATCTGGATTGGCGTGCCACGCAGCTTCTGCCAGGCCTGGTCGATCAGCTGTTGAAGTAGCCGCTTATCCTCATCCTGGAGTGCCCGCACGGCCGGATACCAAAAAGCGACCTCGATCTGGTTGCGCAGCGCGCCCAGCTGCTCGAAGCTCGCCGGGCTGACTCCCAGCGCGTAGCGCAGGCACACGCGCAGCGCGGCGCGGAAGGAGAAATCCAGTCGGCGGATCCCGGTCTTCGGGCGCACATCGACCAGACCCAGCGCCCGGGCGACCTCGAGCTGTTCGCGCAGCTTGGCCGGGCTGATGGCCAACTGATGCGCGAGCTCCTGGATGGCCGGCAGCCGGTCGCCTTTGTCATGGGGGATCTGAGCCAGGTAGCGCAACAGCTCGTACGGCTGTTCCACCCCGGGCTCACCGCCGTCGCGGCTCGTCTGATTCATGGTATTCATCCTATCAATAGGACAAGATCATTCTAAGGCCATAGTTCCTGACTGTCAACCGGAATCCGCCGCCCTGCCGGGCGGGCAAGGCCTGAAGTCCGCGCGGACCAGGCAAGTGTCCGTCTCCCACGGAAGTCCACAGGCCATGCGCGGCTCTGGAAGGGCGAGCCGAGGCGAACCGCCGTGGGACGCGGGAGGCGAGTGCCATGCCGGGATGCCGACCCGTCAGCCAACCCGATTCGTTGGCATGAGCCGGACACGGCTGTCAGCCGCTTCTCGTCGGAGCTATGCAGTTCCGAAGCGCGGGTCAACGGGCACCACAAGCACGCCTCCCGCACGTCCGAGTCACGCACCTCGAAACTGGGCTTGCACGATCCTCGGCGCGCAATAGCGATTCAACGTGCCGTGAGGATTGACATGCCCGATCCTCGGCGCGCGAACGCGAGCCTACGCGCCTCGAGGGTCGATCCGCACGACCCTCCGCGCGCAAACGCGATCCAGCGTTCACGCTGGGCTGGGCCTCTCGTGTGCCCTATTGGCTATGCGCAGAGAGGCGCTCATCGCACGCTCAACCACCGCACATCGACCCGCTGGTAGAATGCTCGAATGCAGCGACGGAGGAGCACGCGCGTGGCCTGGATCGCCCTCCTGCTCGGGGTTGCCGTGTCAGCCCTCCTTGTTCCGCGCCTGACGCTCGTGCACCACTATGCGAGCCAGATCTTCATGCCGGCCGGCGCACCCGGTCAACCGACCGCCATCGTCTTTGGTGCCGGGTTGCGCCGCGATGGCACCCCGACGCTTGTGCTCGCCGATCGCGTCGCCACGGCGGCCTCACTCTACCGGGAAGGGAAGATCCAGGCGCTCCTGCTCTCGGGTTCGACTCACGGCGCTCGCTACGACGAGGCCGAGGCGATGCGCACCCTGGCGCTGAGACTGGGCGTTCCCGCCGAGGCCATCCTGCTCGACAAGGAAGGCAACCGCACGCTCGACACCTGTCTGCGCGCCCGCCAGGCGTTCGGTATCCATTCCGCATTGCTCGTCACGCAGCGCTTCCACCTGCCCCGGGCGCTGGTGCTGTGTGAAGCGCTGGGGATGCAGGCCGCCGGCGTGCAGGCGGACCTCTCGCGTTACTCCACCCGCGCCCGATGGTTCTGGGAGATCCGCGAACTCCCGGCGTCCATCGTCGCCCTGGTCGATGCCGCCCGGGCGCGCCGGTCGATGCCTGGAGACGAGCAGGCCGCCGAGGTCATCCCCGGAGCCGGAGACGCACATGGATCGTGACCAGGCCCTGGCCATCGTTCACGAACACATCGCCAACCCGGCGCTCGTCCACCACATGCTGGCGGTCGAAGCCGCCATGCGCTCCTATGCGGCTGATTTCGGGGGCGACCCGGACGAGTGGGGCCTTGCCGGCCTGCTGCACGACTTCGATTGGGAGATCCACCCCACGCTCGAGCACCACCCTCAGGACGGCGCTCCCATCCTTCGCGCTCGCGACGTCCCGGAGACCCTCGTCCGCTGCATCTTGTCGCATGCTGAGCACACCGGCGTGCCGAGGACGACCCCGATGGAGAAGGCGCTCTACGCCTGCGACGAGATCACCGGGCTGATCACCGCCACCGCCCTCGTCCGTCCGTCGCGCTCGCTGCACGACCTGACGGCCCGGTCGGTGCGCAAGAAGTGGGGAGACATCCGCTTCGCCGCCGCGGTCGACCGGCATGAGATCGAACGGGCCGCAGCGGATCTCGGCGTCGAGCTATGGGCTCACGTCGAACGGGTGATTGCCGCCATGCGCACCATTGCCCCGCAGCTCGGTCTCGACGGCACGCGCGCATCTTGAGCGCTGCGGTCCCGCACGCCCCCACTGCCTCTGCCTCTCGCAAAGTGCCCGTCGGGGTGCTGGTATAATCGCTCTTCGGTCCTAATCCGTGAGGTCAACGAGCTCCATGGACCCTTCCAGAGACCCATCGGCCGGCGCCCCGCGCCTGTGCCCGACGTGCGGAACCCGCCTCGCCGGCGGGGTCACCCGCTGCGTGGTGTGCGGGTCCGATCTGCGGCCGTCGTCGGGCAAGCGCCCCAGTCTGGGCGGGCGCGCGCAGGTTGCGCTGTCGCTGCCGATGGCGCTGGGGCTGTTGGCGGTCTTCGTCCTGCTGACAGCCGGAATCACCTTCGCCGCCGTCAAGTTGACCAGCGTCGGGATTCGTGCGACGCCGACGATCACGCCGACATCGACCGCCACGGTCACGGCAACTCCGCCGCCGACCCTCACCGGGACGCCGGAGCCATCGGCCACGGCGCTGCCCCCGGTCGACTACACCATCGTGGCAAACGACACCTGTGCCGGGCTCGCCTACCGCTTCAACGTCACCGTCAAGTCGATCCTTGACCTGAACAACCTGACCCCCGAGTGCCTGCTTTCCGTGGGGACCGTGCTCAAGATCCCTCAGCCGACTCCGACGCCGTCGCCCGAACCGACGGCTACGCTGCTCGCGGCCGAAGCAACCGAACAGGCTTGTGACCGGATTTCGTACACCGTTGAAGCCAACGACACACTGGCGGGCATCGCCTTGAACTACAACGTCGAGCTGCAGGCCATCAAGGACTACAACGGCATGCCCAGCGACACAGTGTTCGTCGGCCAGGTGCTGACGATCCCGCTCTGCCGCCGGCTGCCAACGCCCGGCCCGACGCCTACCGCCACTCCGCCGCCACCCTACCCGGCGCCCAACCTTCTGCTGCCCCGCGACGGCGAGTACTTCTCGGCAACCAGTGAGAGCGTGACACTCCAGTGGGCGTCCGTCGGCGCGCTGCGTGAGAACGAGTTCTACCAGGTTATCGTTGAGGACCTGACCGACACCAGCGGCACCAAGCGCCTGGTGGGCTACGCCACGGACACCAAGTACATCGTCCCCGCCTCCTTCCGGCCGAGCGACACGCTTCCACACATCCTCCGCTGGCAGGTCTCGGTTGTACGCCAGACGGGCACCGACGAAAACAGCAACCCGCTCTACATCTCCGGCGGGGCCGTGAGTGACCGGCGGCACTTCTCGTGGTCCGGCACTGGCGCCCCGGCGACCCCCACGCCCTGAGACCATCCAAATGCGTCGTCACATGCAAGCGGGGCTCGGCTGATGCCGAGCCCCGCCATGATTCCGGCTACGTGCGCGCTTCAGCCGAGGTTGAGCGCTTCAATCGACTCTCGCACCCGGGCTGCGGACTGTTCGAGCGCCTGCCGCTCATCCGGTTCCAGCTTGTACTCGATCACCCTCTCCAGCCCGCCGCGCCCGAGCTGAACCGGCACGCCGAAAAACAGGTCGCGCAGCCCGTATTCGCCCTGCAGGAAGGCGGCCGCCGGGACAATCAGGTGCCGGTCACGCAGGATCGCATCGACCATCTGCGCCAGCGCCGCCGCCGGAGCGTAGAAGGCGCTGCCGGTCTTGAGCAGCGAGATGATCTCACCCCCGCCCTTGCGCGTCCGTTCGACGATCGCCGCCAGCCGATCGGCCGGCATGAGCTCCCGCAGCGGAACGCCGGCGATGTTGGAGTGCCGCGTCAGCGGGACCATGTCGTCGCCATGCCCGCCCAGGACGTAACAATCCACATTCTGCACGCTGACGCCCAACTCTTTGGCGACGAAGGCGCGCATCCGCGCCGAGTCCAGGATCCCCGCCTGCCCGATCACGCGCTCGCGCGGCAGCCTCCCGACCTTCATTGCCAGATAGGCCATGGGATCGAGTGGATTGGTCAGGATGACGAAGATCGCCTGGGGGGAGAGGGCCAGTGTGTTCTCGACCGCCTGGCGCACGATGGCGCTGTTGGCCGCCAGCAGGTCATCGCGTGACATGCCGGGTTTGCGCGGAAGCCCGGCCGTGATGACGACAATATCCGATCCGGCGGTTGGGCCGTAGTCGTTGCTCCCGACGACGTCCACATCGGAGCCGATGATCGGCAGTGCCTGCGCCAGATCCAGTCCCTTACCCTGCGGAACACCCTCCACCACATCCACCAGCACCAGATCAGCGATCTCCATCTGCGCCAGCCAGTGCGCCGTCGTGGCGCCGGTCTGACCTGCACCCACAATCGTCACCTTCGGCATCGTCTCTCCCTCTTGGCGTCGCCGGCAAGCCGAAGCTCAACGGCGCCGAGTACGGATCTCAAGACCGGGCTCTCGCTGCGATGGCTATCCCGGCAGGTACACGCATTCGTAGTCGTCTGCGGGCCGCGAGGCCGGGGTGGAGTCATCGACGTCTATCCCTGCGCCCTCGCGCACCTCTCCCACCGTCCAGGCCGGGAGTCCGCGTCGCGCTGCCTCCGCCAGGAATGCCGCAGCTGACGTGGCTGCGAGGCACAGGAGCAATCCTCCCGAGGTCTGGGCGTCAAAGAGCAGCATCCGAGCGTACTCGTCGATGCCCGGCGCGAAGCGCACCCGCGGGCCGAAATACAGCCGGTTGTCGGCGCTGCCTCCGGGGACGAATCCCTGGCGGACATAGCGCTGGGCGCCGGACAGGAAGGGGATCGAGCGCAGGTGGATCGTGAGTGCAACGCCGGACGCCTCGGCCATCTCCAGACCGTGACCCAGAAGGCCAAAGCCGGTGATGTCGGTGGCGGCGCGCACGCCGTACTCGACGGCCAGCGACGAGACATCGGCGCTCAAGCGGGTCATCCAGCGGACAGCCTGAGCGACGTCAGCCAGCTCGGCCGCGCCGCGCTGGAGCGCCGTCGTCGTGACGCCGGTGCCAAGCGGCTTCGTGAGGATCAGCACGTCCCCCGGACGAGCGGCGGCCTTGGTCATCAGTTGCTCAGGCGCCACAAATCCGACGGCCACCAGCCCAACCTTCGGCTCCTTATCCTGGAGGGTATGACCTCCGGCGAGCACGGCACCGGCCTCGCGGACTTTCTCCGCCCCGCCCCTCAGGATCTCGCTGATCAGCTCGACCGGCAGGTCCGGCGGAATGGCGGCGACGTTGAGCGCAAGGATCGGCCGGGCGCCCATGGCGTACAGGTCCGAGAGCGCGTTGGCGGCGGCGATCGCCCCATAGTCATACGCGTCGTCGACGATGGGCGTGAAGAAGTCCGTCGTCACGACCAGGGCGCGCCGCTCGTCCAGCCGCCACACGGCGGCGTCATCCGGCGCGCCAAGGCCGACCAGCAGATCCGGGTAGTCTGCAGGCCGGAAGAGATCTTGCAGGGGGCGCACGACCTGCGCCAGCGTCTCCGCGTTAAGCTTCGACGCTCAACCGGCGCAGGACGACAGGCTGGTCAGGCGCACCTGCCGTCCGCTCGTCGCCCGGGGCTCGGGCTTCTCCTTCACACACACTCCTTGGCGAGCAGATGGATTGTAGACACGGGCCGAGGGACTGTCAACGGATCCACCCCTGGAGCCGAACGCCCAGGTCAGTCGGATCCGTTCGCTGAGCCGGCCATCAGGCGCACAACCAGGAGAACCAGGACCGACAGCGCCAGCAGAATCACCGACAGAGTCTGCGCCAGCGCCAGATCCGACTCGAAGCCGAGGTAGACGGCCAGGGGCATCGTCTAAGTCCGCCCGGGAAGGTTGCCGGCGAACAGGATCGTGGCGCCGAACTCACCCAGCGCCCGCGCCCAGCACAGCGCCGCGCCGCCGACAATCCCACGGACGGCGAGCGGAAGCGTGACATGCCGCAGGATGTTGGCGGTCGAGGCGCCGTCGAGTGATGCGGCCTGCTCCAAGTCAACCGTCACCGCGCTGAGCGCCACGCCGGCGGTCTTGATGAAGTACGGTGCCCCGACGAAGACCTGGGCCAGGGCCACGGCCAAGGGCGTAAAGGGGATCTGAATCCCGAGTCCGGCCAGGGGCGCGCCAAGCAACCCACGGCGACCGAAGGCTAGGAGGAGCGCCAGGCCGGCAACGGCGGGTGGCAGCACGATGGGCAGGTCTAGCAGGACCTCAAGCGCGCGGTTGAGGCGGGTCCGCCGGCGGACGAGGCCGTAGGCCAGAGGCGTACCCAACAGCACAACGGCCAGTGTGCATGCCGCGCTGGTGAGCAGGCTCAGGCGCACGGCGGCGAGCGTCCGGGCGTCGGTGGCGTACTTGGCCAGCATCGGAAGCGGCGTGCGCAGCAGCAGGGCCAGCAGCGGCACGAGCAGGAGCAGGATGATCGGCAGGCCGATCAGCTCGAGCTGCCACGGCAGCCCGGGAGGGCCGGGAATCTTACCTGAGGGCGGCGCCTGGGCCTTCCGTCCGATCGGCAGCCCGTAGGCGTCAGTCAGCGGCCGGAAGGAAGCCATGCGCCTCCATGACCCGCTGCCCCGCAGGGCTGAGGACGAAATTGACGAACTCCTGGGCCAGCGCTAGGTGCGGCGACTCGCGCAGGGCGGCCAGCGGATACTCTGCTACCGGATTGTGCTCGGCGGGTAGATCCAGCCGGATGAGGCCTAGTGCCTGGCTGGCGTCCGACGCGTAGACGATGCCGGCGTCAGCCTCCCCGATCTCGACTTTGGCCAGGACGGCGCGGACGGTAACCTCCTGGGAGACGACATTGTCCAGGACGGCATTGCGGAACGCACCACCCCATGCCGCGTCACGGCCGATCGAGTCGAGCATGCGCTGCGTGTACTTCCCGGCTGGGACGGCCGGATCGGCGACGACCAGGTGCACTCCGGGTCGAGCGAGGTCCTGCAGGGAGATGACTCCTGCCGGGTTGTTGGCCGGCAGCACGACGACCAGCCGGTTGCGGGCGAAGATGGGCGTGGCGGTTTCATCCACCAACCCGGCATCCACCAGCGCCTTGATCTCGTCCCGGTTCGCGGAGGCAAACACATCGGCTTGGGCGCCGTCTTGGATCTGGGCGCGCAATGCCTGGGAGGCGCCGAAGCTCAGGACAACGTCGACACCCGGGTGCGCGCTTTCGAACTCCGCCGCCAATGCCTCGAGCGAGTCGGTGAGCGAGGCGGCGGCGAACACGGTGAGCGTGGAGGGCTTGGAGGAGGCAACGTCGTATGATCCACGAGCACAAGCTGCCGTTCCCAACCCGAGGGCCATGGCGAGGAAAGCGCCTGCAAAGCGGCTCATGACCTTGGGTCCACACCGCGCGGGAGGGCGGAGCCGGAGGCAGGCGACTCGGCGGATGGGACGACAGCCGGAAGGTCGTCGAACCCGGTTTCGAACTCCTTCAGCCACTGCAGCGCTGCCTGCGTCTGCAGCAGGCGCAGGCGGTGCACGTGGCGCTGAAAGCCGGATTGCTGAGCGGCCTCATGCAACCGATCGAGCCGTTTCTGCAGGACGTCGGATTGTGTTTTCAGCAGGCCGGCGGTCTCCGGTGCAGCGAGCATTCGGCCCAGGTAGACCTTGGCCAGGAATTCGGCGCGCAGGTCACGTGGGTTTGGCACGGGGCTGGCCAGCCAGCCGCGCAGCGCAGCACGGCCAGGCGCCGTGATGGCGTAGGTCGTGCGCGGCGGTCCTTGGCCGATCTCGGTGGCGTGGGGCGTGATCCAGCCGCGCTTCTCCAGTTTCTTAAGTAGAAAGTAGAGCTCGCTTCGGCCCAGGCGCCAGATCGAATGCAGCACAGGATCCCCGCCAATCCGGCGATGCAGGTCATAGCCGTGGCGTACACCCGCCTCGAGCAGCGCGAGCGGGACGAATTCTGCGGGCCAACTCAGGTTCACAACGTGGGGTCCTTACCGACTGCTAGTCAGAGTCTAACTAGGCGACCCGTACCTGTCAAGCGATGGTCCCCTCCCCCGAACATGGCAGTGCCGCGCACCTTGGATCGCGCGTCTGGATGCACCTCAAGCGCCTGCCCTCGCGATTGATCTCAGTCCCGGAATCGAGTAGGGAGAGCGGGTCGCCCGCTCCCCCTCTCACACCACCGGACATGCGGGTCCGCATCCGGCGGTTCGGTGAACGTCAGGGCACCAAATGAGCCTTAGCCCTCGAGCCCTTGTTGGCGGTACGTGCCGTGAACGACTCGGCCCTCTGGCAGGATCCCGGCGGCTTCACCACCTTCGCCCCATCAGAAGTTCCCCTACCCGGGGAAGTCGGCCTTC
>Ga0315289_10002034_pt1 | contig 31332 bp, 43 predicted proteins | sample YL17G11_40_MG_FD_203452 | JGI IMG/M metagenome (GOLD analysis project Ga0315289, IMG submission 203452) | Sediment microbial communities from Yellowstone Lake, YNP, Wyoming, USA - YL17G11_40 | ecosystem: Environmental > Aquatic > Freshwater > Lake > Sediment | place: USA: Wyoming | collected... | reverse complement strand
ACTTTACAGGCAGCAGTTGATGGAGATAGTGCAAAGATTGTTGGTGCAGATGTTTTAGTTAAGGAAGCAAAAGTTCGCTGGATAGATGTTACTGCTACAGTTGAATTATTTGCTGGGTATGATGCTTCAACTTTAGCTACAAGCGTTCAAACTGCAATAACAGAAAAATTAAATAGTTATTTAATTGGGCAAGAGGTTCAGCAGTCAGATATTATAGCAATAATTGCTGCAGTTGAAGGAGTGGATGATGTTTTAGTTCCTCTTACAAAGTTTCAAGAAAATATAGCAACTGGAAATATTACACAAGATGCAGATGGAAATTTAGTAATTCCTTGGGATTCTTATGCTCAGGCTGGAGTAGTTACTGTTTCTGTAAAAAGTTAAGGAGTAATAATGTCTACCTCATTAAATTCTTTTATAAAAAAATTACGTGGTTTAATAACTAAATATTATGCTGCATATTTTTCGGATGATACTCATCTATATAAAGTTATTAGAACATATGCAAATGAGTTTGCTTCTGGAAGCATTGATTTAGAGGAAGTGCATGAAGATTTAAGTATTGATACTGCTTCTACTCAAAAGCTTTATGATAATTTTGGAACATATTTTGGGCAGCGAAAGTTTTTCTACCAAAATGCTAGTGAAGATTTATATACTCCTCTTTCTGGTTCTTATTCGTCTGGTTCTTATATAATTGGATTTTATGGATCTGGATCAATTCCAAGTTATCGAAAGGAGATAAACTTTTTAATGCAAGCAGCTATGACTGGGGGAACTATTAATGCAATGAAAAGAGTAGGTCATGCATTTACTTTAATAACTCCTGATACAAAAGAATATTATCAAATACCACGTTGGAAATTGAAAACAGAAGTGGGAGTTGTTTCAAATGCTAGTGCTAGTCCGTATTATATTATAGATGCTGGTAAAAATTGGTTTAAAAATGAATGGAACGGTGCTTTACTTTTAGAATCGGGATCTTTAGATTTAACTCAAGTTTTAACTAATTATTTTGGAGGTTCTTGGTGGGATTATTTATTAGTTTATTATCCAATTACTGCACCTCCTCATAGTTTTTCTTCTGGAAGTGTTTATGTAGTTACTTTTAGTAAGCTTGGAAAAAATACAAGATTATATGATAAGTTAGAAGGAAAGTTTGCAGCAGATATTATTGTTTGGTTACCAGAACCTCAAAAAGATAGACAAACTGCTATTGAAAAGGCACTAAAAGATGTAAAACCAGCTCATACTGATTTAAGAGTTTATTATGAAAATTATTATTCAGCAGTAACAACAACAGCTCAACTCAGTTCTGGATCTAGTGGTTCTTTTCCTTATTCAAGTTATGACCCGGATGTATTTGAAGTTAGTTATGGAGCTGTTGGTAATTTGGTTCCAACTATTGATTCTGCTTTTAGTGGTTCTACTACAACAACGGTTACGGGAACTGGGGGTTTTGTAAAATCAAGTGGTGCTATTGTTAATAATATTTACACAAGTCCTGTAATTGATCTTACAGACTCTAATTTAATTTATAGTGATTATGAGTGGGCTTATGATTGGGTTCCAGATTTAGGATATGATTGCCAAATTAGAGTTGAAGCAAGATCATTTAACGCTTTACCTCCAGCTGGAGCTTGGTCAGAAGTGTATTCAGGGCAAGTTATTTATAGTGGAAGTGTTGATAGATATTATCAATATAGAGTGCACGTATTTACTTGGTTTGCTGATAGTTTTAGATTACACCAGTTTTCAGTAAAAGCATACGAAAGTGGTTCTGCAGATCCATACTACACATCTATTATTTTGTAAAGGAGTTAAAAAATGGTATCATATGAAGGTGCCGGAAGTATATTTTTTAATGATCAATATATTTATAAAGAGGATCTTAATAACATTGAATATACAAAAATTAAAACAATTAGAGATTCTTTAGCTGCTTGTATAAAACAACCTGGGGTAGCAATTGCTTCTCTTTCTGATTCTTCATTAAAAGTAGAATATGTTGATGCTAAACATTTTACTGTTAATCCAGGATTTGCAATAGATAAGTTTGGTAGATTAATTTATGTTCCAAATGATGTTTCTCAATATGGAAATACTATTGATGATCCTGAATATCATCCAAAATATCCTGATAGAGAAAATTTATCGCATAGTAAAGTGCCAAGTGTTTCTACAAGATATTATGCAAATATCTATTATAATACTCAACAAGATATTACTGAATCGGATGATGAAGGAGAATCTTATTATACTCGTGATTATGATAGTTATTATATTGCTTGTGAAGATTTTCAAGCTGGAACTTCAAGTAGTTTTGGATCAGGAAGTTTAGGAATATGTTTAGGTAGTTTTGAAGTAAATACTAGTGGTGATATTAGATTTAGCGAAATTACTGATATGAGACCTCTTTTGGAAGTGTATTCAAATGTAGCTGCGAGCGGTTCTGTTTCTAGTTCTCGAAGGGTTTTTGCTTTGTCTCGAATAGCTACCAATTTAACAAATGCTTTAGCTAGTAATAATTATTGGGCAGTAACTGCAACGGCATATAATCAAACAAAAGCTGATATTAGTTATCAACATCGTTCAGGATCAACGGCAATGAATGTTAGATTTTGTGTTCCAAGTTATTCTCAACCTTCAACTAATGCATATGTTTATGCTTATGTTTATACTAGTCCTGGGCATATTTTAGAAGCTTCGGGTTCTTATAATGTTATTGTTAATTCTCAAATATGTGATTTTTCTTTAGATGTTTCTGGATTAACTCCAAGTACTTTGTATTCTGTTGAAATTTGGATGCGAACTTTTACGTATGCTGGAACTTTTTATGTAAGAGATCTTGTTATTGATGTAGATTGAGGAGGAAAAATGGTATTAACTATTACTGATCTTTATAGAGGTGCCGGAAGTAAATTTTTTGATGATCAATTAATGTATGCTCAAGATCTTAATAATATTGAATATACAAAACTTGAAACTATTCGAAATTCTGTTAAATCAATGATAATACAACCTGGAGTAGCAATACATTCTCTTAGTGAATCTGCATTAAAAGTAGAATATGTTGATGCTAAACATTTTACTGTTAATCCAGGATTTGCAATAGATAAATTTGGTAGATTAATTTATGTTCCTTCGAATACTTCTGCAAGTGGAAGTATAGCTACTGATCCTTACTATCATCCTACATGGTCAGGTAGGCAAAATATTGCTCATAATCAATTACCGGAAGAACTTACTACATATTATGTAAATATTTATTATACAACTCAGCAAGATATTGTGAAAACAAATGATGAAGGAGCTTCTTTTTATACTAGGGAATATGATAGTTATAGGATTTCTGTTGAAAATATTTTACCAAGTGTTAATAGTGGAGGTTTATGTTTAGCAAGTTTTCCTATTAATACTGATGGTGACATTCCGAGTAGTGGAAGTATTAATGATATTAGACCTCTTTTGTTATGTGCTATACAAACATTTACTACACCTGCAAGAGAAATTTTTAGAAAATCAATTGTTGCAACAGATGTTGCTAATAATTATTTTACTGCTATTTCGTGGCAATCTGGAGATATGTTAGGTACTCCAGGAACATATTTTGTAAAAGCAAGAACATCTTTTAGATATTATGGTGAAACTCAAGTAAATATTCATTTTACAGCTTCCGCAGCTTCTCAACAAGGTATCGTTAAAGTTACTGTTGGCCCTGTTTTTGATACTCAGGGTTTCGCTGGTGGAGGAGGAAGTTATTCTTTTTCTATTAATTTACCTTCGACTTTACTATCTAATGTGTTATATGATGTTGTGGTATCTTTGGCAAATGTTAATCCTGGGCAAGTTGCAATAATTTCAGAAATGGTTATTGATGTTATTTGATTGTAGGAGGATATAATGTCTTACAATGGTTTTAAAAGTATATTTTTTGAAGATCAAAATGTTTTTAAAAACGATCTTAATAATATAGAATATTCAAAAATTAGATTATTTAGGGATACTTTAGCTGCCCTTATAGAACAGCCTGGAGTTGCAATTCCCTCTTTAGTTTATGATAATTTGAAAGTTAGTGGAAGTGTTGTTAATTCTGGAATTGCAATTGATAAGTATGGAAGAATAATATATGTTCCAGATAGTATAGTTACAAGTGGCAGTATTTATACTGATCCATATTATCATCCAGCCTGGCCTTCAAAAACAGCGAGTGGATCTGGGGATTATATAAATATTTATTATAGTGTACAATATGATATTTCTGAAACTGATGATAGTGGGACATCTCATTATACTAGAGCATATGATAGTTATAGGATTCTTAGAGAAGGTTCTGCTCCTAGTGATGAAAGTGGTGGAATATGTTTATCTCATTTAGGCGCAGATCAACGCCCTCTTTTGTTATTAAGATCTCAATTAGTTGCGATTCCAATAGTTGATGAAGCGTGGAATAAAGATAGACAAGCAACTACTGTTTTAAATAATAATGTTCAAAATATATATTGGTTTGATGATGCGGTATTATTTAAAAAGAAAGCAGAAATAGCATATAAACATTCAGCAACTGATACTCTTATGACGATAAGATTTTATGTTTGGAATTCTGATGCCGGAGGAGTATTAAAAGTTGAAATATATAATTCATTAACAGAAAGCGTAGTTCTTACAAATTCTAGAAGTTTTCCCGCAGGTAATGGATTTTATGATTTACTTCTTCCTATATCTTCATTATCCGATGTTTCTTTATATTTTATAAAAATTTCTGTAATGACTTTTGTTGGACCTATGTATACTGGTGGTGTTATCATTTACGTAACGTAAAAATTTGTTAAAATTTGAATATAATTTTGTATTTTAAAATGAGTAAGTATTTTTAAAATGAAGTTAATTAAAGTAAAAGGAGGTTATAGTGAAGATTTTATATCTTTCAGATTCCCCTACAATTCCAACTGGTTATGGTAAAGTAGGAAAAGATTTACTAACAGGTTTAAGAGCAAAAGGTCATCAAATTGTTATACTTGCTGGTTCTATAAATCCAGGACCTTTTAAAGCATATCCTTGGAACGGAATGACTCTTTATCCTGTTTATAATTATGCAAACATTAATGATATTCGTTTTGTTTTAAAAGAACACAAACCAGATGTAATGATTATAAATTCAGATCCAAGACACTTAACTCATGTTTTTGAAATTGATAATGAAATTCGTAATACTTGCCCTTTAGTTTTTTACCATTTATGGGATGATCAACCTTTTCCTAAATTTAATACTATATTTTATCGTTCTACAGATGCCCTTGCCGCCGGATCTAAATTTATTTATGAATTACTAGTCAATAATTATAAAAATACTCCTGTTTTTTATGCTCCTATGGGAGTAAATACTGAGGTATTTAAAATTCTTTCAGAAGAAACAGTTTCCAATTTTAAAAAAGAGATTTTTAAAAATCAACCTCAACTTGTAGATTTTAAATTTATAGTTGGATATGTAGGAAGAAATATTTTACGTAAAAGAATATTAGACCTTTATAGAATATTTTCAAAATTTGCAAAAGATAAAAAAGATGTTTTGTTGTTTTTGCATTCAAGTCCTTTTGATCCTGAAGGAACTAATTTATTGTATCTTCGAAATGCATTATATCCAGATCTTCCAGTAGCTGTAAGTGAACCGAGAGGGCAAGATGATACTTTTTTGACTCATTTATATAATATGTTTGATTTAAGTATAAATATTGCATATGCGGAAGGATTTGGATTACCTTTAGCTGAATCTATGGCTTGTGGAACGCCATGTATAGCCGCAGAGACCGCTGGATCTGGTGGAATAATTACAAAAGAAACTGGTTGGTTAGTTAAACCTAAAGTTATTAGTCAATTTGGTAGTCAACAAGTTCCTTATATTGATCAAAGATTTGTATCTGATGAAGATGTGTTGGAAGCTTTAGAGGAAGCTTATTCTAATAAGGAATTGTTAAAAGAAAAAGCATCTAAATGTAGGCAACATATTGTTGATAATTATTCTTCAGAGAAGATGGTTGAAAATATTGAAAATGTTTTAAAAGAAACTGTAGTAACTTGGAAGAAATATCCGCAATATACAATTACTACAATTCCAGAGATAAGGTAAAAAGGGAAAGATGAAATATATTATAACTTTCAAAGATCTTCTTAAATTGACTTTTCTAAGATTGGTCCGTGAAAAAACGAAATATTTTAGGAATAGAAAAAAATATCCAAGAGTTCCTAAAGTACCTTGTTTTGTGTGTAATATGAAAATTGATGTAGATAAATGGGAAGATCATTATAATTCTAAAAAACATCAAAAAAATATGTTAGATCCAATTAAAATTGCTGAATGTTTAGAAAAAGTTACTAAAAAGTTGTGCAAAAAAGGAAGAGAAGGAGAGTAAAGTATGAATAAAAAGAAAGTAATATTTAGAGCCACTGTAGATAATTTTTCAGGGTATGGTTCAGTAAGTAGAAGTTTAATTTTAGCTTTTTATAAAAAATACAAAGATTCCTACGATATTGCTTTACAAAATCTTCAATGGTTAACTGCTGGAGATATAGAATTATCTCCCGAAGATCGTGAAATTCTTGATCTTCTACGAAGAAAAGAATATCCTCCCGAAGAAAGTATTCTTATTCATATGTCTATTCCTATTGAATTTCAATGGCCTCATAATTATAAAAAATATTTTGGATTTACTATGTTGGAAACAGATAAGATTACTCCAACTTGGGCTTATATTTTAAATCGTTTAGATGGATGTATTGTTCCTACTCCTTTTAATGTAAAAACTTTTATGGAAAGTGGAGTTAAAGTTCCTATTACTATAATTCCATTTGGAGTTGATTTTGATATGTATACTTTAGATAAACAACCTTTGCTTCCAAAAGAAGAAATTACTACAAAGTTTAATTTTTTAAGTATAGGTCAATGGACTCCTGGAGATCGTAAAAACATATCTCAAATGATTTTATCTTTTCTTAAAACATTTAGAACTAATAAAGATGTAGGATTGATTTTGAAAGTTTATGGTAAAGGCGCCGGAACTATTGATAAAATTCAATGTATTGAAAAGATTAATGCTATAAGAAACCACGCTGGATTAGGTTTGGGGGAAGGACCTAAAGTTTATTTAGTTCATGGAGCATTAACACCTGAAGATATGTCAAAACTTTATCATAATGCTGATGTGTTTATTTTGCCAAGTTCAGGAGAAGCTTTTGGAATGCCTATTATAGAAGCAATAGCAAGTGGGTTACCTATAATTACAACTGGGGGAACTGCACCTGATACTTATTTAAATCCGGAGAAAACCGTTATATTAAATTATAAATGGGTTCTTTTAAGACAAGAGTTATTTTGGCAATATGTGTATGAACCTGGAATGAATATGACCGAGCCTGACTGGAAAGAATTTGAGAGGGTAATGGTTCGAGCTTTTGAAAAGAATGAAATGGCTAAAGAAAAAGCATTGGAGCAGCGACAAGAACTTATAGATAGAAAACTAACTTGGGAAACATCCGCAGAAAAATTAGCTTTATTTTTAGATAATATATAAATTTATGATTAAAATACTTACTAAACTTTTTCACTCTTCATATCAAAGAAATCTATCAAAAATTTCAAATGTTCAATATTATCATATTGTTGATGATATAGATAAAAAAGTTTGGGATGGGCAAACAGAAAAACCAAATAATGTTTTTGAAATATCTTTAGAAGAAGCTTTAAATAGACAAGAAGAATTTGATTTGATGTTAATAGGAAGACATCCCGAAATATTAAATTCATTTGAAAAAGGATTTACAAAAATACCTCGGGTATTTTTAGAACAAACATGCCCCTATAACCGGTGGAATATAGATACCTGGAAAGAGAATAGAGAAAAATATATAGATCATACGGTATTTATAACTAAATCAAATTTACAGCAATGGGGTATGAAAGAGGATAATAGAAATTCTGTAATTTATCATGCAATTGATGTAAATGAGTTTCCTGAATATGTAGGAGGAGAAAAGTCTATAATTACTGTGTGTAACGAATTTCCTAACAGAGATTGGTGTTGTGGATATTTATTGTGGTATAATTCAACTTGGGGATTAAAAGATGTTAGAGTTTATGGATATGGTAATGAGAATATAGGGGAGGCTTGTAAAGGATTAATGCCTAATTATGAAATAAAAAAACTTTTATCAAAGTGTGGGGCTTACTTTAATTCTGCCACAGCCTCCCCCATTCCTATGAGTTTACTTGAAGCAATGGCTGTAGGTACTCCTGTAGTATCTACAGATTGTTGTGAAATGCATTTATTGTTGAAAGATGGGATAAATGCTTTAACTTCAAATAATGCTATTGATTTAAGAAAAAAGATAATTGAGTTACTAGAAAATCCAGAGAGAGCAAAAAAAATTGGATTGAGAGGGAAAGAAACTGTAAAGGATTTATTTCGACCTGAAAAATTTATTTTTAGGTGGAAACAAGTTTTTGAAAAGATAGAAAAAAGATAAAGGGAAAACATGAGAGGAAAATTTGGAGGGCTATGTTCTTTTTGTGAGCACACTTTTATATGCTCATTTCTTAGAGATGTTGATTGTCCAGTAAGGCAATGTGAGTGTTATCTTCATCGAAAGATTTTGAAGATATTTAATGTTTTTCCAATTATTAAACAAAAGTTTTGGAAATTATTGTATGCTGTTAAGAATGATTGAAGAGGAGATTATATGAAAACAATAAAACCTTATTATGATGATTTGCTTGAATTATTTTGTTCCTGTGCCGGATGCGAAGATAGATTAATTGTTCAGGTTGAGAAAAAATTTTATGATAATGATGATCCTTTTTGCTTTCACATTCAATATAGTGATCCTGCTAATTTGTGGCAAAGAATAAGAAGAGCTTGGAGATATATTAGAGGATGGAAAGAATCTGAACTTACTTATGATTGTATTTTGTTAAATACAGAACAAGCAGAAGAACTTTCAAAAGTTTTATATAGAAGAGTAAAAGCTTATAGAAAAAAGATGGGAACTTATTATAAAGGGCCAAAAGAAGGAGGTGAAATAAAAAATGCTTAAAATGAAAGAAGTTCATCCACATAGAGATGAAACTTATCGAATAGGTTTTGATGACCATTGTTTAGTAGTATCATCTGGACCAAAAAAAGAATCTCCTAAAGTGTGGTTGTCTAAATCCATGTGTCAATGGATTGTTGCAAATCAAGAAGAGCTTTTTAAAAATGAATCTATAGGGTCTGATTATGAAGAAGAATGGTCTAAAGATGAATTAGCTTTAAAAAATAGTGAGGAAAGTAAATGAAGAAAAAATTTATTTTAGGAGATATGTCTAAGGTTCTTATAGGGTTAGAAGGGAAATGGGTAGCTTTGTCAATGAAGAATAAGCAAATTGTAGTTAGTGGAACTGGAGATACAATTAGTGAAGCTATTGAAAAGGCTCGGCAAAAAGGAGTAGATGATCCTACTTTAATGAGAGTACCAGAAGAATTCTGCTCTTATATTCTTTAAGGAAAATAAAATGATAATTACTACCTGCCCTCAAGCATGGCAAGATACCGGTGCTTATTGGGCTTTAAAACATTTAGAAGTTACTGAAAAAACTAAACATATTCTTTGGGAACAACTCCAAGATCAAGATGGAGATTTAGTTATTTCTTGTGGTATTGGAGAAGTTGATTTATTAAGATTAAGAAAGAAAGGAAGAAAAATAGGAGTTCTTTTTTGTTCTCCTTTAGCTCAGGCGCATGTGGTCCCTTCAAGTTTAAATGGAGATTTGGATGCTTTGTTAAGATATAAGAATATGTTAGGAAGTGGAGATATTGATTATATATTTTTACTTTCGGAAAGGCTAACTTATCTTTTTAAAAATGAAAGAATTATTTATTTACCTCCCGCTTTACAATGGGAAAATTTTCCTAAACTATATAATATAGAAAGCAGAAAAGGCATTTGTTTTTTTGGGACAATGGATAAACATAAAAATTTAGCCACAATGTTTGGTGCAGTAAAACATTCGAAGATTGAAGATCCTTTTATTATAACTGGTCAAGAAAAAACTCAAATGTGTTCTTTTTTTTCTAATTTGCTTGATATGAAAAATATTGTATTATATCCTCGATTACAAAGGTTTCAACTTTTAGATATAATGAATGCCGTTAAATTAGGCATTCAAATAGGATTTTCTGAGTCTTTTAGTTATGTTACATGGGAACTAGCAATGACAAATGTTCCAAGTATTATTAGTCCGAGTATTTATTGGTATATTACTGATCCTATTTTAAAAAAATTTTGTTATGCTGAAAATCTTGATGACCCTATTTTGGTAGGTGAAAAAATTAAAAAAGTTTATTTTGATTCTGTTTTATATAAAGATTTATGTATTTTATCGCAAAATGTAGCTGTTTCAATAATGAAAAAAAATAATCAAATGGATCTAGAAATTTTAGAAAGATTATAATAATGAAAAATTATTGTGCTGATTGTAGAAAAAAAATTACTCGGTATGCTAAAAGATGCCATAGATGTGCTAGTTTAGGAAAAAATAACCCTTTTTATGGAAAGTGTCATTCTAATAAAACAAAAAGGAAAAAAAGTATAGCGATGACAGGAGATAAAAATCCTGCAAAAAGACCTGAAGTAAGAGAAAAAATAAAAAAAGCCAAAGAAGGTAAAAAAAGGAAACCTTTTTCTAAAGAATGTAAAAGAAATATGAGTAAGTCTCATATGGGTATATCTTCTTGGAACAAAAATATTCCTTGTCCTGAAGAAAAGAAGAGAAAGTTAAGTAAAAAATTAAAAGGTAGGAAAGATCCTCTTTATAATACTCCTCAATTTATTTATCAATCTCTTCAGAATAGCCATGGGAATAAATGTTATTATGATAATGAATTTTTTCCTTCTAATGCTGAAAGAGATTGCTACATAGAATTAAAAAAGTTAGGTTTTAAAATTGAGCATAATTTTTTAAATAGGTTTGATTTTTTAATTTTAATAAATAATAAAAAAGTTGTAGTTGAATTTCATCCTTTTGATTTTAAATTAACTGATAAACAATATTATATTAAAAGAAGAAAATTATTAGACGAATATGGTCATAAAGATTTAAAACTAATTGTTATAAAAAATATAAAAGATATAAAAATATTAGAAAAATATGAAAGAAATTAAATTAAATCTTGGCGGTGTAGAAAAATTTGAAGGTGGTGGAGGTTCTCCTCCTTTAATAGGATTTACTAATATTGATATAAGGAATCTTCCTGGAGTTGATATTATACATGATATTACAGACTTACCAATGTTTAAAGATGATTCAGTGGATGAAGTTCGGGCTTCTCACGTGATTGAACATATACATCCTAATGATATAATGAAAACATTAGCAGAATGGTGTAGAATTTTGAAACCAGAAGGGATTCTAAGAATTTATTGTCCTGATGCTGAAAAAATTGCTAAAGATTTTATAGAAGGTAAAATACTCTGTGATGAGTTTAGTAGATTATTATTTGGAAATCAAGAGTATGGAGAAAATGTTCATAGAATAGCATTAAACAGAAAAAGATTAGATGAACTGGTTGAAGGGGCTGGTTTTGAAATTGTTGGAAGAGACCCAAGATCTAATGCATATTTTTATGATTTAGGTGTTCAAGCAAAAAAGATTTCGAAAATTTATCCTTATTGAGGATTAAAATGAAAATATTTATTTTAGCTCCTTTACACTCAACAAATCAGAATGGGCTGCTTATGGCGAGAGCTTTTAGAGAAGAAGGACATGAAGTTTTTACTTTTCCAATTGGGGCCTCTTCTTCTGAAATTGTTAGAAGTGTAGAACAATATAAACCAAATTTTGTTTTACAATGTGGAGGAAGAACTGCTTCTCCTCAACATTTATTACCTTTAAAACAACTTGGACATAAATTAATTTTGTGGTATCCAGATGCGTATGGGGCAGCTGTTCCTCCTGATACTGAATTTTTTAAACAGGTAAAAGGAAAGTTTGATTTAATTTTAGTTGCTGTAAAAGGAATTGTTCCTCAGCTTGAAGGAGTTGCTAAAAAAGTTGTTTGGGGGCCTCAATATTATGATCAAACATATTATAAACCTAATATTGAAAGATTAGATCCAAAATGTGAAATATATAATGTATGTTTTATTGGAAATAATAATGGAGGGATCTCGCCAGATAGAAATGTATATATTCCAAAGCTATATGAGAAATATAAAATAAAAGTTGTTGGAAGAGGGTTTAGTGTTTCAAGTATTGCTGTTGAAACTAAGGAAATTGCTAATATATATAGAAATTCAAAAATTGCTTTGAATTTTATTACTGTACTGAATCCTTGCTCTCTTCAAATGTCTGATCGTATATATAAGATTTTAGGCTGTGGGTCGTTTTGTTTAACTCAAAATATTATAGATTTAAATCAATTATTTCAGAATGGAAAACATTTAGTAGTATTTGATGGTGAAAAAGATTTATATGAAAAGATCGATTACTACTTGGAGCATGAAGATGAGAGAGAACAAATTGCAAGATTTGGTCAACAGAAAGTTTTAGAAGATCATACAATTAATGTTAGAGTAAAGCAGTATTTAGAAGAAATTAAAAAGATTTTGTAAAGGAGGAATAATATGACAAAATATAAAGCAAAACCAGATACTTGGTTTGATGATGGAACTATAGTTGAGTTGATTGATGATTATAGATCGACTACTCCCGCTATTCCGAATTGTGGTTTGTTTAGAGGATATAAAGATGGAAAATTAGACGAGGAATTATGTGATTTTGATGAATTTGAGGAAATTGAGGACGAAGAGAAAACTCTTCCCGAAAATAGAATGAGTAAAGCAATCTAAAGAAGGAAATAGAATGAAATCTATAATTGCTATCATACCAAAACACTGCTTAGGGTTTGGTGGAGCCTTTTCGGTTTATGAAGGTTTAAGTCTTTTGCCTGAAGTTGAACTTCAAACATTTGAGACATTTAATCCAACTCCTGATACAAAATTAGTTATTGGCTTTGGTTATAGCCCTTCAAGAAAAGAAGGTTTTAATTACAAAACAAGTTTTTTATTTTGCTCACCAATCCTTCAATGCGAATTTTCAAATGAGTTGAATTTATTGAATGGTAAAATTCAAGAAGTAAATAAAGGTATTTTAGATTATTTGTTTTTACTTCATAAACCTGATGCTGATGCTTTAAGTTCTATTTGGGGAGATAAAATTAAATGGTTGCCTCCTCTTTTTAATAAAAAATTACCTGAGCCTCAATTTGAAAATAGAAGAGGAATATGTTGTGGAGGAATAAATAGAGGAAATAAGAATTTTTACAATCAGGCTTTGGCTGTAACAACTTCAAAATATAAAGATGAAGGGTTATATACTTTTGGAAATAAACCTGAATTATTTAGATTAAGTAAATCTCTTTTTAAACAAGATTGGAATTGGGTTGATTGGAAACCTAATGAGGAATATTATAATATACTTAGAAGAATGAAATTAGGGCTTCAGGTATCTTTATCAGAAAGCTTTTGTTATTTTGTTTTAGAACTTGCTTTATTAAAAATTCCAAGTATTGTTAGTAAAACCATTGGTTGGTATGCTGATGATTTTGATTTAAATGATAATTATGTTGTTGAAAATCCTAATGATCCTATTGAAATAAGAGATAAAATAAATAATATTTTAGACCATCCAGATACTTATAGTGCTATTTGTGAAAGAAGTTATTTTGTTGCTCAAAAGATATTAAAAGATAATTTAGAAAATACAAAAAAGATTTTAGGAGATTTGATTAATGATTAATGTTCTGATTTTGTCTCAAGCTGATTTCGCTGGAAGTTCTTATCAAGCAGCTTGTGCTATAAATTCTGTAGGAAAATTTAATGTAAGATGTGTTACGATGCAACGGCATCCTTTTTCCTTTCCTCATGATATAATAATTCCTTGTCACCAGGATTCCCATAAAGGGACTTTTGCAAAAGATTGTGATAATTATGAAGAAGTAATACAATTACTTAATGAAGCAGATCTCATTCATTGTTGGAATGATATCCCAGAGGATCCAAAATATTTTGACTTTGAAAAAGGGGGAATAAATATACCAAAAAATAACCCTATGTTTGTAACCATGACTGGATCCTTGTATCGAAATGAACATACAAGATTAAATACTATTATAAAAGAAAGAGGATATAAACTTGTAGTTCAAAATCCTATGCTACGATTTTTAAATGAAATAGACTCAACTTTTATTCCTCATGCTGTAGATACTGAATTTTTACAACCTGTAGAAAAGAATAATGAAAAAATAACTTTAGGAGTTTATTTTGGTCATTATTACGCCTCAGTAGGAGAAGATAGAAATTTTTTAATGAGTTGTGTGCAAGGTAAAAATATTAATGTAGTTGATCATTTATCAAGAAAAGTTCCTTGGAAAGAGCATATAGAATTTATAAAGAATTGTGATATTCTTTATCATGGGATTAAAATAAGTAAAATAGTAGAATACATTGGAAGGTCTTCCTTAGAAGCAATGAGTTTTGGTATTCCTGTAATAACATTTGTTAATGAACAAAAAGCTATTGAGTTATCTGAAGGGAAAATAGGAAGTTGTATTCCTGTTACTATTTGTGATGAGAGAAACCTTGATCTTAATTTAGAAGTATTGATTAATGATCAATATTTTAGAGAAGGTTTAGGAAAAGAAGGTAGAGAATGGGTAGAAAAATATTTTTCATATAAAGTTGTAGGAGAACAATATTCAAAGATATATGAAGAGGTGTTGAATGGAATTGTTTAAAAGTTTTGTAGGTGATATATGGATTTTTGATAAAGAAGAAATTGCAAAGGCGAGTCTTGCTGTTAAATTAAGCATGGGAGATTATTTAAGTAATAAAATTAGAAATGGGGGATATGAATATAATAGTCTTGAAATTATAGGAAAATATTTACAACCTAATATGACTTGTGTAATTGTAGGCGCTAATATTGGAATGTATTCAGTTTTTGTATCTCAAAAAATTGATAAAGGAAGCGTTTATTCTTTTGAACCAAATTTTGAAATTTATGAGGTTCTTGCTAAAAATTCAATATTATATAAAAATATAAAGCCTTTTAATTTTGGATTATATAATAAAAAAGGAACGGTAAATTATAGAGATTTAAGTTTTAATGTAAATGTAGGAGATGATGTTTTACAAAATGTTGAAAAAGTAGATTTTATTAAAATAGATGTAGATGGGGCAGAAGTAGGAGTTATTCAAGGTTTACAAGAGCTTATTAAAAGGAGTTCTAATTTAATAATGCTTTGTGAATTTAGTAAAGTTCATTATGAACTTTCTGGATTTACAAGAGAACAATTTTTTGATTTAATAGAAAGTTTAGGATTCCAATATGGCAGAATTTATGGAAGGAATATTGATTTAATAAATGATAAGAAAGGATTAATGAAAGTTTCTGAAAATCAACATTGGAATTTACTTCTATGGAAAGGAATTGAACCATTTTGGGAATAGGAGAATAATAATGGAATTAATTGATACTTTTGTAGGAAAAATGTGGCTTCTTGATAAAAACGATGAAGCTAAAAAAGATGAAAAAGTTAGAGTAGGTAGTGGGTATTTTGTAAGCCAAAGAATTAAACAAGGTGATTATGAAAATAAGGAACTTGAAATTGCTAAAGCTTATTTAAAACCAGGAATGAATTGTATTGATGTGGGAGCTAATGTAGGAGTATATTCTGTTTTAGCTGCTCAACAAATAGGTGCTGAAGGTATTGTTTATGCATTTGAACCATTTTTTGGTATTTATGAAACTCTTGTTAAAAATTCAATACTTTATCCAAATATTAAACCTTTTAATGTTGGATTAAATAATAAAGTAGGAGTTACTTATTTTAAGAATATTAAAGAATTAGATTTAGAAGTAGTTATAGGTGATGATATTTTACAAAATGTTGAAAAGGTAGATTTTATTAAAGTTGATGTAGATGGTGCTGAACCTGGAGTTGTGGAAGGATTACAGAATTTAATTAAACGAAGCCCAAATTTAGTAATGATGTGTGAACTTAGTAAAGTTCATTATGAATTAGCTGGTTTTACTGAATTGCAATTTTTTAATTTAGTTGAAAATTTGGGATTTAAATATGGTAGAATGTTTAATGGTCAAATTGATATGAAGTCTTGTAAACAATTAATGAATGTATCTGCTGTAAGAGCGTGTAATATACTTTTGTGGAAAGGTGTAGAACCTTTTTTAAAAGGAGTGTAAAGTGGAAAAGAAATTAAATTTAGGCTGCGGAAATCATATTTTAAAAGATTTCATTAACATAGATAATATTCCGCATTGTAAGGATGTTTATATTGACGATATAATTTATTTACAAACTTTTGAAAATGATTCTGTAGATTTTATATATTCATCTCACACATTACAATGTATTTTTCCGAGAATTAAAGTTTTTGATGCCTTAAAAAGTTGGTATAGAGTTTTAAAACCTGAGGGGCATATTGTTATTGAAGTGCCTGATATAGTTCCTTTAATGAAGAAGTATTTAAATAACAAAGTTCCAATAGAAACTTTAATTCAGGGCATATATGGAATGGATAAGGAAGGAATAAGACAATTTATGTGTTTTGATTTTGTATATTTAGGATGCATGTTAACTCATACTGGATTTTTAGGAAATAAAATACGAAAAACTATTCAACCTTCTTATTCTAGACATGATCCAAATACTAATTTAGTAGTGGAGGCTTGGAAGTGAAAATATTAGTAATTTCTAGCGGAAATATTGTTCAGTTAAATTTGTGCTCAAGATATTTTTCGAAACAAGGACATGAAGTTACTTTTATTAATCCTCAATTTAGCAATGCTTTGACTGGCCGCACTATCGCTGATGAATTTACTAAAAATAATATAAGGTTTTATACTTGGGCAGAGTTTGGAAGAGTTTGGCAAAACGAAAAGTTTGATGTAATCTTTGGTACTCAGCAAGGAAGCGCATTAGAAACTCTTAAATATCAAGAAAGATATAAAATTCCTGCTTTACAACAAATTCTTGATATTGCTGAAAAATCAAGCCTTGAACAATCTTCTCCTCAAGAGTATCAAAGGTTATGTATAACCCAAAAATCTTTTTTAGAAGCTTACAAAAAAATTAATTATTTAACTGGAATAAATCCTTCTATTCCAATACAAATAAAAAATCTATTAAATAGGAATGATTGTTATTGCACCTATTATCCCATTGATATTGATCTTTATGATTCTATTCCGGAACAAGAAACAGAAGATTTTGTATTTATAGTGAGTAGGTTAACTCCTATGAAAAGAGTTGACCTCGCTATTAAAGCTTGCCATTATGTTGGTAAGAAGTTAATAATTGCTTCTGATGGAGGGTTGAGATATGGATTAGAAAAATTTGTTAAGGATCTTGGGGCCGATGTTGAATTTCTCGGATATATTCAAGATAAGAAAAAAGCTGAATTAATGAAAAAATGTAAATTACATATATTCACACAGCAATGGGAAGAAGCACCTTGTGTTCCTTCAGCAGAAGCTCTTTATTGTAAAAAGCCCTCTATAATTTTTGACTACTCTTCTCAAAGAGCAATTGAAGGAAATTATTCGCATTATGTAACTCCTGGTGATTGGGAAGCAATGGGAGAAAAGATAAAGTGGATATGGAATAATTATAAAGAAGCTTGTGAATTTGCTGAAAAAGGTCATGAATGGGTAAAGGGTAATCTTGCTTCAAATGTTATTGGGCAGCAAATTCTTGATATATTAGAAAAGATTGTAAAATGATACGATGTTCTGTTGAAGAATTTTTAAAAGCTATATTAGAAAAACCTTTTGAAGAAGGTTGGGATGAAAATGGAGAACCTCCTCTTTGTATATTGTATCAAGAAATACTTAAAATAGTAAAGCCCTTTGATACTTTTTTAGAAGTAGGCCCTGGTTTTGGTGATTTTTCTTTATATTTGTTAAGTTTGGGTAAGAAAGTTGAAATGTTGGATATTAAAGAAAATGATTTAATACCAATGAAAAAAATTTGTGAAGAAAAAGGTTATAATTATATTTTTCATCTTCAAAATACTATTGAAATTGTTTTAAATAAGACTTACGATGTAGTATTTGCTGCTGAGGTTATAGAACATATTGAAGATTATAAAAAGGCTATTTTTAATATGATAAAATTAGCTAAACATAAAGTTATTTTGACTACTCCAGTTGGAGGAAGTTTTTATAGTCCGGATCATAAACATTGTTTTTCAGCGGCTGATTTTAAATTTATTGATAAACCTTATAAAATTAGAAGTATTGCAACGAAGAAAATAGATATTTCAACTAATAAAAGAGCTTTTTTAATTGAAATTAATATTTAAGGAGAAAATATGGTTAAGTTTAAGTTGCCTGAAAAAGCTTCGATGGATTTTGAAAAAAAGTTAGGTTTAGTTTTTCCTGATTCCGAACCTGAAATTAAAGAAATACCTAAAAATAAAAGGCCTTCGGATAGAAAAACTATTCCTGTTTGTTGGCCATCAATTACTGATTTAGAAAAAGAATATGTTTTTAGAGTTGTTAATGATGGTTGGGTTTCTTCTTTAGGACCTGAAGTTAAAAAATTTGAAAAAGAATATGCAGAAAAGTTCGAAGTTAAATATGCGATATCTTGTACTAATGGAACCGAAGCTCTTCATTTAGCAGTTGCTTCTTTAGGTATAGGTCCTGGAGATGAAGTTATCCTTCCGACATTTACAATGATTGCTTCAATAAATTCTGTTCTTTATACGGGAGCAACTCCTATATTAGTAGATGCAGATGGTCGTTTAAATATAGATGTAAAGCAAATTGAACAAAAAATAACTAAAAACACTAAAGCCATTATGCCAGTACACATTTATGGGTATCCTTGTAATATGGATGAAATAATGAGAATAGCTAAAAAGTATAATTTGAGGGTGATTGAGGATGTTGCCGAAAGTCATGGGGCATTATATAAAGGAAAAATTACAGGAAGCATTGGAGATGTTGGATGCTATTCTTTTTATGCAAATAAAATTATTACATGTGGTGAAGGAGGAATGTTAACTACTAATAATAAAGAACTTGCAGAAAGAATTAGAACTTTAATGAACCATGCTTTTAGTCCTGAAAGACATTTTTGCCATAAATTCATGGGATATAATTGTAGAATGACCGCAATGCAAGCGGCTTTAGGTAGGGCTCAATTAAAAAGGTTTAATGAAATATTGGAGAAAAAAGAACAATTAAGAAATAGATATATTCAAAATTTAAGTATTTCTCCAAGAATTTTTATTTCTAATCAAGATCCAGAAGAAGGAATAAAACCTGTTTGTTGGATGTTTGGAGTACAAATAGTTAAAGATCATCTTTCTGTTAAAGGGAATATAAAAAATAAAGTTAGAAATTTATTAGCTAAAAAAGGAATAGAAACAAGAAACTTTTTTGTTCCAATGCATTTACAGCCTATTCAATATAAGAGATTTGAAAGTCAGAGATATCCTGTATCAGAGTCATTGATGGAGTCTGGATTCTATTTACCTTCAGCAGTAGATTTAAATGGGGATGAAATAGATTATGTTTGTGAACATTTAATAGATATTGTGGAAGGAATAAAAATATGATTGAATTATTGGATGTAAAATTAAAAGATACATGGGAATATCAAAGGGTAAATGAAAAATTGATTGAGATCTGTAAAAAAAGTCATAGTCCTCAAGAAGCAATTGGGTTAGCTTCAAGTCACTACATGATTGACTACCCCTGGATATGTTTACAAATTCCGAGACCATATTCTTCTGCTTCTTTTTCATTTAAACCTGCTTTACAAACCAAAATTCTTGATGCTGGATGTGGTAGAGGAGTTTTTCAAATCTTTTTAGCAAAACAGTTTGAATTATATACGGTAGATAGAAGGGGAAGTCATATTGAAGAATGGTCAAAAGAGAAAGAGAAACAATTTAATGTAGATTTAAGATTTTCTTGTCAAGATTTAAAATGTACAAATTATGAAGATAATTTTTTTGATCATATAGTATCTTGTAGTTCTTTGGAACATAATACATTGGAAGATGCAAAATTAATATTTAAGGAAATGGATAGAATTTTAAAACCTGGGGGAAGAATTATTTTTACTTTAGTTGCTTATAAAGAGGTTAAAACCATTTATGGAAGACCTGATGATCCTATTATTACTTGTTATACAAAGGAAAAGATTAAAGAATTATTTGAAAATACTAATTTAAAATTATTAAGTGATAAAGATAATTTTGATAAATTTGATGATCTTTTCCTAAAGTTTTGTAATCAATATCCAATATATAGAAAACATTATATTCCTGTAGGAGTAGTTGTTCAAAAGGATAATATATGAAGATAATGTTAATTATAAAAACTAACAACTCTTTTTCTAATGGAATACGTATATGGAGATCGTTAGAAAGATTGGGACATGAAGTTCATGCTGTTTCTTTTGGAAAATCTGTTAGAGATTATCAAGCAAGGTATAAAAAATTTCAACCTGATTTTGTATTTCAAACAGGTGTGGGATATCCAAAATGTGATCTTGAAGTTCAAAATAGTTTAAAAGATTTAGGTGCAAAATTAGTAATGTGGTATCCTGATGCTTATTGGTTATTTCAAGAACCTTCAAGGTCTTATTTTTTAGATGCTTTTAATGTGTTAGATTTGTTTTTAGTTACTATGAAAGGCCATGTAGAAGTTTCTAAACCTTATACTGATAAAGTAGTTTGGGCTCCTCACTATTTTGATTCAACTTTTTTTAAAACAAGTAAGGATATTAAGCAAGAAAATGATATTATTTTTGTAGGAGGAAAAACTGAAGCCTCTCCTCAAAGAGAAGAATATTTAAAAGAACTTGAAAACAAAGGTTATAAACTAAAAGTTATTGGATATGGTTTTACTATTAATGATAAAAAAACTGAAGCAGATTGGGATGGAGAACATATTGCAGAAGCATATAAAAGTTCTAAAATAGGTTTGAATATAGTTTCTGGGGGTATATTTAATTGTGATTTACAATTTTCTGCAAGAGTATATCAAGCAATAGGCTGTGGCTGTTTTCTTTTAACTGAATATATTCCTAATATTGAAACAATGTTTATTCCTGGAGTTCATCTCGATGTTTTTTATAATAAAAAAGAGATGATAGAAAAAGTTGATTATTATTTAAGTCATTTAGAGATTAGAGAAAAAATAGCTGAACAAGGATATCAAGAGGTAATGAAAAATCATGATATTGATATTCGCGTAAATCAATATTTAGATATAATTAAAAAGAGATTATATTTATGAAAATATTAGTAATTGCTAAAAGATTTAAAAAAACTTCGAAGGATAATGCATTAAATAAATATCAAAGTGGTATTAGAATTTCTGAAGAGTTAAAAAGACAGGGACACGAAGTTAATGTTTCTTTCTATGATTTAGATATAGAAGGTATAAAACAATATTATTTAGAGTTTCAACCTGATTTTGTTTTTCAAACTGGAGGAGTGAATAGGAGTTTTAATACTTTAAAACTTTTAAAAAGTTTAGGAGCAAAGATTGTAATATGGCATCCGGATGCTTATTGGCTTCATCAAGAAGATTCAAAACATTTATTTTTAGAAGTGTTTGATATTGTTGATTTATTTATAACTACTATGAAAGGTCACGTTGAAATTTCAAAACTTTATACAAATAAAGTTGTTTGGAGTCCTCATTTTTTTGATAATACTTATTATAAATCGGATAATATTTTAGCAAAAGTAGATGATGTTGTTTTTGTAGGCAATAAAACGCCTTGTTCTCTACAAAGAAAAGAATACCTTGAAGAAATAATTAAGAAAGAGTATAGAACAATAATTGTTGGGTGGGGATTTAATCCTTTAGGAGGTGTTATTAATTATGATGGAAAGTTTATTGTGGATTGTTATAAGAAATCTAAAATAGGTTTGAATATGATTACTGGAGGAGAATTTAATTATAATCTACAATTTTCTGTTAGAATGTATCAGGTTATGGGAAGTGGATGTTTTCTTTTAACTGAATACATTCCAGGAATTGAAGAACTTTTTATTCCAGGGAAGCATTTAGATATATTTCATACTAAAGAAGAAATGTTAGAGAAAATTGATTATTATTTAAAAAATGAGGATGAAAGAGAAAAGATAGCTAAACAGGGACAAAAAGAAATTTTTGATAAATATACCATTGATAAAAGTGTTGGTAGATACCTTTCTATTATTAAAGAAAGATTAGAATTATGAGAATAGGAACGATAGGATATGCTAATAACTCTGGTTTAGGAGTAATGTTAAAGTTTTTTAGAAAACATCTTGAAATTGATAGTCAACTTGTTATAAGGTGGGAAGCAAAGGGTACTAATTTAAATGATTTAAGGTGTAATTTTGTAGTAACTTCAAAAGAAAATCCGAGTAAAGAAGTTTTAGAAAAATTTATAAATTTTGGTTTAGATGTTGTTTTGATAATAGAATATCCTTTTTGTTGGGATTATTTAAAAATTTTGAAAGAGAAAGGAATTAAGATTGTTTATATTCCTATGCTTGATAGTATAGGAACTTCTATTCTTGAAAAATATAAAGATTTTGTAAATTTGTGGCTTTGTGTTAATAAGTGGAGTTATAATATAATAAAGTCTAAGGGATGGAAATGTTGTTATTTGCCTTATCCTATTGATACAGATTATTTTAAATTTATTCAAAGAGATGAAAATAAAGTATTATTACATAACGCTGGTTATGGTGGATTAAAGAATAGAAAAGGAACTGATTTAGTTTTAAAAGCTTTTCAGAGGTTAAAAGAAATTGTGGATATTAAATTGATTATAAATTCTCAAGTTCCTTTAGAAAAATATGGTAACCTTGAAGGAGTTGATGTAAGAGTTGAAGAGAAACTTGAAGTTAGTGATATTTACCAAGAAGGAGATATATGTTTAGCTCCCTCAAGATTTGAAGGAAATGGCCTTACAATGTATGAAGCAATGGCTTGTGGGTTTCCTGTTATAACAACTAATGCTCCTCCAATGAATGAAGTTGTTGAAAATAAAGAATTTCTTATAAAAGTTAAAAATGATTGTTTTGTTTGTAAAGAAGGAACTATTTATGAACCAGATTTAGATGATTTTGTTTCAAAGATAAATTTTGTAATGAATATTGATTTAAAAGAAGTATCTAAAAGGAATAGAGAAATTATTGAGAATAAATTTTCTTGGAATGTTTTAAAATCTCAATATTTAGATGTATTTTATAAAATAGTTAATAAAGAGGATTTATGAAGATAGCAGTATTTGCTCGTTGTATTACTTCTCATCAAAATGGACTTTTGATTGCTCGTGAAATGAAAACTCAAGGACATGAAGTTTTAGTTAAATGTTTACTTGAATGTTTTCCGTATGAATATCCTTTAAGACCAGGCACTGCTAAATATGGATATGAAAGTCGAAGAATTGAAGAATTAAAACAATTTGGTCCTGATTATTTATTTGTAACCGCTGCGGGAGTAGAACCAAGAGAGTTTTTTGAAAAAATATCACGATCAGGTATAAAATTGATATTGTGGAATGCGGATGCTTATATTCCTGGAGTAGGAGGTAGTTATTGGGATAGATATAAAGGAGTATTTGATTTAATTATAACATCTGTAGAAGGTATGACAAAAGTATTAAAGGGTTATACGGACCATGTTGCATTTTTACCTCAATATTATGATGACTTTTATTATAAACCTACAATTGATAGATTAGATCCTAAAAATGAAATTTATGATGTTTGTTTTATAGGTAATACACAAAAAGGGAGAAAAGTTTTTAGAAGAGAAGAAAGTATTAATGCTTTACGAGAATTTTGTAAAGTTAAGGTTATTGGGAATATTACAAAAGAGCCTTTTGAACAAGATCTTTATGGAACAGAAATGGCTAATATTTATAGGCAATCTAAAATTACTTTTGATACTTTACATATTATTAAAAAAGATTTAGGGTGGAAAATTTCAGATAGAATTTTTAAAGCAATGGGTTGTGGATGCTTATTTATTTGCCCTCCAGTAGAAAATCTTGAAAAGTTTTTTATTCCTGGAAAACATTTAGTAACTTATGATGGAACGATCGAAGATTTAAAATCTAAAGTTATGTATTATTTGGAACACGAAGAAGAAAGAGAACAAATAGCAAAATGTGGTCAGGAAGAAGTAATGAAAAATCATACTATAGGTGTTAGAGTAAATCAATATATTTTGATATTAAACGCTCTTTTACCATAAAGAATATGAAAAAAATATTTCAAAATTTTACAAAAGTTGTTGAAATTATTCCTCCAGGTAGTGGAAATTTAAAAGAACTATCTCAACCTATTAAAATACTTAAAGAAGTAGGTATTGATACTATTAGTGTAGTTTCGAATCCAATGGGGAAACCTAAATTACCTGCTTTATATACTGCCCAGTATTTAATATCAGAAGGCTTTAAAGTAATTGTTCATTATCCGCTTTCTGGGAGATCTGAAGTTATAATAAAATCTGATATGCTTCAGGCAGCATCAATTGGTGTAAATATAATGCTTGTTTTATCTGGAGATCCTCATGGAGAAAAGTTTGAGTCTGGGATGAATATATTAGATGTAATTAAATTAGTAAAGTCTTATAATATTTTAGTTGGTGTTGCTGTAGATCCAAATAATATAAACCATGAATATTTACAAAGTAAAATAGATGCAGGTGCCTATTATTTACAAACACAACCGGTATTTACTATAAGTCAAGTATTAACATTTTTGAAGAATATAGAACAATATAATTTGCCTGTGTTATTAGGTATTATGATTCCAAAATCTAAAAATCATTTAGATAATTTATCAAAAATTCCTGGTGTTGTTATTCCTGAAGATTATTTAAATACGTTTAAAGAGATTCCAGATAAAGATTTTATGACTTATACTTTACTGCAAGCAAATAAAGTTATTGATGTAGTTAAAAATATTGTAGATGGTGTTTACTTATCGATTCCTCAATCTATGTTTAATCGTCTTAAAGAAATAAAGTGAGTAAGAAATGAATAAAGATAAAAGGTTTGAAAAGAAAGAAAAAAGACTACAAGGTCATACTTATAGACCTTTTGAAAATTTATTACAACTCCTTCGAGAAAAAGGTTTATACCCAAAAGAAGAAAAGAAATAAAGTTAAGGTTTTGTTTAGCGGTTGTATTTTAAGTAAAGGAGAAAAATGGATACTTATATGTTAGATAAAATAGAGGAGGCGATAGAAAAGTTTATTGAAGCGACTGGAGAAAGGCCTAAATACCTTTATTTACATCCGGATACATTAGAGGAATTACAAAAAATTTTAAAAGAAAAGTGTTCTTTGGTTGATTTTGCAAATTGTACAAGTTATCGAGGGCTTCTTTTGAAAGTATTAGTAGAAACACCTATTGGCGTTTTTTATCTTACAAGTGAAGAATTTCCACAAAAGGATATAGATATTATGAAAAAGGTGTTGTATGATGAATAGCAAAGAATTTTTGGATTCTTTTATAGGTAAAAAGATAAAAGTTACTTTTAAAAATGAAGAGGGTGAATTATTTTTTGGAATTCTTGTTTGGAATGATTTAGATTCTATTGGTATGAAGTTTGTACCAAGTGAAGGTTCTCATGTTAAGGAAAGAACTGTTTTGTATTATAAAGACTCTATTAAAAGTATAGAGAGTGCTGAAAAGAAAAAGTAATCATGGAAAATTACAAAGTAAAGGTAGGTGTAGTTTATTCTCAACTTATTCCTCTCGATCCTTCTAAAGAAATTTTCGAAGACCTCTACAATTTACTTGCTTATGAAGTGCAACATAGTTTTTTTATAAAAGCTACCTCAAAAAATAAATATGTTCGAGAACAATGGGATGGGCAACAACATTTGTTTTCAAAAGCTTCTGGTAAATTTTTAACTGGTCATCTACCATTTGTTTTGGAAGTTTTGAAATCTAGTTCTATTCCATATGAAATAGAAGATTTTAGACCTACTTATATAAAAGGAGAACCTCTTGAGTTAGCAGATGTTGAAGAAAGACCTTATCAAAAGGATGCAGTTGAAGCAATTTTAAAACATAAAAGAGGAAGAATTTGGGCTAGGATTAGAAGTGGAAAGACGGTATTAATGACTATGGTTTGTGCCCAATTGAATATCTTTCCTTTTGTTATTTTTTGTCAAAGTATTGATATTGCTTATCAAACAAAAGAAAAATTTCAAAAGTTTTTACCTCAAGTTCCTGTAGGAATAGTTGGAGATGGTCAATGTGATATTAAATTTGATGGAGTTACGATTATAACAATTCAATCTGCAATTTCTGCTTATGATAAAAAGTATACATTAGAACCTAAAGAAAAGAAAGAGGTTTCTCTTACAAAAGTTATTGAAAAAGAAAATGTAAAAAAGTTAATTAAGGAAATGAAATTTGTTTGGGTGGATGAGTCACATCATTGCTCAGCGGCAAGTTACAGATTTATTTTAACTCAAATTAAAGAAGCAGAATATATAATCGGTGGAAGTGGAACTTTATTTAGAGAGGATAATACAGATTTGTATATTGAGGGGTTAGTTGGTCCTCTAATTTATGAAATTAGTTATTCAGACTTAATTAAAGGCAGATACCTAGTTGCTCCTACAATTCATTTAATTAAACTTCCTAAAAATATTGAACCTTCAAGTAAGGCTTATACGACGATTTATAAGGAATGCATTGTTGAAAATAGTCTTCGGAATAGTATTATAAGTAGAGTGGTAAAGAATTTGATGGAAAGAGGGAAGTCTTCAATGATTTTAGTTAGTAAAATAAAGCATGGAGAAATTCTTCAAAAACTAATTTCAAACTCTATATTTTTATGGGGGGATGATAAGTCTGATTTGAGGACTAGAACGTTTCAAGAATTAAGAGATAAAAAATTAATGTGCTTGATAACTACATTAGGTGATGAAGGTTTAGATATTGTAAATTTGGATGCTGTGGTAATTGCTGCAGGAGGGAAATCGGCGATTAAGGTATTCCAGAGGCTTCGGTGTTTAACACCATATAAAACAGAAACTGAGGAAAAGACTTCAGCAATTGTGGTTGATTTTATTGATCCTTATAAGTATTTAAAAACTCATAGCAATAAAAGGAAAAGATTGTATAAGTCTGAGTCATTGTTTAGGGTGATAATAAAGGATGCGAGATAAAACAAAGAAAAAAATGTTAATATTATAAAATTAAGTTGTATATTAATGTAGAAAGGAGTGTGATTTAAATGAAAATAGTACTGACTGAAAATGAAACCTTTTTGCACATGGTCATTTCAAAAGAGACTAAAGCAAGAATAAAGGAATTGGCGAAGGAAAATAAAACTACGATGACTCAAGTTGTTGAAGATTTAGTAGAAAAAACTAAAGAAAAGAAGGATTAGAAAGAAGGTAAGTATAAGTAAATAAAGAGGTTATCTTTTAATTTTTGAAAAATCTTCCTATCTTCTATGAAAATTTTGTGTATAATATATTAAACAATAAAACAGGAGGTAGGAGAGATGAAAATAGAATTAAGTAAAAGAGAGGCGAAAAAAAGTAATTTTGATCCTAAAGATATTAGGAACCTTGTGCGGTTGAATCCTAATATTATTAAGGTTCTTGATATAGCATGGCGAAGTGATAATGAAAAAGATCCTTTGAATAATCTTAAATGTGTGTGGGTAGATGGGGTGCCTTCAAATAAGAGTTTAACATATTTTATGGTAATTGATAATATACTTATAAAACATGGTGATACTGGCACTGGTATAAAAGTAGCTATGAACTGGTATTTTAATTTGACCACAAAAATGGAAGAAGGAAGATTTATACCTAATCTCTTTATAGAAGAGCAAATGAGATTGGGTAAGAAATGTGAAGTTTATATTGAACCTTTAGAAGCACTTCGTCGGAAACACTTCGACATAGAAACTAGGGAGACTATATATGTATTTGATGGTACATATCATAAACAACGAGCTAATTATTATAAAGGTCTTTTTAAGAAATATAATGTTGCCCCTCTTCTAAATAGACAAGAGCGCGGAGAAAAAGAGAATAATTTTTCACGAAAATATATACAAAAATATAAAGAAAGAGTATTGAAATATAAAAAATGGAGAAAGAGTGCATAAAATTTTAGCAGTTATTAATTGTAAAGCATTAAAAGAGAATAAGAGGGCGCCTGCTGAACAATTATATAGACGCTCTAAATTATTTCGTATTCAATTAGAGTTGATTAAAGCATATTATGATACTTATGTAATTCTTTCCGCAGGTCATGGTGTTGTGAAGCCAACTCAAGAAATTAAGCCTTATAATATTGCAATGGTAAAAGGAGATCGAGTAAAAACTCAAGATGTTTTATCTAAAGAACAAAAGATAGCGTGGGCGAACGATGTTATTAATGATCCTGTTTGGGATGAATATGATGAAATACATTTTTTTGTTTCTAACGCTTATTGGGAACCTATAAAAACAATTATTGATCGTTTCTCTAATAAAAAAATTATTCATATAAAACAGCAGGTAAATATGGGGTTGAATATTAATTGTTATCAAGAAGCTCTTATACATTTCAATAAAACAGGTAAACTCGATTTGAGTATTATTTCAACACAAAAACCAAGTGAAGACCCAGAACAGGCAAGATGGTTCTTTCATCCAATCCATGGAAAGTTTTTCGGTTTTGCAAGGCATCTTGTAAAAAAATATCCAGAAGTAGACGAAGCGAATCTTTGCCGCGTGAGTAGAGGAAAAGCAAAACAAACAATGGGTTGGGTCATTGATAAAAGTAAATTAAAATATGTTAAATGCATAAATGGTAAATGGCGAATTCAAGAGGAGTAAATGAAAATAAAAGAAAGGAATTTTTATGGGGGAAGCAATTATAGCAACTATTATAGGTAATATTATTACTCTTTATTTTGGTGTTATTATTTTTAAGAAGCTTTTGTTATTTAAGAAAAAAATAGATAATTCTAAAGAAATTACAACACTTTATGCAGAAGGAATTCCTCATGTAACATTAAAATATGCTTTGCAAGCTTGCGTAAAGGAAATTTTGAAAATTTTGAAAAATCTTTTAAGAAATTACATTTATTATTTGACAATAGAAGATCTTTTACTAATTTTTGATAAAAACCCATACAAACGACGTTCTGGTTTATTAGTTTCTGATTTTTGTGATTTATTTTATTTTTTAGGAAGATTTTTTGGATTGTTGAAGGTTATTGTGGTTGGGTTTCCTCCTTTAAGTAAATCAAAAAAGTTTCTTTTAAGGGCATCAAAAAATAAATATGTATATTATATTAGGAAAAAAGAATAAAAGATGTATAAAATGCAAATTGACCCTATTGAATATAACCTACTACTACATACTTTAGAAAAGCAGCAGAAGGAGCTTAAACGCCTAAAGAACCAGCTTGACTTTGAGGAACCTAAAGTGTTTTCGGCAAAGAACCACAAGAATATAGATTTAAGTATTCGTGTGGAAGAATGGCATTGTCAGCACTTTATCAGGTATTTTCTAAAGAAGTATAAAGAAGCTTATGGAGAAACATACATTATGGAGTCTTCAGCTTCTTTTAGACTTGAGGCATTCAAAATTACTAATTTTTGGAAAAGGAACAAAAATTTATCCAAAGAACAATTTAAAGACTTTATAGATTTTTTATTTGAAACTGCAAACGAGAATTACAAAATTAAGATGGGATTGATAACAAGTGACGATCAACTAAAGAATTATAAAAATTTTCTTTCCAGGCGGAAGGATAATGTGTATAATGAAGTAGAAAATAATGATATTAAGAATTTACCAAAGAGTTCATTATCCGAGAATGAGCTAAAAGAGAAGTTAAGAAAAAGTTTAGGAGTTGAAAATGCGGATAAATAAAAAGTGGATTGTTTTAGAAGGTTATCGTGGAAGCCAAGCACATGGAACCTATATTCCTCATTTGGAACCAAACTCGATTGATGATATAGATACAATGGGAATTTTCATTCCCTCTATTGACTATTATTTGGGATTGAAACAGATTGAAACAATAGAAGAAAAAGAAGGTGTTTATGATAGAGTGTATTATGAAATCAAAAAGTTTTTTAGATTATTGATTAAAGGGAATCCTAATGTTGTTGGCCTATTATGGTTAAGACCGGAAGATTATATCTATAAAAATGAAATTGGTAATCTACTTATAAAAAAGAGAAATCTTTTTGTATCTAAGAAAGCATTTTATTCTTTTGCTGGATATGCTAATTCACAGATGAAAAGGATTGAACATTTTTCTTTTAATGGTTACATGGGAGAGAAAAGAAAGAGCCTTGTAATGAAGTTTGGTTATGATTGTAAAAATGCTTCTCACCTAATTCGTTTGTTAAATATGTGTATTGATTTTTTGAAAACAGGAGAATATATAGTTTTCCGTCCTGAAAGAGAAATGTTAAAAGAAATCAAAACTGGTGAATGGCCATTGGAAAGAGTTAAAAAATTAGCAGATGAATTATTTTATATAGCAGAATCGGAGTTTAAAAAATCAACCTTACCAGAATCGGTGAATGAAATGGAAGTTGAGAAATTTTTGATAGATATATTAAAAGGTGAACTTCTATAAAAGTAAAGGAGGAACAAAATGATAAGGGAATCAGATGCGTTAGAAAATGATAGAGTAATCAATCTATCACAAGAATTGTCGGATATGAAAGGATCTCAAGATAAATTATCAAATGTTCATATTCTTTATGGAATTTTTACTAAGATGGCGACAGAAATTGAAGATTTAAAAGTGAGAATATCTCGACTTGAGGCTTATGTAACTCCAAATTGGATCGACCCTATAAAATAAGAAAAAGGAGGTGAAATAATGAAAAAGACAAAGAATAACTTTCAAGCAATAGAAAAAGCAATTGAAGCTTTTGTAGAGAAATACAAAGGAGAAGTTTGTTTTGTAGGTTCATTCTTCGCTTTTGATAAGGAGGGAGAAGTAGTTGACGATAAAATGTATGCTTATGGTTTTAAAGATTGTATAAAGATATCTTTAGACTCGCTTAACGAAGAGGTTGCAAAAGATCAAAATGACTTCATTAATTGGTAAAAGGAGAACTAATGACAAAAAAGAACATTTTGAAGATTTTAGAAAAAGAAGATATCCGTTGGATTGATGGAAGATATTCAAACGGATTTGTTGATATTAATGAATTACCAATATTGTTACTGGAAGGTTCTGCTGAAGTTTATGAAA
>Ga0315289_10002033_pt1 | contig 31338 bp, 28 predicted proteins | sample YL17G11_40_MG_FD_203452 | JGI IMG/M metagenome (GOLD analysis project Ga0315289, IMG submission 203452) | Sediment microbial communities from Yellowstone Lake, YNP, Wyoming, USA - YL17G11_40 | ecosystem: Environmental > Aquatic > Freshwater > Lake > Sediment | place: USA: Wyoming | collected... | reverse complement strand
CTATGATTGTATTTGCTATAAGATAATCTCCTATTTTTAATTGCTGAATAATAAGTTCTATATCTTTATTTGCTGTTAATTCTGCTAGAATTAATGAATCTTTTTCATGGATATCTGCAATTATTTTTGGTTTAATGGTTGGTTTTTCTTTTACTCTAGTTTTTTTGAAAATGTTGTAAAGAGGCATTTTATTTTTTCTTTTTGAGAATATAGAAGACAAAGTCTATTATCAACAAAGTGATTATAACAAGAATTATTGCTGAAGAAAAAGTTGAGTTGTATTCTATTGGACCTCTAAGTTTTGTTCCTACAAATATTAATTCATCTATTATAAGCCCAAGAGCGATTGCAACTAAAATTAAATTAAGCTTAAAATTTCCCTTTTTGAAAAGTATAATTAAACTTACTATTATCAGTAAGATAAGCCCATAATAAAAATGATGTAATTCAAATCCTTTTATGGTTATATTTATGTCTGTGATACTAACTAAAAATCTTGCAATAAATATGGTTAATAACATTATAATTAAGAATGAGAGGATTTTATGTTTAATTTCAAATCTTTCTGCTTTCTCAACTATTTTTTCTTGTTTTTTCATGCTCTTTCATATTTAATTAAATTTAAATATGTTTCTTATCTTCTCTTTGAAATGAGGGTAGCAACTTATAATCAGATGTTTGGATTAGATGGAAGAAGCTTTTTTGGAAATCTGGTTGGGCATTGGGCAGTTCATTATCAAGCAGACTCAGAGAAAGTCTGGAAAAGATCTGATTTAAGAGAGACAATTAAAACTGTGAAGAAAGTTAATGCAGATATTTTAGGAATTATTGAAATTTTAGAGGGTCAGGAAAAAAGGATTGTTAAAGAATTGAAAAAATTAGGATATAAATATTTTTATTTTGGCAGGGGGCATAAAATGAAATATTCTGGGTTGCATGTAATTGAATTAATTGCCTCTAAAATTAAAGGGAGACAATTACATTATAAAGAGTGGCCTGTTGAAAATCATCTTGGCGGTGGCGGAGGGATGGTTGTTTGTTATTTTCCTAAATTAAAATTAAATATTGTTCATGTTCATTTAGGCTTGCCAACTAAAAAATTCTTTTTTCAACAAATAAAGCATACTCAAAATATTTTAAAAGAATTGGATGGAAAAATTATTCTTATGGGAGATTTTAATGAGTGTTATGATAATATTAAACATCATTTTCCTAAACTGAAATTGATTACTGGAAAAACAAAGACTTGTTCTTTTACTCCGATTTTGAGATGGTTTTACTGCAAGGATACAGATCATATTTTAGTTAGGGGATTAGAAAAAAAAGATGTTGGTGTATTAATAGGGAGATCAGACCATAAGTTGATTTATGCTGATTTAAAATAAGGTTTTTTGTTCTAATAATGAAAAATTCTTTCATATTCTTTATGGTCCATAAATCTTAAAATAATAGCAATAACTTCTATTTCATTTCCAATAAGACTATAGAATAATCTCCACCCATTTGGGAGATTGTATTTGTAAAGATTATCTATCCCAAATTTTTTAATCCATTCTTTTGGAATAAGTCTCTGTGGGATTTTGATGCCACAAACAGGGTCTTCTTGTATGTTTCTAAGAGCATTTGAAATATATTCATAAAAATTAGGATCTCTTTGTTTTAATTTTTCTAAATCTTTTTTTATTCTTTCGTCTGCATATTTAAGAATAGTCATTTTAAATTTTCACATCTAAACTCTTGTTTTTTAAATATTTTTCAACAAGCTTAGGATTCCATATCCAGGTGATTGTTCCATCTTTGTTTATGACAATTTTATGCAGACTTTCTAAGTAGTAAAGAATTATTTTAAATGTTCTCCACATCATTTTTTTTGGCAGGTTCTTGAATAATTCTGTTTGAGTATACTCCCCACTATGCCCTTCAATAAATTCTTCTACCATTAAAACCGTGTCAAGCCTTGGTGCGCTTGCTTCAAATAATTTTTTGTTTTTTGTTGCTAATATCATAATGTATTAATTAATACATCAAGGTTTTTAAAGATTTCTGTTATTCTTTTTTTGTTTTCGCGTTATTTTTGAAAATATGTTGTGGAACATTTTGATTTTAGGATGTTAATGTTTATATATTATTTTATTTAATATCTTTTATGAGAGTTGCAGTTTATAATCAGATGTTTGGATTAGATGGAAGAAGCTTGTTTCCTAATGTTTTAGGGCATTACTTTCTTCACTACCAAAAAGATCCTAAAAAAGTTTTCTCAAGAACAAGTTTGAGTTCTACATTTGAAATTATAGAAAAATCTGAAGCAGATATTATTGGACTATGTGAGGTTTACGAAGGACAGGAAAATGAAATTAAAAAAGGATTAAAAAAATTAGGATATAAATATTTTTATTTTGGGCAGGGTCATAAATTTAAGTATAATAATAAACATGTTATTGAATTAATTGCATCTAAATTTGAAGGAGAGCAATTAGAATATCAAATGTGGCCTGTTGAGAATAGGTTGGGGGGCGGAGGGGGATTTGTTGTTTGTAAATTTCCAGGATTAAATATATTTCATGTTCATCTTGCTTTGCCTGCAAGAAATTTTTTTAAGGATCAAATTAATTACATACAAGAAATTCTAAGCAATCTCGAAGGAAAAACTATCCTCATGGGAGATTTTAATTATAGTTGGGAAGATTTACAAAAGTATTTTCCTGACTTTAAATTGGTTACCGAAGAAGTTAAAACCTGTAGTTTGACTCCAATTCTAAGATGGTTTTATAATAAAGATGTTGACCATATCTTAGTTAGGGGATTAGAAAAGAGAGATGTTGGTGTATTAATGGGGAGATCAGACCATAAATTGATTTATGCTGACTTAGAATAATTTCTTCTGTTTTTCTTCTTTGTCTTTTTTATCTTTATCCTGATTTAAATCTTTAATGGATTTACCATTATCCAAATCTTCCTTAATGCTACTTATTGCTTTATACATTCTTTTTTCTTTTGCAATTGCTACATAATAAAATATTTCATCTAAAGTATCTTTTGTTACAAGAATTGTTAAATTTCCTTTCATTAGTCTTGCTGTTCTTCCACGTCGCTGAATAGTTCTTATAGCAGATGGAATTGGTTCATAGAAGATGACTTCAGAAACTTCCATTATGTCTAAACCTTCCTCTCCTATCGAGGTCGATACAATCAAATTTATTTTACCCTCTTTAAATTCGTTTAATATTTCATGCTGTTCTTTTTGATTTAATCCACTTACTACTCCCTTGTCGCTTGTTTTTTTAGCTTGTCCAACAAAAACTTTTGCATTAATATCTGGAATTGAATTAAGTTCTTTGCAGATTCTTGTTCCTGTTTCCCTGTATTGTGAAAAAACAATAATTTTTGTTTTTGGATTATTTTTTATTGATTCTTCTACAATTGATTTTAATTCCGGGAGTTTTGGGTGTTCTAGATTTTTTGCCAATAGTTCATTTATTTTTATATAAGCTTGATTGAATTCAGGATTTTTTGCTATTTGTTTTGCTGCTTTTGATTTATTTTGTGAAGCTTGCTGGAAAATTGATTTAATATATTCTATAGAAGTATGAAGAGTTTGAGTTTGAATTAGTTCTATTAAATGAGAAAGCTTTATTGCTTGAGCACAAGCACTTGCTCCTGATAAATAATTAAAATTTCTATTTCCTGAAAAAATTGCTTTCATAATTCTTCCTTGAGTTTCTAGAAGAGTTATTTTGTTTGCAGGCCTAAAAATAAGTTTTCTATTTTTTAATTCATTTACTTTTTTTTCATATAATTTTTTTATTATATCTACAATTTCTTTAAATTCATTTGGAAATTCTAGTTTGATTACATTAAATTCTAATTTTTGAAGATATTCTTTGACATCCTCTGACTCTCGTGTTCTTAGTTCTATTGATTCAATCCCAAGATTATTTGCAATTTTAGTAATTGTTTGCTTGTCTGTTCCAGGGCTTGCAGTTAAACCTAAAATTCTTGGATTTTTAGATTGTTCTTTATATTTTTCAGCAACATAAGTATATGAATAATTTTTCAAGCAGCGATGACAATTATGAACAATAAACCCATTTCCGATATAATTATGATTTTTTTCAACTGTTAAATCATAAACATATTTTTTGTTGCCCTCTATTTTAATATCTTTTATTTTTTCCCATTTTACATTAAGATTTGGTTTATTGCTTTTGCTCCATTTATCATAACTGTCTATCAACCAACTAGCATGATTTGCTTTATTAGAATATCCTAAACTCCATATTCTTGTTGGTTTTATTTTAAATTTCTTGGAAATAATTTGAATAGCCTTGTGAATTTTAAATCCTCTGTTTTTTAATTGAATTATTTTTCTATAAAAAAAATTTCTTTTTTTTAGTTCTTCTTCCTTATAACTTAAATAATTTAAGACTTTGTTTGCTTCTTTTATCTTTTTATAATTATATTCATACCCTATCTTTTCTAGAAATCTGTGAAGATTAAGGTTTGAGTTAGAAAGGGTAATTTGAATTTTGATTGTTTTTTGTTTATCTTTTCTTATATTTCCGCTTTTTATTTGGATTGTAGATTTAATGCCAAACTCATTAAATAAATTCTGTATTTGAGTGGCATATTCTAATGCATTTTCCTTTAATGACTCTAATTTATTAAATCTATATCTTGTTGCATAAGGAGATCTTAAATCTTTTTTAAATTTAGGAATATCCCCTTCACAACCCATTAAGGCTGATAAAAATTCCCTTTTTATGAATTTAGGGGATTTTATTAACCATTCGGGGATTAGGAAAGGATTTGTTGTTTTACTCCCCTGTGGCATTTTTAATACTTCAAATAATTTTGCTAATGCAGAATCAGTTACATTAAATGAATTTGTTGTTCCATTAACACAAATAATTTTATTCTGATCAGTTCTAATTAAAGAATTTGTTCTTCTTGAATTAATTTTAGGATATCTGACTCCTAAAATATTTAAATCCCTTTGTATTTTTTCTAAATCTTCAATTTTTCCAGAAAACCCCAAAATTTTTGGTTTCCCTTTAATTTTAGTAAACCAACCATCTCCTAATATAAATCCAAATAATCTGGAAATTATTTTTAATTTCAGGTTAGAATAACTTAATGGCAATATATCTCTTTCATTTAATTTATGGATTATTTTTAAAAAATACTTATCTAAACTTTGATAGGTAAGGAAATAATCTTCTATCATTTTCTCTTCACTCATAATTATTTTATCTTTATATTTTGGATTTTCTATATTTTGTTCTATAGCTACCTCATCCTCTTTTTTGATATTTTTTACTTCAGTCCATAAGTATTTTAGCCCTCTCTTTAGAATTACTTTGTGATTTTCAGTAAGTTCAATCACCCTATTTTTAGTTTTTATTTTTAATATTTTTCTTTTATTTTTAATTTTATAAACTTTTAATATTCTTTGAGGTTCTTTATTTCCTGATTCTGCTAAACTCTCTACATATATCTTAGAATCTAATTTAAATTCCTTATATATTTCTTTTATTTTCTTTAAACTTCCATCGCTTAGTTTTATTTTTGTATTACCAGTTACACATTCGTCTTCTATTAATAGTGAAGTGTCTGATAAATCATATAAATTGTTTTTTAAATCATTTGAAATGCATTGAGGGGTGCTAAAAATAATATCTGCTCTTTCCCAGAGCTTTTTTCTTTTTTCTGCAGAAACTTTTCCTGTAAAAAGAGTTAATTGAGCAAAAAGTTCAGGAAGATGCTTTTTAAAATAAGCAAGATGCTGATCAGCGAGGGGGCGGGTGGGTGCTAGGAATAAACATTTGCTTCCTGGAACTGCTTTTTGCCTGTTAATACAAAGCATTAAAGCGCAGAGTGTCTTGCCTATCCCTGTTGGCAGAACAACTAAACAATTTTTTTCTTTGCAAGTTTCATAAATTTCTTGCTGGTATTTTCTTGGCTTTATATTTTTAAGAACTTTGTCTGGCATGTCAAAAACAAAGTTCTTAGCTCTTATAATCTTTATGCTGATTGATTATAAATTTAAGAAGGTAACCCTAACTTAAATTTCTTTGCTTATCAATATCTGATAGATTATTTAGTCTATACTGTTTTGCATTTTAGTTTAATGAATCATTTTTAAAACTTGCATAATTCATAAGATATTTGTTAGTACAGGATTTGGATTATTGAGAATTATTTATACCAAGATAATAATCAAACCAATAAAATAAACAATCACTAATAATATCCAATTAATTATACTTCCGAAAAATAATTTTATTCCATCAAGATTACCTAAAGGAATTAAATTCCAAATTCCATAATAAATTGAATATTTTGTTAATTCTGGTTGTTTTAAAAATGAACCAATTATTGCAAGCAAGATTAATGCCCAAAAACCCCATGCAGCAGTAAATCCTAAATCAGACTCATTTATTTCTGTTCTTCTGTAATAACCTTCTCCTCTTGCTCTTTGGATTCTTTTTTTCATAATGTTTTCAGAATTAAACTGCAATAACCAGAAAGGTTTTATTATCCCAAGAGATATTATTGAAATGAAAAAAGGAAGTATTAATCCAAGTGGGATAGGTTTATTGAAATGACTTCTTCTATAATACCCCCATCTCTGGAATTCTAGGACTTTATGTTCTACTTTAATACTAAAAAACTCTCCTGCAATTTTTTTAGTGATTGTACTTGTTAAGATTATTATAGCAGAGATTAATAGTATTTTAAGAGAATAAGTTGGAGACAAGGAGAAACTAATCATAAATCCCATAATAAGGATTGCAATGATTATCCAAACTATCTCTTTTTTAGTAGGCATTATCATAATTAATCTTATATTTTTATTTATATAAATGTTGTGAATTTATTTGTTTTGATTTTGTGTTTATTTTTAATTAAATTAAACAGAATTCATATGCTTCAGCATTTGTTTTTAGTAATGTATAAACTTCTCAGCTTTGCAATGAGAAGATTAAGCTTGATGATGTTGTGCATAGCTGAGCTAGAGGTAAGATACTAAGAACCCCTTGCATTTATGCTGGGATTATGTCATTTTTTATAACTTACATCTATACTTTTTTGTTTATAGCAGGTAAAAGATAATATCTTTCAGGATTAAAATAGCTAAAAGCATATTTTTTGAATATGCTTTCAGGATACAGAAAAGTATTTAAATGAAATTAATGTTTCTTAGGTATGTTAAAGCTAAAAAAAATAACAGAGGTAATAGGAAAAAAGGTTTATACTGATACAGGAGACTTTTTTGGGGAAGTTGAAGAAAGTAATCTAGTTGAGAACAAAGTAGATGGCTGGAGAATAAGAATCTCTAGTTCTATGGGTAATTTTCTTGGAGGTGCAAGAGGGGTGATTATTCCTCATCAGTTTGTTAAGGCTGTAGGGGATATTTTAATTGTAAGCAGGGCCAGTTTGCCTTTAGAAGAAGGAGAAGAAGCTGTTGAACAAACAATAGATTTATCTGAAGATTCTGGTTCAGCATCAAGTATTTAATTTTTAGGCTTTATTTGTTAATTAATAAATTATATCAATAATCTATAAAGCGAGTTGAGATGTTGCTTATGATATTAAGCGGCTCAAACACATTTTAAGAAGCTAATATTAAATCATTAGATATTGAAGATAAATTATACACATTTTTTATTAAAATAAAGCTTAAATAGTCTGTATTGCTTATAAAAATAACTGAACATTAAAAATCTAAAGATTTTTGTGGCTTAAAAATTAAGAAATTTTTAAACATCAAAAAGAGATAAAATGAATTTTAAATTTACTAAATTCCAGAAGAGCGGGAGGAGAAAATAAAAAATGGCAGCACCTATCTTTATATCACCGTTTTTTTTAGATTATCTTTTACCTTTTGTTTTGGTTTTTACTTTAGTTTTTGCACTACTTCAAAAAACTAAAATTTTAGGCGAGGAAAAAAAACAAGTTGATTCTCTTGTTGCCTTGATTATTGGAATTATTTTAATTGCATTTCCTTTTGCAAGAAATATTGTTGTTGAGTTAATGCCTTTTTTAGCAGTTTCAGTTGCTATATTGCTGGTTTTTATGCTTTTGTATGGATTTGTATATGGAAAAACAGATACGATGCATAAAGGAATAAAAATAACTCTTTTAATCATTGGAAGTTTGGCATTAATAACAGTTATTTTGATTATTACTGGAGCTTGGGATTATATTTATTCAATGATGTTTGAAAGGCCTGAAGGAGCACAGATTTGGATTAATGTTTTATTGCTTGTAGTTATTGCAGGAGCAATAATCGCAGTTGTTTCAGGCAAAGGTGGTAAAGGAAGTGGCAGTGAATAATTATTGATATATAATATCTTAAATGAGACTTATAGCTTAATACCTTTTATCTTATTTTTTTAATATTAATATTATTAATAATGATTTAAATATCTTCGGAAAAAGCGAGCAAGAGGAGCTTTTGGAGGATGGTATTTTTATAGAATATAACATTATAGAAACATATTTAAACAATAAAAAGATAATTATAATATGGCAAAGGGGATTGATACTATTACTGAAGTTTTGAATCAATGGGCTGATGCAGGAGTATTTGCATATTTGTTGCCCTTTTTGTTTATTTTTGCAGTTGTTTTTGGTATTTTAAATAAAACAAAAGTTCTTGGAGAAAGTAAAGGTGTTCAAGCAACAATTGCTTTAGCATTAGGATTACTTGCATTACAATTTGATTATGTTTCAAATTTTTTCTCAATATTTATGCCTTATGCTGGTGTTGGAATTGCAGTATTATTAATTGCAGTTATTTTAATGGGATTAATGTATGATGAGGAAGGTGAAAGCAATTGGGTTAAATATGTGTTTTTTGGATTAGGAGCTGCTATTTTTTTAGTAGTTATAGTTACTTCAATATCTGATTCTGCTTTTATAGGTGGAAGCAGATTTTCTGAATCCTGGCCTGCAATTACTGCTGCAATTGTTTTGTTATTATTAATATCTTTTGTTATTTGGGGTGGGCATAAAAAACACGAAGAAGTAAGAACTAAATAAATTAAATAATTATAATAATCTTAAAGATAAGCTAAATTAGATATTAAAAAATAATACATGAAAAGTTGATTAAAGTTAATTAAATAATATTTTCATAAAAAACATTTAATAAATCATAAAAATCAATTCAATATGAAGGATAATTAAAAATGGCATTAAATATTTCTGGGCTGCTTTTTTTTATGCCTGTTTTTAGTTTTTTATTTGTTTTTTTAATAATTTTTGCATTGTTAGCTAAAACAAAGATTGTTGGAGAGAGCAAGTTTGTTTTAGTTTTGATTAGTTTTATTATTAGTATTATTTTTATGAGTTTTTCTTCTGCAGAATTATACATAAGAACAATAATTCCTTGGTTTGTGATTCTTATGGTTATTGTTTTTTTAGTCTTGATAATTGCAATGTTTTCAACTAAAGCATGGGATAAAATTTTTACTCCTGCTTTTGCATGGGTTATTGTTGGAATTTTAATTTTAATGTTTTTAATTGCAGCTATTTATGTTTTTAATCCTGTATTTCACCCAGGTTTAGGGGTAACTTCTGGGCAAGGGACAAGTATGATAGAACAAATAAGAGATTATATGGGTGGGGGGGTTGCAGGAAGTATTTTATTATTAATTGTTGCAGTTGTTGTTGCTTGGATTGTTACGAAGAAATAAATTTCTTTGCAAAATATTTAAATGATTTTTTGAAGATTTAACGCAAATAATCCTCAAAACCTGGTTTTTCTTTTTTATTTAATTCTTGTTTTGTTTTTGGAGAGGGTTTAGCTGGTGTGTTTAACCCTGTCATTTTTTGCATTTCTCTTATATTATCTGTTAAGGGATTAAGAATCTTAGAAAAAGAATTTTGAGTCATATGCATTTCTTTTTCTATATTTTGTATGTTTTCTCCATAATCCCCAATTTTTTTAAGAATTGCTATTTGAAGTTCATTGAAGATATTTTCCATTCTAGCAATTCTTTCATTTATTTTTTCTACTTCTAAAGAAAGAGAGTCTTTAAATTCACTAAATGCAGATATTTGTTTTTTAAGTTCTGCATTTTTTTCTTCAACTATTTGTTCTGCAATATCATTAATGGTTTCAATATCTGAAGTTTGTTGAGGGGCATATTCTTCATAATATTCTTGTGGTGCATATTGTTCTGATCTTTGTTCATAAACTAAGGGTTGTTGAATTTGAGAGGGTATTTGTTGCATAGGCTGTTGCTGGAATTGTTGTTGATTAATCCCTGGTTGTTGGTAATCTTCTTGTTGCTGGTAATTTACTGGGATCATGTTTGGTTGCATAGGTGTAATTTGAGACTGCATTTGCGGCTGAAATATTCCAGAAGGTTCTTCTGGCTGGGGAATTTCCTCTTGTTCTGTATCTATCATTGATTTTATTTTTGATTGTGAAAGAGCTTCATCAATTTCTCTTGGTGATACACCTTCTTGTCTTAAAAAATCAATAATTTGCGGTTCTGTAGCTCCTTGTTGTTTCAGTTGCATTACTTTTTCTAAAACTGCCATATTTTGTTTTTATATTCTTTATAATTAATATTTAGTGATATTTAAGCTTTACAGATAAGAGCCTAAAGAACCAAAGTTCTTATCTGGCTTCAATCTCCTTTTTTAGCCTGTTTTTTTGTTATTTATTTTTAATTTTTTTGTCTAATTCCTGCCTTACAATATTCTCTATATCTTTAAATCTTGCAAATTCTAATGGTTCAAACATTTTTATTTGCCTTTCTAAAATTTCAACTTCTGATTTTCTTGTAAAATTTTGAATTTCATTAATTATTCTTTTGAGCAATTGTTTAATTGTTTTAATTTCAAACTCAATTTGATTTATTCTTATTTTATTTTCTAAATCTTGTTTTTCGATTTCTTCTTTTGTTGATATCAGGTTTTCTCCAACTAATAAGATTCTGTCTTTAATCAATCTTTGCTTTTCTTCTACTTCGTTTAATCTTGTTCCAAACTCAGATAAAAGTGCAGTAGTGGGGTCTTGCGGGGCTTGTTGTATTTGATCTTCTGCCATCTTAATCTAAGACAACCTACGGTTTTCTTCTATGTATCTTTCCTTTTTTTGAGATATACACTCTTTTTGTAGATTTATCTTTACTACATAAAGAAGAAGGGGTTTAAAATTGTTTTTATTTGATATCTAATAGGAAGTTCTCTGTTAACTTATCAGTTGGTGAATAAGGCAATTTGTTTATAAATAAGAAAATCCTTTATTTTCTATGAATAAAATAGACAAGAAATGGCATAAAGCCCTCAGATTCTTATCAAGGTTATCTGTAGATGAAGCCATCAAAATAAAAAAGGAAAATCTGGATGAATTTAGAAAGTATGTCCCTGAGAATTTGGAGAGGACAATGGTGAAAGCTAAATATATAATTTTTGAAGGTAATTTTGATAATGTAGTATCTCTCTGGGGCTTAGAATACCTAAGAGATTTAGAGGAGATAAGAAGAAAGGATTTGACTTTAATTGCCTCTGTTGTTGCAGTTGTTATCTCTTTAGTTGCTTTAGCAAAGAGTATGGGTTGGATATAATCTTGTGTAAAAAGTAACCCCAAATATTTAAATAAGTGTTTTCTCTAAAATATTTATGGAGAAGAGGCTAACGAAAGAACAGGCAAAAAAAGAAATAATAAAATTAGTGGAATTATTTAGATACAATCTACCCCAATATGAACAAGAGGGATATAAAGAAGAGTCTGTAAGAAATGAATTTATAGATAAATTATTCTTTTTTTTTGGGTGGGATATTAATAATTCTGAAGGATTACCAGAACAATATAAAGAAGTAATCCGACAAGAAACTATGAAGATTGAGGGAAGAAATAAAGTTCCAGATTATACATTTCGGCTTTATTCACAAAGAAAATTTTTAGTAGAAGCAAAAAAACCTTTTATTGACATTAGTAAAGATTCTAGTTCTTCTTTTCAATTAAGAAATTATGGGTGGAATTCAGAAGATATACCCCTATCTATACTGACTAACTTTAAGCAGTTTGTTATTTATGATTGCAGAATTAAACCTAATCAAAGAGATAGTCCTTCTGTTGCAGTATTATTTAATTGGACTTTTGAAGATTACTTAAAAGAATTTGATAAAATATGGAATATTCTATCTTTTGAAGAAGTTAGAAAAGGAAGTTTTGATAAATTTGTGGAGGAATCTAAAGATAAAAAAGGAACTACTGAAGTTAATCAAGAATTTTTAAAGGACATAGAATATTTTAGGGAGATTTTAGCTAAAAATATTGCTATAAGAAATCTAGATTTAGATGTTCCTGCTTTAAACTATGTTGTTCAAGTAACTCTTGATAGAATATTATTTTTGAGAATATGCGAAGATAGAGATATTGAATCCTATGAAAAGCTAAAGAAAGAAATTGAAAAAGGGGATAGTTATCGCAGACTTTTAGATTATACAAAATATGCAAATGAGAAATATAATAGTGGAATCTTTGATTTAAATAAAGACACTATTACATCAAAAATTAAAGTTGATGATGATATACTTAAAAAGATAGTCTCAAAACTTTATTTTCCAAACTCCCAATATCAATTTGATGTTATCCCAATAGAGATACTTGGTAGAGTTTATGAACAATTCTTGGGAGAAATAATCCGACTAACTCCTTCACATCAAGCAAAAGTAGAAATAAAAGAAGAAGTAAAAAAAGCAGGGGGTATTTTTTACACACCAAAGTATATCGTAGATTATATTGTTAAAAATACCGTTGGAAAACTTATCTGGGGAAAAACACCAAAAGAGATAGAAAAAATAAAAATTTTAGACCCTGCTTGCGGTTCTGGTTCTTTTTTGATTGGGGCATATACTTGTTTGTTAGATTATCATTTGGATTATTATTCAAAAACCCCAAAGAAGTATAAAAAAGAGATTTTTCAGTATTCTGATAAAGTTTATTATTTGTCTACTGAAACAAAAAAGAAGGTTCTTATGAACAATATTTTTGGAGTAGATTTAGACCCCCAAGCAGTAGAAGTCACAAAATTAAGTCTATTATTAAAAGTTCTTGAACATGAAACTAAAGAAACTATAAACCAACAGCAAAAACTTTTTCAAGAAAGAGTTTTACCAAACTTAGACAATAATATTAAATGTGGGAATTCTCTTGTAGGCTCTGAATTCTATAGAAATAAGCAAATAACTTTATCAAATGAGACAATCAATAAGAGAGTAAACATCTTCGATTGGAATGATTCTAAAAATGGTTTTTTGGATATTATGAAATCTGGTCGTTTTGATATTATTATTGGTAATCCGCCATATATCCAGATTCAAAAACTTACGGAATTCTATCCCGAAGAAACTAAATTTATTCAAGAATTTTATAACACTGCTAAAGACAAGAATATTGATATTTACATCCCATTTATAGAAAAGGGGCTAAGTTTACTAAAAGAAAAGGGCTTTTTAGGGTATATTTGCCCTAATAGATTTTTTAATAGTGATTATGGCAAAAATCTTAGAGAGCATATAAAAAAATATAATCTTTATCATTTAGTAAATTTTAGGCATTATTTAGTATTTAAAAATGCGGATACATATACTTGTCTGCTGTTTATTCAAAATAATAAACAAGCTGATTATTTAGATTATAAAGAAATAAGAAATTTATATAAAACAAATGATAGTTCTATGGGATTTTTGCTTAATTCAAAACATGACCATGGTAATTTGATTATTGATAAAATAAAGCCACATTTCCTAGAAAAGGGTAAATGGTATTTTATGACTGAAGAAGAAAGAAAAATATTTGATAGAATAATAAAAACCCAAAAATTTTCAGAATGTTATGAGCAAAACTTTCAAGGTTTGATAACAGGAATAGATGATATTTATATTTTAAGATTAATTAAAAACAAGGGAAAAACCAAAATCTGCTATTCTAAAAAACTAAATAAAGAAGTTGAATTAGAGTCAGAGTTATTATTTAATATAATCGGAGATGATAATATAAAACAATTTACTATTGAGGATTCTGATTCATTTATTATTTTCCCATATAAAAATAACAAACTTATTGAGCAAAAAGGATTAGAAATAAATTTCCCGTTAATCTGGGAATATTTGAACATCTTTAAAAACAATTTAAAATCAAGAGAGAAAAACAAGTTTAATAACGAGAAGTGGTATCAATATAGCAGAAACCAAGCCTTAGATAAACAAGAGTTAAAAAAAATTTTGATACCGCATGTAATCAAAAATATGAGGGTTGCATTTGATTCAAAAGGTAAATATTTCATAAAGAATGTAGGGGTTAACGGAATTACCCTAAAAGATAGTATTCAAGAAGATGTTCTATACTTTTTAGCTATCCTTAATAGTCCAATTTCTTCATTTTTTATAAGTAAAACAAGTATCTTTTTAAGCGGGGGGTTTTATGCTTCAAACAAACAATTCGCTGGAGAAATCCCTATAAAAAGAATAAATTTCTTAGATAAGGCAGAAAAAGATAAACATGATAAACTTGTAAATTTAATTTCGGCTATTATTAAATCAAAAAATAGGATAAACAATATAAAAAATCCTAATGAGTATAATTTAATTGAAAGACAAATAGACTCATTACAAAAAGAAATAAATAATATAATTTATGAACTATATGGAATAACAAAAGAAGAACAAGAGATTATTGAAATGAGTAAGAATTAATTATTTTGGCAATTTAATTCTTTTATTAATTTCATGGAATATTTCTATTTTTATTTTATTTTCATCCATTTCAAAGGGGACATGCAAATTAACAACATCTAAAACATTTTCACCATTTATTTCATCCAAGAAATCACATATTACATTGGTTATATTTTCTGATTCTTTATGTTTTTCTGGATTTAATGAAAGAAATAATAATATTCTACAATTTTTAACACAAGCACATTCTACTATATCTGAAATAATTCCTTCATAAGATTCAGTATCTAAAAATTCAAGGATGATATACTCAAAACTTTTTTTACCTGTTTTAAATTTGAAAGAATAATCTGGTCTATATTCCATCATATTTTTTGAGCCACTCTTAATAGAAGATAATTTTATACAATTATTATTCTTAATTAATTTTTTGGAATTGTCATTTGAAAAAGAGTTTAATATCCCTCTTAACCAATTATGATATTTATCTTTCTTAGAAATCATGAAAACTACCTCCTAATTCTTCTACTTGAAGTTCTTCTTCTACGAACTAAAAAACTAACCCTTCTGCCCCTTGCTCTAAAAGAAACTCTTTGTCTTCTTGGTGGCATTATTTTTATCTCCTCTTTTTCTATATTTTTAATAGAATCCTTATTATTTAAATCTTTTTCACCCCTTTCAATTCATCTTTTTTATCTTTTTTCATATTTCACCAACTGATGAGTTAACAGAAAAAATAATAATTAAAATTTATAGGCTTAAAAATAAGAGTGTTTCTTGAATATAATTAAGTTTTTAATATGGTTCGTAAGAAAACCTAGGTTTTCTTAACAAGTCATCTTTCCTAAACATCAAAAATCTGAAGATTTTTGTGGCTTAAAAATCTTTTAAGATTTTTAAATTATCTTAACAAATCCCCCTCTTCTTTATAATACATAACTTTTAATAATAAATATATTTTATTTACAAAGAGGAAAAAGAGAAAATGTTATTCAAACCAGGAACTCCGTTGTATTCTTATGAGGTAGTCAGGGAAGCAGGGCATCAAGTCATGTATATTAATTATCTTGGAGCAGTTAATGTTCCAAATATAGCAGAAAATGCAAATATTATGGCAAGAACAATGGAATTATTAATTGAAAGTCCAAATATCTCAAGAATTGTTTTTGTCCAGCAAAGGAATTATAGCTATAGTTCTTCAGAAACCTTTTTATTGCAAGAAATTGCAAATCTTTATGTTTATTTAACAAAACAAGAAAAAATACTTTCTCCTTCAAAATTATCTATTTCTACTTCAGAATATCTAAGTCAAAGGCATAATGATGTTAGTTATCTTTTAATAACCTTAAGAAGAGACCCAGTTGCATGTTATAGTGAATTAAACAGATTTATTAGAGAAGAGAAAATAAATTTAGAAAATACTCCTGAAGATTTGAAAATTGATCAATTAAGTTATATAAGGTTATTAGAAAAATTTAGTTCTTTATTAGGAGGAACTAAATTAATAAAAGAAGCTGAGAAATTTTCATCTAGCTATATTTTTGGGAAAAGAGATCTTTATTTTAGGATTTTTAGGCCTGATATAATCCCTAATTTTACATTTACTAGACTGGTTAGTAGTTTGCCAGAAGATGCAGAAATAGTTGACCAGTATAAAATTGGAGAGGGTTATGATACATCAACAGTTACGATTTTAAAAAGAGAACAAGATGCTAAATATATTTATCATTTAAATCCTCCTGAATATTCTTTAGAAGAAGACAAGCAAGAGTTATTAAATTTAGCAAGAAATGTTTTAATTGAACATCAACCAAAAGCAGAGGAATTTACAGACCCAGAAAAAACAAGGCAGGTTTTTTTTAATGTTGCAAGGGATTTATTGCAAGATTTAAGTGAGACTAAGAAGGTAAAGTTAAATTATAATGAATTAAATAAGTTAGCAGTGATTTTAGTAAGACATACAATTGGTTTTGGATTAATAGAAGTTTTATTGCAAGATAAAAATTTGCAAGATATTGTTTTAAATTCTCCTATTTCAATTAACCCTGTTTTTTTAAGACATCAAGAGTTTGATGAGTGTATTACAAATGTTATCCCTAGCAGAGAAGATTCTGATTCTTGGGCTGCTAAGTTTAGAATGATTTCTGGGAGGCCCTTGGATGAAGCAAACCCTGTTTTAGACACTGATTTAGGATTAGGAGATATTAAAGCAAGAGTTGCAGTTATTCAACAGCCTTTGTCTCCAGATGGATTAGCTTATGCAATAAGAAGACATAGAGAAGAGCCATGGACTTTGCCTTTGTTTATTAAAAACAAAATGTTAAATAGTTTTTCTGCAGGATTATTTAGTTTTTTAATTGATGGAAGCAGAACTATCCTTATTGGAGGGACCCGCAGTTCTGGAAAAACCTCACTTTTAGGAAGTTTAATGTTAGAAATTATGCCGAAAATTCGTTGTATTGTAATTGAAGACAGTGTAACTAAAGATTGCAAGATTGTTATTAAAGAAAATGGAAAATTTAAAAAAACAACAATCGGCGAATTTATTGATGAACAAATCAAAGAAAATGGTTTTTGGGATATTGATAAAAGAGAAAAATCACTAAACCCAAACAAAATAGAAATTTTTTCTGTTGATAAAAAAGGAAAAGTTAAATTGGCTGAGCCCAGCAAATTTATAAGGCATAAAACCAACAAACAAGTTTATGAAGTTATAACAACTTCTGGCAAAAAAATAAAAGTAACTGAAGATCATTCTCTTTTTACATTAGACAAAAAAAATATATTTAAACCTATAAAATGCAGAGATTTAAAAGAAGGAGGGTTTATAGCGATACCCTCAAATTTACCTTTTGATAATCTATTACAGGAAATTAATTTATTAGAATATCTTGATAAATTAGATAAGAAAATATTTGTTTTTGGGAAAGGAATTGAAGATTATATCTTTAATAACAGAAAAGAATTGTTTGCTTTAGCATATTCTTTAGATTATAAAAAATCAGTTATTCAGAATTGGGTAAAGAAAAAAATTCTTCCAGCAGAAATGTTTGAAAAAGTTAAAGATAAAATTGATGAGGAAAAATTATCAATAAAATCTTATGGAGGTTCTAAAGCAATTCCTATTAAATTTGTTTTAGATGAAAATTTTTTAAATTTTATAGGATTATGGCTTGCTGATGGTTGTTATGATAAAAGTTCTGTGATTATTTCTGTTCAAGAAGAAGAAAACAGAAATATTGTAAGAAATGTTGCAAATAAATTTGGCATCCCAATTAAAATGCATTCAGATAAATTTTCTTTAATGTTGAATTCTGCTTTATTAAAAGAAATTATGCAAAAAGTGTTTGGGCTTCAAGGAAATTCTTATACTAAAAAAATTTCTGATTGGGCATATAATCTATCTGATAAACAGGTTGGGTGGCTTTTAAAAGGATATTTTAGTGGAGATGGATGTGCTTCTGATAAGGAGGTTGTTTTTTCTTCCTGCTCAAAAGATTTAGCAGAGGGTATTTCTACATTGTTATTGAGGTTTGGTATTGTCTCTAGAGATTCTTACAGACTTTCAAACAGTTCTTATTTAAATAAGAAGATACCAATGTTTCACAGCAGGATTGGTTCTACAAAAATGCTTAACAAATTTAGAGAAAATATAGATTTTTTAGTTAATTCAAAACAGGAGAATTTAAAAAAATTATGCTCAAGGGTTTCTACTCATGATACTTCTGATGTCATTCCATTATCTTTAGATGTTAAAATAGAATTAAATGATATTTTAGGCAAGCAATTTAGCAAACATGATTACATTACAAGGCAGAATAATATTGGAAGAGAACATTTATCTCAGATGCTTAAGCTTATCCCAGAAGGTATTACAAATCTTGTTGAGCCAATTAAAGAATTAATTAAATCAGATATATTTTGGGATAAAATTAAAAGTGTTAAAAAAATAGAAGAAAAAGGATTTGTTTATGATATTTCTGTGCCAGAATGTGAAAATTTTATATGCGAAAATATAATTGCACATAACACTCTTGAATTGCCTGTTGAAGCTTTAAGAAAATTAAAATATGATATTTTAAGAATGAAAGTAAGGAGTACTTTATTAAAAACCAGCGCAGAAATTGGAGCTGATGAAGGTATTAGAACTGCACTTAGGCTTGGAGATTCAAGTTTAATAGTGGGGGAGGTTAGGTCGCTGGAATGCCGCGCTCTTTATGAGGCTATGCGTGTAGGAGCTTTAGCAAACACAGTTGCTGGAACAATTCATGGTTCAAGCCCTTATGGAATCTTTGATAGAGTTGTAAATGATTTAGAAGTTCCTGTTACAAGTTTTAAAGCAACAGACTGTATTATTATTGCTAATCCTGTTAAAACTCCTGATGGTTTAAGAAGCATGAAAAGAGTTGTACAATTAGCAGAAGTTAGAAAACACTGGATTAAAGATCCTGAAGAAGAAGGAGGTTTTGTTGATTTATTAAAATATAATGTTGAAAAAGATGAATTAGAACCAAGCGAAGAATTAATAAATGGAGATTCTGAAATTATTAAAGATATTGCTGCAGGTGTTAAAGGCTGGGGTGGGAACTGGGATGCTGTTTATGATAATATTTTATTAAGAGGGCAAATAAAACAAGAAATAGTTGATGTTGCTGAAAAAAATAAAATGCCTGAATTATTAGAAGCTAAATTTAATTCATTAAGCAATAATATGTTTCATCAATTTTCAAAACAAGTTCAAGAAGAAGTTGGTTTGCCTGTTGGAAACAGAGTTTTTCCTTTATGGCAGGAATGGCTGAAAAAAGAAATTAAAAAGATGAAGATTTAAAATGGATTGTCTAGAATTAAAAACAAGAGAACCAAAAAAAGAAGATGTAGAAGAGATGAATTTTTATCTTAAAACTGGATGTGTTCATCAAGAATATCTTGATAAAGTTTTAGGAGATCAAAGTATTGGTATTAGTATAATACCTAAACAATATTTTAATTAAGTATATTCAACCTTAATAATGCTTTTAAAACATGGATTTTAATGGATTTTATGGATATTGAAAAGGTGCTGGATAATTTTTCTAAAGTAAAAATAGCTGTTGTTGGAGATGTTATGTTAGATAGTTATATTTATGGGAGTGTTGATAGAATATCTCCAGAAGCTCCTGTTCTTATTCTTAAAGCTAATGAAGAAGTTTATGAGTTAGGTGGTGCTGCTAATGTAGCTAAGAATATAGTTTCTTTAGGAGGAAATGTTACTTTATTTGGTTATGTTGGGAAAGATAGTGCAAAAGATATTTTATTTAAGAAACTTAATGAAGAGAATGTAGGTTTTCAATTATTTGATGTTTTAGAGAAAACAACACAGAAAATTAGATTGATGGGTGACAGGCAGCATCAGATGTTGAGATTGGATAAAGAAAGTTATGCAAAAGCCTTAGAAGATATAGAAGAAAGATTAGCAAAAGGGGTTTGTGATAAAAATCCAGACATTATAATTTTTTCTGATTATGCAAAAGGATGTTTAACTGGTAGTTTATTTTCAAAAATAAAAAAATATAATCCAGAAACAAAAATTATTGTAGACCCAAAACCGAAAAATAAAGAAAATTATTATGATGTTTATCTTATCACTCCAAATTCAAAAGAAGCTGAAGAAATGAGCCAATTAGATTCAGGAAATATTGATAACATAGGGAAATATCTGAAGAATAAGTTTAGAAGCAATATTCTTATTACTAAAGGAAAAGAGGGGATGAGTTTATTTGAAGGAGATAAAATCATTAATTTTCCAACACAAGCGAGAGAAATTTATGATGTTACAGGAGCAGGAGATACTGTTGTTGCTATTATTTCTTTATGTATTGCTTCTGGTTTAAGTTTGGAAGATTCTGCTTATTTGGCAAATCATGGTGCAGGCATTGTTGTTGGTAAAGCAGGAACAGCAACAGTTTCTCAAAATGAATTAAAACAGACAATTGAATCAGAAAATAAGAAACTTAAAGATTTATATGACTTAAAAAAAATCAGAGAAGATTATAGAAAAAAAGGGAAAAAAGTTATATGGACAAATGGTTGTTTTGATATACTACATGCAGGTCATGTTGATTACTTAAGGAAAGCCAGAAAATTAGGGGATTGTCTTTTTGTTGGGTTAAACAGCGATGATTCAGCTAGAAAATTAAAAGGAGAAGGCAGGCCAATTAATAATGAAAAACACAGAGCAGAAGTTTTGTCTTCTTTAGGTTTTGTAGACTATGTTATTATCTTTAATGAATTAACTGTTGAGAATTGTTTAAAAGAATTAAAGCCAGATGTTTATGTTAAGGCAGGGGATTATGATATAAATAAGATGGATCAAGACGAGAGAAAAGTTATAGAGTCTTATGGAGGGGGATTTGCATTTATACCTATTATATACAACTTATCAACAACAAAAATTATTGATAAAATAAAAGACAAGACGTAGCAATATTTATTAATTCTTTTATTTTAATATTATTAATGAGTATTAATAATCTTGTCTATAGTTCTGAGAAAGTAGATAATATTCCAATTATTTATTCTAAAAGAGCAGATGCTCCTGTAAGAGGGGATGTTTTCACTGCTAAAGCAATTTTTTTAAGAGATAAAAATAACTTAACTATTAATAGAATTCAAAATCATACAGGATATGTAAAGAAAAATTATGAAAACACTAATTTAAAAGTTGAAGCTGGAAAATATTATAGATTTAAAATTGTTTATGGACCTTATCAACAAAATAGTTATAATTATTATTATGCAATTCCATTAAGAGAAATTAAACCTGATGAAAATCATGATTTAAATAAATTAAGTGCTCAAGATCATATCTTAATTCAAAGATTAGGAGAATTTTTGTTAGGCATAAGGTTTAACCGAGATAAGACTATTTCAAGTCTTAAAGAAGATCAAAGAAATTGGGATTGGTTTTATAATAATTTTATGTAATGAGAATATTAATAAATGGGTTTTGGTTTAATATTTTATAAAAAGAGGTTAATATGGCAGATAAAAAAGTTGATGAGATTTTGCAGAAATATTCTCAAAAAATAGAAAAAGAAATAAAGGGCTATGAATCTATTAATCCTCAGATAATTCCTGGGAGCAATAATCTTGGGGATGTGAAAGAGGTTTCTGTTTCAAAAGATTATTCTCAGTTTAAAAGTGATATGATGCCTGAGCTTTCAAGATATGAGAAATGGGTTAAAAGTTTAGGAAGTTTTATTAAGATTAAACTTTCTGTAAAAGATGAAATTAGAATCAGCAAGCAATTAAGTGCAGCTCATTTAGACCTTATTCCTGGAGAAGTAATAGGGCTTGCAATGATAAGTTTTCTTCTTGTTTTTTTTATTGGAATTTTAATAAGCATTGCAGTTTGGTTATTAGGATCTCCTTTTCCATTATTATTTTTGTTTTTAATGTTAATTACTTCATTTTTCTTATTTTATTATTTTTATTCTATGCCAGGAAGATTAGCAATAAAATGGAGATTAAAAGCAGGAAGCCAGATGGTTCCTGCAGTTCTTTATACTGTTATTTATATGAAGCACACAAGCAATCTGGAAAGAGCAATTAGTTTTGTTGGCCAGCATATAGATGCTCCTTTGTCTTTGGATTTCAGAAAAGTTTTATGGGATGTTGAAACTGGAAAATTTAGTTCTATTAAAGATAGTTTAGATAGTTATTTAGATTCTTGGAGAGAAACAAACATGGAATTTGTTGAAAGTTTTCATTTAATTGAATCAAGCTTATATGAGCCAGATGAAAATAGAAGAATAGAGATTTTAGAAAGGGCTTTAAGAGTTATTTTAGATGGAGTTCATGAAAAAATGTTAAAATATACTTATACAATAAAAGCACCTTTAACAAATCTTTATATGCTTGGGATTGTGCTTCCTACTCTTGGATTAGCTTTATTGCCTTTAGCATCTACATTATTAAATGGAATGATAAATTGGATTCATGTTTTTGTACTATTTAATTTAATAATTCCTTTCTTAGTTTTTTATTTAACATTACAAATAATGCTAAAGAGGCCAGGAGGATATGGTGAAACAACTTTATTAGAAAAAAATCCTTTTTATTATAAATACAAAAGTAATGCGCCTTATTGGAAAGCATTTTGGATTTGTTTTCCATTCTTATTATTAGGATTAGTTCCTTTGATTATGGGTTATACTCCTATTCCAGAATGGATTGGAATAAAGTCTGATTATGCTCTTACAGATTTAGGATTAGGAGTTTTTGGAAATGGGAATTTATTTGGATTTATAGAAAAGAATGGAACTATAATCGGCCCCTTTGGATTTTTTTCTTTATTATTAAGCTTGTTTATTCCTTTTTCAATTGCAATGTTTTTTGCATTAAGTTTTTCATTAAAAACAAAAGAATTAATTAAGTTAAGAGATGAAACAAAAGATTTAGAAAAAGAATTTAATAGTAGTTTATTTGTTTTAGGAAATAGATTAGGGGATGGAATCCCTGCTGAGATTGCATTTGCAAAAGTTGCAGAATCTTCTAAAGGACAAAAAACAGAAAAGTTTTTTCAGATAGTTAACACAAATATTCAATCAATGGGCATGAGTTTAGAAGAAGCTATTTTTAATCCAAAAAGAGGGGCTTTAGTTTATTATCCTTCAAATTTAATTGCAACAAGCATGAGGATTTTAATTCAGAGTGTTAAAAAAGGATTAAAGGTTGCAGCTCAAAGTTTAATGAGTATTTCAGAATATGTCAGAGATATACAAAAGATTAATGAAAGATTAAGAGATTTGTTAGCAGATGTTGTAAGTGATATGAGAAGCAATATGACTTTCTTAGCTCCTTTATTAGCTGGAATTGTTGTTGGATTAGCAAGCATGATAACAGGAATTTTAGGACAATTAGAGGGCTTCTTGAAGTTTAGTGGAGGCGATAGTTTTGGTATTGGTTTTAATCTCGAAGGTATTATTGGAGAAGGAGGTTTATTTAGTCTACAGAATATGATTCCTCCTTATTTTATGCAAATTGCAATTGGGCTTTATATTGTACAGATAATATTTGTATTAACAGGAACATTAGTTACAATTGATGCTGGTGAAGATAAATTAAAGAAAACCTATGAAACAGGCAAGAACTTAATGAAAGGAATTGTTTTATATTTAATAACTGCTTTTATTTCTGTAATCGCTTTGTCTTTATTAGCAAGTGTTGCATTAAGAGGGTTGGTGGCTCCTGGTGCGTAATTAACTAATAATTCTATAACTTATAATACTAAAAATTTATTTATTTTAATAAATTAAGAGATGGAATAAATAATTTAAGGTTATTAAAGGAAATGAAGAGTTTATTTATTTTGCATTTATTAGTTAATTATAAATATCGAATCTTTTTTAGTTATTAGTGATTAATAAGAAAATATATGTTATGAGAGATAAGCTGAAGTAGATAATTTACAAAACTTACAAATATAAAAATAAACAAAATTTTAAAAAAATGAAATATAAATTTCTTGAGCATACAGCTGATATTAAATTTCAGGCATTTGGAAAAACAATTGAAAAAGCTTTTGAAAACTCTGCTTATGCTTTACAAGAGGTTATGACAAAAAAAATTAAAATAAAGCCAGTAATTAAAAAGAAAATTGAAGTTAAAGGAAGAGATAAAGAAGCATTATTATATAATTTTCTTGAAGAATTTCTTTTTTTATTAGATTCAGAAAATTTTGTTTTAAGCAAAATTAATAAGATAAATATTAAAGATAATCTTATTATAATTAATAATAAAAATAATAAATCTAGCAAGGATGAGTTAGCCTTGAAAGTTATTAAAGATGGTAATAAAGAGCAATATAACCATAATAAAGAATATAAATTAATTGCAGAAGTAATTGGGGATAATGCTGAAAATTATAATTTTTCAAATAATGTTAAAGCTATAACTTATAATAGCATGTTTGTAAAAAAAGAGGGGAAAGTTTATATATGTCAGGTTGTAGTGGATGTGTAAAGATTTTATATAATATAATTATCGATTTTATAAAGAATATAATTGAATATACTCAAATATTTAAAAAATAAAGAGATATTTTGGTTATGGGTTTGGTTCGAGCACAAGAAGTAGGGGAAGGAACATAAATAGAAGGTAGAGGGGAGTGTATTAGTATAGTTATATTAAATATAAAAGGTAAAGACCCCCACAAAAAAGTCAAATTTAAGATAGAAGGTATTAAAGGTTTAGATGAGATTGAAATATCTGCTGATCAGGGATTAGTTAAGTTAGTTGATGATATTAAAATAGCAGTTGGGAATAAACCAGCTTATGGACGATTGAAAGTTAAAATTAATTATGATGCCCCAAGAGATTATAATTTTGAACGCATAGACATTAGAAATTTATGAAATACTAATTGTTTTTAGAATTTAAAAAAATATAAAAACTCTTTTCTCTTGTATTAGAAATGGAAAAAATTGATATCAAGAAAATAAGTGAAGTTGAATGGGAAACCTCCTAATTATACCAGATAAACATAAGGTATTTAAACTCTTTTTTCTTTAATTATTTATGAAAATTGACGAAAATCTTGCTGCGGTTCATGCTTATTTATGTGCTGATGGATATGTTATAAAAAATCCTAAAACACAAAAACGAAAATATTATAAAATAGGTTTTAGGAATACAAATCTTATTTTATTAAAAGATTTCCAAGAAAGATTTGAAAAAGTTTTTGGGGTAAAACCATGTTTATATGAAGGGCAGAGATGCCAAAAAGGAAGCAGAGAAATTTATGAATTACTAATTAAAAGATTTGGAAGTTTTTATTCCTGGGAATGGAAAATGCCTAAGTTAAATAATAAACTTGCAAAAGCTTGGCTAAGAGCATATTTTGATTGTGAAGGATGGGTTTTTTGTAAAACGCATCAAAATAGGCATATTGGAGCAGATTGCGTAAATGAAAAAGGATTAAATCAGGTTATTTCTGCTCTGAATATTTTTGGAATTAAAACTTTTAAAAAATATAATGATAAAAGGAATATTTATAGGATATTTATTTATGGGAAGGAAAATTTAAAAAAATTTGCAAAACAAATAGGGTTCTTACATCCTAAAAAAGTCGAAAAATTAAAAGAGGTTTTAAATGATTTTGTTATATATAAATGGAATTTTCCTAAAGATGAAAAAGAATGTAAAAAATTTGTTTATATCTTGTTAAAAAATAAAATAAGAATTAGAAAACAAAAATATATAAGATTATTTTCAAAAGAAAAAGAAAATCTACAAAAGCTAAGTTATTATCTAAAAAAATTTTATGATATTAAACCTTTAATTAATCGATATGTTAGTGGGTTAGGGACTCCTTATTATGAACTAAGTATTAACAAAAAAGAGGAAGTAAAAAAACTAATAGAATTAAAGCTTATACCTAATGTATTTAAACTAAATTAAATTAATAAAAATATGGAATATAAAAAACAATTAAAGAAAATTGATGATAGTATATATGAGTTGCCTAAAACTGGAAATATGCTTGTACCTGGGAGGTTATTTTTGTCTGAAAGATTATTAGAATTAGTTGAAGAAGATGCCCTAAAACAAGTTGCAAATGTAGCAATGCTTCCTGGAATACAAAAATATTCAATTGGGCTTTCAGACATGCACACTGGATATGGATTTTGCATTGGGGGTGTTGCTGGGTTTGATTTAGATTCTGGGATTATTTCTCCTGGAGGAGTTGGTTATGATATTGACTGCCTGAGTGGAGACTCAAAAATTCTAACTGAGTTTGGTTATTGGAAAAAAATAAAAGATTTTGAAGATATTAAAAAAGAATTCTTAAACATATTAAACAAAGAAAAATTGAAACTTGAAAATTCTAAAATTTCACTATTTATGGCTAAAAATTCTGATAAAATAATTAAGATTAAAACAAAATCTGGAACTGAAATTTTAGCAACAGAAGAACACCCTATTTATACAAAAAATGGAATGAAGAAAATTAAAGAGATTAACAAAGGAGAAGAGATTTTAACATATCCTTTTGAGGGAGTCGAATATCAGGAACCAAAAAAAATATTGCTTGTATCTGAGCAAGATATTGATAATTTAAACAGGAGTTATACTTCAAAATTGCAAATAAAAAATAAATTAAAAGAATTGGATTTACTGCCCCTTTATTTAGATAACCCAAAAATACCCTTAATAATAAAATTAATGGGTTTTATCTTTGGAGATGGGAGCTTAAGCATAAACAAAAATCTTCAAGTAGGATTTTATGGAAAGAAAGAGGATTTAGAATTAATTAAAGAAGATTTAAAAAAAGTCGGTTTTTGCGCTCATTTATATTCAAGAAAAAGAAAGCATATGATAAAAACACAATATAATAAATATGAGTTTGAACGAATAGAAGATTCTTTGCATTGCAGTTCTTCTGCCCTCACAATTTTATTACATCTTCTTGGCACTCCTAAAGGAAACAAAGCAGAACAAGATTATAAAATTCCAGAATGGATTATGAATTCTATTAGATGGCATAAAAGATTATTCTTAGCAAGCTTATTCGGGGCAGAACTAAGCTCTCCAAGGACTGCAACAAATCAAAAATTTAATTTTTATGGATTAATCTACTCTTTAAATAAAAAAAATCCCTTGTATGGCCTTAATTTTATTAATCAAATTTCCGCTATACTTGAAGAATTTGAGATTAAAAGTGTCTTAATAAAATACAGGCAGGACGAATTAAATGGCACAAAATCTACAAGAATAAGATTAATGCTATATTCCGACTCAAAAAATCTTATTAACTTTTTCTCTAAAATAAACTACGAATACAATATAAAAAAGAGAAGATTATCAAATGCAGCAATTTTGTGGCTTAAACAAAAAGAAAAAATTTTAGAATTTAGGGAAGAAACAATGAAAAAAGCAAGAGAAATGAAACAAAATGGATTTACAAAAAGCCAGATAATAACCTCTTTAGAGGATAAATATTCCAACAAGTATTTTATTGATAAAGCAATTTATCATCAGGACTACGGTAGAACTGGAAGCAGAATAGCATACTGTTTTATCTCATTTAATGAATTTGTTGAAAAATATTGTTATGGTGAAAATGGATTTATTTGGGATGAAATTGAAAATAAAGAAGAAATTGATTATAATGATTTAGTATATGATTTCACAATCAGCAATGAAAATCATAATTTTATTGCTAATGGGCTTGTTGTTTCAAATTGTTCTGTCAGGCTTTTGAAAACTAATTTAAAGATTGAAGATATTAAAAATAAAAAAGAGGTTCTTCATTCTTTATTTAGAGCAGTTCCTTCTGGAGTTGGTAGAGGAAGCAATTTAAATATTAGTTATAAAGAACTTGATGAGGTTTTGAAAAAAGGTGCAAAATGGGCTGTTGAAAATGGTTATGGGTTTAAGGAAGATTTAGAGCATTTAGAAGAGAATGGGTGTTTAAGTCCATGCAATCCAGATGATGTTAGTAAAAGAGCAAAACAAAGAGGAATTGGGCAGTTAGGGACTCTTGGAGCAGGAAATCATTTTTTAGAGATTCAAAAAGTTGATAGTGTTTTTGATTCTGAAACAGCTAAAAAACTTGGATTAGAAAAAGGACAAATTACTATTATGATTCATTGCGGAAGCAGGGGATTAGGGCATCAAGTAGCGAGTGATTATATAAAATTGATGGAAGACAAATATGGATGGCCTGAATTTGATAGAGAATTAGTTAATGCTCCTATAAAAAGTGAGTTGGGGAAAAAATATTTTTCTGCTATGAATTGTGCTGCAAATTTTGCATTTGCAAATAAGCAGATTATAACTCACTGGGTTAGAGAAAATATGAAACATTATTTTCCAGATATAAAAATAGATACTGTTTATGAAGTCTGCCATAATATTGCAAAGATTGAAAAACATATTATAGATGGAAAAGAAAAAGAAATTTTAGTTATGAGAAAAGGTGCAACAAGAAGTTTTCCTAATCAGCCTGTTTTAATTCCAGGAAGCATGGGAACTGCGAGTTATGTTTTAATTGGAACTGAAAAAGCAATGGATTTAACATTTGGAAGTACAGCTCATGGTGCAGGGAGAGTTGCTTCAAGAACTTCTGCAAGAAAATCAATAAGAGGAGAAGATGTTAAAAACCAATTAAATAAGAGCGGGATTGATGTTGAAGCAGGAAGCTGGAAAGGATTAAGTGAAGAAGCTCCTCAGATGTACAAAGATATTGATGAAGTTGTAAGAGTAAGCCATGAAGCAGGGATTGGAAATTTAGTTGTTAAACTTGTTCCTGTTGCTGTTATGAAAGGATAAATTATTAATAATTAGTATAAAAATTAATATCAAGAAGTTCATCTTTATTATTTGACAAAAACCTTATCTTCTTATAATATATTATTAATAAAGTAGGTTATGAATAGATTATGCCTGCAAAGCAAGAAATAATTAATAGAGTATTGGTTTGATAATATGGTTTAATAATAAGATTAAATTTATTAATCTTGTTTTTGTGTATAATATATGGAAAAGAGAGGGATAATAAATAAAAGGAAGAATAAAAAAGCTATTCAATTAACTTTAGAAACTATCATGCTTTTAATTTTAAGTGTTGCTGCAGTTGTTCTTCTTTTTGCTTTTTTCACTCAAAGTTCGCAAGATCTTTTTGGAAAAATAAGAAGTTATTTTGTTTATTCTAATGTTGATGCTGTTATTGAAAGTTGTAATGTTTTAAGCAGTAGTGATTCTAATTATGCTTTTTGTTGTGATAAAAAAGAAGTAAAATATTATGAAGGAGATAAGAAAGCAGAAGGGGTTTTTACCTGCATTGAGCTGGCTGATAAAAGCTTTACTAATAATAGAATAAACAAATTGAATTGCGAGGGGATTATTTGTTAATAGTAAACCTAAATTAATAATAAGAGAGTACAGAGTTAAAGCTGGATTGAGAATGCTTAATCTGCTGAAGCAAACTTAAATTATTTATAATATCAAAAAAAACAAATAAGAACTATATAAAAACAAATTAAGCTGGATAAGAGAATATTAAGAGAAGCTGTTCATCTCCACTTAAAAATAGTTTATAAAATCACTAATGAAAGAAGTCAGTAATAAAAACAAAGAAAATGAAAAATAAAATAAGAAAATTGATTAAAGATAAGAAAGGACAATTTTTACAAGAAAATCTTGGGTGGTTATTGTTTGCACTAGCTGTTTTAGTTGTTGTTTTTATTGGATATATGATACTTACTGGAAAAGGTCTTGGTTTTATAAATAAAATTAGAGATTTATTTAGGTTTGGATAAAATGTTAAAAAACAAAAATTCTAAATTTTTGTGGCTTAAAAATCCAGAAGGATTTTTAAACAAAAAAGCAGATGTGACTATTACTCAATTAATTTCACTTCTTTTAGTAGTCTTAGTGATAGCTGTTGTTTTAGTCTCTATTTTTAAGCCACAACTCTGGGATTGGGTAAGAGCTCTGCCTGATTATAAATATAATGATACTGATAGAGAGATTCAATATAGTGAGTTAACAGATGCAGAGCTTGCTGGAATTTGTCCAGATGCTTCAAAAATAGGATTTGTAGGACCTCTTAGAGGAGATCTTGGTTTTAGAGAACAATATATTAATTTTATTATTGGAAATCAGCCTAGACGAACTAAATTATACTGGAAAGGAAGTGAAACTGATGCAAAAATTTGGTTGTATCAGAAAGATAAATATACTGGATGGGACTGGTTTAAAAAAGATTTATTAGTTGCAACTGTTAATAAGAGAGTAATTAAAGTTGAACCAATTTTGCTTGATTTAGAATCTGAAATTTATCAAAGAACAAGATTTAAAGGAAAAATTTTAGAATTATCTCTTTTACCTTATTTAGAAAATGCATATCTTGCTTTTAATAATCAAATTTGTAGGGTTGGTGAACCTGCAAAACCTAAACCAGCTTGGCCTGAAAATGTTGGTGGGAAGTTAGAATATATTGATCCAAGTTTAGCAGTTAATTCTGGAGAATTAGATTTTATAGGGATATACCCTTATATTAATCTTAAAAATAGTGATGTTAAATTTTTGTATTTAAAAAATAAAAAAGATTTTATACAAGTTAATGGATATAGAGAAGGTTGGTGGGGTGTTGATGGACTTGCCCCTGATAGAGAGGATTTATTAGAGATTTATCCTGATGGTTCTATTTGGTTTATTGAGGGAAATGCACTCCATTATGGAATTTCTATTTCAAATACGAAAAAAGAAGTTTTGTCAAGAAAAAATCCATTTTTATTTATAGATGCAGCTAACAAATGGTATGGTTTAGAAACAAATTTAAGAATAGATTATGATGTAATAAGGAAAAAGGTTGAATATAAAGAAAAAACTGACTGATAAAAAAGCAATTGTTTTGCCTGAAACATTGAAAATTATGATTTAATTAAAAATATTATAAAATGAAAAATAAAAAAGCAGAGATTTTGGCAGAAGAAGTTGTTAAAATTGTACTGGCAGTTGTATGTATTATTATCTTAATTATTCTTGCTGCTGGATTATATGGGATTTTTACAAAAAAAACAGATTTGGAACAGGCAAGAGCAACTCTTAAGGAGATTGTTGCTAAAATTGATAGTTTAGGGGAAGGGG
>Ga0315289_10002031_pt1 | contig 31361 bp, 26 predicted proteins | sample YL17G11_40_MG_FD_203452 | JGI IMG/M metagenome (GOLD analysis project Ga0315289, IMG submission 203452) | Sediment microbial communities from Yellowstone Lake, YNP, Wyoming, USA - YL17G11_40 | ecosystem: Environmental > Aquatic > Freshwater > Lake > Sediment | place: USA: Wyoming | collected... | reverse complement strand
CCCCCCCTCCCCCTCACATCTCCCCGCACTCCGCCACCACGACCGGCAGGCGGGGCCGGTTGTCCGCGCCCCCCGCCGGCACGGCCTCCACCTTGCGCACAGTCAGCAGGCCGTCGCCCAGCACGCGGCCAAAGACGACGTGCTTGCCGTCCAGCCAGGGCGCGGGGGCGGTGGTGATGAAGAACTGGCACCCATTCGTGTCGGGCCCCGAATTGGCCATGGAGAGCAGCCCCGGGCCCGTGTGGGTGGCCGTAAAGGGCTCGTCCGGGAAGCGGGCGCCGTAGATGGAGGCGCACCCGGTCCCGTCGCCCTTGACGAAATCGCCGCCCTGGAGCATGAACCCGCGGATGACCCGATGGAAGGGGGCGTCCTTGTAGCCGACGGGCTGGGCGTTCTTGCTGGGCGGGGGAGGAGAGGGAGGAAAAGAGAGAGCGGGTGTGATGAAGAGATGAGAAATAATTAACGGGAGGTTTGAGAGCCCCCGCCTGGACGAGAGAGGGCGCGCTTCGTTCTCTCTGTTTGTCCACTCACCGGAACTCGCCCGTGCACAGCTGCCTGAAGTTTTCGGCGGTCTTGGGTGCCAGGTCCGCGAACAGCTCCATCTGGACCCGGCCGGCCGGGGTGCCGCCGATGGTGATGTCTGATAGGGAAAAAAGAGAAGGTGAGAGACGGATGAGAAATGGAGAGGGCAGGCAGGTTGAGAAAAAAACGACGGCGGCGGTGTTGTCTCTTCTCTCTCTGTCTCTCCTGTCTCACCAAAGAACACGATGGGATTCTTAGACACGGCCGGCCGCATGTGCCACTGCGTGCCTGCGGGGTCGGCGGGCGGGGCCGCCATGGTGTGGGGGCGGAGGAGAGGTGGGGGAGGGGTGGGGACGCCCGTCGCCGTCCGATGGGGAGACTGAGCACTAGGCCACTGCTCTCTCACTCTATAAATCACGTCTCGCTCCCCCCGACGACCTTCACAATGCGCGCCGCCCTCAACCCGGCGCCCGCCCGCTCGGCCAGCTCATCTGGCCGTCTGGCCGCCCCTCGCCGCGCACCCTCTCGCGCCCGGCCCGCCCCTCCCCCCCGGAGCTCGCCCCAGGACTGGGCGTCCCAACCGATTCGGCACACCATCGAGAGCCAGCAGTTCACCAGGGCCTCCCTGGACCTCATCTTTGCCGAGGCGCAGCGATGTGAGTCGATCAAGCCGGGCAGCCCCGAATCCAAGGCCCTGGAGGGGTACGTCATGTCCACGCTGTTTTACGAGCCGTCGACGCGGACGCGGCTGTCGTTCGAGTCGGCCATGGCCCGGTTGGGCGGGACGGTGCTGTCCACGGAGAGCGCGGGCGAGTACTCGTCCGCCGCCAAGGGGGAGACCCTGGAAGGTGAGCGTAGGCGTGGGAGGGGAGGGGAGGGGTAAATTGGCCGCTCCTCCCCGGCAAGGGCGGCCGCGCGGGCGCTTTCTCCCTCGCCGTGTGCACGGCGAGTTCTTTTTCTTTTCAACCTCCTGCTACCATTCCCCATCCAACGCCTCTCTTTCCTCATTCGTCCGTCCCCCGTCCCGCCCGCCATCTCTCTCCATCTCTCTCTCTCTCCCCCCCTCTTTCAGACACCATCCGCACCATCGAGGGCTACGCCGACGCCATCGTCCTCCGCCACTTCGCGGCGGGGTCCGCCCGCGCGGCCGCCGCCGTCGCCTCGGTCCCCATCATCAACGCGGGCGACGGGCCGGGCCAGCACCCGACCCAGGCGTTGCTGGACGTCTACACCATCCGCCGGGAGCTGGGCCGCCTGGCCAATGTCCGCGTCGCCCTGGTCGGCGACCTCGCCCACGGCCGCACCGCCCGGTCGCTGGCCTACCTGATGGCCATGTTCCCGGGCGCCTCCCTCGTCTTTGTCGCGCCGGACGTCGTGCGCATGGGCCCCGACATCAAGGCCCACCTCGACTCGCACGGCGTCCCCTGGACCGAGGCGGACGACCTGCGGGCCGTGGCGGCGGAGGTGGACGTCCTGTACCAGACCCGCATCCAGAAGGAACGCTTCCAGGACCGGCCGGAACAGTACGAGGCCGCGCGCGGCAAGTTTGTGGTTGACGGGGCGGTCATGGCGGCCCTCCCCAAAACCTCAATCGTCATGCACCCCCTGCCCCGGGTGGACGAGATCGTGGCGGCCGAGGTGGATGCCGACCCGCGGGCGGCCTACTTCAGGCAGGCCAAGAACGGGCTGTACGTGCGGATGGCGCTGCTGAAGCTGGCGCTGAATCCGTGATGATGGGTTGTGGGAATGGATGGATGGAGAGGTGGGGGGGAGGGGGGAACAGAGAGAGAGCGAGAAAGTCGAGACTGTCACACACCCTGGTCGCCCCATTCAGAGCGTCTAAAAAAGAAAAAGGCTCGTCGTTTTTTCACTGCACAGGTGAGTGGACAGGGCCCTGTGAGCTTGCCAGCCCTTGCGCATTGTGGCGCCGAGGCGCTCGGAGAGGACAGGCCGCGGGGCGCAGGCGCATTTTGTCGGGGAACTGCGGCGGCGGGCAGTGCCGCGCGCGCTCCCCCCGCATGCCGTGGGGGCGCGCGAGGCCGTGCACCCAGCACCCTCTATTTGTATCCACCTGGCTGGAATACCTGACGACTGCCCTGTCGACCCGTATGTGTGGCAGGCCAATACACCCACTCCAAAAGCGAGGGGATGACGCCAATTGGCAAGCGCTCGGTGGGCGCGGGCAATGGCTAAAACGAGAGGCACGCCGCGTGAGACGCCCGCATCCCTGGTGGTGCTCTCGCCCCACCCACGGGTAGCTTGTGGCAAATCCGCTGGCTGGGTGCACCAAAGTCCAAGACATAGCTGTCACTCACTCCCGCCGCCCCTTTTTTTCAGATTTCGATCAGGCCTAGAAAAAGAAAAAAACTCTCCCTCCCTTTTCCTTTCATGGCCTCCGGCGCCCACGCCCTCGCGGCCCTGCCGCCCGGCCTGGAGCGCGACCTGGACGTCATCATCCCCACTATCCGCACCCTGGCCTTCCTGGAGGCCTGGCGCCCCTTCCTGGCCCGCTTCCACCTCATTATCATCCAGGACGGCGACCCGGCCGCCCCGCCCGTCCCCGTCCCCGCTGGGTTTTCCTACACCCGCTACGTGCGGACCGACGTGGAGCGCGTCCTGGGGGCCCGGGCCTCCTGTATTTCGATGCGGGACTCGGCCTGCCGGTGCTTTGGTTTCCTGGTGTCGACCAAGCGGTACGTTTTCACATTGGACGACGACTGCTTCATCGCACCCCCGCCGAACACGGCCACCCCGGCCTCGGCCCCTCCTCCCTTCGCGCCCGGCGTCGCCACACCCACCGGCGGCATCGACGCCCCCTCCCTCCACCTGCGCAACCTGCTGTCCCCGGCCTCTCCCGACTGGTTCAACACCCTGTACGACCCTTTCGCGCCCGGCGCGGACTGGGTGCGCGGGACGCCGTTCTCCATTCGTGCGGGCGTCCCGACCGCCATCTCGCACGGCCTGTGGCTCAACGTCCCGGACTATGACGCCCCGACCGCCCTGGCCAAGCCCCGGGAACGCAACACCCGCCACGCGGCGGAGGTGGTCCTGACCGTGCCGCGCGGCACCCTATTCCCAATGTGCGGCATGAACCTGGCCTTTGACCGCGCGCTCGTGGGCCCCGCCCTCTACTTTGGGCTGATGGGGGCGGGCCAGCCTCTCGGCCGGTACGACGACATGTGGGCGGGCTGGTGCGCCAAAGTCATATGCGACCACCTGGGCATGGGCGTGAAGTCGGGGGCGCCGTACGTGTGGCACGCCCGGGCGTCCGACCCGATTGCCAACCTAGTCAAAGAGTTTAAAGGTATTCAGTGGGGCGATGCGATGGTCGCCTTTTTCAGGGTGGAAGGGCCCGCCGCTTTGACGGCCAACACGGTGGAAGGCTGTTACCTGGAGCTGGCGGCTGCGGTACGGGCGGGCCTGGGCGGCGTCGACCCTTACTTCTGCGCCCTGGCGGACGCGATGGAGGTCTGGATCGGTGCCTGGGCAGCCCTCAACCCGCCCGGGCCCGTGTTTGACCTAGACGACGCACGCGTGGGTGGCCCGGGCGCGATCGTGGCGGCCACGCAGGGCATTGCCACCTGGCGGCTTGCGCAGGGCGTGAGGGTGGGCGGTAATCCCTGGGCGTGCGTGCGGAAGAGTGCGGGCGTGGAGGAGGAGGAGGGGAGCGACAGCCGGCCCTTGCTGAGCTGGTGGGCCGCCAAGGCCCGCCTGCTGCTGCCTAGAGCGCCTGCTGCTAGTGCTGATGCCGCTGATGCCACCATCCGGGCCGTTAGAAGAGTGTGAAGCAAAGTTGTGCGTGTGAAGCAAGAAAGATAGCATGGGGGGGGAGGGTCTCTCATCTCCTCTCCCCATCGAGCTCCCTTTCTCTCGATCTTTCCGCCCTTCTCACTGCCCAGCCGCCGACCGGCGTTGCAGCATGCGCCCCACCACCTCATCCACCCAGGCCCCGGCAAAGATGGCCGACCCCGCCATGCCCACGCCCGCCCCGCCGCCCGGCGCGCCGCCGCCCCGGGCGCCCACCGCCCGCAGGTCGCGCGCCTGGGCGGCGGCCAGGCCGTCGATGAAGGCCGCCGGGTCGGCCGCGAAGCCCAGGTAGAAGGCCCGGCGGCGGGCGTGCTCGCGCAGGCGGCGCAGGGCCAGGGCCAGGGCGGCGTCGGCGGCCAGGATGGCGGGGTCCCGGGTGAAAGCCTCGTGGAAGGCCGCGAGCGCGCGGTCTGCCGCGGCGGCGGCGGGGGGGTGGGCGGAGGCTGAGGGTGCGTCGTCCGCGGCCCCGCCCCTACCCCCGCCACTCACTGCCGGCACAGGAGAGGGCGCGTCCACCTCCAGGTCCCAGGTCAGCGTCACGGGCTCGCTCCGGGCGGACGGGCGGACGGGGACGATGAAGGCGGGAGGGGGGCAGGGCGCCAGGTGCGGGACGAGGGCGGGGGCGAGGTCGGCCACGGCCAGCGTGCCCCCGCCTCCACCACCCGCGGCGCTGGCGAAGACGGCGCGCAAAGGCGGGTCCAGGGCGATGACGCCCGGCGCGGCGGCGGCCTTGTACAAGCCCTTGGAGGCAATGTACGCCCACACGCCCCGCAGCGCGTCGACGCGGGTCAGGGGAGCGGGCGAGCCCAGGACGCCGGCCAGGGTGGGCGACGGGCGGACGCGCTCGGCGTAGCCGTCGGCCTCCACCGTGAAACGCAGGTCCAGGGAGGCCGACCCCGCCCGGCCGACGACCAGGGATGAAGGCAGAGCGGCGGCGGCGTCGTGGTGGGCGCCGGCCGCGGCCGCGGCCGCGGCGGCCGCCGCCGCCGCGGCCGAGCCTCCCACCGCCGCCGACCGGGACCAGGTCAGCACGGAGGGGGCTCGCCCGCCCGCCGCGCTGGAGCCCAGAGGCGAGGGGACGGCGGGCCCGCGAGTCCAGTCGTGGCCGGCCAGGCCGGCCTCCACCCGCACCCGGCGGATGGAGGCGAGGAAGGAGCGGGGAGGGAGGGTGGAAGGCGCTGCCTCGCTGCCGTTCGCAGCAGGCGCCAGGCCCGCCGCCTCGCCCGCGCCCAGCACGCTGCCGTACAGGGTCACCTTCCAGGAGGGCACGTCGGACGTGCCGCCACCGCCGCCGCCGCCGCCGCCGCCGCCCGCGCCGCCGCCGCCTTCGCCGCCGGGTCCGCCGTCCGTGGGCTGGTTGGCGTAAGCGACGCGCGCGTGCAGGCGCAGGATGGCGGGCACGCGCGCGCCCGCTCCCGTGCCGCCCCGGATCGCGTCGCGCAGGGTGGCCGCCCGAGCGGCGAGCGCCGCGTCCAGAGAGGCTTCGGCCGCACGCAGGCCGGAAAAGATGGCGGATTCCGGGAGGGCGCCGTCCAGGCCCAGTGAGCCGGCGCCCGCGCCCGGGGCCGGGACGCGCCGTTTCTTGGTGCGGGGCGCGGCGGGTGCGAAATCCGCGGTCCGGGTGGGGAGATACTGAACAGGTAGGTGTGCGTGATGCCTATGTGTGAGTCCCGGTCCTGGATTGTACTGCCGATGTGTTGCTGGGCGGGCACCGCCGGCCGCCCCAGGCGAGAGGAGAAAAAGAGAGAGTGGTGGCTGGGCGGCGGGCGGACGGCGGGGCGGGTTTTCTCTTCGCACTCTCCTTCCCCACTCTCTCCGCCTTCTCTTCTCTCTCGCTCTCACAAGTCAGCCGCTTCCATACTCCTCCATCTCGCACCTGGCCAGGTTGGGGTGGGGCGGCGGACATGGTGTGGCGGTTGTGTGTGTGTGGAGGAAGTGACAGGGCGGCGGCGGGCACCGAGATGCCAGAGACGCGCTCTTCTCAAGGCCGGCTCGCTCTCTCACGCACGCGCACCTCGGTCACGCTCGGTGGGCGTAGAGGAGGGGGGGGGGGTGCGTGGGTTGGTGCGCCGAGGGAGTGAGCGTGCACGCCGACAGCGCACACACAGAAACGCGAAGGGAACAATGAAGAGACTGCCGCCGCTCTTCTCCGACTCGCCCTTTCACCACTCTTCGCCGTCTGCTGTGCCTGCCGACCTCTTCTCTCTCTCTAGCGTGCAACCTCCACACGCACTTGGCGCTTGTCTCCTCTGTGCGGAATTCAGGTGACACGCATGCCCGGATTCCGCGTTCGCGATTTCATGCAGTCCCGTCTGGCCCTGCTGGTATTGGCAATCACGGTGAGCTTTTTTTTTTTTTTTTCGCGCCAGGTCGCTCTTTTCGTTTCGCCCGCAACGACACGCTCCAGCGCCCATAAAGTCACCCGGACACCCAGCTTGTATGCTCTCCAGGGACTGAGCAATCTCTTTCCTCGCAGGTGGAGGAGGTGACCGGTTCCCATGCTCTTTCTTGAGAAAGATTTTTCAGCTTGGCAGAAAAATTTGAGCTGCATGCGCCGCGCCTACAAACTGCTCCACTCTCCAAATAAACGTCCTCTCTCTTCAGGCCGCCGCCGCCGCCGCCGGCCCGCCCATCACGTACTGGCGGTCCAACACGACCAACCCCTGCATCGCCCGACCAAAATGGTATCCCACTGCGGCTGTTGGCGTGCTCAATGACAACAAGCACCCAAAGGGCATTGACCTCGCTGGCCGCGTGGCGGTCGTGACAGGCGCCTCCCGGGGCGTGGGAGCGGCGCTCGCGGCGGCCCTGACCACCGCGGGCGTGACCGTCCTGGGCACTTCTCGCACGCCGGCCGCCTACCCGGGCCTGCCGTACGAACTGCTGGCCCTGGACGTGACGTCGGCGTCCTCGGTCGCTTCTTTCGCAGACGCGGTGCGCGCGCACCCTGCCGTAGCCTATGGCCTGGACATTCTGGTCAACAATGCCGGACGCCTGATTTTGGGGGGTCCAGCTCTGCACAATGCGTCTGACCGCGACGCCGTCGAAGCTGCCGCGTGGGAGGAAGCCCTGTGGGAGGGGATGCAAACAAATTATGTGGGCGCGACAAGGGTCACTATCGCCCTCTTCCCGCTCCTGGCCGCCCGGGCAAAGGCTACCAAGTACGCCCGCCTGCTCTTCACCCTGTCCCCGCTGGCCTGGGCGTCCGGGAGCCGTGGAAGCCCGGGCGCCCGAATGCGCTTCCTGTTTGGGTACACCGCTTCCCAGCGGGCGTTGGTGGGTTATGCAAACAACCTGCGCGCGGGCGCGGCGACGGTGGCCTCGCCCGTCAAGATCTCCACACTCAGCCTGATGCGGACGGCGACGGGCTGGGCGGACGGTACCCGCCCGATTTATCTGCAACCCCCAGCCAGCGACCCGGCCTTTGTCGACTTCCTGGAGGACCTGCGAGCCGACACCGCCTCTGGAATGGACGCGGCCGGCCCCGTCGCGGCCGCCTTCCTGAATCTGCTCAGGGAGGAGGCGCCGACCGCCAATGTGGCGGTCGGTGGGCGCGGCGGGGGCAGCCTGACGGACAGCGTCGCCCCGCAGAATGAGCCCTTCAGTGCCGTCCTGACGCAGGAAATGCGAGACGCCGCCTTTACGGCGGTGCCCGCGCTCAAACCAGCGGCCGCCATCATTTCTACCGGCCTCCTCGACAAGCAGCTCCAGGCACGGCGCCACCTAACTGCCACTTTGGTGGACGATGCGGTCCGGTGGAAGCTGGAGCAGAAATTTCCCTGCACGCCCCTCCCCTTGTTCTACCCAACCCCCACCCCGCCTCCACCCGTGTTTCTTCTGGCAGGTAGGGTCGGCATCGTTACGGGCGCCAGCTCCGGTATCGGGCGGGCCCTGGCCCTGCAGCTGACCGCCGCGGGCGTGACCGTCCTGGGCACGTCCCGCACGCCGGCCTCGTACGCGGGGGAGGGCCTGCCCTTTGAGCTGCTGACGCTGGAGATGGCGTCCTCGGCCTCGGTCGTGGCGTTTGCGGCGGCCGTGACTGCCCACCAGGCCGTGCGCGCCCGGGGCGGCCTGGACTTTGCCGTCCTAAACGCGGGCCGCTTTGCGCTGGGCCCGCCAGGGCCACCACCCCTGTTGGATGAGGCTAAATGGTTTGATGGGGTGCAGGCGGCGGTCAACACTAACTTCATGGGCCCTGCCCGCGTCGCGCACGCGCTGCTGTCCCTCCTGGAGGCCCGCCTGGCCACGGTCGCCGGCGCCGCCGACGGATACGCCCGCCTCCTCTTCACCACTTCCGCCTCCGCCTACGCGACGGGCGGCGCGGAACCGCTCTCCATGTACTACTGGTCCTACGCGGCCGCGAAGCGGGCGGCCCTGGCGTTCGCAACCGCGTTTAGGGCGGGGCTGCTCGAGAGCGGGTCCAAAATCAAGGTCTCGATTTTGGAGCCGATGGCGGTGGACACTCGCCTGATGGAAGGGTTGCGGCCCACCTTCCTGGCCCCTGTCGATGGCAAGGGCTGGCCGGTCGGCGACCCCCTGTTCAAGGCGGTGCTGTGGCTATACCGGGACGGTCTCTCCCGCGCGCTGTCCCCTGCTTTTGCAGCGCGCGCGGACGAGCAGCTCCTCGTGGAGGCGGACCCGCCGCTCGATGTGGTCGTAGGCGGGTGGGCGGTGAAGCCCTTGGATGAGGGCCGCATCGGTGGCCAGCAGGATGTGTGGGACGTGATCGCCCAGGCGGAAGACCTGATGTCGGCCTTCCCCTTTGAAAAGGGAGAGTGAAGGAGGGGGAGGTGGAGGCAAGGGGAGGTGGAGGCAAGGGGTTGAGGGAGGTTGGGGATGATTTCTTTATTGTTGTTGGGGTTTGGCTTGTTTTCCTTTTCCTCGCCAGTTGCCGCCCTCCACCTCCCACTCACCCAACGACCCCGCCATGTTCAGCGAGCCCGTAGTCGACTTTATGGATGGCATATGCGTGGCCCAGGGCGCGGAAGCGGTGAGAGAGCTTTTCAGATGAGAGAAGAAGAACGTCGGCGTCTCTCCAACCTTTCTTCTTCATCGCGTGTCCCTCCAACCTGACCCTCATCTCATCTCGTCCTCCTCCCGGCCCCATTTTCACACAGCGCGTCTACGAGGGCACCTTCCTGGGCCGCCCTACCATCTTCAAGCAGCGCTTCTCCAAACAGTACCGGCACCCGCTCCTGAACGCCCGCCTGACCAGCGCGCGCGTGCGGGCGGAAGCCCGGGCCCTGGCCCGCGCGCGCCGCTTGGGCGTCCACACCCCGACCGTCTTCTTTGTCGACGCCCGCGCCTCCACGCTCTACCTGGAACGCATCGCCGGCGGGATGACCCTGCGGGACGTATTGCGCGCTTCATCCCCACCCGCGACGCCGGCCCGGGTGGCGGGGTTGATGGCGGGTGTGGGGAAGGCAGTGGCCGCCCTCCATGACGGCGGCATGGTCCATGGCGACCTCACCACCTCCAACCTCCTCGCCCGGCCTGTGCGCGCACCCATGGCGACAGCAGAGGACGCACCAGAGTCGGAGGATATCGTGGTCATCGACTTTGGGCTGGCCATCAACACGGCCACCGCGGAGGACCGGGCGGTCGACCTGTTTGTGCTGGAGCGGGCGCTGACAGCCGCGCACTCGACCAGCAGCGGCGGTGGGGGCGGGCGCGCGCCTGGAGAAGGAGAGGGTGGGCCCGCTGCCGCTCCTCCGTCCCCGCCCAAGCACGGCCCCGCCGCGCACTGCCCCGACGCCCTGTTCGCGGCGGTCTTGGCCTCCTACCGCGCCCACTGTTCGGGGTGGCGGCCGACGCTGTCTAAATTTGCGGAGGTCCGCCTGCGTGGGCGGAAACGGTCGATGGTAGGGTGAGGTGGAAAATGACGTCTTATTTTATTGCAATCGACTTTCGATACTTTTGATCTACACAGGACTCTACAGGAAAGGGAGAGACAGGCAGGGAGAGAGAGAGCGACTTTCTTGTTAGCCGCCTTCCCACCCCTGATGGCGGCGCAGCAGGAGCGAGGGCGGGAAGGAGCCCGCCCACCAGGCCGGTGGCAGCGCGCGCAGCCGCCCCGTCTCCGGGTGCGTCCGCTGGGGTAGCGGGGGCGGGCCAGCGGCAACAGCATCTGACGGCACGCGCACGCACCAAGGCGGGGGCAGGTCGGCGCCCAGGGCCGCCGCGGCGGCCAGGGCGCGCCGGACGCTCGCGGCCGCGGGCGCGGCGTCGTCGCCCTCACCGCCAACCTCCCCCGTCGCCCGCCGCCCGTCCAACACGCGCAGCACGCCCTCCACGAAGGCCGCCCCGCCCGGGCCGCCAATGATGGCGGCCGCCACGCCCCGGTCCGCCAGGGTGTAGGCGCCCACCGGGCGGCGGGGGCGGCGGTGGGGGGTGGAGGAGGAGGAGGAAGGGAGGGTGGACGGGTCAAAGGGCCTGCCCGCCCCACCCCAGGCCCGGGCCCGGGCGCGTAGGGCCGCCAGCGCGCGGCCGCACGCGTCTGGGGGCGGGGGGGCGCGCCAGTTCGTCGGGATACGACCGTCCTCACCGCCGCCGTCGGACGCAGAGGAGCAGGGCGAGGAGGGCGGCGAGCGTCCACCAGCAGACAGGCCGGCCAGCAGGTCGCCCGCCCCGGTGGCCAGCGCGGCCCACGCCGCCCGGGCGGCCCGGGAGCGGGGGGCCGGCCCCGCCGCGCCCCGCCCGCCCACCGCCTCCAGGTACAGTGCGCCTGCCTCCGCGCGGAGCGGGGCGCAGGCAGCCTTGGCGGCCCTGCCAGCCGTCGCGGAGAGGAGCGCCCCGAGCGCCCGCCCAGAGGCTGGGGAGCAGCGCAGGAGGTGGAGGGCAGCGCCCGCCCGCTCCTCGTCCGCCGTGCCTTGCGGCACCAGTAGCGCCAGGCGCAGGGCCGCCGCGTCCGCGTCCCGAGGGGCGGCCGTGACGGCGACGGCCGCGGCCGACGCCGCGGCGGCCAGGGCGTCGGCCCCTCCGCCGCCCGTCCACAGGAGGAGGGAGGCTGCAAGGGTGGCCGCCTCTGCCCCGCACCCGCCCGAGCCCACCGCCGCGCGCAGCGACGCCAGGGCCGCCCCGGCCGCAACGCCGTCCCCGCGCCGCCCGGCTTCCCAAGTAGCGTAGCGTAAGGAGGCCAGGGTGGACAGGGTGGCAGGGTCGGCCGGGCGGGCGGGGCGTTGGGAGAGGGCGGGGAAGGAGGGGGTGGGGGCCGCTGTTGCAACAGCGGCGGCGGCGGCGGCCGCCTCAAGCACGGCCGTCGCCTGGGGCGTGTCCCCGCGTGCCGCCAGCTCCAGGGCCAGACCCAATGCGGCGGCGTCGGCGGCGGGGGTGACCGGCGGGGCGGCCGCCACCCGCGCCCGGGCGGCCCGGGTGAGGTCAAGGCGGGAGGTGGCCGCCGCCGCCCCTCGCCCGCCACCCCCCCCACCGCCGCCGCCCGCCGCCGCCAGCGCCCGCAGCGCATCGAGGCCGACCCCCAGCGCGACCGCCCGCCCGGCGGCCGTCCGCGCGGCCGGGTTGGCGGGCAAGGGAAAGGCGGCCGCCCAGCCGGGTGGCACCCCGCAGGCGGCCGCCTCGCCCTCGCACCCAGGCACGGGGGCACGCAGGGCGATGGCCGCCGCGGCCGCGGCCAGCCCCGCATCCCCACGCCCCGCCGCCGCCCGCATGACCGCCCACGTGTTTAGCGCGTGCTGGCGGCGGGCGGAGGCGTGAGCGCCCAGAGCCCACAGGGCGGCTTTGGGGCCGCCCCCGCCGGCTGGGGTTGTGTCGAGCGGGCGGACGGCGGCACTGGCATTCGCGCCGCCGCCGCCGCTTTCCTCCTCCTCGTCAATCGCGCCACGCCCACGCTTGGACGGCATGGCGTGTCAGCTGACTCGCTTTCGCTCGCTCTAGGATGGCTCTAGGGTGGGCGCATCGCGAGCGAGAAACGGGTTGGAAAAGAGTGTGAACGCAAGCCAGAGACCCCTCCACGTCCCCTCAATCTTCACTTTTCACTTTTCACGCTCCCTCACTCCCCTTTCTCTTCACGCATGCTTGGCCGCAAAGGCCTTCATAAACCCGGCCAGCGCGTCCACGCCCGCCACGGGCTGGGCATTGTAGATGGACGCCCGCATGCCGCCGACCGAGCGGTGGCCCTTGAGCTGGACCATTCCCTCCTCGGCCGCCTCACCCACAAAACTCTTCTCCAGGGCGCCGTCCTTGGGGATGGTGAAGGGCACGTTCATGTTGGACCGGCACGCCCGGTCGACGGGGGATGCATAGAATCCACCCGACCCGTCGATGATCTCATAAATGGACGCGGCCTTGGCGGACGCTTTTTCAGCCGCGGCTGCCAGCCCGCCCTCTTTCAGGGCGTGCGCAAAGACCAGGCCACACACGTAAATGGCCCAGCAGGGCGGCGTGTTGTACATGGACCCCTCCATCACCTTCCAGTCCAGGATGGCGGGCGCGTCCGGCCGGGCTTTGCCCAGCAGGTCCTTGCGAATGATCACGATGGTCACGCCGGCCGGGCCGACATTCTTCTGGGCGCCCGCGTAGATGACGCCGAATTTCGAAACGTCCACCGGCTTGGACAGGAAGTTGGACGACATGTCCGCGACCAGGACGGTCTCCGGGCCCAAGTCGGGCACGGCCGGAAACTCCACCCCCTGAATGGTCTCGTTGTCGCAGTAGTGCACGTACTTGGCGCCGGGCGTGAGTTTCCAGGCTTCCTGGGGCGGGATCGACTTGTTGTCGCCTTTGGCCACAATGTTGACGGTCGCGTACTTGGCGGCCTCCTCGGCGGCCTGCGATCAAGGAGGGGGCGGGACGCGACAGGGGCGTGCTTTGTGTGAGAGAAAATTGGAGCCGCGCCTGCAAAGGGAGAGGTGTGTCCCTTCCAACCACCAGGCGGGCACCCCATCCCTTCTTTTGTATCTCTCCCCTCTCACCTTTTTACTCCAGCTGCCCGTCACGATGCAATCCACCGTGTCGCCCGCCACCGTCAGGTTGAGGGGCAGGGCCGCAAACTGGCCGGACGCCCCGCCCTGGAGGAACAGGACGTCGTACGTGTCCGGAATGGAGAGCAAGGAGCGGAGGTCGGCCTCTGCCCGGGCGATGATGTCCATGAACTCCGGGCCCCGGTGGGACAGCTCCATCACGGACATGCCGCACCCTTTGTAGTCCAGCAGGTTGGCTTTGCAGTCCTCCAGGACGGGTTCGGGCAGGACGGCGGGGCCGGCCGAGAAGTTGAAGATGCGGGGCATGGCGGCTGGGGAGGAGAGAGAAGAGGAGTGAGCGCGGGTCAGGGGTGGAAGGGAGAGCGACGCGCGGAGGAGACTGGGGCGGCGGCGGCTTTGCTTTTTCAAAGCTGCTTTCTAATACAAGCAAGGCAGGCCTGTTAAATCCTCGCGTGCCTCTCTGAGGTAAACGAACCTTCCGGATCTCAAATCGGAGGGGGGCGTGCTGAGGGGGAAAGAACGGTGCGTGGTTTTGTGGCGCGGGGCGCAGAAAAAACGCAAAGAGGCAATGGACGATTGAAAATGCTCGTCCTCGCTGCGCATAGTTTTTTTCTTGCTCTGCTTGCTCTGCGAGCTGCATCACAACACGCACGCAGGCTGAGAGAGCGGGGCACGCACGCATACACGCACACGCGTTACAACCTTTGCTCTCCAACACAACACAAGTCCAAACGAAATGACCAAGGATGCCTCTGCCCGTCGGGGCAAGCAGGCCGCCAGCGGCGCCACCGCCGCCGGCGGCCAGCAGCCGTCGCTCACACGGCCGTCCGCCCCGCTCATCACGGACCCCCGCTTCGCCCGGGTCCACACCGACCCCCGCTTTCAGAGGCTGCCCAAGGAGGCGGGCAAGGTGGCCATCGACGCCCGGTTCAAAGGTGAGAGAGCTGGAGAGAGTGGAGAGGTGCATGCCGCTCGCGTTTTTTTTCTCGACCCGGCGCTAACCTCTGCTCCCTTTTTCATTCCACAGGCATGTTCTCCGACCCCGCCTTCCGCGTCCGCGCCCCCGTCGACAAGCGGGGTCGGGCCGTGGACGCGGCCACTCGGCGGTCCAACCTGGACGTGGCCCGCTACTACCGCCTGGCGGACGGCGACGGCGGGAATGAGGGTGGAGAAGGTGATGGTGGCGAGGATGGTGGGCAGGTCACGGGCGCCAAAGCCCGCGCGGCCGCCCCCGCCGTATCCTCACCTTCTGAGAGCGAGGGCGATGAGGATGCTGACGCTGCTGCCAAGGCCCGGTGGGCCCGCGCGCGCGGCCTGGGCCCCGCGGGGTCCTCCTCCTCCTCTGACGATGAGGAGGAAGAGGATGGAGAGGGAGGCTCTGGCTTGGGCTTATCCGACGACGACTCCGACGGCTCCGACGGCCCGCCCTTCCCCTCGCACGCGGACGTGGACGCCGACGTCGACGCGGGCAAGGGCGCGCCAGAGGCGGTCCTGGACACTGCAACCCTCCTCCGGGAGTTTGGGGTCGGGGCGTACGCCGCCAACCCGGCCGCCGGGGAGGCCATTCCGGCGACCGACGCCCCGACGTCCCGCCTGGCCATCGTCGACCTGGACTGGGACCGGGTACGGGCGGTTGACATCATGGCCCTGCTGCGCTCCTTCACGCCGGCGCCGGGCGGGCGGGTGGACCGGGTGAGCGTCTTTCCGAGTGATTATGGGCTGGAGCGCATGGCGAGGGAAGACCGGGCGGGGCCGTCCGCCTTGCTGAAAGGCGGCGGCAAGGAGCCCACGGAACCCACTGGGTATGGAGGAGAGAGTGACGAAGAAGAGGGCCCCGACGCGGGCGCCTTAGCGGCCGCCCGCCTGCGCGCTTACGAGCGGTCGCGGCTGCGTTATTACTATGCCATCGCGGAGTGCGACTGTCCAGCCACAGCCGCCCGTTTGGTGGCCGAATGCGATGGCCTCGAGTTCCTGCGGTCCTCCACCGTCCTGGACCTGCGGTACGTACCCGACGAACAGTCCTTCGAAGGGCGCAAGCCTCGGGACGTGGCGGAGGGCACACTCCCCGGCGGGTACGAGGCGCCCGACTTTGCTGTCTCCGCCCTGCAACACACCCGGGTGAAACTGTCATGGGATGCCGCGGACGGTGGGCGCGCGCGCGGCTTGGCCCGGGTGGCGGCCGCCGCGGGGGAGGCGGTCAAGGGTAAAGGGGCGGACGCAGTGCGGGCGGCAGAGCTGCGGGCGTACTTGGGGTCGTCGGATGAGGAGGGAGGCGAAAGCGGGAGCGAGCATGAGGAGGGCGGGGATGGAGAGGGGGAGGCGGGCAGGGAGGGTGGCACCACCACCGGCGCCGCCGCCCGCCGGGCCGCCGCCGCCGCCAAGTACCGGGCGCTGCTGGCCGGTGACGGCACTACCACCGCCGCCCGCCGGGGTGGCAAGGCCTGGGCCGGGGCGGCGGCGGAGGAGGGGGGAGGGGGGACGAGGAGCGGGAAGGACGCGGGCGACGTGACCGTCACCTTTGCCCCCGGCCTGGGCGCCCTAGCCGACCGCCTGGCCGACCGCCGCGCCTCCAGTAAAGGCGGGCGGGACGTGGAGGACGGGGTGTGGGCGGCCTACGAGAAGCGGCGGCGGGAGAAGCGGGCGGCCCGCAAGGCGGCGGGGAGGCGGGTGGAGGGGAGTCCCTCAGATTCAGAGGGCGGGTCGGACGGGGCGGGCGGCCGCCGCGCCGCGCGCCGGGCGGCTGCCGCGGCTGGCGGCACGCCCGCCGCGGGCGCGGCCGCTGCGGCGGGCGCCCTGGCCGCGGCCAAGGCGGCCGCCAACGCCGCGGCCGCCTTTGATGACCCCTTCTTCGCGGACGGCGGCGGGGACTTTGACGACGGCGCCGTGTCTGAGGAGGAGGGTGGAGAGGGTGGCGGCCGTGGCCGGGCGGGCGGCGCCAAGAAGAAAGGCAAGCCGGGCAAGGAGGACGCCGCCGCGCCCTCCACCCACCCTCCCACCCCTGATGACGCCACCGCCCGCGCAGCGGAACTGGACCTGCTGGCCATGGACGACGCGGCCCTGCGGGGCGCGGGCGGGGAGGCGGCCGCCCGGGCTGCCATCCTGGCGGCCACTGGAGGCGGCGCGCCGGATGCTGCGACCCCTGCCCCCACCCGCCCCACCCGCAAGCAGCGCGCCGCCGCCCGCAAGGTCGCCAAAGCCGCGCGTGGCGCCGACTCGGATGAGGAAGCCCTGGAGGCCGGCGCGGGCGGCGGCGGTGCCGGCCCTTTCAAAGCCGACCTGGCCGACCCCCGCTTCTCGGCCCTCCTCACCTCCCCCGACTTCGCGCTCGACCCGACGGACCCGCTCTTCGCCAAGGCGGCCGGCGGGCCCAGCGCGGCTGCTGCCATGAAGAAGGGCAGCAAGGGCGGCGGTGAGGACTACGCGTCCGCCGTCCTGGCGGCCCGGGCGGCGGCCGCCAAGCAGAAGCGCAAGCGCGGGGAGGAGGTCGTGGGTGAGGAGGAAGGGGGTGGCGCCGCCGGTCGCAAGGGCGACGGCGGCCTGCAGGCGATGGTGGCGTCATTGAAGCGGCGGGCCAAGGCGAGCGGTGGCGGTGGCGTGTAAAAATAAGAGAGAGATCGTGGCGGACGCCGTGTGTGTTCAATGATGTGATGGGAGAGGAAAAAATGGAGGGTCGAGCGCAGTGTGAGAAGCCGGTCACACACTTTCATCCGCGCGCGCCCCTCCTTCCACCATGCCCGCCCCACGCGGCGATGAGGCCACCCCGCTCATGGCGTCCTCTCAGCCGACCTCGCCCGTGACGGTCGTGCAGGCGCAGCAACCGCACCCTCCTCCCGCTCCTCCCATCACATTTGAGCGGGCCCTGGAAGGCCGCTCCATCCTGGACGACCTGGGCGCGGAGGTCGTCTCGATGGTGTGGCCGGTCTCCATCTGCATGGCAGCCACGGTCTGGCTGGTCCGTGTGCTGGACCCGGGAGGGACCAGCGGGACGACGGTGGCCTGGGCGTCGGCGGCGTACAGCGAAAACGTGCGTTCCTTTTTTTTTTTCTTCTCCCCCCCCATGCGTTTCTTCTTTCGCGCGCTCTCGCCCTCGACCTCGCCCTCATTCTTTTTTCTCTCCCACCCCACCCCACCCCAGCCCACCGATTCCGCCCCCACCAAAATGTGGGGCGCGCTCGCAAACGCTTCCCTCTTTGTCCTGGGGGTGGCCGGCATCACCTTTGGCCTGGCGGCCGCGTTCAAGCGGGGGTGGACGCGCGCGATTTACGGGTACCTCGCCTGGTCGGGCTTCTCCCTCTTCTTCTTCTTGGGCGGCGACCTGGCCGCCCAACTCCTGGCCCACTTCTCCCTTCCCGTCGACGCCCTCACCTTCATGTTCACCCTGTGGAACTTTGCAGTCGGCGGGGTGGCCTGCCTCTTTGTGCTGCCGGCTTCTCCTCTGACCGCGCGCCAGGGCTACTGCATTTTCACAGGCGTCGCGACAGCCTACATTTTCTGCCACGTCCCGCCCTGGACGACGTGGGCGCTGCTGGGGGCGATGGCGGTGTACGACCTGTACGCGGTCCTGGCGCCTGGCGGCCCGCTGAAGGCGCTGGTGGAATTGGCCGCAGAGCGAGGGGAAGACATTCCTGCGCTCATTTACGAGGGGCGCTCCACGCAACGCGGCCGCGGCGGCGGCCGCCCGGCTCGGAGCCCAGCGAGCGGCGGGGATGGGATGGGTGAGGTGGAGGTGCAGGGGCGGAGCAGGGGCAGCGCCCAGGGCCTGCCGTTAGGGGTGGTCGGGGTGGGGATGATGGCGGACAGATCCAGGGGCGGGGCGGGTGGTGGTGGCGGGGGCGCTGCCCTCCTCCCAGGCGCGCCTGCGGGGCCGCCCTCCACCTCCTCTGCCTCCCCTCCACCCGGCGGCGAGGACGACGCACCCGCAACGCCCGCCTCCACCGCCACCGCCCGCGCCTTCCCCGGCCTGCCCGACGCCATCAAGTTGGGCCTGGGAGACTTCATCTTCTACTCCGTCCTGGTGGGCCGGGCGTCCATGGGCGACTTGATTGAGGCGGGCGCGGCCTACCTGGGCGTCATTGCGGGCTTGGGCGCTACGCTGGCCGCCCTGGCCCTGCGCCAGCATGCCCTGCCGGCCCTCCCCGTCTCGATTGCCCTGGGCATGGTGTGCACGGCCGGCGCGCGGTGGGTGGTCGAGCCTGTCGTGATGCCGCTCGCGACGGCGATGCTATACTTTTGATCCAAACCCACCCGCCGGCGTGTCCGGGAACAGCAGAGCGTGTTGTGCGTGTGTGTGTGCGTGGTTGTAGACGAAACAGAAAGAAACAGGGGGCTACACAAGAGAATTACCACCCATCCAAAAGCCCCTCTCTGGCTGCCTGGAGAAAAAAGCAATAAAAAAACGCCTCCTCCATCCACAGCCATCTCACTCCAGGTCCAGGAAGTCCATGCGGGCCTTCATGCCCCGCTTCAGCTTGTCCGCCTCCCGCTCCGCCTTGGCCGCCCGGCGGACCTCTCCCTCGGGCGCGCGCGCGACGCCCGGCGGCCCGGCCTCATCTGCTGCCGGGTCCAAGCGCCCCATCCAAACCACGTTCTCGCCGCGCACGACGTACAGGCCGAGCGGGATGTCCGCGAAGACGGACCCGGTGATGAGGCGCTCGACAGCGTGCTCGAGGACGAGGTTGGCGAACTGTGGGAAAAAAGAGATACGGCGGTGGGCGTCGTGAGTGAAATGGAGGTTGGGCGTGCCTGTTTTTTTTTCCGCTCTCGATGGGTGTCGCCTCCCTTTACCTGGTCGAACGACCTCAGCACGCCCATGATTTTGCGGCCATCCCGCAGCTGGACCATCAGCTTCTCATCTAGCTCCTCCTACGCGTGACGAGATTGGAGTTGAGAAAGAGACGTGATGAGAGTGTGTGAAGCAAAGAGAGGGAGCGGGCGGCGATGGGAAAAACAAACGCCGTCGCCCGTCTCTCGCACGACTCCTCTCGCCCTACCCTCTCTTACCACGAGGGCTGTGCCCGGAGGCGGGATCACGGTCCGTCCGGGCTCGTCCATGGGAGTGTGTTTGCGTGAGAGAGAGAGACTGAGGAGTCGCGTGCGCGAAAAATGAAGAGCCAGCTCGCAACAACGGCTCTGTGCCGAAGACTCTCTACTAGAAATCGTTTTTTTTGGGGGGGTCGTGTCCCGCGTCGACCGCCGTCCGGGCCGTTCCCTAAATCGTCACCACACGCACACGCCCTCTGCAACACCTGCCCTCCATACCCCGCGTGTCGGGCGATTGAATCGGCAACAGAGAGAAGAAATGACACACACAATGCCCGCGCCGGCCGCCACCGCTGCCCCAGCCACGGAGGCCGAGCTGGCCGCCTTAGCCCTCGCGTCCGCCACCTCCCTCGCCACCAACCCCGACCTGGCCAAGGCATCCTTGGCTGGCGTCACCATCGTCCTGACGGTCCAAAAGATGGGAGACGTGCGGGAGGGCGGCTCGCACGCGGTCCTCGCTAGAGCGGCCACCACAACCGTGGCCGGCCTTCGCCGGGCGGGCCCGCCTACGGGGGCCGCCGAAGCGGCGGCCTGCCTGGGGAGCAATGCGGCCGCCGCACTGAGCGCCCTGGTCCAGGCGGGCGATGACCGCGTGGTGGGGGCGGCGCTGGAGGCCGGGGCGGTGGGCGTGGCCACCGCCCTCCTGGCCGTCAGGGTTGAGACGGCCGCCGCCGCCCTCAACTACGCGGCCCTGCTCGGCGGGCTGGCCCGCAGCGGCGGCGACGCGGGCGCGCTCGCCCTGGTGGATGGTGGCGCCCTGGGCGCGCTGGTCGCGGTTTTAGGTGGTGGTGGATCCCCGCCGCCGCCGCACGCCCCGCTCCTGGAGGCCGCGGCGGATGCGCTGTGCGCGGTCGCCGCCTGCCACGCTGCCCGGGACGCGTGCGCCGAGGCGGGCGTGCCCGGTGCGCTGGCGGCAACCCTCGTTTCGTGCGCCGCCGCGGCCCCGCCAGACACGGAGGCGGGCGTGCGGGCGCTGCTCGGGCTGGGCATGCTGTGCCCGGGCCGCCCGGCCACCGCCCAGGCCGCGGTACTGGACTCGCCCGGCGCGCTCGCGGCATTGGTGTCCACTATGCGGGCGCCGGCGGGCGGGGGTGGAGGTGATGGCGATGCGCGCGTACTAGCGCGCGACTTGTTTGCGGTGCTGGCCGCGGAGGGTGGGGAGGGGAGGCGAGCGGCAATGGTCGGGGCGCTGCAGCCCCCGTGAGAGAGAGAGGGGTTTATTTGCAACCCGCCGGGCCTCCTTGCAGCACCCGAGCCCGGCATGACTCGCCCCCTCTTTGGTCTCTTATTCAAGCGTCCGCCGCCCCGCCCTCCTCCTCCACCGGCGCCTGCACCCAGACCTCCGTGTGCCGCCCGGCCAGGCGGAAGGGCGGGTCATACCCCGCCACAAACCAGGGGCTCTTTTTGGCATGTTTCTTCGATGGGACGGGCCGGCCGTCCGCCTTGACGGCGGCTGTCAGGTCCGCGGCGGCGCGGGAGACGCGGCCATCTACGGACCAGGCCCACCCGCCGCGGGAGGCGACGTAGAAAGTGGAGGCCGGGAGGCTGGAAATGAAGACGGCGGCATCCGTGGGCTTGGGCGGGCTGCCCCCCTGCGCCGGCGGCACGAAGAAGGAGACTGTGAAGTTGCTCGCACAGAACGGGCCGGCACCGGGCGTGGGGTCGACGGCCGTCAGCACGGGCGCCGTCATCTCGACCTTGGCGCCCTCGCTGTTGGCCCCCGAAATGTAAGCAAAGAGGCGCCTGAAGCCGGCCGCCTGGGCAGTCGCGAGCGAGCGCGCCTCGACGCGGGTGCTCACCCACACCGACCGGTCGTACGCGCGGACCTCATAGGGCAGCGACGCGTTTGGCGAGGTGGCGGTGAGGGTATATTTCGGGCAGTCCAGGCCGTGGCAGAACCAGGGCGGCAGGGAGGGCTTGGCGCTGGCGGCGATGGCCACGAGGGAGAGGAAGAGGAGGACAAAGGAGAGAGGGCGCATGTCGTGATTTTGTTCTTTTTGCGTGCGCTCAAACTGGGGGTGCGTTTTTTTTTTTTCGCCCGGGCCGGAGTGTGTGACCAGATTGGGCGCGCCAGAGTCTGGTGGACGGGGTGAGAGGATGGGTTTTGAGAGGGCGGCGGGCGTGGGGTTACCGAGCCGCGCGAGAGATGGGAAAAGTGACCCCTCAGCCACCCTTCCCCACTCTTTTCATTTTTTTCGAGGTGTGTGAGCTGATGGTGTTTGGGGGGAGGGGGCAGACGCTTCGCCACGCGCGCCTGCCTTGAGTATCCCACCCCTACCATCGCCTCGCCAGGCCCTCTGCTCCCACCCCTGGACAGTCGGCGGGCCCGAGGCCGTGGACGTGAGAGCGGGCACGGGCGGTAAGATGCCCAATTCATGGCCCCCCACTTGAGGGAGGGCGCTGACCTCCCCGCATTGCCGTCGCCCAGAGGCCCCACCACCCCACGCCCGACACTCCCGCCTGCCCCCATCCAGAGGCAGACGCATTGTCCGAACTCGGGTGTGTGCGCCCGGGCGGCCAGGCGAGCGCGCTGACTGGGCGGTCACCGCAAAAGGCTGTGAGAGCCACGCCCGGCGAAGCGCGCGCGCAAGGGGGCCGTTCATTTGGTCGCCGCTGCCGACGACCGCCCGCCTCGTCCCGTCACCCACATGCACGCCCGGCGGGTGGGGGACGACGTGTCATGCGCACACGCGCACGGGCTCACACACCACCAAATGCGCCCCCTCTCTTTCCTCAGGCTCCGAAACAACACCTCTCTCGGCAAAACACCCATTGTGCCGGCACCACCCCCGCCCGGCAACACCCCCCTTTCCTCTCCCGCTCCTCGCGTCACGCCCTCGCCATGGTGGACCAGAAATCTGCGCCCGCCGTTAAGATCTGCTGCATCGGCGCGGGCTATGTCGGCGGTGAGTGAGATGAAGAAAAAGAGAGGGAGCGCGCGCAGAGGCTGCCAACTATTCGATCGGCCCACAGTGTGGGGGCGCGCGGCGCGCGGTCGGCCGCACTGCATGCCCTCGGCTCTCCATTGGCTGGGTGGGCCGCTCGATCGTGCCCGTGCTGAGCGGGTCGAATCCGCGGTCCAGGCACCGCCGACGCTGGTCGCACGCTCCAAAGAGAGGCAGCGAAAAAAAAGAAGGCGCGCCCTCTTGCTCTCTCTCGACCTCATCGACCTCATCACCCTTCTCCTCTCTCCTCCAAAAAAGGCCCGACCATGGCCATGATCGCCTTTAAGTGCCCAGACATCCAGGTCACCGTCGTCGACATCAACCAGGTACAAGAAAGAGAGAGAGAGGGAGAGAGAGAGAGGGAGAGAGAAGATCGCAGCGGTGGGCCCCCCACCACCCCCACCCCCACCCCCCACCTGCCTCAAATTCTCATTTCTCTCCCAACACTCGCCTGCTCTTCCATTTCTGTCAACACTCTCCACCCTAGGCCCGCATTGACGCCTGGAACTCGGACACCCTGCCCATCTTCGAGCCGGGGCTGGAGGAGGTCGTCAAGGCCTGCCGGGGCCGCAACCTGTTCTTTTCCACGGACACCACCAAGCACGTGGGCGAGGCCGACATCGTGTTTGTGTCTGTCAACACCCCCACCAAGACCCGGGGCGTGGGCGCGGGTAAGGCGGCCGACCTGACGTACTGGGAGGGCGCCGCCCGCATGATCGCCTCCGTGTCGACGACCCCCAAGATCGTGGTGGAAAAGTCGACGGTGCCCGTCAAGACGGCAGAAGCGATTGAAAAGGTGCTCAACCGCAACGCGCCAAACGTGCGCTTCGACATCCTCTCCAACCCGGAGTTCCTGGCCGAGGGGACGGCCATGGAGGACCTGGCCACGCCCGACCGCGTCCTTATCGGCGGCAAGGAGACGCCCGAGGGGCGCAAGGCCGTGGAGGCGCTGGCGGCGGTGTACGAGCGGTGGGTGCCCACGGAGCGCGTCCTGCGCGCCAACCTGTGGTCGGCCGAGCTGTCCAAGTTGATCGCCAACGCCATGCTCGCCCAGCGGGTCTCCTCCATGAACGCCGTGTCCGCCCTGTGCGAGGCCACGGGCGCGGACGTGCAGCAGGTGGCCAAGTGCGTGGGCACCGACTCCCGCATCGGGCCCAAGTTCCTCAACGCCTCGGTCGGCTTTGGCGGGTCGTGCTTCCAGAAGGACATCCTCAACCTGGTCTACATTTGTGAGTCGGTCGGCTTGCAGCAGGTCGCCGACTACTGGGCGGCCGTCGTCTCCATGAACGACTACCAGAAGACCCGGTTCGTGGGGCGGGTCATCGAGGCCATGTTCAACACGGCGGCGGGGAAGCGGGTGGCCGTGCTCGGCTTTGCCTTCAAAAAGGACACGGGCGACACGCGCGAGACGCCGGCCATCGATGTGTGCAAGGGCTTGCTGGCCGACCGGGCCCGCCTGGCCATCTACGACCCGCAGGTTAAGGAGGCCCAGATCATGGAGGACCTGCACACCGCCAAGTTCGAGTGGGACCACCCCCGGGCGGGCGGGTCCAAGCCCGGCGGCACGCCCCGGGCGGACGATGTCGAGGTCGTCGCCTGCCCATACGCGGCGGCCGCGGGCGCGCACGCCCTGGTGGTGCTCACCGAGTGGGACGAGTTCAAGGCCCTCGACTACGCCCGCATCTACGATGGAATGACCAAGCCCGCCTTCATCTTCGACGGCCGCAACATCCTCGACCACGACGCCCTGCGGGCCATCGGCTTTGTCGTGTACGCGATCGGCAAGCCACTCGACCCCTTCCTGAACAACCACTGAATGTGATGATGCGAGAGATGATGTGCGAGGGGGGAGATGGGGGGGGGGGAAGTTGGAGGGGGGGGATGTGCGTGCTTTGCGCGCGTGTGGGTGGGTGGCGCGGGTATCTCTGTCTTCTCTACTTACTGGCGTGAGCGGGGGGCGTGTGTGTGCGCGGGGGGGGGGGGGGAGGGGGGGAGGGAGAGGGAGTGGAAAATGGATATATAATCTGGGCACGTATCGCTCCCTCTCGCTCTCCCCATCAATAAATGGGCCCGTCCTCCCCGCCATCATCGTCGTCGCCCTCGTCATCATCGTCAAAGGCCTCGCCCACCATGTAATCGTCCCCATCCTCAAACCCGTCCTCCTCCTCGACCGCGCCAAACGGGCCGCCAGGTCGCCCGCCCGCCGCGTCGCCCGCTGCGCCACCGCCGCCCTCCTCGCCGCCCTCCTCGCCCGCGGCGCCCGCGGCGGATGCGGAGGCCCGGGTCACCCGCCCCGACGGGCCGGCGGCGCCGGCCCCAGCGGACTGGCCACCTGCAGCGGCGGGGCTCGACGGGCCTCCCCCGCCCCCGCCGCCCCCGCCGCCACCACCTTCCAGCGAGGACAGCACGTCCAGGCGGGCCCAGACCGACGACTCGCCGCCCGCCGTGCGCGCGCGGGCAGCAACATGGCCAGCAGTTCCAGGACCACCACCACCACCCGCTCGCCCGCCTTTACCCTCGGCCCGCGGGACAAATAGTTCGGAGGGCGTGGTGGCCGGGTGGAGGACGACGCCCGCGGCGGCCGCCAGGGCGGGCGCGCCGCCGCCGCCGCCTCCGCCGGCGCTTAAGCGCCAGGGCGAGGCCTGCCATCCAGCCTCCAGGCGGTGCCAGTGAGCTAAGAGGGCGGCGTCGCGGGGGTGGACGTCCCGGTCGGCGGGCAGGTTGTCGACATCCTGTGAAAAGGTTGAGAGAGCATGAGAATGGTGAGAAGACAGGGCGTGTGCGTCACTCGCTCCACTCCGCTCGATCTCGCTCAAACACCCTTACCGGGAATAGCTGGGGCGGCTTGTTGGGCGCGTCGGGGCCGGGGCCCGCCGCGGCGGCGGCGGCCGCGGCGGCAGCGACGGCGGCGGCGGCAGCATCGGCGGTCGGTCCCGCTGCCGCGCCGCCGCCGCCGCCTGCTGGGAGGCGGCCAATGTCTAGGCCGGCCATGGTGGGAGGACGAGCCTGTGTGTATGTGTGCGTGTGTGTGTGTATGTGTGTGGGTGTGTGCACTGGGGTAGCACGCACACGCACAGTAAGCGTCACGCAAATGCAAGGTGCTAATTATATGAAACCTAGCCACGGTTTTTTCGCCCACACGCACCCCCTCCAAATGCCACCAGCCCGACTGGCGGTGCGGCCTCTAGCACAGCCATCGCTTTCGCGTGGACGACCGGGCGGAAGAGTGAACCTTTTCCTCAGGAGGCGCGCCCCACCACCAACCACCCTACCCGCGGCCGCCTCGACCAACCCGGCCCTTCTCACCTCTTCTCGTCAGACTGTCCGCCTGCCCGACGGGGGCACCCTGGAAGTCCTCTCGGCGACGGCGGCGCCCTCCGCATCCACTGCCCGCCGCCCACCTCTCCTCTTCATTCACGGCTCCGCGCACGCCGCCTGGTGCTGGACAGAGCACTGGCAACAATGGTTTGCTGAGAGGGGCCACGCATCGCATGCCGTCTCCCTGCGCGGGCGGGGCGGGTCGGGCCCGCCACCGCCCGGGGCCAAGGCGGGCGGGACCCTGGCATCCCATGCCGCCGATATCGCGGCGGTCGTGGCGGCCGGGTACGGGCTGAAGGACCCTCAGGGAAAAGGGCCACCCCCACTGCCGCCCATCCTGGTGGGCCACTCGTTTGGCGGCCTCGTCGCCCAGCGCCTGGCTGCGGAGCCGGCGGCGACCGCTCCGCTCTCCGGTCTCATCTTGGCCGCGTCTGTGCCCCCGTCCGGGAATGGTGCCATGATCAAGCGCATTGCGGCGGAGCGGGGGCTGTGGGCGTCGGCCGTGATGACGGCCGACTTCATTTTCAAGACGTACCGCAAGAGCCCACGGGCGGCGCGGCGCCTGTTCTTCAGTGACGCCATGCCTGAGGACGAGGTGGAGCGTTTGATGGCGGTGCTGGCGTCCCAAGACGGGGACACGCCGGTCATCGACGTGCGTGCCATCAACTCGGAGCTCCCCGTGCGGCCGCCAGGCCGTCCTTTCATGCCCGCCCTCGTCCTGGGCGGGGCCGCAGACAAGATTGTTGATTTGGGTGGGCTGCAGGAGAGTGCGGACGCGGTCGGGGCGGGGGCGCCTGTCGTCCTGGAAGGCCTGGCGCATGATTTGATGCTGGATGTGGGGTGGGTGGCGGCGGCGGAGGTGGTTGAAGCATGGCTGTGTGGGCAGAGGACTTTTTGTAAGAGCTAGCTAGTTCACACGCCGACGCGCTGTCTCGCCTCTCTTTTCCTGGCTTCCTCACGCCCAAATAATGCGCCGCCTCCTGATAACCACCGCCCGCCGGGCCATGGAGGTTGAGAGCCACACCGTCGCTGCCATCTCAGGGCGAGGAGAGGTAAGCGAGGTAAGAGAGAGCGCAATGAGAGAGAGAGCACCAGCAGTGGCCAGCGCGGCGTCGATTCCTTTCTCTCATCATCTCTCTCCCCCCAACGCACACACGCCCCACAGGCCCTCTTCCGTCCCTACTACGCCCTGGCCGGCCGGCCAGGACGCATCTCGTCCACCTCATCCCGCCTCCTGGGCGGGTGGCGCCCCTGGGCAGCGTCCGCGCCGACCACGCCGCCCCCGCCGGGCGGCGACCCGCCACCCAGTGGTGCTGCTGCTGGGGCTGCTGCCTCGCCGTCCGGCTCCTCGGCCGGCGACGCCGCCGGCGAGGACCTGTCCGACGGGGGCGCGCCACCCTCGCCGGAAGAGGTGGCGGCGGCCCTGGCGGACCAGGGAGCGGAGCTGGTGAAAGCCCGGGCAGAGGTAATTAAGGCAGAGAAGGTTTTGATGAGAGGATAAAAAAAGCAACCCGGCGGCGGCCTTTCTCTCATCTCCCTCATTGTCTCCCACTCGCCCGCACCACAGGCCGACACCCTGCGCGACCGGGTCGCCCGCACGCTGGCGGACATGGAGAACCTGCGGGCCCGCACCACCCGCCAGGCCGCCGACGCCCGCGCATTTGCGGTGCAGGGCCTGGCCCGGGCGATGCTGGACGTCGCGGACAACCTGGAGCGGGCGGGCGCCGCGGCGGCGGCGGCCGTGGACGGTCCGGGCGCCGCCGGCGGGGCCGCCCCGGCCGACCCGGCGGCCGCCCTGGCGTCCCTGAGAGAAGGGGTCGCCCTGACGGAGCGTGTCTTGCAGGCGGCGTTCCGAGGGGCGGGCGTCGAGAAGTTTTCGCCCGCACCCGGGGACGCTTTTGACCCCAACGAACAGGCGGCCCTGTTCGAGGTGCCCGCCCCACCCGGGGTGGAGGTGGGGGCGGTGGCGGTGGTGACAAAGGCCGGGTATAGGCTCAACGGGCGCATCGTGCGGCCGGCTGAGGTCGGAGTCGCGCGGGCGGGCTGAAAGAAAAAAATGGGGGGAGAGAGATTTTTTTTATGGGTGGTGGGGCGTCGTTGTGCTTTTTCTGGGGGCGGCGGTGTGTGTGTGTGTGTGTGTGTGTAGGTGCTGACTCTTCTCTCTGTCGGGTTGAACACACGCGCGGCCGACTGAAATCGTTTCACTCTCTCACACACACCGGGACGAAGAAAAAAAAAACACATTACCCTCTCCATCTCTCCCGTCACATCTCACTCTCCCGGCCTCACACAATGCGTTCCAGCTCCCGCGCGTACGTCAGGGCCTGGGCGAGCAGCTCCGGACCAGGCAGGGCGCTATCCTTGCGGGTAGCGTGGCTGCCGCCGCCCTCCTCCTCCTCACCAGCAGCCCCGCCCTGGGACGGGAACCAGACCCGCCCGCCCCGCACCGCCCACCCTTTCTCCGCGGCCAGGGCCGTGACGGCGGCCTCGCCGCCGTCCAGCATGAGCAGGCCGGCCGCGTCCTTCAGGGCCAAAGACGGGTAGGCCGCGGCGGCGCAGGAGGCGACCTCCGCGCGGATGGCGGCCTCCAGGGCGGACACAAAGCGCGCGGCGGCCGGTTCCGCCAGCGGCGCGCGCGCGGCCGCCAGGGCGGTCGGGTACGCGCCCTCCGCCAGGGCGGCCTCCAGGCGCAGGGCCAGGGCGGGCGTCGGGGCTGCCGCCACCTCGGCCGGCAGGGAGGCGGCCTCAGCAGCGAAGTCTGCCAGGCGGGCCGAGGCGAGCAGGCGCAGCAGGGCCAGGCCGCGCGCGGTCGCCTCGGCGGGCGAGGGCGGCAGCAGGGGCCGGGCGTCCGTGTAGTAGGGCCGCAGCTGAGCGGCATCCCGTTCGAAGGCGTCATCGTCTCCCGTGGCCACGTCCAGGAGGAGGGCGTGCTCCAGGGCGTCGCCTGCAATGGTAGAGAGAGAGAAGAGAGATGGGGATGGGGTGGGAATGAGAGAGATAGGGAAATCAGGGTGTGCGTGCACGTCCTCTTTCTCATCATTTCTCTTAACTCACGTGCGAGTGCCAACTCCTGGGCCGCCGTCGGCGAGGCCTGGAAGAGCGGGGGTAAGGAAGGCAGCTCGGTCATCTTGATCTGTGGAGAGAAGAGAGGAGGAAGAGAAAGAGGGTCGGTTGAGGAGGTGTCCGAAACGCGCCGCGCGCAATGGGAGCGAGCGAGAAACCGCGCGCCTCTTTCTCCGCAGCACGTCTCTCTCTATCTCCCTCCTCGACACACACTCCTCCCCCGCGCACCTTGATCTGGACCAGGGTCTTTTTGGCGGTTGTATAATCTTTGCTGGCGATGGCGGCCTGTGTTGGTGAGAGAGGAGGAATGAGAGGAGCGAGCGAGCGTGGGGTCGATCGTTTTCTTTTTTGTGTGCGGCGCGCGCGGGTCGCGCGGGCGCTTCCCATCTCCTTCCTCCTCTCTCCCTCCCCTCGTACCTTGAACCCGCCCAGCAGCTTGTCCGCCTCGGACAGGGAGGCGGCGGCCATGGTGGTGGCGGCGGACGCCGGCTCACGCAGGGGCGCGATGGTGGAAAAAAGAGGGGAAGTGGCGGAAGGAGAAAGGGAAGGAGACGCGCGCGCCTCCTGCTATGTTTTTTAAAACGGGGGCGGCGGGTGTGTGCCCGGGGTTCCGCGGCCCGTGTGCGTGGTTGTGTGGGTGTGGGTGCGTGTGTATGTTTGTGCACGAGTGTGTGTGCGCAGCAGTAGAGGGAAGAGAAAAATGAGAAGGAGTGAGGCTTCTTCACTCGGCGGACGTGTTTTGTCGGCCGTGGGGCCCCCGCGCACCACAACCGGCTGGGAACTCTTCCCGCCCCCGCGCACACGCCTGTCCCTCTGGTGACCTGTGCTGCCCCGCTCCGGGCCACGCATTGGGTGGCAGGCGCCTGGCATTTTTTGACCCCTGCATTCCCACACACGCGCCGTCGAAAAAAAAAAAAAAAATCAAAACGCACCCCTGAGACGCAGTCGCCCGGACATAGGCTGACACACGCACCGCGGCAGCGCCAGATCATCCCAGCCCCATGTTTCTCATCACGCCCATCCTGTCCCTCCTGGCCCTCCCCTTCCGCCTCCTGTGGTGGTGGTATGCCACCACCATCGGGCGCCCGCACTTCCTGGTGGCGCTGCTCGAGACCGGGGCCCTGGTGGCGGCCGCGGCCACCGCCCGCCCGCCCCTGGCAGCCGCGGCGACCCTCCTCTCCACACACCCGGCCCTCTGGTGGGCGACGGGCGGGCTGTCCACGCTGGCCGGGTACGCGTCCTCCGGCTGCGTGGCCTTCCTGGCGCTCTACACGGCCGGCGGGGGGCAGGGGCGGGGGCGGGCGGGGGATGATGACATCGCCCACGCGGTCGCGGCCCTGGTGTGGGGGCCGCTGTGGTGGGCGGGGTGCGCGGCCGGCGTGCCGGCCCTCCTCGGCGGCCACCGCCGCCTACTGGTCCTCGTCGGGCGCGTCCTGCTCACCGCTCTGTACGCCCGTGCCACGTCCGCCGCCAAGTGGGCCGGCCCCGGCGGCGGCGCGGGCGGGGCGGGGGAGTGGGAGGGCGAGGCGCACCCGGTTCTGCCGCCCCTGCAGCTGGGCACGGCTAGCGGCGGCGGCGGCGGCGGGAGCGGAGGCGAAAACGACGCGCCTCCTCCTCCTCCGCCGTGCCCGCCCTCCTCCTCCGACCTGGCCCGCGTCCTGGCGGGCGGCGACCTGTACGCCGTCCTGGGCGTGCCCCGGGACGCGCCGGCGGGCGAGCTGCGGGCCGCCCGGGCCCGGTCCCTGCGCGGGTGCCACCCGGACAAGGCTTTGGCTGCTGGGGCGGGATGCAATAGCGTGACTACCGCGCCCTCCACCCCCAACCACGCCGCCGCGGCCGCCGTGGAGCGGGTGAGCCGTGCGGCGGCCCTGCTGGCGGATGAGGGGCGGCGGGCGGCGTACGACGCCCGCCTGGCGCAGTGGGAGGCGGCCCTGGCGGTGACAGAGAGCCTACCGGTGACGCCGCCCGTCGGCTTCCGCGGCAGTGGTGGGGTTGGAGGGGGGGGGGGTCAGCGCTGAGTGAGATTTTAGTAGAGGGGGGCGTGGAGCGTTGATGAAAATGAAAGCAGCAGTCGAGGTCCGGTGCGCCCGTCTCATTCATTCCGTTGGTCGTGTGCCCTTTTCTTCTCACGGCACCCACGCACGCGCACGTACTCTCTCCCTCTCTGGAGCTAGGCAAGCACACACACACACACACACACACGCGCACAGACACTAAAGGAGAGAGATGTGGCCGTTCACCCGTGCAAAAGCAGGAGAGGAGGAGGTGCCGCCCCCCGAACCGACCGTCGACCTCCTCGACCACGCCGCCGTCAAGCGCGCCCTGGACGATGCCTTTGCGGAAGCCTTCCTAGAGGTCGGCCACGTGGAGGACATGCGCCTGTTCAACTGGAAGTTCGGGCTGGGCACGGTCGCGTGAGTAGATGGGAGGGAAAAGTCGAGACGGGGCCATTCGATCGCTCCTTTTTTGCCACTCACACTCACGTTTTTTTGTTTTCCCCAGCTGCCTCGTCGCCCTGCTCGCTCAATTCTACCCGGGCAAACCGCCCGCCACCGCCCCTCTGCTGGCCGGGTGCGTGGGGACCTACATCGCGCTGTCCCTGGCGGCGGGCGGTTTTGCGACGTGGGTGGAGCGGGACGCGTTCCTGGTCACCCGGGCGCAGGAGGTGGGAAGAAAAAAAAAAGAGGGCTGGGGTTGAGAAGCGCACGCGCGCGCGCGCGCGTCCCCCCCC
>Ga0315289_10002030_pt1 | contig 31386 bp, 36 predicted proteins | sample YL17G11_40_MG_FD_203452 | JGI IMG/M metagenome (GOLD analysis project Ga0315289, IMG submission 203452) | Sediment microbial communities from Yellowstone Lake, YNP, Wyoming, USA - YL17G11_40 | ecosystem: Environmental > Aquatic > Freshwater > Lake > Sediment | place: USA: Wyoming | collected... | reverse complement strand
GTAATTTTTAAGCAGCTTTATGAAATGAAAGTAATCCTCATTGCGATTAAAGATCGGCTCCCTTCTGTTACCCCTATTGATGAGATGATAAATCAACGAACCTGTTAATTGATGTTTCCTGGCATAACAAGGCATAGCTGCCTCCTTCTACTCTAATAGACGAATAAGGTGGCAAAATCTAACAGAAATAATTTATGGTGGTGGAGGAATTGATTCAGAAGTGATTTATTTATAAGGGGTTAGCTAAAACGTCTGTGGCTCATAAGGGGTTAGCTAAAACGTCTGTGGCTCTGTGCTGTGGCTCTGTGGCTCTGTGGGCTCATTTAATCACTAACAAATACATCATTAGCCAATAAGTTTAGTTTCTGAAAGCGCTGAAAGAATAAAGGATAATATTTTATTGTCGGCTTAAGACTTCCTATTACTTTATCATTTTCCATCTTCTCAAAACGAAAACTAAATAAATCATTAAGCAGAATTTCATTATTATCCAAGCCTCTGACTTCAGTGATATAGGTAACCTTACGACTACCATCCTGGAATCTTTCTAAATGCACAATTAAATTAATAGTGGAAGCGATTATTTTTCTTGATTCTAACATTGGGATATTCATCCCTGACATTAAGACCATAGTTTCTAAGCGGGCTACCACATCCTTAGGTGAATTCCCATGCACAACTCCTATGGTTCCGGAATGGCCTGTAGCCATAGCCTGAAACAAGTTTATCGCCTCTTCTCCGCGCACCTCGCCTACGATAATGCGATCGGGAGTCATACGCAAGGCATTGGAAATTAAATCTTTCAGGCTAACCCCTCCCTTGCCATTTTCATCCGGTGTCCTTGTCTCCATAGAAATATAGTTCTCCTGCGTGAATCTTAATTCTGCGGCATCTTCAATAGTAATTACTCTGTCCTGGGGAGCAAAATAATTAGAAAGCATCTGCAAAAGTGTAGTTTTACCAGTTCCTGTGCCTCCGGAAAATATTATATTTATCTTACCTTTAATGGAGGCTATTAGAAATTCGGCTGCTTTCCGGGTTAAGGTGCCGTTAGCAATTAAATCCTGGAGCGAACCTATCTGCTTAGAGAATTTCCTGAAGGTCACTGCTGTACCAAAACGTGAAATAGGCGCCATTATTATATTTACGCGTGTGCCATCCTCAAGACAGACGTCTCCATAAGGGATATCCTTGCCAACGCGTTTTCCAACGGCACTAAAAAACTTTTCTATAGTTTTGAGCAGCTCTTCCTCGCCGGAAAACATACTATCACTTAACATCTTTTTCCCGTTTTTCTCCACAAATATCTTTTTAGGGCCATTAACCATAATTTCAGATATTGAGGGGTCATCAATAAGTTTCTGAATCGGACCTAAATCTAATCTCGTACTTTCCATATCACCCTCTCTTTTTTATAGTAATCTGTTTGTGTAAAACATCTGTATTATCCTACCGTACGAATTTTTTGTCAAGGCAGAAACGGTTTGAAATACTAAAATACTAAGACGCTTTATTTAATTCTAACATACCCATCAAGTTACACAACAATTCTTTCAACGGGCCTGCCTTTTCTCTTAGGAACAAACCGCCCTCCCTCGTTGATCAACCTACGCACAAACTCCCTGCTGCCCAGCGGCTTCTCAAAGTTCCTAAATAAGCTTTCTTCTTCGCTTTCAAAATTGCTGAGAAATTTCCTATATGCCAAACGCCTCTCTATAACCACTGAACCGAATTCCATAAAAGCGGGATCTTCTATGGTCAAGCCGTCTCCTTCCCCCAAGCAATAGAATCTTGCGCTGCTATAAGGGTAATCATCTGCATCCTGAGCCATTTTAGCCCTCACCGGGTTTCTTTCTATGTATCTGCCGCAGGCAAGCAGATAATTCTGCTTTTGTATCGGCTGCAACTTAAATCTGCCCTGCCATAAAAATCCTGCGGTAAGGTAGGATTTATGGTAGTAGTGGGTATATGAACGGTTGAGGCCTGCCATGCACTTAGAAATGAGCTCCGGCTCCGGAATCTCCAAGAGCAAGTGATAATGGTTTGGCATGAGCACCCAATGATAAAGCTTAAAGTTAAATCTAGCGCTGTAATTTTTAAGCAGCTTTATGAAATGAAAGTAATCCTCATTGCGATTAAAGATCGGCTCCCTTCTGTTACCCCTATTGATGAGATGATAAATCAACGAACCTGTTAATTGATGTTTCCTGGCATAATAAGGCATAGCTACCTCCTTCTACTCTAATAGACGAATAAGGTGGCAAAATCTAACAGAAATAATTTATGGTGGTGGAGGAATTGTTTCAGAAGTGATTTATTTATAAGGGGTTAGCTAAAACGTCTGGGATGCTAAAACGTCTGGGATGCTGGGATGTCTGGGATGTTCTGGGATGTGGGATGTCTAAAACGTCTGGGATGCTGCTGGGATGCTTCTAACGGTGTTTTTCCAGTACCTTTTCTATCCTGACCAGCAGGACTTCTGCTTCAACCGGCTTAAGAATATAATCCTCGCAACCTAAGGTTTCCGCTCTCTTCTTTGATTCCTGGTCGGTTTTAGCGGATAATATAATAACAGGTATAGCCGACGTTACACTGTCTTGCTTAAGCCTTTTTAATATTTCAAACCCGTCTACCTGCGGTATCATGATATCAAGCAATATCAGATCCGGCTTGTGCCAGCGGCAGCGGGAAATCCACCTGCCCATATTATTGCCTTTGGCAATAAGCACCTTATAGCCGCCCAGGTCCGACAATCTTCTTTTTATGACATAGCAAAAATCTTTGTCGTCATCTATAATCAGGATTTTTTTCATACGATTACTTTTATGCTTATCTTAAATGCTTCTCTATCTCCTTTAATAACTCTTGCGGATCATACGGCTTGGCGATGAAGATATTCCCGCCGGCTGAACGCCCCATCGCCTCCTCGTCTTTTTTTGTAAAAAGGCAGGTTAAGAATATCACGGGGATATCTTTGGTCTTAGGGTCATTTTTCAAACTTTTCCCGATTTCTACACCGTCGATCCCGGGCATGACTATATCTAAAAGTATAAGATCGGGCATCTCTTCTTTTATCTTATTGAATGCCTCTCTGCCCCCTAATACCGTCACTACCGAGTATCCGGCTTCGGACAATCTTTTCTCCAAAACGCTCAAAACATCTGGCTCATCATCCACAACCAAAATTTTCTTTTTCATATCAACGCTCCTTCCTGTTTTTAAAATTACTTAAAACGCCCCTCTTACTGTCAAATAATCCTTTCGGCTCAAACGGCTTTATATGATCAGCCTGTCTTCGCTTTCATGGGCAGAAGAAAAGAGAATGTGCTTCCTCTGCCGTATTCTGATTCGGCCCAGATCTGGCCGCCGTGCTGCTGGATGATCTTTCTCGATATGGCAAGGCCAAGGCCGGTGCTTCCTGTTTGCCTATCCTTACCCCTGCCGAGTTGGCTAAAGTCTTGAAAGAGCTTATTCATATCTTCCTGCCTTATACCTTTACCCGTATCTTTCACTGAAACCACTATGGCACCCTCTCTTTTCTGCGTAGAGATTGTGATTGCACCCTTATCCGTAAACTTTATCGCGTTGCTCACCAGGTTGGTCAGGACTTGCGTGATCCTATCCCGGTCGCATTTTACCTGCTCAAGATTTTCGGCAAGCCGGGTGGAAAACTCCAGCTTTTTGTCTTCTGCCACAGGCCGCATCGTCTGCTCGAGTTCTCTCACCAGCGCATTGAGGTCGTTTTCTCCTATATCGTATTCCATCCTGCCGCTGTCAAGTTTCTGGTAATCCAGGACATTATTAATAAGGCGCCAGAGCCTGTCCACATTTCTTTTCGCGACATCTAGAAAGTCCTTCTGTTCCTGGTTAATCTTGCCTGCCGAGCCATCCAGCACAATGCATATCCCCTCTTTTATAGCAGTCAGGGGCGTGCGCAGCTCATGCGAAACAACGGAGGTAAACTCGGATTTAATTCGCATCGCTTCTTTTATTTCTTCTTCCGCCTTCTTGCGCTCGGTGACATCTCTATCTATGCCCCGGTATCCTTTCCATCGGCCTTTTTTATCTAAGATGGGGATGGCGTTTGTCTCTAAGACGACCAAATGCCCATCCCTATGGCGGCATATATTTTCCAGCCCATAAAACGCTCCTTTCTCAATAACTTTCTCTGCGAAAAATTTACTTATTTTTTCAGCTTCGTCTTCAGGCATAAAATAAAACGGAGTCTTACCTAACACCTCGCTGGCTTCATAGCCCAGGAAATCTTTGACTTTAGGGTTGGTATAGGTATATATTCCATTTTCATCGACCTCCCACACCCAGTCAGTAGTGGTTTCGGCAAGCTCTTTAAACTTCTGTTCGGATGCCCTCAGCGCCTCCTCCGCTTTCTTACGCTCGGTGATATCCGTAGCGATGTGCACTGTGCCGGCTACCTTACCGTCTTTATCAAAGATCGGGGACACCCTTACTAATAGTGGTACGCCGACATTGTTGTCGAATATTTCGTCGGTCTGCGGGTGGCTATCGGCAAAGACTTTTTGCGACGGGCATCCGGGCCAGGGTTTGTCTGAATTATGCACGACCTGATAGCACTTCTTGCCGATCAAATCCTCTGGCCTTGACTTAAAGGCTTCGCAAAAAGCCCTATTTACTTTCAGGATATTAAAATCCTTATCCTGTATGAAGATCAAATCCGTTATGGCATCGAATGTATCCTTCCATTCATCCGCCGCGCGCCGCACTTGCGTTTCGGATTGCCTCAACTCTTTTGTGCGCTCCTCTATCAAAGCCTCGATGCGCGCACCGCGGGTGACCAGAGCCGACAAGTAAACCGTTGCTATCACGGTGAGTATGATCCCGAAAAACAGGGCCATCCAGGAATCCCAGCTTCTTCGCCCGGTGAAGAATTCCGGGGTAGGCTGCCAGACAATCGACCATTTGCGGCCTGCCGCATCAAAAGCCTTCTCAAACTCAAAACCTCTTAGCATTTTTTGCCCTGCTTCGCCGGATACTTTAGCTTTTCTTGTCTTCAGGCGTGAACTGTGTAAATATAAAAGCTCGCCTCTTTTACCTCCTGTTTCGTCATAAATGTATATATCTAAGCCTGTTGGTGATAAGTTCGCCAGGCTTAATTCCACCATTTTATCGATCTGAAAAAGCAATACCAGGAACCCTTTGAGATTATCGCGGCGCTCCTGAAGGGTATTATGGGGAAATTCATTTTCATATACGGGAAGATAGACGCGGAAGGCATATTTATTTTTCTTTTCTCCCACTAGCCTGATATTTCCGGTTGAAACCGCCGAGGCGATGTCGCGCGCCTTCTGCATAGCTTCCCAGCGCAGAGGATCGCTTGAGGCGTCTACGCCAAAAATCTCTTTATCTTCCGGAACCGGCTCAATATAGTTGATACAGAAATATTCCGGCTTGCTTGCGGCATTGACAAGGTTATAATTAGAGTCAAATTCTCTGATATTCAAGCCTGCGAAACCTTCCTTGCGCATAAATTCCTCGTGGGCCTGACGCTCCTTACCCGCTACGCGCAACATCCATCTGAATTCGAAGATATCCGGATGCCTTGAAAGCAAGCCCTGAGTAAAGGTACGAAACTCTCCGCGTTCCACGATCTTACTGGAAGCATAATAGTCGGCTAAAACATAAAGCGCGTCTAAATTGTCTCTAAAGCTGTGCTCTATTTCTTCCGCGCGGTCAGAGCCCCATGCTTCGACTCTGGCGCGGATGTACCTATTTTCTTTATCCCGCAACAGCCAAAATGATCCTAGGGAGCAAAGTATCCCGGCGCAAAATACAAGCGCCACTACTAAATTCTTTCCTCTGAAAAAATTTTTTTTCATCATTGACTCTTTATTCCCCTCATTCCTTCAATTTAAATTCGAACGGTTTTGAGAAGATGAGCTCCGGTAAACCGGTTGCCGGATCGGTTTTCCCGTCCCGCAGATAAAACTTCACCCATACCGCGCGTTCATCAATATCGACTACCGCGGTATAGAGCGTCCGAAGCGGCAGAGCGTGATACCCCCCTTCGGACGCTTCGTTGACACGGCCATATGCCAGAGTCATAGCTTGTTTGCCGTCCTCTACAGAAAATTTACCTTTGTGGCCCTGCACATATTTTCTTAGCCTGCGGTAGCGGTTAAAAGTGTCATAATCATCCTTGGACGGCTCAGGGAATTTGTCGACCGCCGGATAATCGTAAACAGAGTGGTTGGTTATTATCACGGGCTCTTTTCCATCGCTCTCCAGAAAGTGGTCGCTGAAATCTTTGGAAGACCGCTCGTAAATAAACGTTCGGCCGGAACTATCCATGACCATAAAGTGCGCAGGCAGGAGAGCCATTGACACTTTGTTGTTCAAGAGGGCTTCTTTTGCCTCCTCCAGCGTCGCGCAGGTATCGACGATAAGCCGGAAGGCCTGATACTGCTGCAGTCCGGACTGCCGCGACAGATCCTTTGGTGTACGCTCCATCCCGTACGTATCGTCTTCCAGCCCTGCGACGCTTATCCCTTTTGAATTGACCGCGTCAACATGCATATTGAGCAGTTCCAATCCGCCGATCGCGATAGAAGGGTACCCCTTGTCCGGATACAATTCTATCACAAACATGCGCGATATAAAATCGACCTCGCCCGACAGGCGCTTCCCGCCCATGATCTCTGACATGCTTGCTATGTAGTAATCCCTGTTAGAGACATAAAAGTTATGCCCGTTTGCGGCCAGTGGCGCGGGAAAGAAGGTTGCCGAACATTTCGGCGCTGGCATACAATAATACAAACTGCTCGTATCATAATCTGTATTATCCAAAGAGAGGCCGTAGGAGCGCGCTACCCCTTTCATGCGTTCCAGCATGATCGGATAATTCCTCCTCATGTATTCAAGCCGGGCTTTGGCGTAGACGGGATCAGCGTATTTTACCAGCGTGGCCTTGTATTCTTTTTGCGCGATGTCGCCCAACGCCTTCCCTATCTCCTCATTGGACCCTTTAAGTACTATGTGGCGGACCTCCATATATTCGCCCGGCCCCTTCTGAAGGATCACCTCATTTTTGACTATCACGGGGCTCGGCTTTGGAGCGGCTAAAAGGACTCCGGCAAAAGCAATGACGATGATAATAGCAACGCCCAGCAGACAAATAAGTTTCTTTTTCATGCTCTCCTTTCCTTTCCCATTTGTATCCTATTCGATAGCAAAGCTTGCCGACACCACCGCAGTGACCTTCTTCTCAAGCGTGCTGGTATCATTGACGCCCCAGTCAGAGACCTCGGTAGAATTTACCGGGGTGATCTGAAAGACGCCCATCTTGGCTGAACGCATGAAACCGATTTTGTTCCCCGTAGCTTTTACCATGTTTTCTGCCCTAAGCTTCGCATTCTCCGTAGCCTTGGCAAGCATCTCGATTTTAAGCTCATCGAGCTTAGTATAAAAATATTCCGGCGCCATGGATTCGAATTCTATGTTTTCATTTATCAGCTCTGTGGATTCCCGAGAGATCGCATCCACCTTATCCACATCTCTTGAGCGCACCTCGATCATCTGGCTCAAAATATACCACTGAATTTCGTTAGTATCATTGCCCTTCTCGTTCTTTTTATAAATTTTACTTGTAGAAATTTGGGAAACGATAATCTTGTTTTCCCCAATTCCTTTTCCGGTAAAATATTTTTTAACCCTCTCAAGGTCCTCGCTGAGCTTTTTATAGCCTGTCTTCAGATCCGCCTCCCTAATTGAGAAGGTTCCTCTCCAGACGATGTAGTCACTCCTGATCTCCTTTTGCGCCGAGCCGGTAACGCTGATCTGCTCCCTGACAAACTTCGTGATTTTTAAGAACCCCTGGGACAAAATGATGCTTGAAACAATAGTCGCTGCCGCAATACAAACTCCTAGAACGATAATCTGCGAATTCCTCAAAATCTTTGTGCCTTCCATTGTAACCTCCCCCTATTTAATGTAAATTTAGGCCGTTCTCCCCTTCGCTCCCCGCCCCGCCGCCCTGTTTTTAAGGATTGATCTTTACTTTTTCTCCGCAGTGAGGACAGATACAGATTCCTTTTGCCTCATAAAAATAGAACCGTCTCCTTTATTTTTTGATATCTATTAAATGCTTCTTAAGGAAATCTTCCGTAGCTGTCATAATGGATCCCGACAAGCTCGCGGGACTTGAGGCGACCCACTTAGCAAAATTGTACAATTCGATAGGTCCGACTTTTAGCCATTTGCCATTTTTATGTAAAAAAACCAGAAGAATAGTCACTGCCAACCGTTTATTCCCGTTCTGAAAAGGATGATTCTTGTTTATAAGATAAAATAACGCGGCTGATTTTGAGATCAGGGTCGGATAAAAATCTTTTCTTGAAAAGCCCTGGAATGGCGCAGCCAGACAACTTTCCAGCTTATCCGGGAAGCGTGTTGAAAAATCCGGTATCGGCTCCTTAAAAGAATCGAAGAGCCCCTGCGCCAGTTCGAATGCAATAAATTCTACGTCTTTTACCGTTAAGCGCAAAACCGACCTCTTCATTCTTTCCCCAATAGCCGCAAGGTTTCTCCGTATTCACGGACCACCCTCCGGACCGCATCTTTGATCTGCTTCTTTTCGGCCTCTTCCAAAGCATGCCCCTTTACATCGGGAAGATACTTTCTGGGGATCGCGTAACTCCTGCCTATCTTTACTGCCTTGATCTGCCCATTCTTTACCTTCTTATACACAGCGATCCTGCTGATTCCTATGAGTTTGGCAAATTCTGCGATTGAAATATATTCCTTCTCCGGCATGTATCCTCCATAACCAATTGATAAGTAAAGCTTTATAACTCGTTAACTATTCCCATGAAGTTAACAGTTGTTAACCTATAATTAAAGATTAACATAAATCCGGTAAATTGCAAGTATTTTTTATTCTCTATTCCCCTTCTACTTATAATAGACGGAGCAGGTGCGCTTTTCTAACAGGATATTTTTGAAGTGGGGACAGATACAGATACCTTTTCCCTCATCAACCCACTCAATAGGCCGATCGAGATAAATCGAAGCTCCGCACACAGGGATCTCCAAAGCTAAACGGGGACACTTCTATCAGAACCCTTTATCTCGCTAAGGCTTATATAGAAACGGTCTTAAAGGTTTTCGGCGCGCCTTGCCATACAGGATCGACATGCCTGCCTCAAGGCAGGCGCGTCCTGTATTTCCTATGCCCATGATTGATAACGATAAATATTCCCTTCCCAATCGATGGCATAATTATCATCAGTGTAGACCTCAATTTTATATGGTTTAATACTTGGATTTATACTTAGAACTGCCTGAGTATGATCCTGTACCTCGTGTTTTACGATAATATATTCTTTTTTTATTCGATTAATGTCTACCTGCCAATGAACTGTCCATGTCTTAAAATAGTTTTCTAGGCATATTTTGGCATCATCTTTAGTAACGATTTTATTCTCGCATTTTATATTTAATTTTGTCCAACCCGGCTGTTCACCTCCATCTACATAACCCGGCGGACAAGTTGAAGGCTTCCATTCGAAATTATAATCTTTCACCCTTGAGAGCTCTCCTTCATAAACTTGATCTTCAGCAGAACAGCCAAAAGGTAACGCTAATAAAATTATTACCAATAATATTTTTTTCATTTATTTATCCTTACTGTTTGGGGCGCCCCCTATTCCGGTTAGGAATCTATGTCTTCAAGTATCGGGACCGTTTTATTTTAACTTACCGAGCCGTTCCCCAAAGAGATACTCTTTTATGGATTGATCTTTACTGTTTCTGCGCAGTGAGGACAGATGCAGATTCCTTTTTCCTCATCGACCCAATCAATATGCTGATCCAGATAAATCCCTTCCTGGTCGTCCCCTTTATTTATTCTTTTTCCACAAAGCAATTCTGGCAGACGTTGTTAAGATATGGCCGCGTTTCCTGAAATTCTCTACATGCATTTTCAAGTTCGGGGATGATCTGCTGCATCCTCTTGTAAGTGTCGCAGGCTTTTCTTCCCTTGGTTAATTCTCCATCCAATTTTAGCTCATCTGCGTGCCCCTTTTCTTTCGTCTCTTTATAAGCTGCTTCCAGGCTAGATGAGAGTGTATATGCTACGGATTTAAATTCAAGAACACAGGAGTCATATTCATCCGCAAGCCTCTGCATCTTTAAAATAGCCGCCATTACCTTATCATATCTTTCGTTTAATTCATTACCCACCCCGCATCCCCTGGCCTTGCCTGCAAATTCCGCAAGCGCTGCCTTCATATCTCCGACCAACTTAATGAGCACATTATTGACTCCGTGCATACCGTTAAAAACCGAATCGACTTTTTGCGTAAAATCACTGTGCTGATACTTATCTACTTTTACGCTGCCGTCTTTATACGGGATACCCTGAAAATAAGACCATGCCCCCTTTTCCCGCATCGCTCTATGATATACTTCCTCTTTTAACCTTGAATCGAATACACCTATGCTGTATGCGTAAATCTGCCTTACCTTTTCCGCAGGGCCACGCCATCCCGGCGTTGCCTCATCATAATTTTCAGCTTTGCGCTCAAAACTTACCTTAGTCACAATATTGTTATATTCATCCATGACTGTTTTTTGCTTCTGGGGCAGCTTGCTTACTTCTTTTGTGAAATAACCCATAAGCGTATCTGTATTGCTGCATAATTTGTTATATTCTTTTTTGCACTCCTTGCATCTTTCCTCCGAGAACACCTCTTCTTTCTTGGCTTTGGGCTCTTCTTTAGGAGCAGCCAGCTTTTCTTTTTCTGGCTTTTCCGCTGAAGCAAGACTAAATCCCTTAACGATTCTTTTTTCCGCGGGAGTTCCGGAATAGGTGTAGACAATCAGGTTTTTGGTTTCTGTGCCGTCTTTAAATGTGCCACCTTCCAGGGTTACTGTGTAACCGATACCCAAATTATGGGAAGGCGGGTATTGCGCATACAGGTTATCTATCACCAGATATAATGTATCTCCTTTAAAATAATAGGAGCCGTCCCATGCCCCGTTGGGAAGACCTGACCTGCCATCTTCATCATCGAAGCTCGGATGCGGATAATACGAATCCCAGGTGCCGATCGAACCGTCAGAGTAATCCTCGGCATAGCCCTCTATCTTTACTACCCGCGCTCCTGTTTCTGAAAACAGAGAACCTTTCCCCTCTTGCGCAGCTTTGCCCGCAGCGGATTCGGAAGTAGGAGCAGCACCACCAGTAGGCTCTTGCGCTTGCCGCTGCTTTTGTATTTCTTCCTCCTCCTTGCGCAGGGCCTTCATATCTTCTATTTGTTTGATCCGCTGATCTATATCCTTCTCAAGAGTAGGAAGAACACCATTTATCCGCTTGGCTTCTTCGCTATTCTGTTCTATCTCTTTTAATCTCGCGGTATATTTTGCTTGCATATCCTTTAGTTCCTTAAGCATCGGGTCTTCTGCGCTTACCCCTTGAGTTTCCTTCGCTTTTTCCTGCGCAAGAACAAATGGCTGAGCCACAAATATTTCTGCCAGCACAAAAATAGATAAGAAAACTCTAGTTTTTATTCTCATAATTCATCCTTTCGGGCCGGAACCGTTCTTCCCTTCGCCCCGCCGCCCTGTTTTTAAGGATTGATCTTTACCTTTTCTCCGCAGTGGGGACAAATGCAGATGCCTTTTGCCTCATCGACCCAATCAATATGCTGATCCGGATAAATCACTGCCCACTATTCTTGAAGGGCCTCCAAGATAATCTTATCTTCAACCTTATCCAGCCCTTTTATCACTTTATCCTGCCACTTTTTAGGTATAGCTGAAAATACGGTGCGGATAGTCTTCGATTCTCCTTTACGGATCAAAGCATTGAGGATCTCAATAGCGGTGTTCCTATCTTTAAGCGCTTTTTCCGCTTTTAATCTTCTCTGAAAAATGATCAACTTATGCAAGGCAAAATTCGCAGGATGCGGCAAGGTAAGCGAGAAATCTTCCACCTTTACCTTGATCGTCTTCATCGAAAGAAAGCTTAAGAACCGCAGGGCAACCGCATTCATCCCCAGCTTCGGCAACGGTACCGGCTTATTTGTCCCCTTGCCTCTTTCAGGGACCAGGAATTCAAGGAGCAGATCCGGGTGTTCAAGCTTAATATATCCTTTATTACCTTTATACACTACAACAAATCCTAAATCCTCTAGTAACAGCGGTATGTTTATTTCTTTTCGTATTCTTGTGGGGTGTTCAACAAGAAAATCGATATCCCTCGTTTTCACAGCTAATCGATCCAAATAATCATTATCTGCAAAATAGTCGTTATAGAAATAGGCGCTCCAGCTCCCGATAAGGATCAAATCATCCAAAATTCCTGCCTGCTTGAATCTGCGCAATATCTCAAGACAAAGCTCATACTGCTTCTTTTCCACGTAACGCTCTCCTTATAAATTTGATCTGGCCCTTGACCTGCATAAGCAGCTTCTTATACTTATTCAGCATTTTTCTCTGCTTGGCATGAGCTTGCTTTACCTCATCAGAAATAGGGCCTTTATAGATAAACTTGACTTTCTTGCCTTGGCGCTTAGCCAAATAATAGTAATATCGGTTGCCGATTTTCTTACGTATAAGACAACCCTTGATTTTAGCTATCTCCTCCTGATAACGCTTTCGCATATCAAGAGAATTCTCAAGCTCTTCTTTTAATACCCCCTTAATAACGCCCATTTTCAGTCTCCTTTACCAAACATTTTCCTAATTAAATTATACTTTGTTTGGTAGGAAAATCAAGTAATTTATTTACCTAACAATTCTATCTAATTTATTCACTTTGTTTGGTAGGAATATTACCCGGATCTATAGCCCTTTTCCCTTTCGCCCCGCCGCCCTGTTTTTAAGGATTGATCTTTACTTTTTCTCCGCAGTGAGGACAAATACAGACACCTTTTGCCTCAATTAGTATCGTGTCTCCCGAATTCTAATGCAAAATTAATCCCAATGCTTAACTTCTGTTATAGATTTAACCTTGGCATCGTTACCTAAGATTATTTCGAAACTATTATGTAAGAATCCTGGCCCCATAAATAAAACCATAATTTTTGCTTCATAATCAGTATACTCAGTTTTCTTACTTGCAACGTCATTTACAATTTTTGCAAATTCTTGTGGCTTATACATATTCTTTAGGCATTTTTTGTAATTCGGAATTCTATTTTCGCATTCAACAGAATAATTATTTTTTAAGCACGCCTCGAATTCAGGTTTAAGTCTACTGCATTCTTTCTCTGATTTTTTATCAATCAGCTTAAGCCAGTATGCATGGTGGCCTTTATATTGTGAAAGAATACTAACAACTTCATCTACTGACATGCCAAGTTTAATCTTCTGATGAACTACATTTACCAAAGAAGGCCCACATCCTGCTAAACAAATAAGAATTACAAGAATAAACATTAAGGATTTTCTATTTGCCATCATTCCTCCTCTTTCGCTATGAGATCTAGAAACGTTCCCCAAATGGCATCTTTTTAAGGATTGATCTTTACTTTTTCTCCGCAGTGAGGACAGATGCAGATGCCTTTTGCCTCATCGACCCACTCAATAGGCCGATCGAGATAAATCGATGCCCCGCACGCAGGAATCTCCAAAGCTAAACGGGGACACTTCCATCAGATCCCTTTATCTCGCTAAGGGTTATATGGAAACGGTCCTGAGGGTTTCTTAGTTTTATAAATTTTGAAGTAATTTTTGCGATAAACGATGCAGCTGCGGATCGGCGAGCGCCAAAACGCGCTTTTTTACTACCCGCGAGAAATACTCTTTTTCGGTCTTGGTCATCTTTTCGTTTCGCAGTTTTCTCAAAAACAATTCCTTCTGTTTTGGGGAAAATACCTGGGAAAGGGCATATTCAAGCCCCAGCTCTTCTTTTGCCAAAAGAAGGTCATTCAGGCTTTCCTGCGTCTGCCTGAAATAATTATTAAACGTTTCCTTTATCCTCTGGCTAGACATAAGGTGATTTTGGACATGAAGATCCCGGTTATTTTTTAAGCCCTCCAAGTAATTCTCATACTGCCTGCGGCCGCCCTTATCCAGAAGCTTATACAATTTGTTCTCCCAAGAGAATTTTAAGTTAAGCGCCTTGTAAAGCGCAAGAGATAATGCCACTAATAAATCTAGGAGCAGCTTGTCAGAATGGCCTTTAAGGCAGCTTTCGACCTTGGCGTAATCAAACAGGCCCCTCTCAGCGCTATTAGCCAGGACCACCGGAAATCCCTCCCAAAGCCTCAAGTCCCCAGACTTAACCACGTCCGCAAGGGTTAAATTAGCGTCCCCTTCTTCTTCAACATCTAAAAATGGGAGGCCTAAGGCGCCTAGTCTCTTCAATAGATTATCGCTTTTCACTTTGCCAACCCTTCCTTTTCCGCTAATCTTAAGAAATGCTCCCAGTTCTTGATCATCTTGTCTTTTGATACATCGTAAGAAGCCGTCTCCAGAAATCGTTTTCTTAGCTTCTCCAGATCTATTTCGCTCACTTTTTTCTTTAACAAAGCCAGGCAATCTTCATTATCTATACTGGTACCCCTGGCTAATTTGCTTATTATGCGGTCCCTCCGCAGGCAACCAAATGCACCTTTCTTTTCAGGAAGCTGTCCCAGGCGCTTAACCTATCCAGTAAACCCTGCTTATCTATCCGATATTCCATACAACTCCTTGTATGAATTTATACAACTCTCTGTATTAAAGTATACAATAAATATGGTAATTGTCAAGAAAAATCGGCCCTACGTTTCGAGAATCTAGGGCCGTTCCCCAAAGTAACACCTTTTTATTGGTTGATCTTTACCTTTTCTCCGCAGTGGGGACAGATGCGGGAACGCTCTTTCCCGATCACCTCGCCTGCCTGCCGGCAGGCAAGGAACAGGGAAGTATCCTGGCTTATTTTGTCTTTACCTTGCCTGAAGCAGGATTATACCCCGTATCCTGCATTATGTGGCCAGGGGTAGTTTCTTTCTTAATTTGTCCTGGGGGCACGTGGCAGGCACAACCGGCAATAAACAAACATAACACCACTAAGCATAATACTCTACGCATGATTCCTCCTTTTTCCTCATCGACCCAATCAATAGGCCGATCGAGATAAATCGAAACTCCGCACGCAGGGCATTCTTCGCTATTCATCAACTCATCCCCGCCCCCGAGAAAAAACTCATCAAGTTCGTCGTTACTCATTTCTAAAAACAGAACCGTTCCCTTTATTTATTCTAATTTGTCATATTCCTTTAAAAGAAAATCAACCTGACGATTAAATATGTCGCAGCTACGCTTACAGCTCCGAATGAAATGCCCTTGACTATCTCTGCTTTGTTTTTATTAAGGATAAATAAGGAAACGACTATTCCCGCGTACACCAGCAGTGCAAAAATAGTAAAAAGTGCGTGGTGGTAGAAAATCGAAGTAAAAGCCAATAATATCAACCCTATTCCAGCGTGTAATTCGGCTTTAAAGATCTTTTTTAAGATAAGAAACAGGACGGAACTTATGATAAATTGTATTACATAATAAGTCGCGACCACTGAAACCCGTGCAATAGTCAGCAGCAAAAACGGTATGCTGCCTATCGCAATCGTGTCCCTAGCTGCCTCTTTAAGCCATTCTTTGTTCATAAATGAAACCCTTCTCCCCGCCGCCCTATTGCCCTTCAAGAAAAACAAGTATGCATTTGCTGAATTTATCCGGCCACTGGTATATCAGGCCATGTCCGCCGCCTTCTATCTGTATCAGCCATGCCCGGGGGATATGCTGGACCATCAACAGGGAGTTCTCAGGAGGCGTAAGCACGTCTTCAGTCCCCGTAATCAAGAGTGTCTGCTGTTTTATCTGCGCAAGCCGTGAAAAAGCTCCGTTCCAGCCTGTCATAGCCTTGGTCTGGCGGTTTATATTTTCAATAGAAACCGGCTCTTTGGGAAACGGAAGATATTTTTGCAGGTCAGGATGTTCTTTAAGCCATTCTTCCGGCAGGAGCAGCTTGATCAGCCTATCGGCTCTTTCCTGCGGTGAGCAAGTGGTATCTGTCAGCTGCCGCATCGCTTCCGGCGCCGGATTTATCCCTTCCTTGCCTCCGCAATCCGCGGCGTAGAGTATTAACTTAGAGACCTTTTGCGGATATCTCAAGGCGAGTTCCTGCGCGATGCCCGTTCCCATGGAGTAACCTAATACATGCGCACACTTGATACCCAGGGCATCCATAAGGCGCGCCGTATCGTCCGCGAATAACTCGATACTGAATTCTTTATCCGAAGCGCTGGTCCTGCCCATTCCGCGGTTATCGAATATGATCACTTTGTAATGCGCGGCGAGCGCCTCAAGCACCCGCGTTTCCCATAAATCCATGGTGGCGCTATATCCCATGATCATTATAAGCGGATACCCTCTGCCGAATACCTTATAGGCGATATCGATATCCCCTGCCCGGACAATTCTCGTCTCTGCTTTCTGCGGATCAAACCTCTGCCCGATACACCCCGGGATCAAAAAAATGAAAATTAAAATAAGGATCCAGCGCGATTTTTTATCCATAAACCCTTTCCCCTTTCGACCCCACCCTCTATTATATTGAGCTTTGATCTCGCACAAAAGCTCAGCAATCTTCTTGGCTATCGGCTCATTGATCGTAGCTCATGCCTCCCAGTAATTTCCAGCGATCGCCCTCTTTCACCCAGGCATGGGTTATCCGCGATGATTGTGTTTTCGCCACAGCGGCGGTATCACTGCAATTAACGTGAATGATGTATTGAGTCAACGCAACCTCTCCCATCACCCGGATACCCCCTCGTTCAATCTTGAAGGTGCATGAAGTGGGCTCGGGGATCAATTGTTTCATGAAGCGAGCGCTTCCTTCTTTATCAATCGGTTGTGGCACAGTGCCCGGCCATCCAAGGAATTGACTATGTACAAGTGCAAGTACCGCCTCGTAATCCGCTTTGTAGAGGCTTGCGAAGTACGCCTCTTCCAATGCCCAAATCTCTTCTTCCACCGTGTTCCTCCTATTAAGGATTGATCTTTACCTTTTCTCCGCGGTGAGGACAGACACAAGACAATTAGTATTGTGTCCCCCGAATTCTAGCCGTAACTCATTCTTGGCCTGTTGTAAAATCTGTTTCTGCCTAGAATCTAAATTTTTCCCTGCACGATTTATATAAAAATTTAACATGGACATGGCAGAAGCATAGGGAGTAGCTTTACGCCTTGTGCTTTTTTCAGCAGATCTTTTTAACGAAAGGGCAATTTTCCGCGGATCCTTCCACGTGAATACACCCTGCTCTAAATCAAGGGCATTACTAAACTTTGTTACGCGGTCAGACCACTTTTTTACACGTTTCATAGTTTATCTAATTCTGTTAAAACTGCCGCAATTTTTAGGGAGAGGAGAATAATGGAGTCGTTCTCCCCTTCGCGCCCGTCTCCGGGTCTTCGCTAGCTCTACTATCTGTTCTTTATTATAACTCTAAATAGTCCCGCCGCAAATCGAAAACATACCTCAATCCCTATGAAATCCAATTCTCCTCTTTGGCTCTTCCGGCTTCGGCAGCTCGGGCTCAGGCTTAAGTTTGGGGCGCTCTAAAAGCTTTTTAATTGCGTCAAATATTGCCTGGATCTTTACGTCATGATCGCCGTATTTCCGCTCAAGAGCCTCGATTTTGATTGCCAAGTCTTTATGGGTAAGAAGCAGCTCTTTAAGCTTCACAAAAGCGCGCATGATCTGAATGTTGACATGGATAGCGCGTTCGCTGTTTAAGACACTAGACAACATGGCAACGCCTTGCTCTGTAAAAACATACGGAAGGTACCTTCTGCCTCCCCATCTTGAGGTCACAATTTGTGACCTCAAGATTGTAACTTCTTCATTTGTAATGAGATACATAAAGTCAACGGGAAACCTTGCTTTGTTTCTCTTCACTGCCTGAAGCAGAACCTTTGTCTTAACCCCATAGAGCTCAGCCAAATCACTATCCAGCATCACCCTTTTGCCTCTAATCTCAAAGATCTTAGTAGCGATAACTTCTATCGAAACGCCGTTAGCCATAATACTTCCCCTTTCTATTAAGGCAGCTGGTCACAATTTGTGACATCCTCTACTCTAATAGCCGGCTAAGGTGGCAAAATCTAACAGAGATATTTGGGATTTTTTAAGGTGGAGATACTTGCTGCGGAAGGTATTGAAGAATAGCGAGCTACCTGAAACTTTTTAGATACTTCCTGACGTCATCATGGTTACCGACTAACACAAGATAATAGTCATTGCCTTCTACTTTAAGGATAATGCGGATCCTGATATCTACCCTGAACTCAAATTTATCATGATTTATTTTCTTAAAGCCTAATCCATACGGCATGTGCCCGGAAATAAGAAACTGATTAAACACTTCAAGGCATTCGGTAACCTGCTTCTTCTGCGCTGGCGTCAATTTCCGAAGCGACCGCTCAAACGATGGAAGTATGACTATCTGTTTCATTATTTGACGATTTTCTTTAGATAGCTTGAGAATTCTTTGCCGGCTTTTACTTTCTTAGCCCCGCTTTTTTCTTTTTCTACAATTCCATCGATAGCCTCAAGCTCATCTTCGCTGTAACGCGGCTCTACCTTTACAGGGATAAGCTTGATAAAGTTCCTCTCCACATCGATTGCAAAGAGCTCGTTGGGCTTTAAATGCAGCCTCTTTACTATCGCGGTAGGGATTGTCAGCTGGTTTTTTGCTTTAAGCTTTGTAATAGTCATCTTTTCTCACCTCCACTAGAAGTATACCATTAGTTGGAAAGTATGTCAAGTTAGAATTTCTAACCGTTTTACTCTCTACTTTTAACATACTATACGACTTAATACCTATCCCCTGCCCCGCTATCCCTGACTGATCTCTCAAGCTTCCTCCTCCTACCCTAATAGACGAAGGAGGTGCTGTTTTCTAACGCAAAAAGCGTAGCCCCCGCTTTCCTATAAGCGGGGGGCTAACAGGAATTTTTGGGATTTTTTAAGGTGGGAACAACTGTTACGGAAGGTTTTACGGATTAATCTTTACTTCTTAAAAATAGAACCGTCCCCTCTACTTATTATTTCCTTTTTATCTTCGCAACATTATAAATAATTAATCCGCCGGCCCATATAGCGAAAAAGATTAAGAAAATAGTATTGGGGCTTTCCACTTCTAACGCTGGGCCATATACTATAGCCGTAATGAATAGGGTCAAAAACAATGACGCTAACCACAACCCGATAATCACCAGTGCTTTCTTCCACCCATCCCTGCGCCAAATAAGGGCTAACATTACAATAACGAGTATAAATAATATGCCTAACATTTCCTCCTCACTACTCAAGCTTCACTTTATTATTAGAGATGGATCCCCCTGTTGCCCCGCTGTCTTGTTTTACGGATTGATCTTTACTTTTTCTCCACAGTGAGGACAGATGCAGATCCCTTTTGCCTCATCGACCCACTCAATAGGCCGATCGAGATAAATCGAAGCTCCGCACGCAGGGCAAACTTCACTATTCATCAATTCATCCCCGCCCCCGAGAAAAAAATGAGCACCTTAAGCTTTGGTCTAGCGATATCCTTTGCGCGAAGCGCAAAGGGCCATCAAGTTCGTCGTTGGTCATTTATTAAGCAATAGGGTACACTTTGAACCCCCTAGCTTACTCCCGGGGTTCATCCCGAGCGAAGCGAGGGGCCCGATTACCTCGCCTGCCTGCCGGCAGGCAGGGAAAGCGTCTGAGATTTACTACTTCTTTATCACGCAGCCCTTTTTTATCCCGCGCTTGTTGTAATATTGCTGATGGTATTCCTCGGCCGGGTAGAATTCTCCTGCCGGGATTATTTCAGTTACGATCTTGTCCTTATATTTCTTTGATTTCTCCAATTTTTGCCTAGACGCCCTTGCAAGTCTTTCTTCTTCCGGGGTATGGAAAAATATGGCTGAACGGTATTGCGAACCCCTGTCCGGGCCCTGCCTGTCAGGCGTAGTCGGGTCGTGTATGCTCCAGAAGACATCAAGCAGTTTATCGTATGATACTACCTTCGGGTCAAAGACGATCTCGACTGCCTCGGCATGCCCAGTTTTACCGGAACATACATCCTCATAAGTCGGATCCGGGAAATTTCCTCCGGTATAGCCGCTTGTTACGGAGACGACCCCTTTGCCGATAAGCTCGCTAAACGCCGCCTCCACGCCCCAGAAGCATCCCGCGGCAAAAGTCGCTTTTTCGTATTTTGGTTTTTCTTTGACTGCAAGTCTTAGCGCCAGGGCATTGATACAGTATCTTTTGCCCGTAGGCGGCGGGCCGTCATCAAAAACATGCCCCAGGTGAGCCCCGCAGCGGCTGCACTCTGCCTCCACCCGTTGCATGCCCATACTATTATCGGGCAGGAGCTTTATATTCAGCTCGGAAACCGGCTGCCAGAAGCTGGGCCATCCGGTTCCGGATTCAAACTTTTCATCATATCTGAACAGATCCGTGCCGCAGCCTGCGCATTGATAAATCCCCTTTCCCCCTTTGGGAGGAAGCGGACATTGGACGCTAAAGGCGGCTTCCGTGCCCTTAAGCCGCATGATGCGGTATTGTTCGGGAGTGAGGATCTTTTTCCACTCCTCTTCAGTCTTATTGATTTTCTCAACCTCCTCGACTTTTCCGGTCGAGGCGTTGAATATCTTAACCATTTCTTTTACGGGCTCCTTCATCTTGCCCCCCGTCATTATCGGAAGCAACAATAATGTGATTACTGCGCTAACGCGGATATTCATCATCCGGGATTCTTAGTAAGAAAAACTGGCCATCACTTTTAGTGTTCTTCTTATGGATTGATCTTTACTATTTCTGTACCCGTTTTTTATTATAACTCTAAATAGTCCCGCCGCAAATCGAAAACATACCTCCCTAACTTGAGGTGACAAATTGGCACCTCAAGTTCATTAATCATTAGGCATGCTGAGCTTGCAGGATCCTCTTATGGAGGGGAATGACTTCGAGTTTTACCGTGAAACCGATAAACAACAAGACTCTTTCCAGGGTAGCGATATTGCTGAATTCGCCATTTTCTATTTTGGATATATGCTGCTGGGTAACACCCGCAATTTTAGCCAGATCTCCCTGATTAAGCTTATGCTTTATCCGATACTCTATGATCGGCTTTACAATAGCCAACTTTTGCTCTTCAAGCTCATGCAGCTCCTTAAAATAGGGATCTTTTAACTTTTCCCGCAAATGTTCTTCAACTTTTTCGGTTTTCATATTCCACCTTTTTAATTTTTAGCCTGTAAAAATGTTTTCCTTCTCTCAATAGCGATCTTTAATTCTCTTCTTGCGATTTTGCCTGTTTTCTTGATAAATCCGTTCGTAAAAATTACCTGGTCATGCTGAAAGAAGAAATACAAAACTCTGATATTCCCCTCTATGCCGGTAAACCTCAGCTCAAATATCCCCTCATCCACATACTTTGCGTGCGGAAAAGGAAGCTTATGCCCAAATTCTTCCAATAATCCGCATACAAAGAAGAACTTTCTCTGTGACCGTCCATCCAAAGAATCAATGAATTCTTTGACCAGAGCCTTCCCGGTTCCGGTCCTGAAATATAAACATGTATAAAGAGCCATGATATCGTTTGCTCTCAATTAAAGTATACAACCATTTAGTTGTATTGTCAAGAGAGCATTCCGCCACCTCCTACTCTAATAGACGAAGGAAGTGCTGTTTTCTAACACAGAAAGTGTAGCCCCGCGCATTCCTATAAGCGCGGGGGCTAACGAAAGTATTTGGGATTTTTTAAGGTAGGAATAGCTGTTACGGAAGGCCTTACGGATTGATTTTTACTTTTTCTCCGCAGTGAGGGCAAATGCAGATGCCTTTTTCTTCATTGACCCACTCAATAGGCCGGTCGAGATAAATCGATGCTCCGCACGCAGGGCAAACTTCACTATTCATCAATTCATCCCCGCCCCCGAGAAAAAAATGAGCACCTTAAGCTTTTATCTAGCGACATCCTTTGCGCGAAGCGCAAAGGGCCATCAAGTTCGTCGTTAGTCATCTTAAAATATAACCGTCCCCTTTATTTAACTAAATAAACGCCGAGTCTAGGGCGACCTCTTTTAATAAAAGAATCGGGAATTGTATTAATAACCCCACTTAGAAAATTAATTATTTCATCTTTATCTTGAGTAGCAGGACTAAAAATCCAACTATCATTACAAAAATACCAATAACCCCTTCCAGCAATACAAATAGCTCGTAAACGAGGATCTAATTCAGCATTAGAATCGATATCTTTATACCTATCGAGTTCGGATTTTCCTCCTTCTATCAAATCTGTATTAAAAGCGAAAAGTACAGGAATAACATATGTAATTATAGTAGAAAGAGGTAGATTCTGTTCAGTATAGATACCACTTGAATAATAAAGTTTGCGAATGTCATCTGCTTTTTCAAAAGCATCTTTCAATTCTTGAGCATTTAATGTACTTTTAACTTCAATAGCATAAAAACAAGATTCCGCAGGAAAAACTCCTTCTCTTTCGCTATACATAATAGGTGATAATATAAATTTACTATAGAGAATTAAGTCAACTTCCCTAGATTGCTCTCCATGAGAATCGACGATTTTACCAGTTCCGATATCAAAATCGCCCGGCAGAAATGGTCTAAATAATTTATCTAATGCTATTTCGCGAATCCGTCCTTGCAAAAAATGATGATCGACAGTTAACGCAGCTTTGTATTCGCTAAGTGCTAGATCAATTTGAGTTTTTGCTCGGGAACGAAATATCTCATTGGCCATATGTGAACCCCCCTTCTTTGCTTTATCTAGATCTACGTGCATTTCGGGAATATTCTCAAAAGAGACCCCCCGTCTATCTTGCACCAGCCCCACTTTCCCGATTAACTCTGAAACAGTTTCTACTTTGGAATAGAAACAGGGAAGTATTCTTTAAAAATATAGAACCCTTTATTCGCTTTCACGATTAGATTAGGAAATGTCTGTTATGCCCTTTGTAGTAACAATTCGTATATTATTTGCAGTATTAGTGATAGCTGCATTGAGTGCTGTTGCTGCAGCAAGTGGTATACTTATTTTTTCATTTTTTATTATTTGTTCAAACTCTAGAAGAGATTTGCTACTGTTCTTGTCATTAACTAATAGGGTTGACAACATTTGAGTTTGTTTTGTTATTTGATTATTTTGTTTATACGTGAGTACTGCGAGTACGGTTGTTGCAACTGCTGGAAGTAATAATACTAACCAATTAATCCAATCTTTGGTTGTGATATTATTCCCTATACACCACTCAAGAATATTCTGAAATATGCTTTGATTGACCATCTTTTACCCCCTTATTTATCACTTAAACGTTCCCCAAAGTGATACCCTCTATCTTGAACCAGGTACACTTTCCCAATTAACCTCGAAACAGTTTCCGCTTTGGAATGGAAACAGGAAAGTATCAGGCGGTTTTTATGCTACAGAAAATTCCCAAAGCTTTGCCTTTATATTAAATCTCTCATGCAACAACTTTCTGTCTATTACCAATAGTTTTGGAGTTTTAGTGTTTGCTGAATATACCCTATATATAAAATATTTTTCTTGGCTGTTCTCCATTATGGCTCTCTCATTATCAGTAAGCCAGAATGGCATCGTATTATCAACCCCAGCTCTTGTCGCCTTGACATCAATGTATTTCTCTTTGCCTTCCTCCGTAAAAGAAAGTATATCATAGCCAAGCGAATCGTCTTCTAGCGATACTCTCTTGACTTTAGCAGCCAAATCTTTGCGATTCTTGCTTATGAGCATTTCCTTCTCGTATTTTAGGACTATTTCTTCGCCTTGGTCGCCTAATTTCTTGTTTTGTATGCTTGCTGCGATGTAATTTGGCTTATACTTATATTTCCTGCGCTTTTCTTTGCCATAAGTAGGAACAACTATGTCTTTAATTGCTATCTCAGTTAATTTTATTGACTCCAAAAGAGGCAAAACATACGCGCCCTCTTCTGCCAATATATCTTTTTCTTCTTGCCCGCCCTTCTTTTTTGGCAGGAATGTTTTTGGTGTTGTCTTGGAGGGTGGGTTAAACTGGCTGTAGAGAAAATAGCCAAACTTCAAGTTTGTCCATGTTCGCATCTCGGGATTACCGTTTTTAAATTCCAAAAGCTTTTCTTGCTTATCCAAAATATGCTCATCGTGACCATATTCAATTCCAAGCTTATCTAGGAAGAAATGAATATCGTCTTCCGCAAATACATTTAAGAACTTATCAGGAAAATACAAGAAAAGAATTTTGCCCCTGAACAGGTGCGAATCTTTAAAAAGCCTGTTTTTCTTGATTGTATCTGAGTCACCTCTCCCTGCCGCATCTAGGATATTAATGATTTCTTCTTTTGTTTTCTTGAACGCCTCCTCAGCACTTTTGAAACCCCTTACCCATTTATACTTCTTCTCTTCGCCGTCATAGTAAACCTTAAACTTACTTGCAGTAGCACCCAATATGCTTCCAAGTAACCTCGTTTTCCTTTCAACCCAGTAACAAAAATTATCGGTATCACCTCGACCCATTACATAGCTATCTAAAGTAAGAACCTTGGGTAATCTATCTCTTGACCATTTAGCTATAAATTCTTCACGGACTTTTTCACATTGCTTAAGGCGAATCTCGAGCGTCTCTTCGGATTCTCCGAATCTTTTCAGAAAATCCGTAATACCGTCAGTGCCCCTCATGCCTCTTCTGCCTTTTCCACCCTCTACTTCAATTTGCGTAGCTTCTGCATCTGCATCAATGCCCTTTTTATAAGTGGTATGCCCGGCTTTTTCCTTTATGGCATTAGCGAGGGAGCCTAATTTATTCTTATCCCCAGTATATTTGTTGAACATTCTCTTAACTGTCTTCCCGCCATTATCAAAACCCTTTAAGGTAGCCCTGGGATCAACTGCTGAATAATTCCCTAGCCTATATACGACAGACGCTGGGGTCCTACCAATCAGCCTTGCCACTTCAAGTATCTTTTTATTCTTAGCATCCCTTTCGTTCGGCCTAGTCTTAAAATACAAATCTAGCGTAAGAATAAACTCTTCCTCTGACCAAAGCGAATCGTATTTTGTCTTATTATTATTCATATTGTTAAATTTACTCAATTTTAGCTAAACTTTAATCGGCTAAAACTCTAAATTCATAAGCGCTTCTAGAAGGCTATTTTTTAAAAAGGCAACCCCCTTATCTTTTAGAGAGTTGCCTTTAGATTTTAATACTGGACCCACGGCATCCTATTCACCATAAATATGACTTATCGCAAAGAACCATCCCTAAGCTTTCATAGTAAACACCTTATCTTAGCGCCGACTAAAACTAAGAATTCGATTATCAAAAATGATTTCTGTCCCAGTTTTATGTTTTATTTTTCGAATATATTTTGTGGCACTTTTGCTAGATTTGGACTTATCTTTATATTCCTTTAAATCGACCATTATTTTTTTTGCAAGAGCCCGAGCAAATTCTACTGGTACCGCATTACCTACCATCTTATAACCATCGGAAACATCAGTATATTTAAAAATAAAATCATCTGGGAAAGTTTGAATTCGGGCGCACTCCCTTACTGAAAGGCGCCTATATAAATGCTCTTTACCTTTTACAAATTCTCTTTTATTCTGCTCAATAAACTTCATCTTAGGTGCCTGGGGGTGAATTGGCGCATGCCTTCCACCGGCCTGAATTGTAAAAGATTGCTCGTCCCAACCCCTAACCCTATTCCTAGACATATAGATTGTTGAAAAATTGCCGGTCATATATTCATGGTTTGGCACTTTAAGGTTATCACCATTTGTTTTATTATATTTTAATGCTGGCTTAGGCTCTGGCAAGTCACTGATAGCATCTCTTAAAGTTAATAACTTGCCAGACGGCTCTGGGAATTCGATTTTTTTTCCCATATCTCGATGGTAACCAACTATGATAACTCTTTCTCGATCTTGCGGGACATTATAATATTTTGCATTTAGCAACTTAGCTGATACACCATAACCAGCCGAAGAAAATTCATTTAAGATCCTCTGGTATGCCTCCTTATGTATATTGGCAAGTATTCCAGATACATTCTCAGCGAGGAAAAATAATGGCTGTTTATCTTTTAACGCCCTTATGTACTCGAAAAATAGTTGCCCGCGGTGGTCATTTATGCCCCGGCATGCCCCTGCTTCACTCCAACTCTGGCACGGAGGACCGCCAATAATACCATCGCATTCAGGGATTGCGCTAGAATGAATATCAGTAATAGACCTTTTGTCTAGAAATGTCTTTGGATGGTTGCATTTAAAAGTATAGGTTTCCCATATTGTTTTATCAAACTCATTCGCCCAAATAATATCAAAGCCTGCTTTCTCAAAACCTAGGTCTAAACCTCCACAACCAGTGAAAAGCGATACTACTTTTATTTTTGTTTCATTGCCTTCTTTATTTTGTTTATACATTTTTCTAAATCCTTCGTTATCTGTTGTTGCCAAAACCTAAGGACTTTCCAGCCTTGTTTTTTCAGCTTTTTATTTGTTTCTTTATCCCTTCGAATATTCCTTTCAATTTTTGGTATCCAATACGACCTATTGGCTTTTAACTTTTTCTTTTTCTCAGCCCAAAGGTAACCATGCCAAAATTCTCCGTCAATAAAAATAGCTATTTTTTTGTTAACTAATACAATATCCGGGTTCCCTGGTAGGTTGCGATAATTTATTTTGAATTTTAAACCATATTTTCGCAGAAACTTCTGCAGGATAACCTCGGGGCTAGTTTTATTGCTTTTAATTTTCTGCATTAACAAAGAACGCTGTTTCGTTGTTTTAAACCTATAACCCATATATCAAGCTAGGCTAAATTGTATTAATTTTGCAGGCATAAACTTAGCTGGATTATCAGGATCTTTTATTTCAACATCTATAATGGAAAATGACTTATCTTTAATGCATTCAATTGCCTTCCTATCAGGCTCAGGGAAATTATTATACTTTTCTTTTTTCATCAAAGCAAAAAAAATGAATTCTTTGTTTTTATCGTATTCCATTACATAATTAAAAACTTTATTAGGGTGCTCTATGCCCCACATTCCCCTAATACGTAAATAGGTAATGCCTAAAGGGTCAACTTTATTCACCCGCCCCAATTCATTAGTCGCAGAGAATTCTACCCCCGAAAGCTCATTTACCCCCTTACTAATTTTATTTCTAACCCTTTCGTAAACTTCACTACTTGCCGCATAGCAATCTCCATAAACCATCCACAATAGCTTTAGAGACCCTCCATGAACTGTACCTATTGAATAAATTATATCTTTTATTTTCCACTTTTCACAAGCTCTACAGCGTTTAGTAATCATATCGCTATTTGAAGAAAGCTTTGCTTTTGGGTAAGAGCTATTTAATGGAATACCCCCAATGCCTTCTATTTTCTTCACTTCTGCCGCATCGCCTCTTTGAATAATGAAGTCTGGAGGGTTATTTTGGTTTCCAATATAAGAAAAATATTTACTATAAATTATTTCTTTCCTATTAATGTCTTTCTCTGCTAAGCAATCGCAAAATAAATCCTTTACATAGTACTCTAGCGCCTCCCCCATTATGGTAGCCCTATTCCTTCCTTTATATATAGCCTCTAAATCATTGTTGCTATATTTCTTCAGGTTAAATATGGCTTTTAATAGATTTGTTTTCATAAAATGCCTTCCCTAAATAGAAAAACCCTCGCCTTGTAAGCGAAGGTTTTCATTATTTTAACGTCGCAGTTCCCCCTTCAAACGATACGACACCCAATTGTTAATATATTTAAACATCATTACTGTTCCTCTGTCAAGTACCTTAAGCATGTTATATTTTACCATCGCCCTAAGCATGCGTCAACTTCTCCTTCTACTATAATAGACGACAAGGGTGGCAAAATCTAACGAAAATAATTCGACTTTTTTAGCTAGCGGCGAAATCCCTCCCAAATAAAAATCCCGAGCAAAAATAAGCTTGGGATTAATTTCGTCCAAGGACAGCTACCGGGAAATGTCTTGCAAGAAAGCGGGTTAGAAGGAAACGACCTTAGGACTTATTAAACTTACAGGTGACCCACGTTTACTTCTGGCACCTAATCGTTCCAATTTCCTGCTGTAAAAGGTAAAACCATGCCTTATCATAATATTTTGTTGCCTGACTTTTTTTCTAAAAAGCTTAATCTGCCTGTCTGTCCATTTAGGGTGAATATAATAATCCTCATTTGTTTGTTTTCCTCGTGGGTCATAATGCTCAGATGTTTGATTTAAAGGCCTGTATCTGCAATCAGCTATCTGCACACCCCACTTCTTGCATTGCATTAATTTCTTAATCATTTCGTAATAATCCTGCTCAAAGTTATAAATCATAAAGACGTATATTTCTTTTGAAGGATATCCCGCATCAACGAGCATATCTATTTGCTTCTCTATCATCCTTCTCTGTCCATAGTCATGATCCCAAGCTATCCTTGGATTGAGGAATCTAGCCCGCTTGAGCAATTTAGACACTTCAGGGGTAAGAAGCCTGCCGTCAATCCCACACTGGCTTTCAGAATAAACAACTCTACCATTATGCTTAGCATTTTTCAATTCTTCCAGGATATCTTTTATATATGGATTAGCTAAAAGATTGTTATCATAAAAAATAATCCTATTACTGCAGATCTCATCTTTAATGCTCTTTTTAGAAATAAACTCTGGCTCAATTTTCCATGCTCCGCAAAATTTACATTTTCTTAAACAGCCTCTGCTGGTATGAACAATCTGATAATCGACATGAACTAAATCGTAGGATGGCTTAAACTTTTCAACCCTTTCATCAACTCCTAGAAAAATCTCATCACATCCTGACTGCTTACAATGTTCAGGCATTAATGAGGCGTAAATACCACCCACAATCACTTTCGCTTCTGGGTATGCTTCCTTGTAAAACTTAACGCTCTCCCAAACATAATCAGACCAATATGTAAAAAGTGAAGTTATCTTGACTTCGTTAGGATAGAAGCCTGCAGAATACTGGTTACCCCTAACAAGCTTTACTTCATCTCCCTTATCCCTATGATAACTAGCGAGCTTCAATAACCCCACGGGCAGAAAATCTCGGTGATTCCTGCTTTTTGGGGGTATAGGGAAATTCGGTTCAACTAACAATATTTTCTTAGTATTCATTTGAAACATGAATTTTTAAAGAAAAGTATTTAGGAAAAATTATCGCTTTCTTAAAGCTATCATATTTTATTCTTTCTTTTAAATATTGTTCTTTTTCTTTCCAAGTTACAGAAACAATAAATTCTTTTCTACAAATAGTAAAAGCATCTATTAAAATATTCCTTTTTTTGTCTCTTTTATAATCATCCCATGTGTCTATATATATTAGCAATGCAGCAAAAGGATATCTTTCAAAATTTAATGGAAAAATTTTCTGTAAAGTTAGCTCTTCCCATAAATGCCAATCATGATAACAAATTGAGATTGCAGCAAGATACAAATGACCAAACAAAAATGCTTTACGTTTTGTACGGTGAATACCAAGAGAATTAATTCTTTTTATAATATCGGCTGCTGTATCGAAACAACTAATAACGCTATGGCTAAGGAAACTATTATAGGTATCAATTAAATAATTTTCTATCCGATTATTTCTGCGAAGACCAGTAGTGTATTCACCGATTCCCATGAATGGTATAGCAATATTTCTTTGGTATTGCAATTTTGAAATTAAACAAACTATATTCTCTAATGTCTCTTGATATTCCTGCTTCTGCCATGAAGCCTTACTAGTTATTGTACTTAAAGCTTCATTATATTTTTCGATATCTTGTGGTTCAATGCTATTAACGTCAAAACCTAAGGCTTCTAAATGGTTTTGTTTTATATACCCAACATCATGGAAAATTGATGTCAATGCCCATATATATTCAATACTAAATGATTTTACTTTTGGAAAAACCTTACTATATAATTCTTTAAATAGACTATAATATTCATCAATAATAATACAACCAATAATAAACACTCTAAACGAATGAAAGACATGATCTGAATTCTGAGTCTGACGACCTTCCAAAAAGCTTTCGAATAATGCAAGGTTAACAAATGATTGCTTATCTCCTTCAAATTTATTTTCGGTAGTAAAAATTCTATCAATATATTGACATAAAAGTTTTAATTGCTTTTCCTTTGTTTTTAACTTGGAGAAATCTCGAGCAAAATCCATTAATATATAACGGAATTTCAGATTTTTTAATTGTTGCAATTTAGCTAAGATTATACTAGGAAACCAACCCTCATCTCTTTTTATAGTTTTCTTTCTTTTCCTACTCTTTTCAAGATCTAATTCGACCAATGTCTCAATATCGCCATAAATATTATAATTTTTTAACCCTATATTATTTTTGAGGCAGTATGGCAAGATAAAGGAAGGATCATGTTTCTCAGAAATAAAAATACATACACGCACAAATCTATTTTCACGTAATACTTTCACAACTTCTTCATTATATAAAAGATGCGGATAAGCATTAGTATATAAAACATCCACTAATATAATATATTTTTTAACCTTAAAACATAATTTAGGTGTCCAGTTATATTTTTTAAGAAAAACTGGATTCTTTATTAAGCACCAACTAAATTTCTTAAAATTTAGTTTTTTGAATTCAAGACTCATAATTATAATAAATTTTAAATATGTTCTTTTACTCTAATTTGTTTATCATTTTATTCAAGTATGTTTTAAAAGCATCGAGTATGGAGAAAAGTTCTTTTTCCAATTTATTATAGTTTTTCAACTGAGCATATTTTAAGTTATTTAGAATAAATTGGATATTTTCTATATTTTCTTTTATATTATCGATAGACTTATCGAAATCTTCACTGCTTATGGGATATTTTAATTCAAATTTCTTTAGAATATCTTGGGGGCGAATAGCTTCATCATCAATAAAATTCAGTAGCAAAGTCTTAAGATAACCTAATTGCGGGTCAGTTGTCGACTGCATAAATACAGGTAATAAATCATCCATTAGATCTCTTGTTGAAGAAATAAATCCTTTTCTAACTTTGTTAAGCATTCTATCTCTGATACTTTTTTTCCCGTATTTCGTGATTAAATCTGGAAATATTTTCTCTACTTGCTCAATAAAACTAGCTTCTATTTGAACAATATGACTATATTTTAAAGGACTTTTGTTGCTTTCCACTTCGTCCAATACTGTATTACTATAATTAAGTACTCGTAATAAATCTTTTAACTGCGTTTCGGTATAACCTGTTTTTTCTTGAATTTCTTCAAATAATACTGATTTTGAAAGCTTACCTGATTCTTCATTAACTTGACCAATAATCATTCTTAGAGCCCTAGCCTG
>Ga0315289_10002029_pt1 | contig 31389 bp, 41 predicted proteins | sample YL17G11_40_MG_FD_203452 | JGI IMG/M metagenome (GOLD analysis project Ga0315289, IMG submission 203452) | Sediment microbial communities from Yellowstone Lake, YNP, Wyoming, USA - YL17G11_40 | ecosystem: Environmental > Aquatic > Freshwater > Lake > Sediment | place: USA: Wyoming | collected... | reverse complement strand
TGCCTGGGTATAGGCCGTTTGGTCCCCAAATATTAGGATGCTGACTCGTCTTTTTCATTCCTCCCCTCTAGTTGTCTATGACGAATCCAATCTTCCCCTACAACTGTAACCAACATCTCTTTCTTACACCTATGTTTTGCTTTGTGCTTCATATTGTTTCAACTCTCTAGCCATTTTGGAAACTTGCCGTCAACACATAATGTCTTAACAAACCTACGCATCTTGAGCTTGATTACTTCTCTATTGTATTCGTATACCTGCCTAATCAGAGGACGCAGAGCTTCATTAGATTGTTCTTTGTAGAATAACAAAGCAAAGTTACGCAATCGGTCAGCATACTCTTGTTCAAGCTTTTCTTTTTCAGTCATTCTGGTTCTCCTCAATCGAATAAAGAGTAGAGGTTATACATGCAGATTGCGCTCCCTAGTTAGTTTCATTGCGTCGCACAAATTTGATAAGGCAATCTCAGTCAGAGGAGATGATCTAGTTCTATTTGCGAGAATATCACATGCTTTGAATAACAAAGTCGCTTCATCATGCTTTGTTACAAAATATGGAAGCATAGGCGGGAGTAGGATTTGACGCAGTTGTGCAGATTGAAAATGGATTTGATAATGCCCAAGATGCCTAGACTTGTGAACTTCATGGATACGACCAACTTGGATTTGCGTTCTAATATATTCCAAAGTTTGCAAACTATTACTCGCGATAACTAACCTGGGGATCCACTGGTATCCTGTTTTAAATCTGGGATTCTTGCTCTTGTGAAGCATAAAGCATCCTTCTCCATCAATGAATCCGGCAAGCCAAGGCCAGAATGTTTCATTCATAACCTAACATATGAGAGGTTATGCATATAAGCTTTACTTAACATTGATGATTCAAAAAGAACGTTGGATTGGACTCTGTTGTATCTACTAATTATATACTTAAGTAGTATAGGCATTAACCACTTCATCTCGGATTGGTGTGTCTCCAACGTTCTTGAGGACTGATTCAAGGTTCTTGCTCATCAAGTCAATCGCCATCTTCGCATAAGTATCCCGCAACGGCTTATACCAATTATAAAAGTCAGTCGGCATGGTTGCATCAAAGTGATCTCGGAATTTGGTTCTGACTCCTGACTTTTTGAAGTCGGGTGCTACCCAACTCTTATAGGCCGTTGCTATGCGAGGTCTTTGGATTCGTCGCAGATCACTTGAGGCTTTGATGACTTTGATGCAGTAGTTTTGTGGGAAACGTCTGATCTTGTTGATTATCCAAGTGGGGGTTGGCGTGGTGAATATGATTGCTCCCCAGTTAGATCGGGCTACGTTGAGGTATTTGATTACGGCCTTCACGAAGGGGTCAAACTGGTCGAGGGCAAACAACCATAGTCCAGCGTCATCCCAAATCACGGCTTTGTCTCTGCGGTTTTTCTTTGCCATTCCAAAGCAGAGTTCAACAAAGTCTTTAGGGTGAAAGACTAGGTGACTCTTGACTTGTTCCCAATCATCATGATAGAGTTGTGCTAGGGTTTTTGTTGCGTAGGTTGTTTTGCCGTAGCCTAAGGGTGCGTAGATAATGATGAGTTCAAACTCATCGTGATAATAGGCGTGGTTGATGAGGTTAGTCAGCTCGAACATGATCTGATCCTTCCGGTACTACTGGCCTGTAGCCTGGCATGACTGGTGTTTGGAATATGATTGTCGGCGGCGGCGCAATATGCCATTCTTTATAGCAAATGTCCGTGATGTATTGCAAGCACATCATGAGGGGTTCCCACATTTCCGGCTCTGATAGGTTGCGGTAGAACAAGATTTCCATTTGCCGTAGTCTATGGCTCATGTCGTGGTCTTCTCCGGCTGTTGCCCAGGGTGCGCTTGCGCGTTTGTATTGTTTGTAGTATTCCCATATTTGAAGTTCTTTTTCGAGCATTGCTAGTTCTTGATGGTCTTCCTTGGTTTTGATGTTTTTGAGTAGGTGGTCGTAGAGTTTGGTTTTGCGTTTGATGATTTCTTCTATTCCCGCGTCTGATCCGTCTATTCGCATTTTGGTGTATTCTGTGCCTTTGATGGCGGTTAAGCCGCCTTCCACTTTTAACTGTCGGTCAAGCGTCTGGTCTGATGAAGCGTTCTTTTTCTTTCCTAATCCCCATACCATGTTTTATCAAGTCTCTTTTGGTTGTGGAAACTTTCTTTCTGGCTGCGGAAACTTGCGGCGCGGTTCAAGTCTTGGCTTCTTTCTGAAGGTTGGTCGTCTGCGTCTTTTGCCATGTCGTTCTCTGCCTTCCTCGTCTTTGGTTTTTGCGTAGCCTAATAGGGATATTATGATTATGCAGACGATGATTGTTCCGACGATGGCTTTGCCTGGGGTTGTTGTGATCCAGGCTCCTCCTCCTGGCTTGGTTGGTGTGCCTGGGATGCTTGGTATTCCAGGGTATAATGCGGGTAGGTCTAGTTCAAATTGGAATGTTCCTGAGAGAAGAAGATTGAAGGCGGTTCTGAAGAGTTGGGTCATGACTAGGTTTGTTGTGAGGGCTAGGTCTACTATGTAGGCTGTGATGGTTGTTGCGTTTACTGCGTAGCTTAGGAGTCCTGTTGTCCATGTGGATTGTAGCATCACGTTAAATGCTGTATGGAGTAGAGTTGTCAGTGTTGGATTGATGGTTTGGCTTAGTATCACGTTGAATGTTGTTTGTAGGTGTTGGAGCATCGCTAAGTTTGGTGACAGAGAAAGGGTGACGTAATAGACGAGAGCTGCAAATTGGGTGAAGCCTATGGTTGTTAGTTGTGTGAGGATGAGATTGTAATTGGTCAGGGCGGTAAAGAGGAATCCTGAATTGAAAGATTGGGTTAGGATGACGTTGAAGTTTGTTTGGAGATAGTTGATGAGAGTCAGGGTTGTTGCGTAGGTCAATGTGACGTAGTAGACTAGGGAGGTTAGACTGGATAATCCTAGAGTCGTGCCTTGCGTGAGTATGACATTGTAGTTTGATAGGGAATTGAATAGGAGCCCTAGACTTGTGGCTTCCGTCAATATGACATTGTAATTTGTTAATGCTGAAAAGAGAAACCCTGACGTTATGCCTTCAGAAAGAATAATGTGATAGCCTGTTAAGGCATTGAAGATGAAACCGTTTGTTATGGATTCACTCAGTAAAACTTTGTAGTTTCCGATTGCTTCAAGAACGAAGGCTGAGGTTATGGCTTGGCTTGTTATGATGTGAAATGCCATTTGTTCGGCTTTTGTTAAGGCTATCGTGAAGGTTTTGGTTAAGTCCACTATGTAAGCTGTTGGACCTGCAGATTCAGGGCCGATGTAGCTCGTATCATAAACCACACAATCAACGTAGTTGGTGTGCGCTCCGCGCCATTGATTAATTGTTGACCCTACCGCGCACCGATGCAAAGCCCAATTAAACTTTATGCCTGTATGCGCTAAATCTGCAAGTTCAGCTCCATTCAAGTAAACGTGCAGTTCGCCTACTGTCGCGCTTTTATGAGTGTAAAGTTCCAGACAATGCCAAGTGCCAGTGGCTAAGGTTGTTGCGCTTGCATCATTAAAATCTGTCCAAGTATCATCAGTCCAGAATAGGTTAATAGTGCGTGTTGAACCGATAATGCCAATTCCTACTAGCTCTTGACTACTCATCGCTGTTTGAAAGAAGCCGCCAAATGAAAGAAACGCAGTTCCAGCGTCAGATGAAATATAAACGTAGAAGCGCAAATAATTGTTTGTGGCTGTAGTGAAGTCTTTGTAACAGTAAGCTGCCTTTCCCGAACCGTCAGTGATTGATTTTGAACTGTTTACTCCATGATGCGCATAAGTGCTGGATTGCACTAAAGTTTGACCAGCACCTATAACTGTGCCAGTCCATGCTGAATAAGGCGCGCCTTCAAAACCATCGCTGAAAACATACGGATCAATACTGAACGTTGTTGTAGTCGTAACATTCAAAATATTAAATGTTGAATCCCAAAAGAAGCTTTGCCCACTTAACGCTATGTCGTTCCAGTCAAACGTCAGCATTTGCCTAGATTTCCATTGATTAAGGTATTTAGTCCAACCCGAATTGTTTAAGCATTGAAACTCAAATCCCGAAGTGGTTAACGTGCCGTTGATTGTCCATTTAATGCCAAGGTAAAGAGCCATATAGAGAATGTCAACAGCCCATCCTGAACCAGTTAACCGTATCTGAAATGTCATGTTGTTAACGTAGAAAACGACAGAATATGGAGTTGGAATTTTGGGGTAAGTCACGTTCAAAACGTCATCGTAAGATTGCGCTATCAGGCTTCTGCCTTCTAATGTGTAGTTTACATTTTGCCATGAGTAACTGAAAGGCAATGAACTAAGGGAGTAATCACTAAGATGGAATAGAGTTCGCCAAATCGTAACGGTTTGGCTGGAAATATTGGCTACAATCCGATAGTAACCAACATTCATGTTAATGGTAGACAAAAGCCAAGAATAATTCGCTGTTTGCGTGTTCTGATAGACAAGAACGTTATCGCTAAACGTTTTCCAGTTCCAGTAAATGCTCAGAGTGATGCTTGTAGAACCGTTGCTTGTAGCCGTGATATTAATCGTGTCGCCCTTCATATAGTAAAAAGGCTTGTCACAGTCAAGATTCAACGTGTAAGTATCATCTGGAATCGTGTAGGAATTGTTGACTGCCTGAGTTTCATAGACCGTTGCTGTTCGGCTTGCTGTTCCTGTCTTGCTGAATCGAAAACGCATGGCAGAGTATTGACTGAATGTTATCGTGGCGTTTGCGTAAGCTCCGTATGTTGGAGTTGCCGAATAAACTTGAATCCATGCTCCTGTTTGGTTAGCAATCCAAATCTGCATAGTCGTAATCACAGTGTTGCTTCTGCCAACCCAATACCGAATCTTAGAACCCTGAGCAACCGAAGACAAGTTCAAAGTCAAATAGGCACAATAACCCACTGGACTCCACGCGATTGATGCTCCATTCGCTGTGTTGTTGTTGTAAGCATATGTTGGATTAGTCCATGAACCAGCCACATAGTTGTTGCAGTAAACATAGGCTTCAGGAATTACAGGAGCATAAGCAAAAGGTAAGTGCAAGAATGTTAATGGTGTTATCACTAGAAAAACGATGAGAAAGAAAGAGAGAACCTTAGTTTTCATTTAGCTTATCGTTCCCATAATTGTAACTGCCAACGTGTCAAGGGCCACCATGTTCTTTGCTGATACTTGAACTTCTCCAGCTATTCCACCGCCGTCGGGCCAGTTTGCATAAGAGTCTACGCTTAGGAAATACGTTTGTGTGCTGTACGTGCCTTTACTTGTGAACGTGTGTGTCAGGTTGAAGAGTCCTGTTCCCGTGTCGGTGTAGGTGCTGTTGGCTCTGCCTAGTCCTGTTGATCCTTCTAGGTGTTCTGTTGGAACGGCAGTCCATGTAGCGTCAAAGGCTGCGCTCTGGTTGCTTGTGCTGATGTAGGAAGCGATTAACGATACGTTAGTCAGCAGCGCACCGCAGAGGTTGTCAGCTATCCAGTTCTTGCCATAATTGGTCAGGCTCATCGCATGGTTTTCATAACTGAGGAGTACGCCGTTGCGACGGTGTTCTGTGATACAGTGTAGTTCAACGTAAGCATTAAGAAAAGTGCCATCTGCGCCTGTCAAAGTAAGAGTGTAGGTTCCGTTTTGGTTCTGCGTCCAGTTTAGGATTGTTCCTTGTTTACGCAAGAATCCGCTTACATCTTTCAACCCTGTTTCATATCCCGTTATCAACCCGTCATTGTAGGCGATCGGAGAGGCAAAGTTCCAGCCAACATAGAAGCTTCCCAAAAGGCTAAAGGTCATGGCTACGACAATCCCAATTTTCAATATGGTTTTCATTGTTCATCAATCACCCCCTACGAAATGCTCTATGTAATCAAAGCGACTGAGACTTGCTGTTTCGTTTCCACCTAAGATTCCACTCAAGTTTATCCATCCCAATAAGTAGCAGGTCAGGAACACTACTGCCGCAATGATGGCAACAGTAACGAGAACCTTGCTCCACGTACCCTTCAACAATCCTCTGCTGGTTTCTTTCATGATGTCCTTCCACAATTTATGATCGACCTGAGCAATTTGTCTGCCATGCTTGCTGATATCGTTGACATCATGGATTTTCGCGTCTTGCATACTCTGAAGGTTGCCCAGTTCCTTCCGACTGTTTTCTATCATGCCATGCTGAAAAGTAATCAGCCGACTTTGCGCTTCAATCAAACCTACTTGCTTTTCCTCTGTGACCTCTTGATTGTATCTGCGCGTAGAATGAATGATGATGCCGATTGGCATCGGATCACTTGTGAATGGATCCAGAGCCCATCCGAGAACTTTCAGATTGTCGCTTTCCGCGCTCGGATGATTATAGAGTATTGGTCCATACCAGTTTTCTTGTCCCGCGCTGAACTCGAATTGTTCAGTGAACGATTTGCCTGTCAATGCGACGTGGCTTTTGAATTGCTTGATTACACCATGCTCATTGTCCCATCCTTCAAACGCATCTTTATGCCGGAAATAGTAGATGTGCAGTGGAGTCGTGTCTTTTAATCCTTTTTTGATTTGTTCGACAAGTTCCTTTTCAAAACCCAAAGCGTAAAGTTGCTGCTCTACCTTCTCCGATTTTTCAACCGTATCTTTCTTGTCCAAGATTACCCGTATGTCTTCTGGTTTGCAGTAGATTTCGCAGCGTGGATGCAAGCGGCTGTCATAACCAAATTCCCTGTCGAACAATCGGTATTTGACGGCTTGCATGATTGAATAGGCATACATGCCTACTAGACTGACAACCCACAATGCCATGCCAACAATACTGACAATCGCAAAGTCTTCTTGAGTCATAGCGAAGTATCGTGCGTAGAAAATTATGCCGAATAGCAATGCTAAAAGCGGCGCGGCTACGACTGCTCCTAACTGGCCTTCCTTCATCATAGGATTGGCGTTGAGGCTTTCAGGTTTAGGGATTTGCCTGTAAATGTTGTTGCTTCGCCTCAATAATCTGTCGAGTTTAGACATGATCGAAAGTCTCCATGTTCACTGTTTTCTTTTCTGATGGTTTGGCTTGTTCCGGCGGAGGAGGCGGGGGTGGAGGAGGGAGATGCTTCAGTCGCTTGTTTTCTTCTCGCATGTAATGGATGTAGCACCCCGTCCCCGCGATTGCTGTGCAAACAAACACAAGGGGTACTATTGGAACGTCAATGAGGCTCAATAGTCAAACCTCACTCTATACTCAAATGTTCCCGTTAGGCTTCGTTGTACCTGAAACTGAAATGCTCCATTTGCTCCTGTAATTGTGCTTTGGATTTGTATCCAAGTTATTGAGTCCTGGCTCTGTTCAAGAAATACAGTTTGTCCGCTTGATCCTACATCCTCGTACAAGAGTGTTCCAGTAAGCGTCAGCGTTGTGCCGAGTCTCGGTTCTGACGAGTCTTTCGTTAGCGTTATGGTAAATTCCCCTACGGTTTCTGTGACTGTGGGACTGTATATGCTAATGCTTGCGTAGGCTATGCTAATGATTGCCATGAAAACTATGAAGATTATGGTTGCTCGGTTCCTGTTCATCTGCATCTATGATTCACCCCCTGCTGCTTCTTCTATGATGATTCCTTTCTTATCCGTCTGGTAGAGGTGAAGTTGTAGCGGTTCAGTGAGCAAGTCGGCCCAGTTGCAGGGAATATTAATATGCAAACTGGTTCCTGACTTACTGATTCTTCTCGGTTTCTTGCATGTTTCAAGAATGACTCCCTCCATTTTAAAACGTTGGATGCTGTGTTGCTGTGTTCGGAAGGGTTGAGTGACTACTAAGCTTGGTTGGCGGTTGTATGCTTCTTTCAATCGTTGTTTGGCTGCTCTCAAAACTTGTCTAATGCTTGGTCTTGGCATACTAATAGCATCTATATAGTCATACATATTATACATACTTATAAAACTTTATACATACTTTTAAGCACAAGTATAGACTGTTCTAAACAATTATGGAGGGAAAAGAAAACTGATCAAAGCAAAAACAGCCGCAATAAAGCTCACAACAGTCTTGATAATCATCGGCATCGTAGTTGCACTTGCATTGTTCACTGGCTATTTGAGTTTGCCTACTGGAGTAACACCAGGCAACGTGTACGCTGGCAGACTCAAAATCAACTTTCTAGAAACCAAACGCGTCGACGGTTCAGAATACAAGATCGGACCAACCCAAATGCGCGTCATACATGGCAGCATGGACTACAACGATAAAGTAGGAACAGTCTCCGGCGGTGCAGGAACAGGATCATACCCAACTATCACGGGTGACGTTGCACCTGCAGATGAAGGAGTCTGGTTCTTAATCATTGACTATGGCACAAACAACACGGCTTGGCTTGACATTGGACAAACCGCAAAACAACAGTACGTCACCAGAGTTTTCGGTTTTGACGGTGACGTTGACGGGTTCGATGAAGACACATTAGAAATGAACTTTGCCAATCTGCCCCCAATTTCAGAAGACGGCTACCGCGAAGTCGAAGTCAACTTGGTTCTTGATCCAGCTCGAACAAGCTCTGTCACATGCACCAGCATGATCAATTCTACGACAGTCAGCACAACCGCATACAGCTACACATCTGCAACAGGCTATATTGCCGGATTCACTGAAGGCGACTTGGCTAGACTCGCAAAGTTGCAGTTGGTCTTTGACGACAACGCGACAGAAAAAGCGTTCCCCGATAACACTCAATGGCAATTCACACACCTCAAGATAGGACCGTACACTTGGACAGGAAGCCAATTTGGAGGCTACGACCTCAGCAACAGCAGATACCAGATAACCTTTGGCGATCAAGTCAACTGGCAAGGTGGAAAAGACCTCTACTACGCGAAGAACGCGGGCACTCTATGGTGTAGTTATGAACTGAAAGCCTATTGCCTGTACTCTGCTGCTGGAAGTGCTGCACCAAAACTCTATGCGTACCTGTATGAACCGGATGGCTCAATCAGCTCTAGCGCAGTGTTCAACCGCACGATAACCTTCAGTACCTCTTAAGGAGACTTGATGGAAGATGGACCTAAAGTATTTCGTCTTAACCTTCATCGGCCTCTTTATAGGCTCATTACTTGCAGGATTCATCGTGCCAATGCTTCCTTTGCAGCTTGACGGATGGCTACTTGGCATCTTGATAGGCATAGTACAAATGATCATCCTAGTCTTCCTCGGCGTTGTAGCATCGCACAGCATAATTCAGATAGGCATAGGCGGCATCTTGATCTTCGTCGGCAGCATACTTGGAGGGTTCTTGGTTGGCTACATCAACTTAACCGGATGGTACGCGACGATTGCGATTCTGTTTGTGCAAATGATTGTGCTGATGCTGACTGGCTTTATCAAAGGCTCGAAAGCTGCTATACCCTTGGCTGGTAAAGTCAAGTAAAATCCTTCCGTTAGAAGCGTGACAACGGTGAAGGGTTTTCTTGGCGGTCTAGTGCTTGGCTTACATATCCCCTTTTCTTAGGGAAACTTTCCGAAACAAAAAGCGGTGATGTATAGAATGGGTCTATTGCGAGGCAGAATGCTAGGTTTCATCATAATCCTACTTGTTCTTTTCATTCTTTTAGGCGTGAATGGTCTTCCTCAAAACACTTATCGGGCTCAGTGGGAAATCAGCACAGAAGTTGTCGCCTTCGATATTGAAGGCATCGTGACTAATCCTCCAGCGAGTCCTCTTGTCGAGCCTGGTCATTGGATTGGTCCTGGTACTTGGGAACCTCCTGATGGTTGGGATCATCTGCCTGGTGTACCAGGACGTTTCACAGTTTACAGCTTTGCTCCAAGTGGAAGCGTGACATGGGATTTTGATCAGGCTGATTATGGAATGCCTGACATTCGTGGTAGTGCGGGTGACATCCGAGTTCAGGAGCCTTCAAGTGGCATTACTAATTTGACTTTGGAACGTAACGGCTACAAATACTTGATTGACTACAAAGAATATATTTTTCCAGTTCAAATCAGAACGATTGCAGGAGTCAAGATTGACACTTCTGATTTGCGTAGTCAAACAGGCAAGACATGGCTTACTGAAACAGCTATGCCTTATGAGTGGCGCAACAATTTTGGTTCAGGCGGAACACGCGTGGGCTTGCCGATTAAAGGTTCAGTCTTTGTTCGCGTTGCCTGTCTGCCTTTTGGATTCCCCAACTTTGGACCAGCTCCAAGTGGCTATGTGTTCGATGATTATTGGCTTGGCATTTTGAGTATCAAGAGTCAATACAGCGATGTGGGTTCAGCGAGTTTTGACAGTAGTGGAAAACCTCTTGAAGAGGTGCATAAAGGTTGGATTCGTGATGTTCCAAGTGATGGTCAACCTCTCACGATGTGGCTAGACGATGGCGACTTGGCTATTCCATACGCGAGCGTTCCTTGGAGTCCTGATCGTGTTGTAGATAAAGACATTCAAAGTAGCCTAATCTGTGAAATTCCTTTTGACTTGAAAGCTGGAGCCTATGACACTTTCAATGCTTATCAGCCTAGTCTTGGTGGACAGATTGAAGAGGTTGATCCAGTCGATCATTACATGACGGTTACGGTTCGGCTTGAATGTTTCCTTGTGAAGAAATATGCTACTGCTGAACCTGTGACTCCTCTTAATCCTAGTGACATTGCTGCTCCTCACGATTGGGTAGGCAACACGCAACTAAGTTTCTGGGATAAATATGGAATGTGGATTCTGATAGGTGCGATCATCTTCATTATCATCATGATCATTGCGACTTGGCTCAGTATTCCTATATGGTTCATGATGATGGGACGCGGGAGGTGACAGAACAACGAAGATTCTACCGATAATCGCAATTGCCCTGGTTGCAGTTGGATTTCTTGTTGTCGTCTTCACCTATGGGGGAATGTCTAACGGAAACTTGCCTAGCTTACCAACAACTAATGAGCCTTCAGACACTCCTTATCCTGATGTTCCAACAGCTAACCCTCCGACAGAACCTCCAACAATAACAGGCTACGGTTCAAGGTACATTCTAACTATAACGGCATTGACAGGAGGCCATACTACTCCGTCTGGAACACCGACGTACCCGAATTTCACGTATGTAGTCGTGAGAGCTGTACCTGATAGTGGCTACAGTTTTGACCATTGGAGATACGATGATGACTACACTATCAACAATAACCCGATTCAAATTTACATGGACAAAGACCACAAACTCACAGCTTACTTTAAAGAAGCCGAATCTCCTGCTCCTCCACCTGACACAGAGTTTGAAAACAAGTATTTTCTGAAAAGCTACAAATTAAGTCCTATGATTCAGGGAGATGGCAGCTACAAAGCTGCAGTGCCAGTTCAATACAATTATCCTTATGGTGCATTTCACGAAGTCAAACTAGCGTATGTGTTTGTGCCTGACGAGTGGGATTGGGAGCTTTCAGTCAGCAAGAACGGCGTTGTCGTGATGACCTTGCCAAGTGGCAGTTCAACGGTTACTTTGAGTGCAAACAGCAATGTGGAAACGGGTTCGTACACGATACAATTGAAGTCAACGGGGTATATTCCATTCAGGGTTATTCCAGAAACCGGTGTGACTGCTTACGCGACCATTAGCCTTTACGTGACAAACTATCCTGCTGGCATGAATGTTTTGGGCATTCCTGAATTGTACATTGGACCAATCGGAATTATAATGATCGCTGCGGGTGCAATTCTGCTGGCGTTGACTGGGAGAGTGTAGGCAATATGAAGTTTCAGCCTCAACTTGATGTGGTAGGGCTCGCGTTGTCGTTTGCGAGTATCCTTACCTTGCTTTATTTTGGTTTGACAACTGGAAGTTTTGCGCCGGATTACTGGGTTGCCTTCGCGTTCTGGTTCATCGGTTTCTTCGGCATGATCTATATCGTAAAGCGAAACAAGAATCTGAATCTTGGGAGCATGGTCAAAATCGGAGTTGGAACAGGATTGATACTGATTTGTTTCTATGCGGTTTCGATGGGTGCTAGTTTTGCTAATCCACAAGACATTTGGTTAAGCTCGAAACTCATCAGTTTTGCCATTGGGGTTTCTGAAGAATTGTTCTTTGGCATATTCATTTTGTCCGCGTTGATTTCGTGGTTTGGGATTCATCCTTTGCTGGCTATTGGCGTAACAAGTGGAGTTCACGCGGTTTATCATGTTCCAAATTTAGGGGCTCAACCTGTCATGTTGGCTGTTTTCTTCACAAGTTTCTTTCTGGCACGAACCGTCTACGTTTACGTGGCTCCGTATGTCGGCGTGTTATTGGGGGCGCATGGCTTTTGGAACTTCATAGTGTAGGTGATTTGCATGAGTAATATGCTGCGGACTTTCCTTAGTCCTATTCTTCTATTTGGTCTAGCCTTTCTTGTTGCTCTCCATCAATATCTCAACTGGGGAGTCTGGTTTGAATTCACAGATATTCACCATGAACTTTTCATTATTGCCCTGATTTTCGGAGGCATCGTCGCTTGGTTCTGGAGGAAGAAATAGATGAGCATGATTGGAGCAGCGTTCAGAGTTGGCATATCTTCCTTGATAAAAACGATTCTTGTAGCTTTCGTTGGAGCGATAATCAGCGTTTTTGCTTTAATGTGGTTTGCAGGATTCACGTTTGACCAGGCTAAGGGTGCGATGTGGATCATTCTCGTTTGCAACATCGTAGCCAACATTGTCACGCAAGTTTTGTGGAGGTCTAAAGGCTGAAACTGTCAAGATGGCTTTCACGGTTTGCGATTTTACTAATTTTCATAGGATTGTGTTTCCCGCCTTTATTAGTGAATATCACTAGGGCAGATTCGTTTCCGACTTGGCTTATGGGATTATCCGGCTACTTTAGTGGGCAAGTCGGACTAGATGAAATCGTAGACACAATCAATACTCATAGTACCAGTCTCAATCTTTTTAGATTCAGTTTTACGCCAAACTGGAAAACGCAAACTCACCCCTACAATGCGACAGCCATACAGTACATTCTTGACAACACGGCAGCCATCGTTGTAGTCGATAGAACACATCTTTACCCTCCAACTGAAGCTTCAGCGTTAGATGCACGTAACCATTGGGATTCCGGCGTTGTTGCTGGAGCGTATGAGGTGCTGGCAGCTTGGCCTAATAATTCTAGGGTTTACGTGGAAATCATCAATGAGTATGTGAGCAGCGATTTTGACACAAGAATGCAAAACATCATCACTGACATTCGAGCTGACGGCTACAATAATAGTCTTGTTGCTGACCGCCAGTGGCCTTTCAGTTGGACGGTTTGGTATGATCCTGAGAACAACACGTATCAGGGTTTTCATCAGTACATGAATGAACGTCCACTTGCAACTGCCATAAGCCGGATGCAAACTGCGCGTGATGCTGGTATCCAAAAGATTTTGAATACTGAAACGGGAGCGCATTTTAACGAGTTTGGAAGTTTCACTCAGGCTCTAGTTGACAGTCTCGAAGAGTTTTACGATTGGTGTTATGCCCTGGATGCTCCGATTTTTAATTGTCTGTGGATGCGTGAGGACATTGAGAACTGGCCGACTTATGATGCTCTGACATTGGATTTGCCGACTGAACCTCCTCCTCCTGTTGAGCCTCCCGTTACGTTGCCTCCCTATTTGCTGTCTACGATGATAAGCACAAATCTTCAGTATCAAACGGCAACGTTTCAGGCTTCATGGAACGCGAGTGAAGGGCTCGCTATGGGTTGGCTCAGTCATAATAAGACGGGGGCATGGGAAAACGTGACTCAAGCATTAGAAGGACTCGAGGACAGTTTCAGCCAGACCATAGTGCTTCCAGAAGCAGGATTTGTTTTTGGCTATTGTTTCGGTGCGAATGATACTCTTGGAAACACGACAACCTCGGACATATCTGCCTTTACGGTTACATCTCCCTATTCCGACGTGCCTTATAATGCTCCGTCCGTCAGATTTCCGTCTGGACACGCGGTTAGCATTGCTGCGGATCACGCGGTCTTTTTTGGAACTGTCAAGATCACGACTGTAAGTACCGCTATGCACATTACTGTTTTTCTTGAAGATAACTGGTTCAACTATACCGTGGATCAAATTGGAACCCAAACGTTCTATAACGGAACGAAACCGGATCTAGTTTTGATTGATGGAAATCAAAGGACTGAAACTAACGGTTGGACCTCTGCCTCATCGGCTATCACGGTCACGGATGCTCATTCAAGCTGCTCCTTACAATGGATGAGTAGTACGCCGATAAGGCCAACTGATCCAGAATCACCAGGCGGTCCACAGACCAGCAACAGTCTGAAAGTGCTTTTTAAAACCGTCATGGGCAAAAACCCAGCTCCCCAAGTTGAAATCACAGTTTACGAAGCAGCCTACAACACGTATCAAGACCGATACATAACCGATGACAATGGTGAATACCTAGCATACTTGCCCGCCGGAAGCTACAATTGGGCAGCCAACTATCGCGGCACAAAGCTTACAGGCTCATTCTTTCATGTTGAACCTCAAACCGTCACGATAGATTTTGCGTCACGTCAAAGTTTGATAGCGCCGAGTTTGGATAGAACTCAAATCTTAAAGATCGTGATTGCCGCCGTCGTTGTTCTGGCTGCAATCTTTGTCATGGTCACTATAACAAAGAAATCGAGGTTTAGATAGAAAATGAAGAAATCTGTAGTTGTAGCGGTAAGTTTCGTTTCGGTTTTCATTTTGATATTGAGCCAGTCTGGTCTTTCTGGCTACGTTGGAGATGTCTCCACTTGGTACTATACGCCGAGTCAAGAATCTTCCTATGTTATCGGACTCTACAACAGCACTCATTACTACTTGCAGAATCACACTGGCTACGGACTCGCGGCGTATGAAGGCTATGAATACATGAGCATAAATGCAAGCGCGTTGTTCCAATACGTTTTTACCAGTCTCTCAAGTACTGGGGGAACAATATATGTTAAGCAAGGCCTCTACGAGCTAAACTACAACGTGTCCTATGCTGATGGCGTAACCTTCACCATTATAGGGGAGGGCTCAAGAATCAACCGTTATACTCCAACGGCTACGGCTGGCTCAACAATTCTTTACTTCGATAGAAGCAATTTCATAGACGCACAACATACGACATGGAATGCTGGCTATACAATGATGGTGCTTAGAAACATTGCATTCGTTTTTGATGCTGGCAACGATGATCCTGCAAGCGGCGCGGGCCTATGGCTAGGGAAAGTTACGCTTCCAGACTTTGATGGAGTAAACATCTTGGTTAAAGGCAATCATACAGACAACAGAGAGATTCTATTCGGCAGAGCTACAGGCGCAACTGGTCGTACAGCGATTTGGCGAAATGTCGTTATTGACGCGCAAATGTATGATGGTTCCTATGTGACTGTTGCGCGATTGAACTATGACACTTTCATTTGGGATGGCGGTTCATTATGGACAGATTTAAGTCAAGCAACCTTTGATACTCGGTTGATTCGTCTTGAAACAACGATGGGCGGTAGGGTTGCTGAGGTCAGCGTGTATCGAGATGACCATTGTAGAATAGGTGCTTATTTCTGGTTGACTCCTGACAACTGGGGTTTACCGTACAAGTTTGAAAACATCGCGTTCTACGATAATGCAGGTCAATATGCCAACATAACGTATCATTTTACAAGCAGTGAAGGACTTGTTTTGATTCAGGCGCGGTTTGTTTCTAGTTCTGGAGCGTTGAAATTAAACGATGTAGAGATTGTATCGAGTCAGCAATCATCAATCGTGGTTGATACGGATGGGACTAACTGTTGGTTTACGAAAGACGATGGTTCTCAACCTTATTCCAGCACAAACGCGAGTGCTTTGATTCTGTCGGCATTTGCTGCTTCGGCAGGTGAAGGAAAAATACTCTTTAAGAATGGAATCTATCATTTAGACTCACCGTTAACTATTTCCTATGCCATATTCAATATTGTTTTAGAAGGCGAATCATGGCCAGAGGATTTAGCTTCAAGTTCGGCAACTTGGCGAGGAGTAGTCTTAGAGAAAGATTTTAATGGTGATCTTTTAACAATTACTGGCCCAACACAGTATAGTCTCTATGCCCAATTTGAAATTAAAAATCTTGGTTTTTCAAGTGATGGAGACGTATACACCGGGGCTTGCATCGTAGTTTCTAACTGTTCATTCTTCAACATTGACAAAGTGAGGATTAATAGATTTGAGAACAACGGAATACGCATCACCTATTCCAAAGCTTTTAGAATTAGAGACAGCATGATATATGCTTGCGGTCACACTTCTGCTGGGGCATATCTAGATCATGTTTCCGATACACAGATTTTGGACTTGGAAATATGCCAATCCGGACCTTACTATAACGATTCACGTTGCGTAGCTCTGGAAGTTGGTTATAGTTCGTGGGTTGATGTTATTGGAGGTCATTTTGAAGGATATAATGGAATCAGAACTAACTCGTCAATGAAAGTTGTAGGTGCAACGTTGCCTTGGGCCTACTCGAACAATTTTTACGCAACATTTACAGGTGTAACGTTAGTGGGTTGCTCATTTTTAGGTGCAAATGATGGGCAGTTAGCTGCCGATACTGGAGCAAACGTTCGTACTATAGCTGTAAAGATGTCGGTGGTAGGATGCTATTTTCTCAGTGTCAATGCAACCTATGGCTTCTATGGTTTTGATGGAAGTGAATCAAACATAATTGGGAACAATTTTGACGGAACATTCTTTATTGCGCCAGTCCTGCCTACTGATGAATTTGTAACTTCAAACATTGGTTATGTCACTGAAAACAGTGTTTCAGGTTCCAACACGACAGCAACGACAGCCGTTATCAATCATGGATTAGCTGCTTCTGCTACAAACGTTCAATGCAGCTTCAATTTTACAGGTTGGACTTCATGGACTTGGACAAGTGATGCAACCCAAATCACCGTAACTGTGACTGGAACCTTGCCCGCGTCTTGGACCACATACATCTACGCAGTTTACAAGCCATAAGCCGAATATGTGCCATACGCAAGTTCTTCTAGTTCACTGTAAGCTTTGGACTGTTCAAGCATTCCGCGATTACATAAACACCAATCAGCAACAACGCAACAAACAATCCAACATTAGCGAATAAACTATCCTTTCTCTTCATAAATTGTCCTCCACATAATACAAGTGCCATGTAAATATAAAATGGTATGATGAATTGTTCTATTGTTGAAAGCGAATATGTCTCCGAGAGAACCTATATTTTCGACGAAACCCGTTTCCTCTTCTTTGAGCTTCCACAGAAAGGCTTCCAAAGATAATACCGAATACTATCGCACAGATGACTCCGCCTAGAAGACCCAAGATAATACCAAAGAATGATCCACCAAGAGCACCCACACCTGTCGCTATCAAACTGAAAACAATGTCAACCATGTTATCGTTCTCCTTCCCGTACCCTTTATGGGTTGTGCTAGCCATATCTATCACTCTTTCGCCTTTTGTTGCGTAACGCAACACTCTCTTTTGCTGTTTCACGTTGACTCCACCTTTCTATCTACCATATAATGAAACCTCTTTCCAAATATAAAGTGGTATGGTGAATTGTTCTATTGCTGAAAGCGAATATGTCTCCGACAAGACCCATAAAACCACATGGAGTTTTCAGGGACCCTCTGGAACGGTAACTTTAGATTTGTGGTGGCAAGATGATTAATTTTAAATATGAAGATTAGATATTAGATCTTGGTGTTTAATCGTGGAGTTTGAAGAAGCGCACTATTGGTTCACAGTTTTCCAGAACCGTTGCAAGGCTTGTTTTTCAGATGAGATGGATGCTGGATCTGAGAATTTCTACAAGCCAAAACGATTCATTAAAACTCTTGATGAAAAAGAGCAATGGTGCGGAATTGGCAGAAGAGAACTAACCTAATCAAACAGAAAGGCTTTACGAATTCTTTTCATGGTAAACTGGCCATTTATACGAAAGGTTTATAGCGCGCTTAGTTCCTTACGTAAAAATGGTTAGAATGACGAACAATCTAGATAAAACAATTAGAATTCAGTTATCCATCCATGAAGTGCGGATGCTTCGGAACCTAATGGTGCAGGATTATCATTGCGATAGAAGAAATCTTTATTATATAAAGAAAAGAGTTGCTCATGGCGAACCTGAAAACCGTATGTATTCTATCGCAGAAGAAGAGAAAAATCTGGCATTTACGAGACATTTACTAAAGAAACTGAGCAAGGTTGCAGACATCAAATGGTCTGAGCAGTAACTTTGTACTTGCCGAACTAAGGTTTAATATAACTTGAGTGTCAAAGCGATAAAGTTATAAACCTGTTATGCTTTAGTAATCCTCAGAGGAATGAAAGAATGAGCATACGCAAAATATGCAAGATCATTGAAATACTAAGCTACAGCAGACCAAGTTATCACGGTACAATAACCTTTCACGTTAAACTAGATTGTGGCCATGTGGCGATCAGAGATTATCATAAAGGAATAAATCCACTGAACAAAAAGATTACGTGTCGTCTATGCTCAAAAATAGATGATTTTGATAAGTACAAGCCAAAAACAAGCCAGCAGAATCCTTCTTTAGACAAAAAGGAAGAGGTGAAAGAATGAGCAAAGCAAGACAAAGGAATTGGGAATGCCAAGATTATCCGGAAAATTGTAGTGGTGAAGATGAACATTGCAGAAGGAAGACTTGCCCGAATTACTACTATCCAGACTTTCATGATCCATAAGGGAGGAATGAAAGAAGAATGAAAGTTGATATTAGAATTAGAAAGGTTAAGGTATTGCGGGGCAGGGCAAAACTTGAAGCTGAGAAACAGAAGTTGCAACCAGATGACCTAGTGATTGTTACAACAAGTCTAACCGTATTGCCAGAGTACCATATCGAGAAGATAGTTGGAGATCCAGTTTCATTTCTCTTAAAACGTGCCAAGGGTGGGGAATGAAAGAAGATGAAAGTCTCTGATGCAATCATTCGAGTTTCGGTTAGAATGGGCTTCATACTTCCGACTAAACCCTTCATTGAGGAAGCATGTAGACAAGTCATTCAGAAGAATCGAGCAGTCTTTGATAGGTTGGCAAAAGCGTAGATCGTGTTGATTATGTCACCTCAAAAATATAGTGGTTTCACGTATTACTGGAAACGTTATCCACGGGAGATCTGTCCGAAATGTGGAAAGAAAACGTACATTCAGCCTTCAAAAGCTGAAGTATGGCATGACCTTGATTGGCGCGTTGTAAGAATCAACGGTGTCTTGAAACAGGTTCTTCAAAGGTACTGCTATCTCTGCGGATACAAAGAACCATTAGATACTGAATATTGGGAAAGAAAAGAGAATAAAACGTGCTGATCATGTCTCCGCAGAAATATCCTTTCACGGTTCGCAACGTTCTGGACGAGTGGGCTTCGCATCACCTTTCTGTTTTAAATTGGCTGAAGAAACTGAATGGTGCAAAAGCCAACCGCGCTTACTTGCTGATGCTCTACTGCGATTGGGCAAAGAAGGTTCCAGACGAATTGCTTTCCTTGAAGTCCAGTTATGAAGCACGCGACGCCGAAGGCTTGCTGGATCGGTTTGTCACTGAATGTCCTTATCCTGAAAGTACGGTTTGGAACTGCGTCAACGCCGTTCGCAGTTTCTACCGTTGCAGTTACCGCGAATTGCAGCGCGAAGCAGGAAGAATGGAGTACGTCGCAAAGAGAACGCCTAGAACTCCTGGAAGAGAGAAACGAATGCTTCTTTACGAAAACTGCTTCAACCCACGGGACAGAGCGATAATCTGCGTGGCCTGCACTTCGGGGATGGCATTGGAAACCCTTTCAAACCTGAAGTGGCTGCACTTTGAAGAAGATTGGGCCAGCCAGGATTGTCCGCATATCAGTATTCCGCCGGAACTGGTGAAGGGTCATGGCAAAGGCAAATATCGCGGGGTCCGACAAGAAACTTTCTTGACTCCACTGGCGAAACGCGAACTTATCAAGTATCGGGAATGGATGACTAGAATGTACGGTGTGGTTTGGGGTGAAGGCATGAACGTGTTTCTCACGTTGGAGAAGCCGTATGGACCGTTGGGTTATCAGAGTTTAAGCCGGGCTGTCGAATACATCGGTAGGAGGGCGCATGTGCCATTCAGCATTCACGATGGCAGGCGGCTTGTTGAAACTGCTTTGGAAAACGTGGGGACGCCGCGTAATTGGATTCAGAAGATTAAAGGCCGCAAAGTCCGAGGTGAAGATGCGCCTTACTCGAAGCCAGCGATTGAGCAGTTGAGGGGTAAGTATCGTGAAGTTGTTGGTGATTTGGAGTTTCTCGGTGCAAGTCAGGCGCGGGTTACTGATAAGGAAAGGAAAGTGTTGGATTTGCTCAGTGACCCTGAAGTGTTCAAGGAACTCGAAGATATGCTCAAGAAAAGAAAGCAAAAACCTTAAATTCTGTAACTTGCCATAATAATAGTCACCCATAGTGAGGTTCAACGGCTGAACCGCAACGGGTATAGAAGCTTGCGCAGGTACTATACCTGTTGTTGCTACACAACTACTCAATTTTTAAGAAGTTCAAGAAAAGAAAACAGCAAGGTTGATTCATTTTCACTCACCTCTCTCCACTGAGTGCCATGTACGGTTCAACACAACTTTAATATTGATTCAACACTACGTTAAATGCGTAGGGGGATGACTGATTGACTCTTAAGGTAGATTATGCGGAAGGTTTTGAAGATGCAGTTGAATTGTGTATCGCTGAAACTGAAGATTCTAAGGATCAGAAGAAGGCTTTGGCGAAAATGAAAGATGTGCTAGTCTTAGTGAAGGAACGGAAATTCGATAGACTAAGGAAAATGCTTGGTCAAATCTCAAAGTAACTCCTTGAGTCGCTTGAGTCCTTCAGCGACATGTTTCCCTTTTTCCGTTAGTGAAATGTCCTTGCGTCTTGCGGTGCCACTTGCCGCTATTATCGTAATATACTCGGCTTTCGTGAGCAAATCCAAGGCTTTGTACGTGGCTGCTTGGCTTGCGTCAATATCGTTGTTTAGGTCTGTTTGGGATGCTGAATGTTTGAGTAGATAGACTAGAATGCGTGGTAGTGAGGTCTGTTCGAGAATCTTTAGCTTTTCTTCATTCAAGGGCATATCGATTATCACTTATTGATACGTTAAACGTATATTTTAACATATATGGAGGTATCTACTAGAACTCAAGTAGTGTGTATTGAATATCGATAAGCGAGATTAGCCAAAGCTTATATACAAACTGCGTACAATAAAGTACAAATCGATAAGCGGATTTCGATAACAATGCAAGAAGAAAAGTTTGTTGCACAAGTCATCGCAAACGGAAGAATCACCATACCCGACACGATCCGAGGGCTACTCACAATCAAAGAAGGCGACTACGTAGAACTGAAGATTCGCAAGAGGGAGGGATAGTTTCTGTCGCGTGAGAGTGGAGACCCGTACCCGAAAACTGACAGCGCTACAGCAAGATTCCCTTGCACCAATGCGCTGTTAAGCTTTCTCTTACTACTTCGCGGTGTAGGCTCTGAGACAGCAGATGTCCGAATAACGAGGCGTAGATGGGACGCCTACAAGCTCTCACGCAAACCAACCAAGGAGGCATAAGTTTTTGGCTGAACAGAAAAAGGAACTGTCTTTACACGACGTTCTCACCGCCTTGGTTGCGCAGTATCAACGCGAAACCCAGGTCGGAGAGACAATGAAAACATGCCCAAAGGAGGCATAGGATTTGAGTGAAGAATATGATTTGAAAAAGTCAGAAAACAAAATCGGACAACTCTACCCTATTCTAGTTACGAAAGATGGCAAGATTATTGATGGTTTTCACCGTAAGGATGCAGATCCGAATTGGAAGAGTCTTGTAGTACCAGAAATTGATACTGAAGAAAAGTTGTTGTTAGCACGATTGATTGCCAATTTCCATAGACGACACGTTGAAGAATGGGAAAAGAAAGAATGGATTAATGGATTGGCAAAAATTTACGTGAATCAAGGTTTCAAGGTACAACCAGAGCAAATTGGTTCCGCAAAACCAACCAACGAAATCATAGTAAAACTCATGGAAGCAACTGGTTTGTCTAAAAAACCCATCAGCGCCTTACTCGCAGATGAGTTTAAACAAGAACGCTTCGGTGGAGGCATTATGACTACTTCTGCTTCTGAAAAAGTCGAGAAACTCTTAGGCGAGAAAGGGGCAGAGAAATATAAGAAAGACGTTGTGGCTGAATCCAAACTTACTCCGCAAGAAAAAGCAGCATTGACTAGGAAGAGACAGCAAGAAAGAGAGAAGAAGCAGCGTGAGGCAGAAATAAAAAAGCGTGAGAAGGAAGAAAAGAAGAAGTTAGATGCAGAGAAGCGACGGAAACAAGCTGAAGAGCGAGAAGTCGAGAGGTTACGTAAACAAAAAGAGGAAAAGCTGAAAGAAGCCGAAAGGAAACGCCAAGAAGAAGAAAAACGTAAACAATATGAACAGAAGATTCGCGAAGATGCAGAAAAAGCAACTAGGCAAAAACTGTTAAAGGACACAGATTTCCAAAGTGCAGTCATAGAGGAAGTTCAGAAAAGAGGAAGACAATCATCACCAAAAGGAAAGGACAAAACCTGTTCAAATGGAACTTGCGCTACCTCGCAAATCATCGGAAACAATGAACCCGAAACTGACGTAAGAAGCGAGCAAATAGCGGAATTTTGGAAGTTACATTCGCATTGTCTTTGCAAAAACTGTAACGAGTTCACTTCTTGTACGGTGATTCGATGATAGTGAATATTCTTCAGCAAATAAAAGACAGAACAATCGAAGCTATTGATCTTGCTAAAAAAATGCAAGAAGCAACTTCGGAAGGATTCATTATCCACACTACAATCCCGAACTCTCTTACTCACGCAACAATCACCATTCAAGGGTTCAAAAGACCTTTCCCAATAGGCAAATTCCCTTTAATCCAACGTGCAATTCATGGAACTTGGCGGTACAAGAAAACTCCTGATCTCTTTGTAAAAATCAACTCAGCCCGGCACAATGGTGATAGCCGTGTCAAGTTGAATATCACGTTACTAATGGGGGAATGTCTAAATCCTCTTGCTCATGGCACAATCAAAGTTCATAAAGGAACAAGGGGTCGCGTTCTCGATCCCGCGGGATGTAACGGGTTAGAACATCCACTCATGCGCGGTTTAGGTTTACAGACCTCTATAGACACTGACATAGATGCCGACAAAACGAAGGAGCCACAACAATGACTGAAGAGTATGACCTCACCAAATCAAGCAAAGCCCTCGGCAAACTCTATCCAATACTCAAAGACGCCCACGGCAACATCATAGATGGCTTTCACCGCCAAAACGCTGACTCTGACTGGCACGCAATCCAAGTAGACACGGTTGATACGCCCGTAAAACTTGAGTTAGCTCGACTAGCCGTGAACTTCTGCAGAAGAACTCTCCCCTCAACTGAGATTGAGCAACGCATAACCTTTCTTATCAAAAATGGAATGAAAGTCAAAGATATTTCCGATGAAACAGGAATCAGCGAAAGAACAATCTACAATCACATGCCACAAGAATTGAAGGATCAAACCAAAGTTGAAGCAAGATTGGGCAAAGTTTCTGATGCAACCTTGCAACAGACTGTTAATACTTCCGATACTCGTCATCCAATCAACGACCTAGTTTCCTGCGACAACTGCAAAATGGCAACACACATCAGCCGAATGAAAACCCTAGGCGAACAGGATCTTTGCCCATTGTGTTTTGAACGGCTCTCAAAAATGCCGAAAGCACCTGAGAAACCAGTCACAGTCTACGATTCGGAAAAACCGAAAGAAACCTGGGAACAACGCAAAGCCCAAATGAGTCCGCAACATAGCAAAATCGAAGACGCCTTGCGAGTCAAATTCAGTGAAGCAGGTTTGGAATGTGAGACTGACCGCGTTTTCTGTCTTCAATCCACGACACCTGACTTCTATTTCCACAGCAAGAACTTGGCTGTTTACGTTGACGGTGAAGTTCACAATGGCAAGCAAGACCGCGATGAAGCACTCCGCGAATTACTGACGAAACGGCATGGAATCAAAACCGTATCTATTCCTTACAAGGCTTTCACGAAGGAAGAAACGAATCGGGTTTTCAATTTGATTTCGGAGGAAGTGAAAGCGTGAGTCAGGAACGTGTGGACATGGCGCGGTATATCCCTCTTTTTGAAGGGTTGAAAGCTGATTTGGAAGCTGAAAAACACGGGAATGCGAAAGCAAGAAACAAGAAGGCGAAAGCGTGACTGACAACAAGTTTACTCCTGACGGGTTGCCAACGTTGAACAAGCACTATCGCATTGCCGACCAAGTTCTGTATGGAAAGAAACTTCGTGTAAAGGTTGTTTGCACAGTCAAATATTGTGGTGACTTTCCCCCGCGCTACACGCCTAGACCTAGCAGTCGGTGTCTAGTGAAGCATTGTCTCAATGCGAGGCGCGAACCATGACCATTGTTTGTAAACGCTGTGGCAAATTCTGGAATCCTGACACGTTAAAGAAATGTCCTTTTTGCGGTGAACCACGATGACTCTTGCTACTAACAAGTGGCTTTACCGAATGCGGTTGATGACGATTGAGGATTCGCATGTTGCGGTTGCATGGATAAACGCGATATTGAGGAGTAAACCATGAACTTGTCTTTGAAACAGAAACTCTTGCTATTCTTGAATGGGCGTTGTTTTCTGCGGTATGAGAAACGTGAAGGTTGGCATGGGTACTTGCCTGTTTACGCTGTGAAATGTGAACGGCATGGATTGGTTGAGAATCATCCGCATGGAAACGGAGGAATCAAGTGTCCCGCGTGTTTGGCTGAATGGGTGAAGCAAAGCCAAGAAAACAAGCAACCAAAAGAATCAGAGTTTCTTTTGAACACGGATTGGCTGAAATTCCTAGGATGATTGCGACTGTGCACCAAACGGTGAAGAATGGTTAGACAGACGAGAACCCAAACAAGGAAATGGGGTTTGGTATTATGGTTAATTCGTTAGAGCCTTTGCAGGAAGCCCTAGACAAGTTTCCCAAAAGAGACACTAAAACTCAAGGTGAATATTTAGCCTTCATAGAGATTTGGTTGCGTGATTGCAATAACAAGTTTTTTGCCTTTCAACGAAATTTGAAAGAAAGGGCTTTGGAAATTGATAACCCCTCTAACGATTATGGTGAGGTTTGCAAACAGAATAGACAGTATCGCAGTCTTCTGAAAGAGTTGCTTTCTGGTTCTGAGGAGACAAAATGAATGAGTGAGCAAAAGTACAAGCGTTTCTGTTCGGTTTGCCATAGAACCACGCTTGCTTTCTCTTGTTGTGGTCGTAGAACGCGAAGAGTCAACGTTGAATGGACTATAGGAGACAAATTGGAAGAATCGGTGAAGCAAAAATGAGTGAGAGTCTTGTGACCACTATTGAGACTAATGCGTATTTGGTTCGTCAGTTGGAGGCTAAGCAGAAGCGCATTGACCATTTAGAGTTTGTTTTGGAACAGCGTGGTCGAGAAACCAAACGGCAATACAATCCTGAACAGAACGATGAGATGAAAGAGAAAGTTTACAAAATCTTTCTTGCCAAACATGAAATGTGCGACTTTCTAACTGAACCATGCTCTTTCTGTGAGGTTGATTGAATGAAGGTTTTGGATTGGAGCCTAGCCCAAGAACTAGGAGGAAACTAGCAGAATGAAGCCTTTGCGTGGTTTCCAAAAACACGAACTCAAGTCACTATCGGTCGATTTGAAAGCGCGTCTTTGGGAAACAGACTCCAGACCAAGTCGCGTTCACGTTTTGGGCAGGAAAACAATGTTCTTAAAGGACTTGATGAAGAAATGACGCAAAGTCTATGTTCACAATGCGATTGGGGCAAAGGAAAACATGATGCTTGCCACTTCTACTATTACTCAGCCAAAACTAGCAAATATTCTGGGAGAGGGGGGTCAGTTCTTCACTGGCATAGATGTAAACATTTCACAAAGAGGGTGGGTTGTTGAATGTGGGTTGTGCTTGCCTATTCTCCTTTTTCCTTGTCTCCACTATCCCTCGAGGCGAGATGCACCATACCTCAAACCGAGACTTACACCCTTTGGGCAAGCCAACCCTCCCGATTATCGGAGTGAATTGAATGAGTGATGAGATAGGGGAGATAGGAGATAGAGAGATAGAGAGAGAAGAGAGAGAGAGTATAGAGAGTAGAGAGTATAGACATAGACATATAGACATAGACATAGAGAAGAGAAAGAGAAGAGGTCGAGAAAGAAGGTTTTATGTTCCCAGTAAGTTTGAAAACACATTTGATATGTTGCAAAGCATATTGAAAAGGGAACACTCTAATTTTAGTCAATGGGTTAGGGACCAAACAGAAAGTTATGTTCGTCTTCATGAACCTGGTAATCCACAGCAAAGGCTAGATACAATTCTCAAGATTGGAAAAGCCTATCACGCGCCTGGCAAGATTTGTGAAGTCCGAGATTGCTGTCGGAATGTGGATCTGATTTTATTGTGGCATGATTTCAAGTCTAAAGAAAAACGTGAGGTTGGCATGTGCAAGCGTCACGGTCTTAGATATTCGCGTGAGTTTCCGGATGTTTGGAAGGTGTTGAAATGAATGGGAATGGTGTTGCTAGAGGAAGCAAAATGAGTGTTGATGTGATTGTTCCAATCAAACGTTTAGGGTTAAACTGGACTGATTTCTTTGACAACTGGTTTGGTGAATTACCGATTGATCATGTCTTTGTTGGTGATGCCGGACATAGCAACATGGCAATTACAGAACGTTATCCTGTTGTCACAGTTCTCGATCAGTCTGGATACCAAAGTCTGGCCTATTGTATTCAAGAGTTGATTGACCATGTTAGGTCGGATTGGTTCGTGTACTTGCACAGTGATGTGAAGCTGACTCATGGCTGGTTTGAGGAAATGCAGAAGTTCCAAGGCACGTATGATTGGTTTGAAAGCAAAAGTACCTTGGTTTATCCTGATGCTCACAAGGTTGTGATGGATTCTCAATTTGCTTGTCGAAGAGCTTATAGTGGAGCGCAGATGGGCCGTACCAAATGTTTCCGTAGCTTGCGCAGACTTGACGATGATTATGGTTATAGGTGTGAGGACCTGATTTTTCAAGAATGGATTGAAGAGGCAGATTTCAAATACGGCAAAGTCCCATCTGCATCCCATAGTCATTTTGTGAATCCAAAAGACGATGATGTTGTCGCCGTAGCAAAAGACATGATTGCAGGCCACATCAAATATTTGAATCCGGAAAGGAAAGAGAATGTCAGAGTTTTAAACAGTAACGTGCGGAAACTTCGCAAGCTAGGCGTTTGGGATTCCGATGAATGGTTCCATCTGTTTCATACTCATCCTAAATGGATTCCGAAACTGGAGCCCGCGTGGAAAAGCCGTCTTGTGAATGCTTATTTGAAGGTGAAAGGTTGAAGGTTCTCATTTCAGGAACTTCGGGATTTATTGGCAGTATCTTAGCAGCTAGGCTTTCAGAGTTGGATCATGAGGTCTACGGTCTTGAACGCTACGTGACGGGCCGTTACTGTTTGGGTAAGCATCCGGCGTTGAAAACTTTGTATGCCGATTTAAACGATCACTGGGCTATTCAACATTTGATACAGAGGCTTCAGCCTGACATAGTTGTTCATCTGGCCTCGATTAGCGCGGTCAGTTACAGTTATGATCATCCTTTAGACGTGTTTCAAACGAACTGTGAGGCAACGGTGAATCTTGCTGAAACCTGTATGCGTTCTGACCGTAATCTGAAGCAGTTTATCATGGCTGGAACCAGCGAAATGTACGGGAACCAAAAGCAAAATCCAATCTCTGAGTCTGCCAGGTTCTATCCAAACAGTCCATATTCCGCGAGCAAAGCAAGCGCAGTCACTTATCTACGGTATATGTGGGATGCTTACGGTTTTCCTGTTACAATCATGGTTCCCTTCAACACTTATGGAAGACATGATAACAAGCATTTCATTGTTGAACGTTGCATAAGTCAAATGCTGAATCAACCAAAAGGCACAGTCACGCTAGGCGATCCTAATCCAATCCGTGATTTACTCTATGTTGACGACCACGTTCAAGGTTACCTGTCAGTTTTCAGTCAAGAAATGGCTTTAGGCGAATCTTTCAATCTATGCACAGGAGTCGGCATCAACATTCAAGCGTTAACCTCGAAGATTGCGAGTTTAACAGAGTTTCAAGGATCCATACTTTGGAACACTATTCCAGATCGCCCCTTGGATATTCAGGTTCTTGTGGGTGACAACTCAAAAGTCAAGAAGATGTTTGGTTGGAGTCCGAAAGTCAGTTTGGATGAGGGGTTGCGTAGAACGGTTGATGCTTTGGTTCCGGCGATGGAGATGGAGATTCACTTATGAGTATGACGGATTGCTTAGATGTTTCGTGCGGGGATTATCCGCAGGGAACTTGTAACTTGGATTTCAACGTCGATGGAATAACTGCGCAGCGTCATGAAGGTGCTGTTCATCTTGCGTTGACTCCTAATTTTGTGAAGGGCGAATGTTGCCATTTGCCGTTTAGAACTGGAACGTTTGACCTGGTTCGTTGCACTCATACGATTGAGCATTTAGACGATCCAGTTAGCCTTGTTCGTGAGATGGCCAGGGTAAGTCGTCATCATATCCAAGTGATTACCCCATTCAAGTATGGGCTTTATTCGGCTATGGGACCGTTCAGTAAACGCAAGTTTTTCAAGGGTGAAACTGTGCATAAGCAGACTTTTGATGCTGAATGGTTTGAACGTGTTTTTCAGAAGCTTGGTTTGATCCGTATCAGAGTTTCCTATTCAGTTTATCGTTACATTCCTAGCCGTTGGTTGCCTTGGGTGTGTTTGCCAGAGGAGATTACGGCGAGGGCTCAGGTGATTCATTGAGTCGTTTGTTGTTCTTCAGGAAACCTTCACACATTAAGGCTTCTCTTAAAATTATTGATGTTGCCAGCACAATCCTAACTAAAGTCGAATTGAAGAAGGGTGTTGTGTTGCTTCATTGCCTTAAGTGCGGGGATACAACGAAACACAAGCGGCTAAATCGTGATGCACTCTACTTTTTTGGGTGGACCTATTTTGAAGGCGTTCCTTACAGGCGTGAGAAGGCTGAGTGTTTGGTTTGCGGTTCACTCTATCAGATGCTCAGACGAAGTTACCTAATTGCAAGAGAGGAGAAGTCTGCAAAAGACGAGTCTTAGTCACTTGGTGACATGAACAAAAAAAGGAGGTGATTGAGAGATGAGTGAAGGGCAAATTCGGTTTCTTGTTGAAAACTACTATGACCTTCAGAAGTTGAGGGTGGAAGCGTTTAACCGTGTGGTTGCATGGTGCAAAAGCCAAGAGGTACCTGAAAACCAAGGACCGTGTGCGAGTCATCGTCGACCTGAAAACCAGAAAGCAAGTGCGAGTCATTTTCGCCTTGAAACCCAAAGGCTAGATGCGAGCCAGTGTTCTGTTGAAAACCATCGGATGGATGCGAGTCATATCGAGAGTGAAACCCATATCGCGAGTGCGAGCCACTACACTAATGAAGCCCATAGTGAAGATGCGGTTAAGCCTTCCATTCTCGCCAACAAAATCCTGAGTGGAAAAGTTGAGGTTCCAAAAGACATAGGCGATCTAGTTTGGTATCACAACATGCTTCATGACACTGAAAAGAACCTTGCCAAACACCTAGACACATGGAGCAAACTTCACCTATTACGAAGCACTTACTTCATGCAAATTCAAGGGATAGGACCAATATTCAGTAGCGCACTTATCGCTTGGCTTCAGCCTATTTCACGGTTTGACAACATAAGCAAACTCTGGAAGTACTGCGGTTTAGCTCCAGGTCAGAAACGAAAGAAAGGCGTGAAACTCGGTTACAATCCGCATTTGAAAACTTTGATGTGGAAAATAGCCAGTAGCTTCGAGAAACAGAAGGCAGCTAAAAGCGCGTATCGGAGATTGTATGATGAGAAGAAAAAATATTTAGCGGAAAGACCAGATTTGAAAGAACCCATTGACAAGAAAGTGAAAGGCGCAAAACTTCATGTGCAACTGCTGACTCTAAGGTTCATAGCTAAAAGGTTCTTGGCTGACACCTGGATTGCATGGCGAAGAATCGAAGGTCTATCTGTCACTGAACCCTATGCTATTCAGATTCTAGGTCACAGTGGGAAAGAAGCAACTGCAATAGATAAGCCAGTGAATTGCTGAAACCCATATTACGTTTGCGAGCCACTTCTGCCTTGAAATCCACCAGTAAAATGCGAGCCAACTCATGCTTGAAAACCAAGTGACAGATGCGAGTCATCGACTGCTTGAAAACCACATGCTGAATGCGAGTCAAAGGAGGACTGAAAACCATCTGCAAACTGCGATTACATTCCTCTTTTTTTCTCCATCATGGAAATGAGTGACCTCTTTTAGCTCCAGACCCCTAGCTTTTTCGTTTAACTTTGCCTGTTGTTTCTGATTGACTCTTTCTTATCTTTCAATTTGTCTTTTACGAGTTTGTAGAGGTCTTTGCTGATTTCAGTTACAAACACGATTAAGCCTAGGGTAAGGTAACTCCAAAAATCAAAGGTCACGCTCATATTGGTTTTCCAGCTACAAGCTTTGTGGACCCATATTTAGCGTAGTGCCTGGCCGTTGAAAGTTCTTCCCATCCCATCCATTCCATCATCATCTCCATACTCCAACCGTACTCACTGATCAAGCATGAAGCTCGCTGCGCTCTCAACCAATGCGGATAAACCCCTGTTGCCGTAATGATTCTATACGCCATGCTATAACTCAAATGCTTTCCAGAATAGCCAGGGAACAGATACTCATCGGTTTTGTCAAGCCACTTGATTAGAATATCAGCGAACTTTTCTGTCGATGCGAACCTGAACTCTTTCCGGATTTCATCTTTGCTTTCTGTGTAGTATCGGTTTCTCCAAAACATCTCTTTCTCTTCATCATACTTGAACAGTCGGGCCAGTTTGTTCTTCGGTTTCTCTTGTACCCATTCAATCCAGCTTCCAGTCTTTTCGTAGCGTTTTAGCAGTCGCATATTTCGGACAATGACAGTCTCATTCTCGATTGTGAAGTTTTCTTTCTTTAGTCCTAGTGCTTCTTCTATTCTACCGCCTGTCTCGAAGGTTGCTGCGAAGAGTACTTGGTTTCTGTTAAAGTTGTATTCCGGTACAAGTTTGATGAGTTGTTCTAGTCGTTGGAATCCTACAAATTCTTTAACGTCGTCTTCGACGTTTCGGCGTTGGTACTTGCCTGGGTATAGGCCGTTTGGTCCCCAAATATTAGGATGCTGACTCGTCTTTTTCATTCCTCCCCTCTAGTTGTCTATGACGAATCCAATCTTCCCCTACAACTGTAACCAACATCTCTTTCTTAC
>Ga0315289_10002028_pt1 | contig 31392 bp, 21 predicted proteins | sample YL17G11_40_MG_FD_203452 | JGI IMG/M metagenome (GOLD analysis project Ga0315289, IMG submission 203452) | Sediment microbial communities from Yellowstone Lake, YNP, Wyoming, USA - YL17G11_40 | ecosystem: Environmental > Aquatic > Freshwater > Lake > Sediment | place: USA: Wyoming | collected... | reverse complement strand
TGAAAGAAAGGAGTGGAATATATCGATTTGAATCATTCGCCAAAAATCTCAACATAACATAAAAAAATAAAAGCATAAAAAGACAGTTGAGACTATAAACTTCAGCAACGTTTGAATACAACCAGAAGTCTCTTCCTAAGCCGAACAGAACTGATAGAGAAGCAGCTATAATAAGATGAAATAAATTCATTTCTTCATTTTTACTTTGCTTCAAATAGAGACCAAAGATTTCACTAATGATTAAAAATAAGAAAAGGACCGCTAAGGCACCTGCAATTGCTGAGAAATAATGCATTCTGAATGCGATTGTTCCAAATGGCAGCGAGGTGAACAACTTACCTAACATTGTATACAACGGATAACCTGTGGGATGACTGATGCCGAGCTTATTGGCAGAAATCGTTAGCTCAATCCCATCTCCCCACTGATAATCGAGGCTGGTAGTTAATAGGTAGATGAAATTGATAATCAGGAATACGAATACCCCTATGAGAATTTTATATCTATTAATTTTCATCTTTCTATTATGTTTTCCCTCTGCGTTATCTGCGCCTTCTTTGCGGTTAGTTATGTAAGCGCTTACGCTATACACCTCCACATCATTTAATTCTGAATACATAACTATAAAAAGTCTGTTTTGTATATTTCACCGTCAGTGCCAACGGATTCTGGTGAAAATACGGCTCCTGCATAATATCAGGGAAAATTGGATATATCACTGACTGAGTAGAATAGATTTCTTCCAGAGTATATCGCTTTTTCAATGTCATTAACAATGCCCCAAAATTATTCAATCCACCATAGGCACTATGCAAACACAAATAACTTCCTCCGGGCAAAAACTTATCACCAAAAATATAATCATCTGTTAAAAGCTCAACCTTTCGTTCCGACCAGAATTTATCCTTGATGCAAGCAGGAAGAGTATGATTGTTCTCGTTAGAAAAAATAATGGCATTCGACTCCACTGATTTTAAAAACTCAGCAGCCCTTCTCAAATCTCCAAAGGCATCTCTCTGAAAATATAACACTGCAAGCCCTAAAATGATTATATAAGTAAATGATAATATAATTAGTATATACCTTATCACAATCTTAAGCCTCTTCTCATCAATCAGTAAACCAATTCCCCTACCTGCAAATATTGATACAAACGGAACAATCGGATAGAAGTATCTCTCCTGAAATGATTGAAACATTGTCTGTAAAATTAATAAGGCAAAAAAGTAATACAGTGTAAAATAGAGAAGGAATTTCTTGTTGCTATCTGAAAAGTCCTCTCTGCAAAATGCATATATCATCAGAATAAATACAGGATAGGTCAGAAAGTAAGGCATATAGGCAACAAAACTCTCGAAGACAGTAGCATAATTCTTAAGCACATCCGTCAAAGAAGTTCCGGCTCTCTCTACAAATTGAACAGAATGACTAATCCCACGATATTTTAGCCAGATAAATATTAACACAAAACTAATCAGCGCGATAATGGGCAGGACTTCAACACGGCGATTACTTTTACATATAAAAAAATAGCAGAGAAGAATAAATGGCAGAAACAATACACCTTGATACCTTGTAAGGATTAATATGGGAGTCAGAAAAACTGCTACAGAAAAGGGGATAATCGATTTCCTGAATTTGCTATCATTTTCAATCGATGCAAACGTAACAAATGATAAATAAAAAATCAGTGTGGATAAAAAAACAAAAAGCGAATCAGTCATTACGCGAATATTCCAACGTAATGACATTGGTGCTATTGAAAATAATATGGCTGAAAAAATCGCTGTTCGTCTACCCCAGAGCTTAAATGAAAGCAAAAATATTGGTATGAGAGTTAGCACGCCTGAAGAGATTGAAATGATTTTTCCAGCAGAAATTCCGTCGATGTCGAATAACTCTAAAAATTTTATGAGAAAAGTATATACGGGGGGCCAAAACTTATTTTCATTCTCGAACAACGTAATCTGAACGACTCCGTCCGTATATTCTGCAGAATTTATTCCCCAAAAAAGAATTCTTATGGCAAGGGAAAACAAGATAATAACTAATAAAATTAGCCTGTCATCTTTTTTCAATTTTCCAAAGCCCATTTCATCACCTTAATTTGCGATTAAATCGTGACTGTTTAAAAAATCAAAAAAGTCCCTTATAATGTAGTCGCAATCTTTAGATCGTGTAGGCTAAAGCCTGTGACTACTAATTTTATTGCGAGATAAATCTCGCACCACAGATTTTCAGAGATTTCAATTTGAGACCTCTGAAAGAACTAACTTCAATCCACAAAAGCATTCTTAAGAGGCAAGGACTCATTCTTTTTACTGCGTAGCAGTAAAATATTTTTCAGCTACGGGTTGACCTTTTTTACGGTCTACCCATAGAATACAAAATAAAAAATTATCATCATCTGAAAATTATTTTACCCCGTAGGGGTTCTATAAAAATTAATCCTCGTAAGTTACAGTTGAAATTATTGGTCACCAAAAACCAACATAATATATTCGCTTTATTTAACCCCTAATGGGGTTAATATGTTTTTATATCAATTGTTTCTATTTATTTTTATGGGTAGCTTCGCAACCCATAGCTTTGTTATTCTACTGCTACGCAGTAATATCCAAAACAGCTCTCAATGCAAATCATCGGGAAAAATTAGAAATCATTGCGAGTGAACGAAGTGAGTATGGCAATCTCGTATTTAATTATGTTTATTAATATTTTAGTAAGCTCAATTTTAACTGAATATTTAATATATAGTATTTCAATTGATTACAACAAAAAAATCTAACCTTGACTCCATTACCTTTGAGGTGTTAATAATAATTGGATTAGATTAAGAAGGAGGAAAGAATATGATTTCTAAAAATAGGTGTTTCGTTCTATTTTCCACATTATTTTTGTTACTTTTCGTATCAAGCGGATTTTGCCAACCACCCTCGAAGCCTGTACCCATTAATCAACAAATTCTTGTTGTAGAAGAGAAAGAAGACGTGAGCGATGAAATTAAATCGGTAACAAAAGAACTACTAACAAGCGATGCAGACCAACAAAAAGTAATTCATCTACGCTTCCTATTAAAAAAGCGTAACCAACTTGTATCATTAGAAGCATCACCAGAGGCTATCAAAACAGTTGATAAAAAAATTCTCGATTTACTGGACAACGTTGATGATGAAACGTATGGAAAATTGCTTCAGGCTCTTAATGAAATCTGGGATGCCGAGGATGATTACTACGATACAATCGTATACATTTACGATGACCTTGATTATTACAAACCCTGGTTAGGTCCCAGATACGATTTCTTTATCAAACGAAGACTTTTCTTAACAACGTATCATCCAAAATTCTTAGAGTGGCGAAAAGGCAGACCACCTCGTCACTGGCATCCTCAACATCCTTTAAATAAACCACCGAAATATCAACACAAACCTACAGACAAAAAGCTACCGCCTAAACCAGGTATTAACAAACCCGATAAGCCCAAGCCACCTACAAAACCAGAAAGAACTACTCCTCGTAAACCGGGTGGTCGCAGTAGGGCAAGGTAACATAATCCAAAATAAATAGAGATCTCTGAAAAATTATTACCCGTATAAGGCGAGATTCCATCGCCAAATGTAGAGACGCAATGTGTTGCGTCTCTACAAATTTATGTGGGGTGATCTCCTCATTATAACATTCGTTCACAATAATATTTGCCCCTCACCCTTTCCCACAAAGGGAGAGGATGTTTGCTGTGTCATTGTGATTAGCGGTGACAGAACATTGTTCTATCCCTGCCTCTAACCCTGTAAGGGTTATGTAAAATAGCCCAACGTAATCACGCTGGGTTGCGAATAAACAAAATGTTAAAAACCCTATAAGGGTTTCGCATAAATATATTATGAACAGAACTTTTGAAAAATTTATATATGCTGTCTATCAGAATGATTTTATTCTACTGCGTAGCAGTTAAATAAAGCAGCTGCGGGTTGCGAAGCTACCCGTAGAATTAGAAATATCCAGAAGAGTTTATACTCAGTAGGAGTTAAATAAAAAAGTAATCTGCCGCGGGGAGGATACATTATAGTTTTTCAAAAATCTCAATTCGGGAGATTGTTAATGTTCAGATTCGCCATTATTGGAGCTGGTGGTTGGGGTCGTATGCATATAGAAAATATATTAAAAAACAAGCAAGTCTCTTCTATATTTTTTATTGATAAAAATCCTGATGTATTGAAAAGCCTCCAGAGCGAATATGGTGTCGATACAAAATATTGTTTCACATCTTTAGACAAGGTTTTAAAATCTGAAAAGTTTGATGCAGCAATTATTATCGTTCCAAACCCTCATCGGATTAAAATTGTCGAAAAATTACTGGCAAAGAATATCCATTGCCTGATTGAAAAGCCCTCTGCTCACTCAGTAAAAGATCTACGTCTTTTAAAAAAAGCAAAAGAAAATTCCAAAGCTATTTTAATGGTCGCTCAGAATTATCGTTTTCTAAAATCTGCAAAATATATTAGAGAGCTCATAACAAGCGGTCAGGCGGGTGCTGTTCGTCATATATCTCTTTATTTCTGCAGGAATGAACCTTTCCTCGCACAAAAATTTTATTCTCAACTTACAGGACCAAAGGTAATCGCTCTGGAACTGGGTGTACATCATATTGATTTGCTCAATTATTTTATAGGTGATTGTCCTGAAAAGATTTTCGGTAGGACCTGGCACGAAAAGAATGATTGTATCAAAGCTGATTGTCACTTGTCTGCATTATTGATTTATCCCAACAACATTTCTGTAAACTACACTTCTACATTGATGGGAAAAGCTAATCGGACGAATTGGACCGGGAGATTCGAAATTAATTGTGATAATGCCCATATCGTCTGGGATGAAAATGACAAAGAACGTATAAAAGTTTATAAACTAAAAAAAGATGGGCGTGTGAATAATCATTACAAAATTTATAATCTTCCTCCATATCCCGAAAATTCTGTCAAGAGATGTCAAGATGCATTCATCGGTGCTATTAAAGGCTCAATCACAGAAGAGGCAAAAGGTTGTTTTCTTAATGAGAACGCAAAAACTCTTTTAACAGCCGTGGCAATTCACGAATCGGGAAAAAAAGGAAAGGTCATAGATTTCCCGGAATATTTTAGAAAGGAGTATATCTAACTATGCCCGTTCTTAATTCTGAAACAATAAAGAATGCTCCCGAGTGGGTCGATATTTCAGCCTTTGGTATTGGGCAAATCAAGGCAGGAACGAAGAATCCTGTAGAACTTCATTATCACGATGCGGAAGAATACTGGTTTGTCGTTTCTGGTAAAGCAAAAATAAAAACAGAAGGAAAAATTTATACAGTGCAAAAAGGCGATGTTGTTTGCACAAAAATGGGTGATGAACACGAAATCCTTGAAGTTCTTGAAGAAGATTTTATCATAGTATGGGTAGAAACACGACTAAAAGGTCAAAAGAGACAAGGACATTTGCATCGATAATACATTTAAGTGCAATTAAAATGAGAAATTTATTCAGCCATAAATAAATTTTGGGATTATGGAAGATTAATATATTACTCTAAAAATATCTCCCGCACTTACAATTCCATTCGTTGGATCATATATAAACTCATAAATTCCCTTTGATAAATCTTTGGGGTCTAATTTCGAGTATCCTCGAAGCAAATCCGGTGTGATGTCCATTCTTTTATCAGGACCAGGACTGACTAAGAGATAAAATTGTGGTTTAATAATAGCAAAATAAAAACGTTCTTTATTATCTTGAAATACGTCAAAAGGGGAGCCATCACTACAATGCAGGGTCTCTTTGAAACCACTCGGAATGTGAAATAATTGCGGATAAACATCTTCCTTACCAAAAGGGAGGCTATTATGTTTCTCCTTATAACTCTGGATTTCTAATCCCAGTTCTCTTTGCTTGGCTCGAACAGAGGAAATTTTAGACCTCAGACCCCACTCTTCTGGTGGTGAACAAGAGGTAATCACTCCGCAGAATAATAAAAAAGTAACTACAAAAACTTTGCTTATTATTAATCCATTTTCAATAAACATATTTGTTTCCTTATTTGAGGCTCCTAAATAATCGTTGTGTGAGCTTTAGTTCGCATATCGTCTTTAAACCTGATAATCCTGAACTAATCTTTTTTAGTTGATATTACACAATATTACAACTTTATTATTGTGATTTCTCTCCCATTAGTTGTTTCTACTGAGTAAGCTACCCAAAGATTATCTTTATTATCATAAACAATCGATGGAAAGCGTGGATTATCTTTTTCCATAATGACTTGTGGCTTTGACCAGGAACTTTTTTCTGGGTCAAAATCGGCTTTCATTAATGTCCATTGATTCCCAGAACTATTTTGTGCCCAGACTAAGGTTAGCAATCCCTTAGAATTCACAGCAAATGATGGCGTGCAGACATTTACCACAGTTCCACTCAAATTTTCCGACACCTTGAAATCTTCCTTATCTTTCAAATGACATTTTCTTACAAAAAGCCCTTTTCTATTAGCTTTTAAATTTTCACCCAATAGCAAACTATCCCAAGCACACCAGACATTGTTCTCTTTATCTGCGATAATTGATGGTGTTACATCTATATTATGACCGCTCATTGCATAAACTTGCCCGAGCTTTAAATTAGATGAGATTGGTCGGATAAAAATGGTTGGACTGCTCGCCTCTTTCGTGTATCCTTGAGGTTGATGGAAATCCCAGCTCCAACTAATCACTACACCATCATTATATGACGCAATTGCTGGGTCTGAATGGTCTTCATAATTCGGAACGTCCGTTGGACTTACCTGAATTTCATCTGACCATTTCTCATCATCCCATCGACGAACATATATTTCTTTATCACGTGAGAACGAACCCATCTTCTCCCACTTATAATATGTGACCCAGATATATCCATTTTTATCGTAGGTCATTCGGGAATGCATTGCATCATCATAGGCTTGGGTAATCTTCTCAAGTTTAATAGGCTCATTTAGATTCACAATTGATGCAACCCAAATATTATAATTTTCCCCATCAGCATTACTTGTCCAACTCACCCAAACACGATTATTTTTATCGACTATAACCCTGCCATCAAATTCATCTGCTTTTGTTATCGCTACTGGTTTGTCATCAGACCAGCCTTTCCCATCAAATACACGCAAAAATATGTCGCTGTTTCCATTCCGATTACTTGTAAAAACAACATAAATTTTCCCATCAGAACTGCACGCTATAGATGGAAATCTATCGCACCTTTCGGGTTTCTCAATCTCACCGCTTCGTTTGAGTGTATCCTGAATATAATAAACATCATCAACCACAACATCATTTGACATCGAAAGAGCGCCAATTTTCTCTTCAATTAATGGCTTAATTTTTGCCATTTCTCTGTCAATTAGATTGTTTGCTTTAAATACAATTTTCCCCTCACGGTCAGCTAACAATAGAAAGGGCCATCCATCTGAATTATATCGGCTTTCTAACATCCTATTCACATCCAATAAACAAACATTACGCAAACGATAATGTTTCATAAATTCAAGTGCGGACAATTCATTCTCCCCAGAAATGACACGAATTACTTGCAGTCCGAAAGGTTTGTATTCTTCCGTTAGTGTACCCACCCGTGGGGCTTCTTGTTGACAACCCCCTCACCAGCACGCTCCAAATTCAAAAAACACGGGAACCCCGAGATAATCCTTTGAACACACTTCACGTCCAAATACATCGTAGAGTTTAAAATCGAGGGTTTCACTTCTTACTTCGGTAATAAATAGAGTTGATTCGAGGATTAAGAAAGTCGCAAATATTAAGACAAGATATTTTTTCATTGCTTTTATCCTTAATGGAAATGTTTTCTAATACATATAATTATTATAGTTAATAATATAAAGATAAAAGTTAGCCTGAAAGCAATTTGTTTTTTAGCAAAAATCTATTATGCGTATTTCGGATGATTTAATTACTGTGAGCCGGTAGTAAAAGTATAAACAACTGGTTCAAGTGGAATTCCATTAGCACTCTGAAAATTCTTGAAGCTTACAGAATTCAATCCCAGCCTGTATGTCCAGTTCGGTTTCAATTTCACAGGCAAAACACAGGTCTTTTTATCCTCTATCCAGTAAGATTTCCCTGTAATTTCAGGGAAATTCGGTCCACCACCTGTCCAGGAAAATCCGCGTCTCATCTCCTTATCAAAAGTAACGCGAAGTTCAGTTATGGATGGCGAGACATTCTGAGCATTATTCAGAGGAGACATACTAACAATTTTGGGTACAACTTTAGCACTTTCTGGAAGCGGTGTCCCCGAGGTCATAAACTCAAATGGCACAGGTTCGACGGGAACACCTTCCTTACTGCGAAAATTTTGAAATGATGGTGCATTAATGCCAAATCTATAGGATTTACCCGGCTCAAGAGCCACAGGAAGAACGCAGGTGCGAGAATCTCTCCAGACGGCATTCCCAGTTGTTTTCGGAAATGTTGGACCACCACCTGTCCAGCTAAATCCAGGTCCCATATCCCGATCAAAGACAACGATAATTTCTTTGATTGATGGGTCAACGTCTTTCGCACCTATCACTGGTATAGTCTTAACTATTTGTGGAGCAGTTGAAGTAGTGGAAGGAGATTTCTCACTTTGCATTTTCGCAAGCCATTCCTTAGCATTCTTATAGGGAAAAGATTCAGGAGTGCGAATCCCTTCACCAAGTTCCACAGATTTCTTTAACGCCTCCGCAGCCTTTTCTTTTTGTCCTACTCGATAATAAGCCAATCCTAAATAGAAAAATATTGTATCTGAGAAATTTTTTAAGTTCGGATACTCTTTAGAAGCCTTTTCGAGATATTCTATAGCTTTTTCTTTCTGTCCAAGATTATCATAACAAATTCCCACCATCATTAGAGCATTTGCCGACTGATTCCAGTTCGGATATTTCGTATAAACTTCCTCATAGGTTTTTATTGCTCCATCAAATTTCTTTTCTCCATATAATCCCTCAGCCTTGTTTAGTAGTGTCTGGGCTTCAGCACCAGGCGGTGTGTCAGTAATAATTTTGGGTGTCTGGGCAATTACTCGCTGAGATGCGAAAATTCCAATAATAAATAAAGAAAATAGTAAAAGAATACTAAAATACAGGATTCTTTTTAAGTAATTTTTCATTTTCCTTTCCTCCTTATAAATTTTTATTGTTTCTCTACTTTCTTGCTTATAATTGCCACGCCTTCTTCCAGAATTCGATCTTTACCATTGGCAATGTCTTTCTGAGTTGGATGAACCTCAACATCAGGAATCACGCCGATGCCAACAAAATCGCTTCCATCGGGATAGGTATCACGCTTGGTGCAGATTCTGGCTTCCACACCTCCGCCCACATCAATAATTAACGGCTGTCCAGTAGAGCCCCCTGTTCGCTCCCCGACCAGCGTTGCTCGTTTACCTGCCTTGAGCGGAACAAGAAAATCCTCCCCCGCACTGAATGTTAAAGGTCCTGTCAACACAATGACTGGTCCCAGATAAGGATTATCGCCACAAGGTGTTACTTCACAATCACCAAGGTCATACCAACTATATGCTTCCTTGCCCCATGCACGCATAGTTGGCAAATATTGTCGAGTTTTGGATTTGGAACCCTTCAGTGGTTTATCAATTAATCGGCTAATGATGGCAAAACCAATATCGGTGCTTCCACCCTGATTTTCTCGAACGTCGATAATCAGTCCCTTCGCTTTCCGAATCTTTTCGTTGAAAATTTTATCAAACTGCTCAACAACATCCTGACTCGCAAATGAATTAAGTGCAATATAAGCAATATCTCCAGACAAGGAGCGGTATTCAAATGACGGACTGCGGCGCAAGGAAGAGCCTTGAGTATTCCCGGGTCTGATAAGCGAAACTTCTCGCACATTGCCATTGATATCACGGACGGTTAAAGTAACTTTACTGTTTTTTGGTCCTTCCAGCAGGCACATATAAGCAGAATCATCCCTGCTTTGTAGCGTAGAGGCACTGATATATGGATACTGTTCCTTTTCAATGATTTCCTTTACAGATCGACCATCTACATAAGTGATTTCCATTCCCCGTTTGAGTCCACTCTTAGCAAATTCATCGTTTTCTGCCAGGTCGGTAATGATTGCCTTTCCTTCAACATTTTTAATCCGAATAGGTGGTCGGGTACCACTACTCCATAAAAGTGAGGTGTGCCCGTCATGCAATTCCGCTAATAATTTTTGTAATAGTTTATAGTACTCTTCGTCGCTCTGTGCTTTCTCAACCAGCGGTAAATAGCGATTCTTCATTCTGTCCCAGTTCAGATTCGGCACAAGGTCAAAGTTGACGAAGTTGTATTTAACTTCCGACCACAAATACATAAAATTTGCAATCCGATTGCTGGCAGATATTGAAGCTTCACCCGGTTTCGGCATCCAAACCCGATCCTCAGGAACAACAAGATTCTCGATGGTAAGATAAGCCACATCATAGAATGAATCGACCTTGGGCTTTAATTCATAAAGAGTCTTCTGGTATTCAGATGAGGATAAACTCCATTTTTTTCCAGGAAGTGAGTCCAATATCCACTGTGGAGCATCTTTCCCATTGGGGTAATCTTCAAATTTTATATTTTCCCATGTAAGATGCATTGGGAGAATCCAATTCAGATTGAAAACAACTCCACCTGCAAACACAAGGAATGCCAACTCTGCCTTTTTATCGGGTCCATCGGGGAGCAATATTTGAACGATGCGGTATTGATCATTACTTCCAATCGAAGGACCCCCCTTCTCCTGCTTAGAAAGATTTCTATGTGCAGTTTTATAATCGGGATATACAATAATATCAAGAGTTAGCATCTTATCTTCTGAGGCAAGATGATATTCTTCGGTGCAAGTGTCTGATTGTATGTCCGTTCTGAAATGATATGATTTTTTGCCGGCGACAGGTCTTAAATGATAGCCTTTTTGCTCCAGTACGGTAGCGAGTTCGGGGACGGCTTTGCCTAAGTCAGATCGTCGTTCAGCATCCCGATAAAATTGGCCAAGGGCATATATTGATTCTGAAGGCTCCCAAACTTTTTGAAAGTGCAAAGTATCGGTGGTCTGGTCAGCGTTTGTGGATATTTGTGCTTGACCCAAGCCAAGACTGGCTAAAGAAAATACAACACCAATTACACAAACGAGCTGTGCTAATTTCATTATTCTTACCTCCCGATTTATTTTAACAATGCTTATACAGTCTATGGAGCAGCGGAGTCAGGTTTTGATTTTTAACTTTCTGCTTACTTGTCAGTGCACTCATCCATCATAAACTTAAGGTCTTAAATTACACTTTATTGTTTAGGGCGAAATGTTCCCCCTGAAAAACCACCTCTTTTCCCAGGATGGCATATCCCCAGTGGAAAAATATTTAAACCGCGGGATTCAAATTTTGGTAAAATCATACTTTGAACAATCCAAGCATCATATATTCCATAACCTGCATAATAATATCCAGAGCCATTATTCGAAGGATTACAAGCACTATATAATCCAAGTTCGGCGGCAGGTTTCCCTTTCGTTTCATCTGTAGCAAAGGGGTCATTGGGAAGTTCATCTAAAAATTCAGGACAGAGTTCCTCCAAATTGTTAGGAGTTCGCTGATTCCGCTCCCAGAAAGCAATTAAGGCTTTCTCAATCATTTCTAAATCTTGAACTCCTTTAATTACTTTCTCCTGTTCTTCTTTCGAGAGAGATTTCCATTGCTCATTATCCTGAAAAGGATATTTCTTAAGTTTAGTATAATGCTCAAGATTTTCCTTACCAATTAGTTGTTTTTCTGCTCCATTCTTCATAGGTTTACACAAATATAGTCCATTGTTGTCAATATCGAAACCAAGCTTCACAGGTGCTAAAATGTCTGTAATAACTTTTTCCGCAGGGATATCTTTTATATGAACAGAAGCAATAAATTGTCTGCACTCTGGGGAGGCAAGCTGTTTAGACTTTTCCCATTGATAGGGAACACCAGCTTTTTCACAAATTGCAATGACGGCATATTGCACGGTAATAGCTTGACCATCAGGACTTTTATCAGCATCTACAGAAATTTTCGTCTTTAATAAATTTTTGAATTGTTGAATTTTCGGGGAATCAGTAAGACTTGATATTGTTGTCTCCTTACCTATTTCTGATTTATTTCCACTTGGTTTTATTTCATCAGCACTATTAATGTTCTGTTGCATAGCTTTTGTTTGGAATGACCAGTAGACCCTATCAGCAGAAACTCCTTCGGCACTCCTGAACTTACTTGTATTCGGACCGAAATTAAGCCAGACACCATATTCTTTATTCGGTTCTAATTTCACCCAGGCACGACACTGCTTATTATTAATCCATTCAATTTTATCAAGTGGTGGACGTTTTCCTTTATCAACCCAGGAATAACCATTCCGCATTTGTCGGTTAAAAGTAACCGTAATATATTCACGATTCGGGTCAACATCTTTAGCTTCGTTTGGGGGATCAAGTTCAACAACCTTCGGAAAATTTGTCTGCCCAAGATAATTCACCTTTTCTTTCTGTGATGGCTCTTGAGTCTGTAAGGTTTTTGGGGTTGTTGACCCTTCTTTTCGCCCTGCTTTAAGCTTCTCAATAAATGCTATATCGTTCTCCTTTTGTTTTTGTGGGTCAGCCCATTCAGAATTTGTTGTCCATTCAATCTTCTCAAATGAGCAGGCAGGCAGATTTACAACAATGGCTTTTGAATTCCACCATTCCCCCCACTTCTTCCAGTCATCACTGAAATTGACTCCTGTCAATCGGACAAGAGAAATCTGAGTCCAGAATCGCGTGTTTTGATTATAATGATAAATAAGATGAATTAACTCAGGAACTACCGATTTATCTCCTATCATCCCAAGAGTTCTAACTGCCATCCAGCGGTCACGATTATTCTTTTCTTGTCGCTCCGTTGCAATTTTAAGTAATGGCTTCACTGCCTCTCTGCTCTTAATAATTCCAAGCCCATTAATTGCTTCATAATATTTATAGTCAAACGGACCCTCTTGAATAATCTTTAGCCACGCCTCTTCCAATTTTGCCTTTTCTATGTCAGAAAAGTTTTTATATCTGCTCTCATCCAGAAGCTGAGCAAAGGTCTTTTCTGTCCATTCCACATAAAGTTTCTGTGATTCATTTAGATTTTCTAAAACACCTTTCTGCTTAATTTTTTCTTTCTCAAATTGTGCAGTGTCTGGTTGAGTTATTCCCATAGGAATCATAATAACGGCAAATAATAGCAGCATTAAATAACCAAAGATAGAAGAACGTCGACTAATGGTATTAGAAGAAAAATCCAACAACCGAACAATCCGCCTGAACATAAAACTACGTGGTTCAAGAATGCCTACTGCTGATGGCATCGAGCATAATGCTCTCTTCTCGGATAACGCAATAATCATATTCTGGTAATTATGTCCTCGCAGGTCGTTCTGGGTGGCAACCACCACCTCATCCACAGCCATTTCGCGATGATGTCTTATCTCACGACCTGCAATCCAGATGAGTGGATTGAACCAATATAAAAATTGTATTAAGCTTTGCATCCCACTTATAATTGTGTCTCTTCTCTTTATATGAATTAATTCGTGTAATATAGCCATTCGCAGTTGCTCAGAATTTAACTGAGTTAGTAAATCCTTAGGAAAGAGAAGTTTCGGCTTGAACCACCCAAATACACAGGGTGAAAATGTATCAGGAATAATAATGCACTGTGGTGATTTCTTGATGCCGATTTCGCCTGATAAATCTGCAATCTTCTCTTCAAGCCATCGGGGTGATTCTTGTCCGCATATTAGCAACCATCTGTGAAATCTTCTTAAATTTAATACCATCGATATAAGAAATCCTATAATTCCTAATAACCAGATTACAAAAAGTGTATGTTTATATGGGATGGAATTAATTAAATGCTTAATATAGGGAGTTGCCATCTGTAGAGACGCAATGCGTTGCGTCTCTACTTTTGGAAGTGATTTTGTATCGACTCCAAAATTCATATTCGCCATTTCAACTAAGGTCAGATTTTCTAAAAATCCTGACGACATCTCTGGGACAGACAATTCGAGCCTGCCCCCCGTATATTCTTGAGATCGTTTTGGCAATGTAGTGGCGTATTGCAATACGCCCTTACTCTTGGCGAGAATATTAGATACAGAATATTTATGCCCTAAATCGGGTGGCACGATAAGTTTTACTAATATCAATAGCCAGAGAAAATAAAGGACTCGTGCCGAAACTTTACGCCAGAAAAAGCAAATCACTCCAATTAATATGATAAGCAGTGACACCTGTAATGTCATTGCTGCAAGCCATTCCCACCAAAAGTCTATGATTTTTGTAATCATATTGATTTCCCCCTATCTTAGTAGAGACGCAACGCATTGCGTCTCTACAGATATTATTACGTTATTTTTCTTTCTTTAGTTGACGCATAATTTCTTTTAAGGCTGAGATTTCCTCTTTAGATGGATTTCGTCCCTCGAAAAAATTGACCAGGAAAGGTCTAAGCGACCCTCCCAATATCTGATGAGAAAATTTTATGACCTCTGCTTTAATCATTTCATCTTTACTGAATCGCGGACTATACAGATAAGAATTCCCTACTTGAGTATATTCAAGAGCACCCTTTTTAACAAGTCTTGCGAGCATTGTTTTTACTGTTTTATAAGACCACGTATTTGAAGAAGAAATAGAAGCGAACAAATCCCGTGCGGCAAGCGCTCCTTTTTCCCAGAATGGTTTCATCACAATCCATTCTGCATCAGATAATTTTGATGGTTTCAAAGACTTTTTTGAAATTCTTTTCATATACCATCTCCCTTCTACGAAATGTGGTGCGACATTTATGTCACAAGTTTATGAGAGATTATAAATTTTGCAAAAATATTGTTCACAAATTTCTCTGTATCAGCAGGGTAATCTCTCTATGTGGAGTGCGAAAGTTTGCTTCTGCTGTAGCGGTGCGATTTATCGCACAAGCAACATCGCATAAATGCGACCGCTACAACTAATTGGCGAGACCAAGGTCTCGCTATTAAAACCTGTCCTCGTGAAAACGGGGAGCGGTAGCAAGCTACCGCACTCCACATATTTAAAAACAAATATAGTCTATAGACTACAAATGTAGTCGTTGTCAAGAAAAATTTTTCGATTTAAATTAATTTGTGGAAGATTGTTTGGAAAAGGAAAACAATAAAATCCAAAAGAAGAACCTTATGAAAAAAACTGGCAATCTATAAAATAAAAAACTTAGTAATTAATCCACAGATCGTCTGTGGAAACACTTTGAGAATATTTAATTGTTAAAAAATCATAATAAAAACCAGGATTATAGGTATATCCTGTAATGTAAACATTATCTTTAATATCGGTAGTTATTGCAATTCCTTTATCCTCATTAGTCTCCATACTATTATAACTTTTTTCCCATTTTAATGTTCCTGAATTATCATACTTTAATGTTACTACGTCCCATAAATAAGCTCCAGAACTGTCACTTCTCCCGGTAATATAAACATTATCTGAATAGTCTATTGTTATATCACTTGGTTGGTCAGCACCATTTCCTGTACCATTATATCTATTTACCCATTGTTCTACACCATCACTATTATACTTAATCGTTACATAGTCATGACTGCTCCCAGTGCTGAAACTATCGCCGGTAACAAAAACACTACCGTAGCTATCTAAGGCTATGGCATTTGCGGTATCGCTTCTATTCCCGCTTCCATTAAATCTTTCGACCCATTGTTCCTCCCCATTATTATTATATTTAATTGTTATATAGTCATAATATGCGGAGGAACCTATGCTACTCCCTGTTATATATATATTATTATTTTTATCTATAGCTATATCGTTAGCGATATCATTCCCACCACCAATCCCATTATATCTCGCAGTCCATTGTTCTACACCATTAGTATTATATTTTATAGTTAGGCAATCAACATAGCCATCTCCAGCTAAGCTTTCTCCAGTAACATATACATTACCAATAGAATCAACAACTAAGGCATGAGGAATGTCATTACCATTGCCAATCCCATTATATCTCACAGTCCACTGTTCTATACCAGAGCTATTGTATTTTATTGTTAAATAGTCAAATAAATTACTTAAATAATGACTCCGTCCAGTCACATAAACGTTTCCATTCTCATCCAGAGCTATGTCAATTGCAACATCATCGGCATTTCCTGGACTATTATATCTCGCAATCCACTGTTGAACCCCAGCATTATTATATTTAATTGTCGCATAATCGTAACTAGTGAATGATGTTCCCGGTTGGTTATCACTTTCTCCTGTAACATAAACATTGCCCAAGTTGTCCACTTCTATCGCTTTTGCTAAATCATAATCCACATAATTATATATTGCAATCCATTCTTCTAATCCTGAAGAATTATATTTTATTGTTGTATAATCATAGGTAGTACCCGGGAATGTAGTATATCCAGTAATATAAACATTACCATTAATATCAACTTTTATATCACAAGCCCTATCATCATTTCCTGCTCTATCATATTTTGATACCCATTCTTCAATAGGATTGGCATCGATACGTAACAATTGACAAAAAATAAGAATAATTAAATAAATTCTCGAAAATAGAGATAGTTTATATAGATGTAATTTATTATTCATCTGATTTTTTCGCCATTAATAGTTTTTGTTGAATTTTATATAAAATATGTTTAGAAATTTTTATAAAATGTCAAGATTAAAATATTTTCGGTGTGTCAATAAATGTCTATTTTATTTACAGACATATTCAAAGAGATTATGGATTTAGTATTTCCCAGAGTTTGTCCTGCATGCGAAGAGAAGCTCCGCTCGAATGAAGAGTTTATTTGCATAAAATGCAACAATCAAATCAAGAAGATTGAAGGTGAAATCTGCAAAAGATGTGGAAAAAATTTTGATGAAGACAAATTTTGTCTCGCCTGTAAGAACAACAATTATCAATTCGATACAGCAAGAGCAGTATCCTATTTTGAATCCGTTATTGCGGTGCTTGTTAAGAAATTTAAATATAACAGCAGAACAGAGCTTGCTGATTTTTTCGCTAATATGATTTCCGAATACATTCTTTCCAACAATTTATACAAAGGGATTGAGCACATTGTTCCTGTCCCTTTGCATAATAGCAGACTCAGAGATAGAGGTTATAATCAATCACTATTAATAGCAGAAAAAGTGGCAAACAAATGTAATCTTAAATTGTTGAAAAATAATCTCATTAAAATAAAGAACACAAAATCTCAAACAGCTCTTTCATTTAAAGAACGTTTAGCGAATGTAAAAGATGCCTACTGGATTTACAATCCGCACGAGTTAGAAAATCTAAATGTCATACTGATAGATGATGTCTTCACGACAGGTGCCACAACGAGTGAATGCGCCCGAACATTAAAGCATAGCAGATGCCAACAAGTTCACGTCATCACCCTCTGCCACGCCACATTAGACGCAACAACAAAATAGAGAAACCACGAATCACACGAATTTTCACTAATCAATATAAAAACCAGCCACGAAAGAACACGAAAAATCACGAAAGAAGAAAATAACTAATAGAACACGGATTTACGCAGATTAACACTGTATTTTAATTCGTGAAGATTCGTGTAATTCGTGGTTAAATTTTTATATTTTCTTTTTTGCGAACTCTGCAACTTCTCTGCGTCCTTTGCGGTTAAGTCTTTTTTAATTTACTCCACGATTAATTTGATAAGTTCATAAAGCAGGTTCTTGTCGGGAGGTAATTTCCCAAGGAAGGCATAAGCAAGCGGTTGAGAAATGTATGCCACTTTCGCATTATTATATTCTTCTTTATTATAATTAACCACGCAAAATGCATTACCAAAATTCTTATTATCCTTATCCTTTAATGTATAAATTGACTTAAATATGATATTTATATGAGGCTTGTCATTAACCATTGGTCTAAAGAGTTGATCTGATAACACAGGAAATTCAATCTCTTCGGGCAATATTTTTAATTCAGGTAAGTCCTTATTCAATTCAAATCTCAATGCCGAACCATTCGGTGGAATCTCAAATGAAATTCCATCTTCAGTTGGTGCCACCGCACTCGATATTACTTTCAGTCCCATCTCATCCATTAATTTTGAACCCAAAAATACTTTTTCTAAGCTCCCTGCTGTTTGATTTAGTCCGTAAGAAAAAGGAATATTCGTCCCAATAATAACAATTTTCCCCCCATTCTTTAAATAATTCAGTATCGCCTCTTGTCCATCACCTTCTTTATTGACTGAATTATAGAAATAATCTTTATTGTTTGTGACAAAAACGATATTTATTTTCTCTGGTGTGAAAAATTCCTTATCCACCATTTGTTCAGGCGATAATCGGATAAATTTGAATTCAAGATTATTGCAAACCTCTTCAATCATATTATTCACATTATCAAACCAGATGTCTTTAACATCAGTAGAATGTGGTGGAAGAACGCCAACCGTTATCTCTGTCCCCTTAGGTATTATTTTCTGAATATCCTCTTTCATCTTCAATATTTTATTCTTGAGAAACTCAATTTTGACTATCTTATCTTTGGCTAAGGGAACTCTTTCCGAATACGGCGTCGCAATATTAAGGGTCTTTTTAGTCATACTGAGCAACAAACCTGTAATCACATCTCCATTGTTCATTAAAACTCTAACAAGTGGGTCTTTGATATTTGTGTAGTAGTCGATTACAATATTAGGTTTAGGATTGAAATACATAATAGTAACATCTTCTCTTGGGAAAAAGAAAGGTCTTTGATGTCTTTCTCTGAGAGATATGGCTCTATCTCTCAATTCCATTATATCACCACGATGCTCCTTTTTATCTCTTGTAATAACTCCAATAAAATCTTCGTGCCCTTCTCTATTATCAACCTGCCAGAAAATGGGTTCCTTTACAAAAATATCCTCCTTATTCCTTTTTAAACTTCCCGAGACGTCATAAAATGATTTTTCATAATGTTTCTTTTCTGATGCCTTAATCTCTTTCAAGGTTGAATAACCAAGAGAAATCCAATCCCGGTTAATATGAAGATTGCTATAAGGTGTCTTAAGAGATATATAAAGAGGCGTGATTTGTTCTAACTCTCCCGAAATTATATCTTGATTATCAAGGAGTAGCAAAAGCTCAGGTATATAACGACTCGGATTATCTTTTTCTGGCATCTTGATTCCAAGAACATCAATTCTAAAAGCAATACAGGCTGGATTTAAAACAATCTTCTCGCTATTGATTACCTTCATAGCAATTGAGTTATCATTATTATTAAGGAGATATTTTATATTCCATTTAAGCGGTTTGTTGCTACAGGCAATAGATTTGTTGACCACTAAAGGTTTATCATTGATATAGAGATCATTAAGATACTCATCAACATAAATAGTAAGATTAGCATCCAAAATCTTTATTTCTTTAGGAATTTTAAAGGGTTTGTAATAAACAACATTTTCTCCTGAGCTTTTCAGTGTGTTTGTCTCTGTCCAGACCCAGTCTGCCATCGGGATGTAAATCCAATCCTTATAGACACCTACAACCTTTTTAGGTCTTTTCCATTTAACCGCATCAATATCATTATCATTACTAAACCATCTATCAGGGATTTTAATATAGTCTTTGTCTCCTAAACTAAATATAAAATCATCCTCACCACTCGAAAAAGTAAGCGAAACAGTATCTATGAATGATATATTATCAATATCGAAAGGATTAATCGTTGTTTTTCTGACGGGTTCGGTTGAAGATTCAATAAAATAAGATAATTTTGCCCCAAACTTCTGTGAAAAAAAGATACAGTTATCGACTCTTGTTTTATCAATGAACTCGATATCACATTTAGACTCATCCTGTTTAAGGAAGGGAAATATAGGCTGAGAGTAAAGAGCTATACATAAAAAAATGCTCAATGAAAAAATGAGAACGAGTTTGAACTTCTTATCAGGATTAATCATCATAATTCCTCTAAAGTTTGTAGTGCCCGCTTTAGCAGGTAAAATTTATTCCCACTAAAGTAGGAACTACAAACGTTCCTCTTTAGCCACCCTGCGATAGATATCCTGTATCTTCACATTCGCTTCTTTTCCAAATTCCGTGGCAGGGAAGTTCTTGGTTATCTTGCTATATTCAATCAACGCCTGTTCTTTATCTTTCAAACCATAGTTGACAATATCACCGATTCCCAATTGCATCTTCGGGAACAACGGATCTGCTTCTGTTTGTGCAGAAGAATAATTCTGCATAAATAAGAGTGTCTCTTCTGTAATTTTCGGATTTTCGGTGTAACTGTTTATAGCAAGACTGATAAGATTATCTATGCTTTTTTCAGCAAGCCCTGACCGTGGATAATTGTTTATGACAGTAAAATAATAATCGACTGATTGTGAAGGTTCTACTTTTTGTGCTGTCAAAAAGATTTTAAGCGACGCCCAATCATCCTGAGAATTTTGTGTAAGCAATTTTATCTTTTCAAGAACCTCTTCCTTAATCTCTTTTGATATATACTTATCAGGATAATAATCGAGGTATTTCTGAAAATCTTTCAAAGCTCCCTCAAAATCATATAATTCATTAAATTCAATGTTGGCAATATTATAAAGAGATTTGCTCGCAAGAAGATTCATCGGATTTGTTCGAATAACATTTTGAAATTCCCTTAATGCATCGAAATATTTCCCCTGTGAAGCGTATTCCTCTGCCTTGTTGTAGAGAGCTGTAACATCATCAATCTTTATTACATCTGTCATCGGCGCAGTCACAATGGCAACCTGACCTTTATTCTCCTCCGGACCTTTTTTAATTGCATTATCAATATCAATCGGTTTCTTCTCTGAGAGTTTTTCAATATTGGCGACAAGCTGTTTTTCCTTTGTAGTTAGATTGGATGACTCCGCAGATTTTCCGGGTTTTTTCCCCTGAGTTGGGAAAATAATCCTGTATGGTTTGTTTTCCCAATCTCTATAAGGAATCGGTAGGTTTGTCATTGTTGAGTAATTGTTCAAGGCTATAGGACTGATTGCTCTATTAGTTGATTGGTCGTTATTATTCCAGGAAGGAACAATGAAAATTGGTGTTTTTTGTAGATTATACAATTGAAATATGATTCCTATGAGAAATCCGATTACAATGAACATAGTCGCAAATCCCAATCTTCTTATAGAAAGCCGTTCTTTTAAGAATAGCAGGATTCGGTCATAAAGCGAATAAGACGATAGTTCATCAATCCTTTCCATTACTTTTGAGATGGTTTGGGATAGATAAGCATTGTCAACTGTGCAGAAGGCATTGACCTTAAGTGTTTCTGCAACCACGCTATTTTCCTCATATTCCTGCTTGCAATTCTGACATTCGTCTAAATGCTTCTTTATTTCCTGAAATTTCTCTTCGGAAAGAATCTTACTTGCATATTCCTCGTAAAGACTACGAATCTCCTCACAATTCATATTTTATTTACCTCATTGTATTGTGAATGTGGTGCGACATTTTCTTTCATCTCGCAAAGTCACAAAGCTCACAAAGGATTATAGGACAAAAATCTAACAAAGAAATTATATGATCTCAATTTCTATCTTATTTTGTATCTATTTCTTGGCGTCCTTTGCGCCTCTGCGTGAAATTATTTTCTCTTATTAAGATGATACTTTTGATTCATCATTTAGTTTGGTTTTTTTAGGGCTATATTTCTTTAACATCCTTTTTAACTTTTCTCTTCCCTGATGAATATTGAACTTAATAGCTCCCTCAGAACAATTCAGAATTTCCGCCACCTCTTTCAGAGAGAACCCCTGAACATCGAAAAGAGTTACGGCAATTTGCTGTCTTGGTGGAAGGGCATTAATCGCTTTATCTATCGTTTCAATCATATCCTTCCGCATCAGAGCAGTTCGGGGATTATCTAAGGAATGGTTCGACCAGGCGGTTTCTTCTATTTTATTCTCCTCAGTTTCAAAAATCTCATAATGGTCTCGTGAGCGCTTTTTATGGATTGTAAAACACTGATTTATGACAATTCTTTTTACCCAGGAATGGAATTTCTCTATTTCCTTCAACTTTCCGATATATCTATATATACGAATGTAAGTTTCCTGAAGAACCTCATCGACATCATCATGATTTCTCAAGATAGAATAGGCAAGTCCGTAAATATCCCTACCGATAATCTCAAATAGTTCAGCAAATGCAGATTTATCTCTCTTTTGACACCGTTTTATTAATGTATTGTCGACTTGAATCATCTATCCTATTCCGATTCTGTGTAATGCGACATTACAATTTTCAAAAGTTATTGTTCACCCCTCACCTTAATCCTCTCCCCAGAGGGGAGAGGGAAGGGTGAGGGGGTATTTCCCGCAACTTATGAACATAACTTTTTATAAATTTATTATGTCGCAGATGACTACGAGATAAATCTCGTGTTACAAGCTGATTTAAGTCAAAAGAACGATGATGTTCTTAAGACTATCAATTATTAAAAAACGTTTGTTTTTAGCACGATAAGTGTAGTAATGGCAAATATTATTATCAAAAATTTCAGGTTATTTTTTATAAACGCTTTTTCAATCTCTGTGAACTCAGCGAATACTCAGTGGTCTCTGTAGTTTCTACTCATAACAAAGAACCCTTTGACGCTGGACAATTTTTTTATTGGACACTATTGACATATTCCGATGAAAATTCTCCGTGCTTCCATTTTTCAGTGCTTCAGTGATTTCTCTTCAAAAACTAAATGCAATCACGGAAACACGGAATTCAAGAATCACTGATAACAATTATCAATTCATAGTTGTCTTTTTTATTATAATTTTTTTCTCTGAGTCCTCTGTGGCTATTATTTTAAATGAATAAAAATAGCATAAATGTCGTCTTGTAATATTGAAAAAATAAAAGGGAAGGGATTCTTAAAATGAAAATTTCAAGACGAGCATCTTTTATTTCCGTATCTTTCTTAACTATTTTTATCCTCTTTACAATTACCGGTTATGCCTTCTGCAATAACTGTAATATCGATAATTGTAAAATAAAAACAGACACTAAATCAAAATCAAATCCTAAACATCGTTGTTTCTTTTCTCGCTGTTGTAAAAGGAGTTGTAGAGACGCAATGCATTGCGTCTCTAAGGAGACATTTTCCCTTAGGGGAACCGCAAACGAATCTGGAATAGGAATGGTTAACATTGCCTTTTGTTGGTTAGAAATACCCTGTGAAATTAAGGGAAGATTGAGAGATAACAAATGGAATAGTGTTTGGTGTATTATACCGAATTCTTTTGACATCTTATTCGGCACGACTAAAGGGGCTTCAAGAGGAATTAGTTGTCATTCCGAACTTGTTTCGGAATCTCAATTGGGATGCTGAAACAAGTTCAGCATGACAAACGAAGCAATCTCGCTTTTATGAGAGGATTAGGTGGTGTTTGTGAAGTGATATTAAGTCCTTTTCCACCGTATTGTCCGTTAATGACTCCTGCTTATCCACCATATTTCGAATCTGAGAAGAAGTCAGAAAAAAAGAGAGATGATTCTGAATGCACAAAAGAGGATGCATCGTGATTTTTCTGAAATCGATTATTTATTCCATTCTATAATTTCTTCTCAATTCTAATACTAAACCCAATTACAATATTTTGTTGATAAAAAAATCAGGGGAATTATTTTCAAGGCTTGTAAGATAATCCTTTACGATTTTTTATTAACTTGTACATTCTGAAAAATGCTGACCTTTCCTTTTAATCATCTCGTCAATATAATTATGATTAGTAATTAATAAAAAGCAGGAGTATTATTATGAGAAAATCAAGGCGTTAAAAGATTTAATTGGGAAGAGGAGGACAAGAAGTATGAGGAATCATCGTTCATTTTTAAATCTCTATTTTCAGCAGTTATGTTTAATGATATGCAAAATACTGATGCTTGTTCGATACATAATAAAGACTTCTATGTTTTTTTACAAGACTCTTCGCAAGGGAATAACCTTAAGGTCTAATAGTAAAAAATATTTGTCTTATGCAAAACCAATCATTTTAATAATCTCTCTTCTGAATTTCATTAATTTTCCTTATGTCGCTGTCGCAGACGAGAATTTTCAGTCAGAGGTAAATGAAATTAAAAATATTAAAGTGGGTAACCCCATTCAAAGCGGAATTTTGGATGACGTAGAAATTGAATTCTTAGACCCTTCTGTCCTACCTGATCTTGAAAATCCAAATGTATTTAACATCCGGGGTATCATTTTAGATCGTGAGGACAAACCAATTGAAGGCGCATCGGTAGTAGCTCGTTCATCAGATGATATTACGCCGAAGGAGATAATTACAGGTTCTGATGGACGATTTGTTTTTGAATCTTTGGAAAAAGGATGCTGGGAGATATTAGTCGAAGCTGAAGGATACGCTCATATCACGACGTGGGAATGTATGATAGAGATTCCACAAATAAGAGATAGTGATATAAAGCTGATTCTTGACCACCCTGTTGAGATGAGGGGAAAGGTTATTAGCGGTGTGGAGCAACCTGTTTCAAATGCAAAGGTCATTGTAGCTCGTGAATGGACTGCCGATGGTAAAAGAATTATTCAAGGGCATCTATCTCAAGATATTTTTACTACTATAACTAATGAAATAGGAGAATTTTCTTTCAACAAGCTTAAGCCGGGTAAGGTTTCAATTGTAGTTGAGCATCCTGATTATGCCCCATTTCTCAATAGCTTTGTAAGTGATGCAAAAGATGTTCTGATTAAGCTCGATCATGGGGGAGCAATTATGGGTAGAATATTAGATGGAGATAACCCTGTTAAAAATATAGAAGTTGAAATTAGAGGTCAGAAGTTGTCTCACAGACATTTTGGTTATGCAAAAAGCAAAACTGATGAAAATGGTAACTTTATTGCTCCAAATCTTCCCTATTTCCCTGACATTCCTTCTGGGTGGTTTTACACTATTTCGATTAAGGCACAAGGCATAGAATTCCCGCTTTATCAAATTTACCTTACAAAAGATCAGCCTGTTCGTGAAGTTCTATTACAACCTTCTGATATGGCGAAAGTCAAAGATCCCAAAGCCCAATATAAAATTGTAGAGCTTGGACCTACGAGGAAGTATTCTCCTCCTGATCGACCAAAAGGCACTGCCTCCATCAAAGGAAAAGTAATTCCAAAGATTCGGGATTCAGCAGAAGGTTTAGTAGCGCATTTATCCTATTATCCCCTCCCAACTAAGGAAAATTGGTTTTATCTAGAAACCCCTGTGGAGAATAACGGCAATTTTGATTTTTCTGAGCTTCCTGAAGGAGAGTATAAACTACGTGTAGAACCCGATATTCATCTTCAAATTCAAACCGAAGAATGGGGTCTTTTCCCCCCAGTAAAAGTGAAGTTAAAAAGGGGAAAGGTAAAAACTCTCACATTCACACAAGATGATGGTATTTTGAGAGGAACTATCAAAGGACTTAATCCCGAGCTTTACTATTCAGTGGTATTAAAGACAGATGACCCGAAGAATCCCTGGTTTAGGATGATGTCACATATTACTTCAAGCAGTGTTAAAGGAGATGGAACGTATGAGATTAAAACTCTTTCTCCGGGGAAATATCTTGCCATACTCGAATTCTGGACAGATAGCAAAACAACACCTTCTGGTGATAATTTGTATTATTCAGGCGGTATGGAAATGTTTGAATTCCAAAGTGATGGAAAAAGCGTTATCCAAAAGGACTTCGATGCCCATTTTTACAAGGTAACAGGAAAAGTTATTGATGCAGATACAAAGGAACCTGTGGAGGGTCTCAAATTGAAATTGATCAAAGAACATCCAGAGTTGATGACTAATTTGGACGTTCTGAGCGGAAAAGATGGCACATTCGTATTCCCATTTGTACCTAAAGGAGACCTTAAATTTAAAATTGTCAGCAAGGATAATTATCTTTACCAAATTTTACCTTGTTCAGTCGTTAATAAAGATTACGATTTTGGTACGATTGAGATGAAGAAATCACTTGCGGGTATTATGATTGAGGCAAAAAATACAGACCTGGCTGATAAATTATTTTATTCTCGTGCCTACTCATCGGAACTGAGTTTTGGGAAGTTTGGATATGGAGATATCTTATGGGGGGACTTTCGGGATAAGGGAAAAGCGGTTTTTAAACCGCTATATCCCGGGCACTACACAATAATCTGTAATAATCATCGTTCTTCGGTATTTGATGATGAAGATATGTATGCTTTAAAAATATTAGAAAATGTAGAGGTTCAACCTGATAAAGTTACGAGATTAAGGCTTTCATTCGAAAAAGGTATTCTAACCAAATTAAGTGCTTTCTCAAAATCTCAGAAGTCCTATGTTCCCTTCTCAGAGCAATTCTGGTTAAAGAACGACAAAGGACAGGTTCTTCGAATTGGTATAATAACAAATACATCTATATGGGAAGTAAATCTAAAACCGGGCAATTATCAATTCGGTTTTGATGAGCACAATACTATCAAAAAATCCGTTACTTTTTCTGTAGATGAAAGTTCAAAAGGCAAGATCGTTATTTTAGAAATTCCTTGACAACATTTCCCCAATCCCATCGATTATGATGCATCATTTATACCATAAATTAAAACGAGATAAATCTCTTATTACAACTATTGCGATACGAGCAATGTTTCCGCAGATTTGCCATCGACAGGTTTTGAGAAAAAGTATCCTTGAGCATAATCACATTTTAACTCTTTGAGCAGAGATAGCTGGTTTGCATTCTCCACGCCTTCTACAATTACTCTCTTACCAAGATTACGAGCAAGCGTTACAATCGTTTTTATAATCTCGAGGCTTTCTTTATCAACATCCATTTTACTCGTGAAAGAGCGGTCAATCTTTAAAGCATCTATTGGAAAGCGATGCAAATAGCTTAAAGAAGAATACCCTGTTCCAAAATCATCAATATCAAGTAAGACATCCATAGCCTTTAGTTGCATTAAAGTATCAATGACAAACTCGGCATTCTCCATAATAACAGTTTCAGTGATTTCCAGCCTTAATGTCCCCCTTTTTAAACCGGAAATATTCAAGGTTTGTTCAATCTGTCCAATTAAGTCTGATTGCGAGAGCTGTTTAGCTGAAAGATTAACATTAATGGAAAGAGGTGAGTCTGAAGGAAATTTCTTTTGCCACCAATGCATCTGTCGACAAGCTTCTTGAAGAACCCACTTTCCAATGGGGACAATCAGCCCGGTTTCTTCTGCTACGTGTATAAAGTCATTCGGAAAGATAAGACCACGATCAGGATGAAGAAAACGGACTAAGGCTTCAAAACCTATAATTTTACCTGTCCTTAAAGAGACAATCGACTGGTAATGTAATACAAGGGTTTGGTTATCAACAGCTCGTCTCAAATCATTTTCTAATTGTAAAAGACTTACAGCGTGAGAGTGCATAGTTGAATCAAAGATTTCATGACGGGCTTTCCCAAGAGCTTTAGCTCTATGCATAGCTGTATCAGCGTCACGTAAAATATCCCCGGGTTGTTGATACCCAGAAGTGTTGATGGCAATTCCGATACTTACAGAGGCAAAAACTTCCTGCCCTTTTAGACTGAACGGGAACTTAAATTCCTGATGTATCCTCTCAGCAACGCGTGTCGCATCGCTTATCTCTTTAATATCATCAAGAAGGATTGTAAACTCATCTCCCCCCAAGCGTGCCACAGTATCGACGTTACGTAGACATTCTCTCAACCTTTTAGAAATACTGATAAGCAACTGGTCACCAATGGCGTGTCCAAGACTATCATTGATATTTTTAAAACGGTCTATGTTAAGAATGAGCGCTGCAAATAAATAATTCTTTTTTCGTTTAGCCCGTTCTATCAGTCGTCCAAGACGGTCAACTAATAAAGACCTGTTTGGTAATTCTGTCAGTTTATCATGAAAGATATAATGTTGCAATTCTTCCTCTATCTTTTTCCGCCGTGTAATGTCACGCATATATTCAACAATACATTTAATATTTCCGGTATCATCATAGATAGGATAGGTATAGACCTCAAGCAAACCATTACCGCCATTGGAGCCTTTAAGTGGAATCTCCTCCGTATAAGGAACCCCTAATTTAAGTGATTGTGCAACGGGACAATTTTCACATATTCCTGATTGACCCTGATAGGCTTGGAAGCACTTTTTCCCTTCAAGTGGCATAGATTTGGAAAACCAATTCTCCATAGTTTTATTGACACGTAAGATGTTGAAATCTCTATCTAAAACACTTATACCATCCTGGATAGCATTAAAGATGTTTTGCAGGAACCCTTCATTTTGCCTTAATGCTTCTTCAACAAGTTGAAGTTCTGTAATTTTATGTTTTAGTTGCTCATTCGTTTTCGTTAATTCCGTAGTTCTCTTTTCAATTTGCCCTTCCAGATTCACCTGAACTTTTTTCAACTGTTTCTCGGCATACCATTTTGCGCTAAGTGCCCAGGCAAAATGCCGAATCTCCTGAAAATGAAAAGGTTTCTGAACATAAAGCAATTTATCTGGTGGTTGAACACGATGGGCAATCTCGACAGGATCAACATCCGAAAGGGCTGTTACTATAACAATTTCTACATCAGAATCGAGTTCTCGAATATGCTCTGCCGCCCATACACCGCTTGGTCCTGGTGGCATTCGCACGTCAAGAAAAATCACGGCGAATGGTTGTCCTTCCTCTTTTGCTTTTCGAACAACTTCAACCGCTTCTTCTGCCTGACCACATTGAACCAAATCAAATATCGGGGTAACTGAATCTTGAGATTTTTTATTGAACAACCTTGCCTCAAGTTCCTCAAGCTTAGCTTCCGGTTCTTGAACTTTATGAACAGGAGAGAGAACCTTTCTATATAAATCTGAGACAATTTTTTCATCATCCACAGTGAGAATCCGAAATCTGTCAACCTCAGCATTATTCATTAATTAACCTCCAATATATTGTAGCAGTCGGATTTATCCAACCTTATATGTGGTGCGACATTTATGTTGCATTCTTGTGCGAGATAAATCTCGCACCACGTCGCACCGCTACAAAAAACTCAGTGATATCAGGTATTTTGGGGGAATATGATATGTATTGTTGTCCCGTGTTCTTTGCCATCACTTTCAGCATAAATTCGACCATTCATAGCTGTCATAGTATTAGCACACCAACTTAGACTTGTTTCTGAAGAGCCTTCTCGCTTAGTAGTAAAAATGCGAACCAATTCATCTATCTCAATTCCTTCTCCATTATCAGAAATTTTTATATGCATCCCTTTAACATTATCTACCTGTTCCTCTTCCGCCTTTATAATTACCTCTCCGTGAACTTTCCCTGCCCTTTGAATTGACTCTACCGCATTAATAAGCACATTTTGAAATACCTGGAGTAAAGACATCCTGTTCCCACTTATTGGCTCCATTTTTTGTATGGCGGGATGAATGTTAAACACGATATTTTCTCGTTGATTGTAGGGAACGGTTTGAAACCGTTCCGTATAGGCTATGGAATCCCGGATTAATTCATCAAGTTTTAGTTTTTCAATCGGTTTTTCAAAATGACTTAATTTATCCTGCTCACTAAGCATTATCTCAATTTGCCCAATCCGATTTCCCATCTCAACTAACTTATCACTTGTTTCATTAATTGAAATAGATAAATTCTTATCAGCTAAGTCTAAAAACTGAGTTAAATCCCTTCTCCGTTCTTCAGGGGGATTTCCCTTAATGAGCTCTTGTCGAGCTAATTTTATCTCCTCAAGAGGAATTTTTCTAACTCTTTGTCTCAGGTCATCAATATAAATAGTAATCGGACTTATGGCATTACGGATATTATGCAAGATCCCCGCTGCCATTTCTGCCATTCCCGAATGATATGATAGCTCAGCCAATTTTTTCTGTGCCTTTCCTAACTTTTCAACCATACTATTGAATTCTTGAGCTAATCTCCCGATTTCGTCTCTTCGCTTGAGAGACAAACGAACTGATAAATCATCACTTTTTCCAATTGATATCATATGAGCAGTTAATTTTCTTATCGGACTAATAACTATTTTTTGTAGTATAAAAAATAGAACGAACAAAATCAGTAATCCTGCCACCATAATTGAGAGAAAGGCAAAGCGCAAGGCGATTTTCCCCTTTGCCGTAATTGCCCTTGGAATATCCGCTCGTAAAAGGAGAATAGGAGTATTTTGCATACCAGAATAAGTTGTATAAACGTATAGGAGTTCACTACTATATTCTTTAACTAAAAACGCGGAATCAGGCTTGAGTTGATTCAAGGCATCTTCATCATACGCAGGTATTGTATCTTTCTTGATAGACCAAAATCTGAAAGTGACGTGTATTTGTTCAATAAGTGTATCAAGAATCGCCTTATTAAAAAATCTCCCCATCATTATAGTCCCTCTGATTGGACCCTGACGGTCACCCGTTATAATTGGTCTTGACGCTATGAACATCGGTCCTTTCTCCGTCATCATAATACCAGATATTGAACTCTCAACATCTTTATGCTTGAGAAGCGGATGCGTATTGGTGAATATATCCTTGGAAAATTCTTTGACTGTTATTCTTTGGTTTGTTTCTAAATCATATATTTCACCCCAGACCACTTCGAAATTACTGTTAAATATATATACAAGGTTTAGTTTGTTACCTGTAAAAGTCTCACGAATAAGATTAGACTCTAAAAAATTATTATTCTTATCAGCAACAAATTGATATGTTTCATCCCATGCTCCCCAATCCTGACAGAGCAAATCGAGATGATGTATCTCTCTTTGGATTGCATTAATACAGCGTCCCATATCCTCTTCCGCTTCTTCACGCTCTAAGTTGATGAAGCTCGGGAAGACAATTAAACGCTGTATCCCATAATCTAAACTGGCATATAATGCAATTATAACTAACAATATGAGCAAAATCTTTGCTCGTAGAGACATCTAACAATTCCTCTTAAAATTTTCTTTATGGACTCACATATAATCATTTCAATTTGAGAGCTCTGAAATACTGGCTAAAATACGAGATTCTTCGCTTCGCTCAGAATGACAGAGACCTTAAAATGTCATTGTGAGGAGCCGAAGGCGACGAATCAATCTCGTTTTTGAAGTTTTTCAGAGATTTCAATTTATCATTTCTTTTAGACAGAACTCCTCTACTATATTTTTTGCATAAACCCGCCTAACTTGAAAATAAAATCAAAGCTAATTAGGGTCTTTCACAAATAGTTTTTATGATAAATATATCGGCATTTATTAACAAATTATTTAGTTTATCCGACTCTTAAGGAACAATTAGAACAAAATTAAAAGA
>Ga0315289_10002027_pt1 | contig 31403 bp, 25 predicted proteins | sample YL17G11_40_MG_FD_203452 | JGI IMG/M metagenome (GOLD analysis project Ga0315289, IMG submission 203452) | Sediment microbial communities from Yellowstone Lake, YNP, Wyoming, USA - YL17G11_40 | ecosystem: Environmental > Aquatic > Freshwater > Lake > Sediment | place: USA: Wyoming | collected... | reverse complement strand
GAATGAATTCTTCACATTTCCTTCTTGATGCGATGCCACAGGATGAGAGAAATTTTTGAAGTCTAACTTTCAATTTTGCTCAACTTCTTTTTGAGTTCTTCAATTGATGGTAAATCGTTCAATCGTTTTAGACCGAATGTTTTTAGGAATAAATTGGTGGTGCCATATAAGTGTGGTCTTCCGATAACTTCTTTCTTACCCAGAACATCGATGAGTCCTAATTCAATCAGATTTCTAATCATTACACTTGAATCAACACCTCTGATAGACTCGATTTCTGCACGTGTTATTGGTTGTTTATAGGCAATGACAGCCAGAGTTTCAAGAGCCGCTTGAGATAATTTTGTCTTTTCTCTTTGTTTATAGAGTTTCTTTATATAATCACCATATTCGGAACGTGTGGTAATAACAAAACCATTAGCAATTTCTTGAATTCGCAGCCCGCGATTGCCATTGTTATAATCCAATTGAAGTTCAAACAATGCTCTTGTTATATCTTCAGGATTTACATCATCAATTGTTTTTATAATTTTATTCAAGGGCAATGGATCTGACGAAACGAATAGAAGATTTTCAATAATTGCCTTAATCTCAGAAAGACTTTTAGTTTTTACTTCCTCTGCATCCTTTTCGGGTTCTGGAGCTTCCGATGTCTCGGCAATTATTTTTTCTTCGTCAAGAGACTCTTCATTAGAAATATTTTCTGTAATATCCACGTTCATTATTTCCTTGAGAAAATATTTACGTCGCAGAAATGCGACCGCACAAATATCAATTTATATAGATAATTCATTATTAATTCGAATAATAAATATTTCATATTCTCCTTTTTTTTGAACAATATTAACTTCTTTTAGTCGTGCTAATTCTAATAGTGCGATGAATGATACAATAATTTCCAACTTTTTCATCTTTGGATTAATTAGCTCATTAAAAGAAATTTTTTCAGCTTCCTTTAATATTTCTCTGATATAGTCAATCTTTTCCTCAAGTGTAAATTCCTCTCTGATAATCCGATGAATAACATCCTCTGTGGCATAGACAAGAACATTCGAAAATGCATCGATTAATTCTTCCATTGGAATAGTTCGGTATTCCGAATCAGTTTGTTCTTCATATAATATAAAAGGGACATCACGAGTAAAAATATCAAAATTTTTTTCTTCACACTCTTTTAAGAATCCAGAAACCTCTTTAAATTTGCGATACTCTACAAGCTGCTTAATAAGGTCTTCAGTCGAATAAATCTCATCTTCTTGAGATTCCTCATCGGATTCGCGTTCAGGTAGAAGTTGTCTCGCCTTGAGTTGAATCAGTGTGGATGCCATAACGATAAATTCACCAGCAATCTCGAGGTCGAGTTGACGCATCTTCTCGATATGTTCCAAATACTGCGTTGTTATTTCAGCAATTTTGATGTCATAGATATCCATCTCATTAATTTTAATGAGATGGAGAAGAAGGTCAAATGGACCTTCAAAGACATCGAGTTTGATTGTATAAGTCAATGGCTACACTCCACAATAAATATTAGATGATAGTTCAGGATATGTATCCTGAACTTATAGTGAGATGGGACGTATGTCCCAATAAATCTTAGGTTCAGGATACATATCCTGAACCATCTAATTATAATGTCGCATTACAAATTAAATCTTCATTGCATTTCTGACTTCGACGAGTGTTTTTTCTGCTCGTTCTTTTGCCTTTTTATCGCCTTCTTCAAGAACTTTTCCGATATATGTCGGGTCTTGCTCAATTTCTTGTCTTTTCTTTCTTATCGGTTCAAGTAATTTTTTTAAATTTTCAAAAAGAATCCTTTTACAATCTACACATCCAATCTCAGCTTTTTTACATTGCTCTGAAATGCGGTCAACATAAGCCTTACTGAATATCTGGTGATATGAAAAAACAGTGCAGACTTCTGGATGACCGGGGTCATTTCGTTTAACTCTTGCAGGGTCAGTAATCATACTCATAACTTTTTTCGATACAGTTCCATCATTATCCGAAATATATATGCAATTACCATAGCTTTTGCTCATCTTGCGACCGTCAGTTCCGAGTAATTTCGGAACAGGACTTAATAAAGATTGCGGTTCAGGAAATACAGGTTGATACATACTGTTAAAGCGTCTGACAATTTCTCTTGATAATTCAAGATGTGGTAATTGGTCTTCTCCAACTGGCACTGCATTGGCTTTGTATGCAAGTATATCAGCAGTTTGTAATAATGGATAACCCAAAAATCCATAACTTGACAAATCCTTATCCGACAACTGCATTATTTGTTCTTTATAAGTCGGAACACGTTCTAACCAGGGTAAAGGAACAATCATCCCTAACAGAAGCGTGAGTTCAGCATGTTGTTTTATATGAGACTGAATGAATAGCACACTTCTTTGAGGGTCTAAACCAACACTAATCCAGTCAATAAGTATTTCCCTGATGTATTTTCTAATATTTTCCGTATTATCATAATCAGTAGTTAAAGAATGCCAATCGGCGACCATAAAAAAACATTCATACTCATCCTGTAAACTCTTCCAGTTGTTTAATGCTCCCACTAAATTCCCTAAATGTAATAGTCCTGTAGGTCTCATCCCACTTAGTATTACTTTTTTAGGCATTTAAAATTACTCCTTTTTACTAATTTCATAATCTGAATCGACAACTGACTGGTTGAATTTATTTCAATAGTAATTTGTTCATTTCGCTAATAACAACGGGAGGAGTTACCACATTAACCAGATTGCCAATTATGTTTATAATGGGATATAATATATATTTTAACAATCCCGATAAAATCAATAAGTATAAAACCATCATTCCGATCATTGGATTTATGCTTTTATAACTTCTTGATAACGAGTAAGGTAAAATATTCCCAAGAATGTGCGAGCCATCAAGCGGTGGGAAGGGAATTAAATTGAATATAGCTAAGATTACATTTATCATAGTAAGATAATAGAAAAATACACCTAAAACACCTTTAATACTTATGTTTGATAGAGGAAAATTTACTGCAATAATTAGAAAAAGAAAAGATGAAATACCAAGTAATATATTTGAACCTGGACCCGCTGCAGATACAATAATATCATCCCGTCTCGGTTTACGAAAATTCAATGGATTCACTGGAACCGGTTTAGCCCAGCCTATAACTGGTGCACCAGATATAATCATTAATATAGGTATAATAATTGTTCCAAATATATCAATATGAGGAATGGGATTTAGAGTAATTCTCCCCATTAATTTTGCCGTATCATCACCGCATCTGTAAGCGGCGATACCGTGGGCGCATTCATGTATTATTACAGAGAAAAGGAGTATGGGAAGAACAATAAAGATGATGGGAGACATTTGATACCTCTAATTATTTTTGTTGTTGTCTTATTTGATTGTATTAGAAATTGATGAATATTTTACTGTTTTATTTCTACCTGCTTTTTTTGCAGTATATAAAGCCTCATCTACTTTTTTAATAAGGTCATCTACACTATCATTGCTACCTCCTTCCATAAATGAGGCAATACCCAGACTTATTGTGAGATGTGTGGAATTTCCAGTGCTAACAAAAGTATATGTTTGAGCCTCTTTTCTAATTCTTTCAGCAAGAATGAACGCCCCGTCTTCACTTTCGTCAGGACAAATAATAACAAATTCCTCTCCACCGAAACGCGCCACTATATCTTCCTTCCTCACAAGAGATCTGAATATATTAGCAAGATTTTTTAATACAAAATCACCAAATTGATGACCATACGTATCGTTGATTTTTTTAAAATGGTCAATATCAATCATAATAATCGAGAATTCGCCTTTACGCCTCTTTGCCCTTGATAGTTCCTCATCAAGTCTTTGAAACAAATATCGTCTGTTATAAAGCATTGTCAGTTCATCAGTGACCGAGATGGTTTCGAGACGTGTTTGAATGTTTTTAATGCGGAGCATAGCTCTTATTCTTGCGACAAGTTCTTCTTTATGAAAAGGCTTTGTGACATAATCATCCGCACCGATATCAAGACCTTGAACTTTATCCGAACGGTCTTTTTTGGCTGTTAGCATAATAACAGGAATGTAGCTGATTTTTTTGTCTGATTTAATAATCTTGCATACTTCGTATCCATTCATATCAGGCATCATTATATCAAGAAGAACTAAATCTACGTTCAGATTCTTTACAGCTTCAATAGCCTCTTTTCCTGACCTGACACTAATAGTATCATATCCTTCCAGATTAAGGCTTTGTTCAAGTATATCCACATTAAATTCATCATCATCCACAATCAAGATTTTGGCTTTTTCTTCTGTCATTATTTCCCTTCGCCTCTCTCTATTATTTTCAATAATTGCGTTTTTCTATCTCATTGTAGAATGATTATCAAATAATTTTTTTAGAGCTTTTAATAAATATGTTTTGTTCTATTAATTAGAAAGATTTACAAATGTCAATCACACTTTAATAGCTGTGTTAAAAACATTGATAACTTTAATACTTGACATCAAAAAAATAATAAATCAAATTGTCTTCACAAAAAGCGCTTTTGCTAAAATATGGATTGTTTTGATGAGAGGAATTGTTAATCAATGAAGAAAAAGCGTGTAACCATATTTGATGTGGCGAAACGGGCTGGTGTTGTGATTTCTACGGTGAGTTTTGTTCTTAATAATAAGACGGATAAACCCAAGATTTCTCTGGAGACCCAGAAAAAGGTCCGAAAAGCCGCTAAGGAATTAGGGTTTGAGCCTAATTACGTTGCTCAAAGTCTTGCTACAGGCAGAAGTAAAATGATTGGGCTTGTTCTTATTGAGATTGCATCCTCTTTCTATCCTGAAATTATTGCCTCGATTAGTAACTATCTGGAAGAACACGGTTATATGGTTATTCTTTGCTCTTCTGAGAATGATATTAAGAAACAGCAAAAATATCTTAAGATGCTCGTTGATAAAAAAGTCGAAGGTATTATACTAAATCCCTTAAGCGATAAATCCTACATTGAGGAGGAGAAATATATCAAGAAACTGGCACAGAAGATTCCTATCCTCACTCTTTGCCATTCGATCGCATCTCCCGATATCAATTATGTTAAAGTAGATAATGTATTGGGTGGTTATATGGCAACGAAACATCTGATAGATTTAGGGCATAAAAAGATTATTTATGTCTCAAGGGGCAAAAGTATGAAGGATATAGAATCCTGTGAAGAGAATTTATTACGGTATCAAGGTTACTTGAAGGCGCTGGATGAATATAATATTAAGGCTAATGGCGATGTAGTATTCGGGGATATTTATGATTATTACGAGGCAGGGAAACTAATCGCGGATAAAATAATCAAGAAAAATAGCAAGATAACAGGAATCTTTGCCTATTCAGATCTGATTGCCAAAGGATTAGTTGATGGGTTAAGAAAGAATAATGTTATGGTGCCTAAAGATATTTCAGTTATTGGTTTTGATGATTTATTAATATCAAAACTATTTTGTCCGCCATTAACAACTGTGTCTCAACCAAAATTTAAATTGGGGGAAATAGCGGCACAACATATATTACAGATGATTCATAGTAAAGAAGTAGATAATAGATTATTAATGCCGGAAATTGTTGTTAGAGAAACAACCACAAAGGTTAACAGTAGGCTTTAAACCTGTCTCGTTCCCAAGCCCTGCTTGGGAACGTCAATTGGTTGAGAAGCCCCAGCTTCCTAATTTCTTTTAGGGGACGCATATATGCGTCCCCTACGATAAGGTATCAAAGCAGGGGTTTTGATGAACATAATTCTATTCCCAAGATGGGTCTTGGGAACAAGACCAAATAATTTTTGTGAATATTAACAAAAGCGCTTTTATTTTTCTTGACAAATAATCTTTCGGTTTTGTATATTTTAAGTGTATTCTATTTAAAGTATGAATAATGATGCACTATAGATTCCGTTGTAAATATACCACAATATTTACAATGTTTATCTTGTTCAGGCATCTGATAAATTAGGAGGTGAGAGTATGAGAAAAAAAGGTTTTACCTTGATTGAGCTATTAATCGTTGTCGCCATAATAGCTATCCTTGCCGCTATTGCAGTACCCAATTTCCTTGAGGCACAGACTCGTTCCAAAGTATCTCGAATAAAAGCAGATGTGCGTTCTCTGGCAACAGGTCTTGAGGCTTATGCCGTGGACTGGAATGCTTGTCCACCTGGTTGTGCAATAATAGGTGGTGTTCCTCAAACACCTTATGTTAGCCGTCTTATGAGACTTCAACCATTGACAACTCCGGTTGCTTTTCTGACTTCAATTTTCCCAGATGTATTTAACAATAAAGATCAAGCACAACCAGAAATAGCTAATGGTGCTCCTGGTGTTGGTAGAACAGTTCCAGAATCAGAAATTAGAGTCGTTGTTTACTGGTCACAATTTTTACTTGATGTTTGGTCATTCAATGATATTTATATTAATAATACATTTTCAGAACTACCAGACGAAGTTAAAAAGAAAAGTAATTGGATGTTACTTTCATTTGGACCTGACCAAGTTTTCGATATAAATACTGGAGCTTGGCCAAGCACAATTCATGTTTATAATCCAACAAATGGGACTATTAGCCGAGGAGATATAATTCGTAGCAGACAGAGAAGCTATGATTAATTAAAATATTATAGGGATATAAAAAAGTTTCCTTGACAAAGTTGTGAATATTTTTTAATATTAACTAAAGTTTTTCTTAAATATAATTTTGTGAGGAGGTGATGTAAGAAGATTTAAAAAAATCATACCTTATTTAATAAGGTAAAAAATCTAACATAAGGAGATTTAAAATGAAAAGGATTTATGTAGTCTTAATTGGCATAGCGATTCTAAGCCTTGTTATGCTATCATATGCCCAAGTTGCTACTGTCGATGGAGTTGGCGGAGTTCCTACAGCTGACCCCACATTTACCACAAGCTTCACTACAGTTGAAACTGCTCTTGTTGCTGTTAAAGCTTCTTTACTTAATGTAACAGGACAAACTTGTACTATCCAAATTACAGCCGCAAATGCTACAGCGGAAAGCACTACAGTAAGTCAGGACCTCGATACGGACTGCAATTTAATTATTGATGGAGAGGTTTCTGGGAGCGCTTATGGCGGAACACTTGCCGTTTTACGTCTTACTGGTTCAGAAGCCCCTGGAAGCCCTGCGGGCGCAGAAGGATTGGCTATTGAAATGAAAACTGGAACAATCATAACTCTACGTGACCTTATACTTATTCCTAATAATTCAGCACCAGCTGGTGCTTATAATTTCCGTATGGTACAGGCATTCAACAGTATAGCAGGCAGCACTACTTCAGCTAACTTCGAACGTGTATATTTCACGGCTCGTCGGGTTTCTGACAACACTCCAGTAATCAATCCATTTGTCCATGCGGCAAGTGCTGATACCAAATTAGCACGTCGTACTGACCTTTGTGCCTTTGACGGTGGTGGTGGTAACAATGCTTTTGTTATTCAAAACCTTGTTGCACCAACTGCAGGTGCTATGCTAACTTTTAATTTTACAAACTGTGTATTTACACATCTTGGAGTAATGGCAGCTGCAGCATCAAAAGGTGGTGGAATCGCAATGGCTCGAATTCTTGAACTCACTGTGAATATTAATGAGGGATGTATCTTCTCATTCAATGATGGAGGTGGGATTCGTGGTGTTGGAACGTTGGCAAATGCAACTACGGCTCTAAATGTGAATGGAACAGCGATGAATCCTGTCTTTTTCTACAAAAATGGATGGATGGAGGATTCTGTGAGTACAGCTCGTAACGAGGGTATTCAGAACGATAGTTCACCAATAACTATTAATCACGCTTACTTTATTGGTAACTATCAGGAAGGCATAGACAAGTTGGGGCTTGGTCCTTTGAATATATCCGACTCTTATTTTGCAAATAATGGAAGTGATTTGGAGATTGGCGCTCCTCCTGATGTTGTTAATGCAGGGAATTTAAAGTTAACAGCCAATACAGGTAATATTGGTTTAACAAATTGCACCATTTATAATAATTTGCAGCCAACAAATGATGCTGCTTTAGCGTGGACAAGCACTCTGGTTGGTGGAACTATTCTCGGCTTGAGTAACGTTGTTATTGCTGGAGCTGGTGACCAGGTTTTATTAAACGCTGCCACAGGTCCTTCTATATATAATGAGAGCAATGTAGCATTGGTTCAAGCTGGTGCTGATAGTCTTGAGAGTCCATTTATTACTGTTGGAGCAAATATTACACCGAATGTTCTTTATCGTGTAACTGCTGACCCGATTTTTCAAAGCACAGCTTTTGCACCAACCTGGAATGGATTGGGTGTACTACCGGGTAATCTAACAACCTATCTGGCAGTTAATACGGGTGCTTATAATGGAAACCGTGAGCCCGGTGCTTCTGACGTTTTAGGTGCCAATCCAAATGGTGTTGTTCCTATAACTGATTGGGTTCTGTATTAATTTAAATAACAAATGTAGGGAACAGTCGCGACTGTTCCCTACATTACAACATAGTTGTTAGTTATATGATGAACGGGATGGTTTAAAAAGCCATCCCGTTTTTTATTTTTATTAATCTTTCAGAAATTTCTTGTCAATTATCACTTATTTGAATAGTATATTTTTAAGATTTTTAATTTTATAGTTGATAAAATATAACTATGGAACAGAGAAAATTTAATAACTTCCTTATATTTGTTGCCCTCTTTGCTTTTATGTTTATTACCTTCTACTCTAAGTGGATACAGTATAAAAAGAAAGAGTCAGAGTCGTCTAAAGAAGTTGTTCAAGGAGAAACTCCTTTGAGTAAAGAAGGCAAAACGGTTTCTTCAGAAAAAGAAAAGAATGAAAATAAAGATTTTGTTCTCAAGGTTCCCGGTAAAAAAATCGCTTCTTCTATTGATACTCTAACGCAGCCCAACAAAGATTGTGTGTGGTCAGTAACAATTGGTTTTATAAAAAATAATTGACAGGAAAATGGAAAATGACAGAAATAATGTCAATGTTGTTTTAAGTAAATCGGGTAATATTTATTCGATATTTGAAATCCCTTATGAGAAGATACTAAGGTAAATTTCACTCAATCTTAAACTTTTTCCGAATTTCTTTTTTCTTGAATTCGATGTAATCATTTTTGACCTTTTCTTGAATATCCTTAAATGATTTGTAACTTCCCTCTCTTCTATCCAGAATGTGATAGAAAGCATATTCTCGTTTACCAATAAGAATAGAACTTGTATAGCCCGGTGTATGATTACCAATATCCTCAGTAATAATAGGCGATAAAGTATCTGAAGCCCTCATTTCTTTAAAAATTTCTGTATCGAGTCCATCGATATCTTTATAACTCTCGAATGAGAACCTTTCTGGATCGGCAGATTTTATAAAATTCATAAAATCATTTCTGATTTTATTAATATTTTCCCAAGCACGCTTACTTTCTGTATGATAACCTTTTGGGCTTTTAATTCCATAAGGATTTCTAAGAATGATGACAGAGATTAATTTGACATTAGCAGACACTTTATATAGTTCATCTTTATACTGTTCATAAAAATTAAGGAAATCGTTTTCAGTTTTAGTTATTTTGTCGTATTCTTCTTTTAATAGATTATAAACTTTATATTGATTGACGAAGGCATTGCGGAAAAATTTATATTCGGGTGATTCTTTTGTTTTCCTACCCTCATCGCTATTATATAATATTCTATCTTTTGAGTCTTTCTCAACCATATCCACTAAGAAATCAATCAATTTTACATCACCAAACATATTGGGATGGCATTGCACAACTTTACTATATGTTATATCCTCACCATCAACTCGATAAACAACTGTGTCAAGATTAGGTGCCTCTGAAGCACTTTTATCAAACAGGATTTCCAACTTGTGTTTGGGCTTCTCCTTGGCAAAAAAGTCATTGTAGAATTTATTAAGACGTTCTTTAACTATGTCTCTTTCAACTTGCCATTCAACTTCTTCAAATGGTTGTGGACCAGCGGGATGCTTTCTGTAGACTTTTCCGAAGAGCATACCATTTTTTGTTTCAACAGGACCAAAGTAAGGAGCGTTAGGATCTGCTTTAAAGAAAATATCAAATAGGTCTTCTCGGATAGTTCCTCTCTCAATTTCTCCTATGTAGCCGTCCTTATCTTCACCAACAGTTTGGTAATATTCCTTAGCGACTTCACGAAAGGTTTTTTTAGAATTATCAAGTTTTTCTTTCCATATTTTTGCCTGTTCTTTCAAATCCAGACCCTCTTCAATTAGGAATCGAGCCCCTTCGAAAGTATCGGGTTCCTGGAAGTCCTTGAGATGATTCTTATAATATTCTTCCTTTTCAGTTTTTAAAGGGCAGAGTTCACGTTGCTTTAAATAATTATACAATTCTGCGACTATATAATGGTCGAATCTATCGAAGAGTTCAGCAGGAGGCTCGTATTTAGACAAATCTATTTCTTTAACTATACAGGCATTTTTTGAAATGTCATCAAAGATTTTCTGCATATCTTCTTTAGAAAGAGTGGAATAATCCTTTCCTATCTCGAAACTAATCATACTAACACCATTGTAATAGATTTCGAGAAACAAATCGGGTTTCCACATTTCTGTAGAGGGTGCGAAATTGTTCGCATCCGAGAATGCCGTAAGACAAGAGGTGGCTAATAGAATTAAAATAAAAACTTTTAAAGAATTCATAAGACTTTTCTCCTTACAATATTTGGAAGTAAAAATATAAGATTGTAAATAAAGTAGTTTTCATTGTCTCGACTGAATAAGAAAACCTTGTCCTATGATTTTATTCGTAAGAGATAAAAAAAGGGGAAGCACTTTTAGTGCTCCCCCTATTTCTTAGATAGGATTTTTTAACTAAGGATTAATATAAATCCCAATCTTCGATTGAGACTGTAGTTGAGGCTGTACAACTTACTTCATCCCAATAGAATGTACCGGCATTAAAATTATGGGTCACAACTGTCATATATGTGGTTCCATAATTTACTCTTGGAGGGGTTTCAATTACCTCATTATAAGTAGTTGCACCAGAAAGGGAACCTAATAGTGTAGTATTATAAACTGTCCAGGTAGTACCATTAGGACTGGAGGCATATCCCATACGACAGCTCGTTCCACCTCTTCCAGCAAAGTTAAGTTGGTACTTTTTTAGATTTCCTGCAAAAGTGGCTGATTTCATTGTGTAACGATAATCATAATCTGTTAATGTAAAAGTAATTGCCATCGCATTGGGACCTATGTAAACATTAGTTGTTTCCTGGGCAACTGTGGTATTGCCACCTCCACTAGTAGCTCCAGTGACATCAATATCAATTTTCTGCCAGTTATCAGGTAATCCAGCTGTCCAGTTATCAAAGCTTCCATTCTGGACTAATTGTTGACGACCATCTGTATTGTCAACAGTGTATGAGTTAGTCGCATTTCCAGTTCCAAGCAAGTCATCAGTTATAGTTACTTTCACTGATACTGCACCATCACCAATTGTACCCCAGGCGTATGTGAACCCATCACCAGGAGTACTATCTGTAGATTCTACACTGCCATCATTGCCGATATCAAACTCTGCTTGAGTGTAAGTTCCGCTTCCACCCGTTGCAGTAGCTGTTAGTGTTTGTGTCCCGGCTACATATGCAGCGCTCATAGGTCTTAACTTAGCAACGACTGGAATAGCTGCCACCGACTCAAGATATAACTCATCAATTTTAAAGTCCTGGGCCAAAACTACGCCATTAAAACCAGAGATAATAACTGTAATATCCCCTCCCGCAGTTAATCCACCAACAACACTTGTTTCAGCCTTTGTCCAGGTAGTAACTAACGAACTACCTACATTTACAGTACCAGTCGCATTGAAAGTAACCGTAAGGTTACCCTGTGGAGACAGACTGATTCCATTTTTGTAGTAGAACGTAACTTTGTAATTACCATTTGAGGGTATCACACCTGTAAATGTTCTGGTAAGTGAACCACCGAAACCATCATCTGTGCAATACATAGATCTCGCTGTAGCATTTGCTCCATCAGTAATATCCGCAGCGTAGGTCATCCCCTGGTCAGTAGTCCAGGTCCCCGTGCCCGCTTCAAAATCTTCCAATTTTGTTTGAGCATAGCAGGTAAATACGAAAGCTAAGGTCAATACAGTAAATAATACAAGAACCTTTTTCATATTACCTTTTCTCCTTTTTAACTTTTTTTGTTAAATTAAAGGATTTTTGAGAACTCATATTCTTAAAAATCCCTGTATAAATGCGAGATTTATTAGTTTAATAAAAACTCTCACCTCCCTTCTATACTAATTGTTACTGATATTTCTGAGCAAAAATAAAATAAGATATTTCTAAAAAATCTAATAAAAAAGTCCTACCGCTTATTGAAGCTATTTAAAATTAAGTTTATTTGCGTATTGAATTAACTACCATTTATGAAAACTATAATAAGAATTGTCAAGAACAAATTTATGTTTTTTTTTAAATCCTTGCTCTTTTACATTTTTATATGATAGTATTTTCCGTCAGTTTTATTTATTGAAAATATTATGATTATATGATTCTTCAAAGTATTATTAATTTTAAATCTTTTAAGGTATCTATCTTATGGAACAAAGAAAGTTTAATAATCTTCTTATCTTTGTTGCCCTTTTTGCATTTATGTTTATTACCTTCTACTCTAAGTGGATACAGTATAAAAAGAAAGAGTCGGAGTTGTCTAAAGAAGTTGCTCAAGGAGAAACTCCTTTGAGTAAAGAAGGTAAAACGGCTCTTTTAGAAAAAGGAGAAAGTGAAAATAAAGATTTTGTTCTCAAAGTTCCCGGTAAAAAAATTGCTTCTTCTATTGATACTCTAACGCAGCCCAATAAAGATTGTGTGTGGTCAGTAACGATTGGTCCTATTGAAAACGGCAGGCACTCCTACTTGTTTTTTGTGGATGGAAAGATGATTAACGATGCAAATAACTCAAATGTTATTGTGAGTGAGAGTGGTAATATATACTCTGTATTCGAAATGCCGAATGATAAATCGAAATATCCAAAAATTGATTCTCAAAAAAGGACTGTAACATTTTATTATTATGGTGAGGTAAGGAATAATGCACGACTAATAAGTGATATGAATGATTGGGAATGGTCAACTGATGAATTTCGACCGGAAAGTGAAAAAGCCAAAGGGATTTATGAGAAAATTTCGACGGATAAATCTCTTGGTAATATAGAGGGGAAAGTTGTTGATAGTAATGGTAATCCAATTAAATCTGCGTTAATTATGATTAAACCATTATCTGAAAAAAGTCCCGGAAACAGGGTAACAAAAACACTGGCGGATGGAAGTTTTCAAATATGTTATGTTTACCCCTCCAATTATGTGATTATTGCAAGGGCAAAAAAGTTTAGCATTTCATCACCAAAGATGATTAAAGTTGATAAAGGCGAAAAAGTTGATGGTATGATTATTGAACTTAATTTTGCACCAGACGAGAAATAAAATTTCTAAAAAAATGACTTACTTTACATCGAGAATAAAGTCCATCGGGTCGACACATCTTCCATCAACTAAGACTTCGTAATGCAAGTGTGGAGCGGTAGAGAGCCCTGTTGAACCCATTAATCCTATGACATCTCCCCTTTTGACTGTTTGCCCAATTTTAACTAATGTCTTTGTCAGATGTGAATATCTTGTTTTGATTGTCCTCGTGGACAAATCACCGTTTTCTTTCACTAAGACAGAATCTTGGTGATTTAATTCAATCGTTTTACCTAAGGCACCCTTATAACCAATCCAGCTTACAACACTATCCGCGGGTGCCACGATTTTTGTTTTATAGTTACTGGCAATGTCAAGTCCACTATGAAAATCCTTTTTGCGAAAAATGGGATGCATCCGCCATCCGAATCTGTCTGTAATTGTGTAACTATCGTTATCTTCTATAGGAAGTTTAGTAGGAAGTGTATTAGCGAGAGACTCGTTGGAATTGAAGATTTTGCGCATCTGAAAGGTTTGGGAAGAAATGCTCATAAACTTTTCTAATTCCAATGAAGTTATATTTTCAAGGCGGTTTGTAATAATGGTGAATTCGGAGTTTTCAAATGATAAAGGACCTCCTCGACCTTCAGAACTGGAGTCTGTTAGGTCTTTCTTCTCTGATATGAGACAGGATTTTTTCTTCTTTAACCATTTTTAGATAACTCCTTGTTTCCCAGTCGGTTATCACTAAAAATTTATCCAAAACTGCTGGCGGGTACCACCCCCCCTAAGATAGTGAGGCAATGCTTATATGCCAACTACACCCAATATCTTCCGTATAAGATGGACTGATAATACTATTAGTCCCTATGATACCACCTACACTAAATGGCTTTTAGGCTGAAGTATCTATTATAAAGTTACAGATAGAGACCAAGGCTGATTCCTGCGAACTGATTACGGAAGCCGTATATTTGCAATTGATTATCCTCATAATCGCCCTGAGGAAACCAGTAAGGATAAGCTGTTTAGTCTCAGAGACAGGCACGACGGCAGGTGTGAACTTAGTCGGGACACCACTGTTCAGGTACGGAACGGTTTCAAACAACATAATTTTTAGACAGGATGAACAAGATTAATAATAGACGCGGATAAACACGGATTAAAAATAAATAAAGAATAAAAATCCGTGTAAATCTGTGTCTATTATCCTGTGTATCCTGTCAAAATATTTTCTTTAAATTGTCAGTTGTCAGTTTTACATTTTTAATTGTCATTATTTATCCTGTATATCCTGTCAAATCTTTTAACAATTAAAAACCAACAACCGACATAATGTAGGGGCAATCCTTGTGATTGCCCGTCCCCTCTTGAGAGGGGCAGAGGTGTGTTATTGGGCAGGGACAAGACCTGACCCCATACTCAGAATTTTATCTACAACTAATCTTTACTACTGATAGAATTCCCAAACTTTGGCTGCAGGTCTTACTCCTGGATACTCATCAGCACCTATGTCATATTCTGCCAGCGGACCATTGTTATCTATACCTAAAACATCCATTGGACGCGGCTCGCCATCAAAATCAATATTTGGCACATACTGGTCATATCCCGCATCAATGCAAGGAGAGGCTAACTGCAGGTGGTAATCAAAAATCTTATATGTATCGCCGCTCTGTGCAATGGCAGTTACATCGCCCCAGACCGTCATTGTCGTTGCCGTGTTGCTAACGATAACGAATTGCCTCTTTTGTGAGGTATCGGGATTAAGGAGACGACCGCTATGATTGTTTGGGGTCCAAGCGGTAGAACTGTTAGTGAGAGTGGTCTGGAAAGTGGCGGAATTATAGACTGGTGCGACAGTCCAGCTATCTCCACTCAAAGTATCGCCGACAAATAGTGGGTTAAGTCCAATATTATTACTACACTCGGCAATCGCAGAATCCATCGCTGAGACACTTGTGTAAGGTGTAGTGCCTTCATCATAATAAACCCCATCCGAATTGCCGTAAAAGTCATTGTAGATAACAATGGGGTCGCTATCTGTATCAGATTCATAGATGTCATACTTATTATTGTTGTAAAAAATAGTGTTCCTGATTTGGGGGGAGGAGTTGGAGCAAGAAATCCCACCGCCGTCGCAGTAGGTACCGGTTGCCGAATTTCCTGAGATGGTGTTGTTGGTGATTTCAGGCGAGGAGCCTAAGCAAGCAATCCCGCCGCCGCCGACGCTCTCGGTTGTCGAATTTCCCGAGATAATGTTGTTGGAGATTGCGGACGAGGAGGAGCCGCAAAAAATCCCGCCGCCGCCGCCCCATCCTCCGGTTGCCGAATTTCCCGAGATGATGTTGTTGGAGATTGCGGACGAGGAGGAGCCGCAATAAATCCCACCGCCTTGTAATGCCGAATTTCCCGAGATGATGTTGTTGGAGATTGCGGACGAGGAGAAGCCGCAATAAATCCCGCCACCGGGGCCGGGTGTAGAATTTCCCGAGATGGTGTTGTTGGTGATTTCAGGCGAGGAGCTTAAGCAAGAAATCCCGCCGCCGTAGTCGTATGTCGAATTTCCCAAGATAGTATTGTTGGTGATTGCGGGCGTGGAGGAGTTGGCGCAATAAATCCCACCGCCGTAGTATGCCGAATTTCCCGTAATTTTATTGTTGGCAATCAGGTTGGTGTCGTTCAGGCTATAACAGAAAAACCCGCCGCCGTAGTCGTTTATCCCTCCGCCATCGGCTTTTCCGCCGGTGATGGTAAAGCCATCAATTGTAGAGTTAGTAATGTTATCCATAATAACCACGTGGTAGGCGGGTGAACCATAGCGGGCGGTGCTCCCATTAATGGTTGTTACATTCGTCACCCAATTACGCTGGTTGAGTTCTGTCTCGGTGCCATTGAACCCACCATAAAGCTTAACGCCTGACTTCATCACAATTGCCTCAGGATAAGTCCCCTCTGCTGCTACCTTTGCTACCCACACCTCCTCGTCTCCCACATCTGCATCATTAATCCCTGCCTGAATTGTTGTGTAGGCATCCGCCCAGGAGTTCCCATTATTAGCTCCGGTGGCATTTTTATTCACATAAACCGCGCCGCTTACAGAAACCGTGAACACTGAAAAACACATCATCATTATTGTAATCAGACCTATTTGTTTTATACTTTTCATCTCTGTTCCTCCTTATTTTAGGCTTTTAAATCCCGTTAGAAATACATTTCTAAACGGGATAAATATAGATATGCTTAATGGAAAAATAGAGAAAGTCAATTTTTTATAGTATTGGCAGGGTTTGTCCCTGCCCGATAACACACCCCTAATCTCTCTCAAGAGGTTATTAAGGTGCGACACATCGCACCGCTCCATTGCCTTGTCAAGACAGAAATTGGTATTAGAAAGAATTTAAGATGCTAAATAATCATTGATTTTCTACAATTTTGTCAACAATATTTATTCCAAAAATTTAAGGCTACTAAGAAATGGGATATAACGTATTTATAACAAGAAAAATTCCTGAGATTGGATTGGGAATTTTAAGAGAGAATTGTGAAATTGTCGAGGTGAATTATGAAGATAGAGTATTGATTAAAGAAGAGCTGATTAGAAAAGTTGTAGGACGAGACGGAATATTATGTTTATTAACAGATAAGATAGATGAGGATGTGATAAAGGCGGCAAATGGAGCAGTTGGATTTTCAAATTATGCTGTGGGATGTGATAATATCGATGTTGCATCAGCCACAAAGTATGGGATGATGATTACCAACACGCCTGGAGTCTTAACGGATGCGACTACTGATCTTACCTGGGCATTACTTTTTTCAGTTTCAAGACAAATAGTTGAAGCAGACAGATTTGTTAGAAATGGACGTTTCAAAAGTTGGTTACCTGTAGGTTTTTTAGGCGCTGATATTACCGGAAAGACTCTGGGAATCATAGGAGCAGGGAGAATTGGCACGGCAATGGCATTGCGGTCAAAAAGTTTCAGGATGAACGTTCTTTATTATGACATAAAGGAAAATGAAACGCTTGAGAAGGAGCTGAATGCTCAGTACGTTGACCTTGAAACGTTGTTGAAAGAATCAGATTTTATTTCTATTCATACTCCATTAACGGAGGAGACGTATCACTTAATCTCAGCAAAAGAATTAGCGATGATGAAACAAACGGTTATATTGATAAATACATCAAGAGGAGCCGTTATTGACGAAGCAGAGCTTTTGAAAACGTTGAGAGAGAAGAAAATCGCCGGTGCTGGATTAGACGTCTATGAGAATGAGCCACAAATCACAGAAGGATTAATGGAATTGAAAAATGTTGTTCTTTTGCCTCATATAGGAAGTGCCACAATTGAGACGAGAAATAAAATGGCGATAATGGCAGCAGAAAATCTTGTGACAATGCTGAGAGGTCAGATTCCTCATAATCTTGTGAATCCTGATGTGTTAAAGCATAGTAAAAGATAAATTTTTAAATAAATAATCGAGAACTCTGAAATACTAACAATAGTAACTTAAAAACGAGATTGATTCATCGACTTCGTCTCCTCACAATGACATTTTAAAGTCTCTGTCATTCTGAGCGAAGCGAAGAATCTTGTATTTTGACCAGTATTTCAGAAATCTTAATTTGAGATTTCTATGATTATCCTGAATATCTTTATATAAATAATTAATGGGGGATAAATATTATGTCTACAAAGATTAAGGTTGGCGTTTTTTCACCAAACGACCCACGACCCTGGGTCAGAAAAGAAAATCTTGATTTGATGCTTGAACACGAGGCTTCACTAATTAATGCCTTGAAACGCAAAGGCATTAAGGTTGTCAGAGGTGGCGATGGATTCCCTCAGGAAGACCAGATTGCATGGAATACTCAACTCGTTATGAAACAGATTGAAAATATAGCAAAAGAAAAACCCGATGTTCTACTCATCAATGAAGGTTCGTGGACTTTTCCGTATGATTCAATCGATGCAGTGAAATATTATATGAAGGAAACGGATGATATAGCGAGAGTAATTATTTTTTCCTATAAGGATACGGAAGTCCCTGGATTAGTGGCAGGAATGGCTGCAGGGGGTGGATTAAAGAGAATCGGTATCCCCTTTTCCACCTGTTATGGCATCATTGACAAAGATCCATTCACTTTAGATACTCTCATAGCCCTCATCTCTTTTTACAAAAGAAGAGCTGATGTGTCTGGGCAAGTCAAAGAAGCAATTAGAAAACTTGGAAGACAAAAATATTTGGCACTTGGCGGAATGTCTTTAAAGATGGCGACGACTACAACTGATGTCGACCAGTGGCAAAAGCTCTTTGGAATCTCTTACGAGGCTCTTGACCAATCTGTAATTATAGATAAAGCCCTACAAATGGTTGAGTGGATTGGTAAACCCGGTGAAAGCGAATATACAATTAAAGACAAAAGGGTTGAAGAGGCAATGAATTACATCGTCGGGAAGAATCATGGCGATTTTGATTTTTCCAGAGATAAACTTAAATCTCTTCATAAGTTCGTTCTCCAGATGTCTCTCTATTATGCAGTATTAGATTTGTTTAAAGAATATGGGATTACTTTTGGTGGGATAAAATGTCAGGATGAACTGAGTGCGAACTATTGCACCGCTTGCATCGCAACAGCATTTCTAAATAATGACGTTGGTCCGGATGGAAGATCGAAAGACATCTATCCGGTTGCTTGTGAGAACGATATGGATTCATCACTAACTCAGCTCTGGTTATATTTACTCTCGGGAAGACCTGCAGGATTTGGTGATTTCAGAGATGTAGAGGATGGGAAATTAGCGATTGTGAATTGTGGACAGCATCCGCCGTATTTCTTCGGTGATATAAAAGATGATTCTGTGAAAAGATTAAATAATGTGGAATATATGGGGCAGGAGATATTCTATGATGCTGGTGGAAGCTCTGTGAGAGGAAGAACACCTGGTGGACAAATAATGACTGTTGCAAGATTAGGACGAGAAAATTTGAGATATTATCTTGTAGCGACAATAATTGAAACGGTGGATGTATCGAAGTCGAAGCATAAAAAATACAATTATTCCTGGCCCATAATACTTGGTAAACTTCCAATTCCTGATGAAACGCTTATCAATATATGGCCCTGTAATCATCTTGGATTTACCTACGGAGATTACACACCACACCTTGCCGAAATGGCTCATCGCCTCGACATCGGCTTCAGAATTTACGATGCGACTGGAAGAGAATACTACAAGGCTTCATAATAAACATAGGGAACGCATATATGCGTTCCTAATAAAAGGGAAATTCCAAGGATATTTATCATCTTGTTCCCAAGCCCCTGCTTGGGAACAAAAATATTATTGTCAAAGCCCCAGCTTTGACACCTCATTACCGAAGCTGGGGCTTGGGAACGAGATGTAACATTGAATGTAAATAAAAGAAGAGTTTGATTATGACAAAAAAGGAATTTATGAATTTAATTGCCAATGGGCAAGAGGACATTCTACAGAAACTGCTTGATTTGTTGAACAAGATGAAAATTGGTTATTGTGTGATTGGTGGTCTGGCAGTGAATGCTTATGTTGAGCCAGTAGTTAGTCTGGATTTAGATTTAGTTGTTGTGGCAGAGTCATTAAACAAAGTGTTTCAGGCAGTAGGAAAATTATTTAATGTAGAAAAATTTCCTCATAGTATTAATCTTAGTAGTGGAAAGTCTGATTTGCGCATTCAGTTGCAAACCGACCCGCGTTATCAAGCTTTCTTATCTCGCGCTTCATTAAAAGATGTAATGGGATACAAGATGAAAGTTGCGACTATAGAAGACGTTTTGCAAGGCAAGATATGGGCATATACAGATGAAGAAAGACGAAAGAGCAAACGGCAAAAAGACTTAGCCGACATCTTTCGCCTCGTTGAAGCTTACCCCAATTTAATAAATTTACTTCCAGAATCAATAAAAAAATTGGAATTTTAAGATTGAATATGAAATAGAGATTTCTGAAAAATCAACTGATATAGCCACGAAACTGCACGAAATGACACTATGGAGGGAACAATCGCGACTGTTCCCTACAAGAATTCCCCTCTGGTCTTGTTCCCAAGCCCTGCTTGGGAACAGAAATATTATTGTCAAAGCCCCAGCTTTGACAACTTATTGTAGGGAACAGGCATGCCTGTTCTTTAAGATAACCGAAGCTGGGGCTTCGGGACATATTCGTTCCCAAGCTAGGGCTTGGGAACGAGACACAAAATAATTTTCTCATTTTAATCTGTCAGTGACATTTCTCTATAACTATTTTTGTGTCCAGTTGCAAGGGTTCACTCCACTTTTTCATTATTATTTTCGCAATATTAATAAAAGTGAATGGGTTATGGTTCATAGGTTAATCCACCGAGCTTTAAATCGTGGTCAACCATTTTAACACCAGCTGGAACAATTAAATTTTTAATGAATTCATTATCTGAAATAGGTTCTGTACTAGCCTCATATACTAAAAACAAGTTACGAGTAAAAATACTTCCATCTTTATTTAACATTTCATTATACATTCGGATAGGTATTGTTGATGACCCAATATTTTTAGTATCCGTAACAATTAGGCTATTAAGAAGTTTTTCCTTGTCATACCAACAATTTTTTAAAATAATCCCACTTGATTTATCTATTTCAAATAATACATATGCATCCGATAAACTTTCAACTTGAACTTGCCCATCAGCAGAAATTTTAAAATTATTGGTAGTAAAAGAAATGCTTTTGTCATTCTCTTTAAAACTTTCTTCTTTTGCCAATGCCATCAAATCTTTGTATTTAATATGGATAAATTTATCTTCGCTAATAGCAAACATAAAATCTTCTAAAAACATATCCGGAGTTATTGAACAAAATAGTGCATTATCCAGGTTTGTTCCATTTTGAAGCATTCTATACATTCCTTTTTCTTTTGGTCTTTCGTCATAACGCCAAACAGAATTAGTATTATCATTTACTATTACAGAAAAGTGTTGTGGAGTTTCTTTTGAGAATATTCTTTCTATAAGTTTAAATTTATTCTGTTTATAAAATACTTCTTCTGCTCTATACACTTTTTGGTCGTCAACTTTAAAAATTCCACTGGTTAATTTTTCAACCATTTTTTGAACTTCTTCATCACTTTGATCAAGAATGTCTAAGGAAAGAATAGTATCTCGGGTAGATGATATTTGAAGATATTTCATTTTACAATTTGCTTTTAGATTTTGCAAGTTAGCATCATAAAAATCAATCCATATCGCAATATTGTTCAGTGATTGTCCTTCACTGATAGAAATTTGCGGGATAAGATAGAGCATCAATAAGATACAAAATGTTGAAAATATATGAATTCTTACTGTCCTATGTTTTAAGATTATCATAATTAACCTCCTTAATAATAAAAGGTCTTTGTCTTGTTCCCAAGGCCTACCTTGGGAACAGAAATATTATTGTCAAAGCCCCAGCTTTGACACCTCATTACCGAAGCGAGGGCTTCGGGTTATATTCGTTCCCAAGCTGGGGCTTGGGAACAAGACGTGGCGGGGTTACCCCGCCCTATTGAGGCTTTGTCGTAACCCATATTTTTAATAATGTCACTACAATATGTTATAGCGGTCGGATTCATCCGACAATATATATAGTGTGCAATAAATCGCACCGCTACATTGCGACACAGCCTCTATTCTAAAGGGTGACGAGACGTCGCCCCTACAATTAATTTTTTAAAGATTTCAGCTTAGTGTGATTTCGTGGCTAAGGTGATTAGTTTATCAGAGGTCTCAATTAGTTATTGAATTTCCACAAAATCATTTTTGATAAAGTTCTTATACCAATTTTCGTATTTTTGGGGTGTCACAAGATGAATTTCGAATATCCCCGATTCAAAATCTTTGGTCAATTCAACTTTGATTTTTGTGCTTTCAAATAGGTCATCTGGAGCATCAGGGGAAATCACTAAGATATCAATATCACTATTCGGTAAATAATCTTCTTTTATCACAGAACCAAAAACTAAGACACGGGGATTACTTAATATTTTTTCTGCATTTTCTTTTATCTTTTTTGCATAGGTGAGATAATTCTGAAGATATTTCTTTCTTGTTTCGTTTTTATCCGCTAATAATTTATATAAACTTTTCTTTTGTGGCATTTTCTAAGACCTTAAATAAATTTTCAGCAAGTTGTTTTAGACTTTCTATCTCATCTTTACTAAACTTTTTTGGGAAATATCTACTTGTAATATAAGCATCTTCTAAGCTTCTTACTTGTAGTATATTTCCTTTATAAAATTTTGTTACTTTATCTGTCTCATAGATATTTGTGATTTCACTGATTAAATCATCCAGATAATGAGCCTTCGGAAAATCACCTGCTTTTATTGCTATTAAATATTTCAGCCATATCTGAACTGATTGTTCAATATCTAAGGCGCAAAGATTAAATCTTCCCTTTTGAAAATCCTCATCAGCCCTATCCCAGAACTCCTTTGCCCTCTCTTTTAAAAAACCAATTTCTTCTCTCATTGATTAACTCCCACCTTCGTCAAGTTTTCACTTCTGTTTGCATTGTAGTTACCAAATTCTATATATTTTCACTTTTTATATAGTATAAAAATTTGTCTATTAACAATAGAGAAATTCGTTATGAATTTATCCACTTCTAAAACAGAAGTCAAATAATAATGTGTACTTTGAGACCTCTGAAATATTTGCATTGTAGGGAACGCATATATGCGTTTCTTACATACAAATTTTCTGCGACCTCTGCGCCTTCTTAGCGTTCTTTGCGGTTATATTTTCATTTCACCCCTATTTTAATAAATAGTCCATTTAATTGCTTCTGAGGATGAGGGATATAGAAGATATTTTGCACGAATAGTTTTAAAAGCCTCCAAATTGGATTGCCAGCCAGCTATAATTGAATCAACACTTTCAGTTTTAATCCGATTATGAAGGTCAGGAACTCCCATCAGTGTCGATGCATAAGAGGTAATTGTCACTTCAGAGGGATATTTATTATATATCGTTTTTAGAACTATTAATCCAGTGCGAATCGGGTCAAAATTATCACGATTCGTAACGTGTACCTGGATTCCACCACAATATTCCCCCGTATAATCACTAAAACTTGGTTTGAAATAAGCTGGTCTAAAACGTACTCCAGATAAACTCAAATTATTAAGCTCATTTGCCAGCTCAATTCCATTAATGAACGGAGCACCAATGATTTCAAAAGGTTTTGTTGTCCCTCTTCCTTCACTGATATTAGATCCTTCGAAAACACACATCCCTGTATAAACCATCGCTGTATCTATGGTAGGCATATTAGGTGAAGGAAGAACCCAGGGACGATTCGTGTCCTCAAAATACATACTTCTTTTATATTCTGGAATTACAATAACCTGTAAATCAACTTTTGGGACCATCCATTCTTCATTGACCAATTGTGCAATTTCCCCAACTGTCATACCATGTCGGGTTGAAACACCGAAAGGTTGTCCTGACCATACACGTCCCCCCATACCCGCATCCCAGGTGATAGGTGCCCCTTCGACCTTTTCGCATCCGATTGGATTAGGACGGTCAAATACAATAAACTTTACATTGTTTTTGGCACAGGACTCCATCGCATAGGTCATCGTCCATACATAGGTGTAAAAACGAGCACCAACATCCTGGATATCAAAGATAAGCACATCAACATTTTGAAGTTGCTCATCTGTTGGAGCCAAACGAGGTCCATAAAGAGAATAAACAGGAATCCCTGTATAAGGATCAATATAATCATCTACGCCTCCTCCTGTTCTATCACCTCTGAGACCGTGTTCGGGAGCAAAAAAAGCAACCACCGTCACAGTCGGCTCAGCAAAGAGAATATCAGCGATTGATGTCAGATTATTGTCAACACCTGTAGGATTTGTGAGTAAAGCCACATTTTTACCACTGACCGCATTTATCAGATCTGTTATTTGTTGCTGAACATTATCCTCATATCGGCTCTGGTTTCCCATTACCGATATAGGTTCAATGCCAAATTTACATATTAGGAAAAGGATGGCAATGATGATAAAGAAACGACTCTGTTGTCGTATAGTGGAGTTCATTTTTGTCTCTCCTTTTAAATCAAAATGAATGACCGACAACTGAAAATCAAGAAGTTTGAAATTGTCAGTTGTCTGTCTATCTTAAATATATTGACCTTATAAACTCTGCGGCTCTGCGTGAGATATATCTTTATTTCACACAGAGTTCGCAGAGAACGCAGAGTTTTAAAATTAAGATGGTGATAGCGACGAGGCAATCTCATATTTTGCAAGTTTTTAAAGAAATGTATTTTAAGTCCCAGAGCTATAGTCAGTGATATATTTTTCTTGTTCTTTTGTTAATTTATCAATTGTGATATCCATTGTAGCAAGTTTAAGTGTTGCAATTTCTTTGTCTTGTGCTTCAGAAACTGTATAGACTTTTTTCTCAAGTTTCTTCCCGGTCTTTGCCAGGTATAGCACCGCCATAAATTGATTGGCAAAGGACATATCCATCACTTCAGAAGGATGCCCTTCAGCCGCAGCTAAATTGACCAATCTTCCTTTTGCTAAAAGATAAATCCTCTTCCCATTTTTCAATATGTATTTCTCATTATTTGCTCTGATTTCTTGTTTACTTTTTGAAAGTTTCTCAAGGTCTTTGATATTGATTTCAACATCATAATGACCTGTGTTACAAACAATAGCACCATCTTTCATCTTTGAGAAATGTCTTGTTACAATAACATCTTTCATTCCTGTTGCTGTAATAAAAATATCACCGATTTCTGCTGCCTCATCCATTTTCATTACTCTAAAACCCTCAAGCATTGCTTTGAGTGAGGCGATGGGATTGATTTCAGTCACGATGACATTCGCTCCGAGACCTCTTGCACGAATCGCACATCCTCTTCCACAATGTCCGAAACCTGCCACAACAAAATTTTTCCCAGCCAATAATACACTCGTTGCTCTTAAAATGCCATCAATTGAGGATTGTCCCGTTCCAAAGACATTATCGAAATCCCATTTCGTCTCAGCATCATTAACAGCAATGATAGGATACTTTAGAGCTTTATCTTTAGCCATTGCTCTGAGTCTGTGGACACCTGTAGTTGTTTCTTCCGTTCCACCAATAACATATTTCGCAAGTTCGGGATGTCTATTATGAATTGTGAATATCAAATCGGCACCATCATCAAGAGTTAATGTGGGTTTCATCTCAAGAGTTTTATCAATGCACCAATAAAATTCTTTCACGGTTTCTCCATGCCAGGCATAGATAGAAATTCCATCAGCAGCTAATGCAGCTGCGACATCATCCTGAGTGGACAAAGGATTGCAACCCGACCAGGCGACTTCAGCACCAGTGGCTTTGAGAGTTTTGACTAAAACCGCAGTTTCTTTTGTGACGTGAAGACAGCCAGCTATGCGCATCCCTTTGAGTGGTTTATTTTTCTCATATTTTTTCTTTAATGCCATTAGGACAGGCATTCTTGATTCTGCCCAGTCGATTCTCAATTTGCCTTTATGAGCGAGTTTAATGTCCGCTACCTTGTAATTGGTTTTACTCATATTTATTACCTCCATAAATTGGTTTGTAATTTGTAGGGAACGCATATATGCGTTCCCTACTTAGTATATAAAAATACATTATATTATTTCACGCAGAGGACGCAGAGAATTAAAAAATAATCTAATGTATTATATTTTGAATCCATTCATTATAAATATATCAAAAGTCGGTATTCTTGTCTTTTGTTTGATTTTTTTTGATCTATAGATGGTATATTTCACACTTCTAAAACCTGCTTCATTAAGCCAATTTCTGATTTCGTCAGTATCAAATCCGAGCCAGAGATCACCCATTTTTTCTCTCATCTCATCAACGTTATGTTTTAGAAGGTCAATAATAACCACTTTTCCATTTTTCTTTAGAATTCTATGAATTTCTTTAATGGCTAAAATCGGTTTAGCAGAATGATGAAGCACCATATTGGCAAAAGCTGCATTATAGAAATTGTTTTCAACAGGTAATTTCTCAATACAACCATATTTCAACCGAACATTTTTTATTTTGAGTGTTTTCAAGTTATTTTTCGCAATCTTGAGCATCTCGCGTGAATTGTCGATGCCAACCACCTTCGTTGCGATTTCGCTTAGATAAGGGAGTAGAAATCCAGTGCCTGTGCCTAAATCAATCACAACATATTCATCAGGGATAATACGATTTATTGCCTTAAGTGCTATCGTTTCGTCATAAAGATTTTTTCTTATCTCATCCCATTTTTTTGCGACAGTTTTAAAAAACATCCGGCTCTTATCAGTTCTTTTTTTTAAACATATTTCCAGTCGACTGAAATCTTTTTGCCACCACATTAAATCTGAACTTATAGATTCCTTATCTGTTTCTTTTTCCTTTATTTTCTTTGATAATTGGGCTTTCGCTTTTTCATCAATTATTTGATATAAGAGTTTGTTATCACTATTAAGAAAGGTCGATTTGTAATAAACGAACGTCCCTTCATGTCTATCAGAGATAAATTCAGAGTCTTTAAGTATGCTTAAATGATGAGAGATTCTGGATTGGCTCATATTAAGGATAATCATCAATTCCTGAACATTCAGTTCTTCCTTATTCAAGAGTCGTAAGATTCTTATTCTAATCGGGTCGCTTAATGCCTTAAATCTTTTCGTAATTTCTATCATTTTATATATTCATCAAAATATTTTGATATATTGATTAATATTTGAGAATTGTTGTCAAGAGATTTTTTTTCACATCTCACCATATTTTGCTAAAAGGAGATAATCACTTCGTATATTAGGGAAGTGTTAGAGTTTAAAAAAAGAGTTAATAAGAGTATTCTAAGCTATTTAATTGACAATGAACTTCTAATTAGGAAGTATTTTCGTTATTATGAAAAGGGAGGAACGCGTTAAGCAGGAATTAATTCGCTTTTTTGTGTAATTTGTAAGAAAGAAAGGGACAAAGTTGCGCAAAAGCACTTTTGAAAAGTTATCATTCCTTGTGATTCTCATATTTATCCTATATCGTTTGTGGATAATTTATACAGGGCGGAATCCATTAGATTCAGACGAGGCTATTCTCGGGATAATGTCGTTGGATATACTTCATGGTCATTTTCCTGTTTTCTTTTATGGACAGGATTATATGGGGAGTTTTCAATCGTTAGTATCTATACCATTCATTATTTTATTTGGAGCAACCCCACTTGCTCTTCGGATTACTGCGATTGCGGAGGGAATAGGTATTCTATTATGCTGGCGATGGATCCTTAAAAAATGGAATCTGCTTAATATGTGGATTATCTTCGGTTTACTATTCACCTTTGCCCCAGAATTTTTCACCAGTTTAGTGATGAAGAGTCGTGGTGGATACATCGAGACAATTTTTCTTGGTAGTTTGTGGTTGGTTTTGCTGATTGCTATAACCATTTCATCACAATCATTCGAGGAGCAGGATTCAAGGTGGTTCTTCCTTGGATTATTAACAGGTATAGGATGGTGGACCTGTCAATTGATTATGTTTTTTTTCCTCCCCGGTATCATCTGTTTTTTTATAATGCGTGAAAATCGAATGCGATTAAAGAGTTTCTTTTATGACAGTAGAAAAATCAAATATCACATTGTAACTTTTATTATATTAGTATTCTATTTGTTGTCATTGATTCTGATTATCTCTCGAGGCACTATTTCTTACCAATATCATCTAAGTGTAATATTATTTCGTTATCGATGGCTATTGTTTTTTTTACATATAATAACAATCCTGCTATTATTAATTATGCATAAGGTATCGCGATTCCCTTTGTTGCCTCTTACTACTGGAATAGGAATTTTTATCGGGTATATTCCCGCGCTTTATGTCTTTATGACAAAGGAAATTCTTTACAACGCAGCCGCTATTAAAGTCTTTGAAAATTTCTTTATTAACCTGTCTTCTCTTTTTCTGATAGCTGGGGGAACTCTCCTTGGATTATTAGATGATAGCTTTAATTCACTGAATCTCCCAATGTCTTTACTGGTTATTGTTCCTTGCATATATCTAATTGCCGTTGTCCTGCTATGTATTGAGCTAATTGACAAAATTCGGAAAGAAAAGAGGTTTCCTATAGGTGAAGGATTTTTTCTTCTTTCTTTGTTCTTGTCCATATTTATCATCTGCATAATTCAACAGGTATATAGTCGTGCCCCACGGTATGCTTTTTTCTTTGTATTTTTTCTCACCTTAACATTAGCCTGGTTTTTAACTAAACAATGGAATATAAGTAGGATTGCTACGATTGCAATGTTATCAGTCATTATAGGGGTGAACTTTCACAGCGTTCTACGTATTCCACCAGTATCTGTTACCTGGTGTGGTATGGTCATAAAAGAGGATCAAGCTATCATCGATTTTCTTTTAGCAAAAAATATCAATGCGGCTTGCACAAGTTTTAACGATGTGAATCAGGGTTACTGGCACGCGTATCGTCTTACCTTTTCATCTGGGGAAAGACTCATAGTTCATCCTGTTCTCCATATGCCACGCATTAGTAGATATAGAGAAGTTTTGAAAAAAGCTGAGCGTTGTGCTATTATAACCTCTAATCCCGAATCTATTAGAATAGTTTTTGAGAAACATAATTTGTTTTATAATGAAAAAAATTTTGGTAGTTTAACTGTCTTCTGGGGATTTGATAAGAAGCTCATGGATGAATTAAATTTAATTTCTTATAGGGAATCCATATAAGTTTTTGAACATATTTTGATTAAAAGGGCATTACTTGGGGTTGTTGATAAGTCTAATTTAACATAAAAGGAGCTTCCTCTATTTTCCCCAATAATAGAGATAAGAGTGATTGTATAAAGCCGCTCAGATTTTAAGAATTTTTCGATTGACATTGGTCGTATTAATATGATTACTTTTCTAAATTTTTATAATAGAACAGAATGGAGGAACAGGATATTTACAGTATATTCTCGGTGTTTTGAGGCTCTTTATTTGTTGCTTGTTTTGTCAAGTTTAATAAAAACGGAGGAGATTACGATGACAAAATCAAATCAAGGTGAGAAAAATGAAGATACGAAACCTGTCACTAATGAAATAAATGAGGTGGCAAATCTCAACGCTTTTGAAGTTGCACAACAACAATTAGATGATTGTGCAAAACTTCTCAAATTGGAGCCCAGCGTTCACAAAATTCTTAGATTCCCTATACGCGAAATTCATGTAACATTACCCGTAAAAATGGATGACGGTTCAACAAAAATATTCCAGGGATTCAGAGTTCAATACAATGATGCAAAAGGACCGACAAAGGGAGGAATCCGATTCCATCCTGAAGAGACGATTGACACAATTCGAGCACTTGCTGCCTGGATGACCTGGAAATGTGCTCTTATCGACTTACCTCTTGGAGGTGGAAAAGGCGGAGTTATTTGTAATCCGAAGGAGATGTCCCAAGCAGAACTGGAGCGTTTAAGCAGGGCATATATAAAAGCAATATGGAAGTTCATCGGTCCTGAAGAAGATATTCTTGCTCCAGACGTTTATACAAATCCACAAATTATGGCGTGGATGATGGATGAGTATTCAAAACATGTTGGGAAAAATCAGTTTGGCGTTATTACGGGAAAACCGTTATGCCTTGGTGGTTCGATGGGACGCGGAGATGCGACAGCACGCGGTGGTTGGTATACAATTCGTGAAGCTTCAGAAGGATGTGGTATTGCATTTAGAAAAGCTACCGTTGCTATACAAGGGTATGGGAATGCTGGTTATTATGCGGCATCTCTTGGTAGGTCTCTTTTTGGTTGCAAAATCGTAGCTGTCAGTGATACAAAAGGTGGAATATATAGGAAAGAAGGGCTTGATCCGGAAGAAGTCTTAGAACATAAAAATAAGACAGGATCTGTTACTCAATTCCCTAATACTAAACCAATTTCTAACGAAGAACTCTTAGAACTTAACGTCGATATTCTCTTACCTTCCGCGTTGGAAAACGTTATTACAAAAAAGAACGCTCCCAAGATCAAGGTGAAGATTCTTGCCGAATTAGCTAACGGTCCAACAACCCCGGATGCTGATGATATTCTGCATAAGAATGGAGTTCATGTAATACCTGATTTTTTATGTAATGCTGGTGGAGTAACGGTATCTTATTTTGAGATGGTGCAAAATTTCTATATGTGGTACTGGGATGAAAAGGAAGTTCATGAGCGTTTGGATAAGAAAATGACCTTAGCTTATCATTCCGTAGTATTTGCTTCCAGAAAATATAATATCAATATGAGGCAGGCAGCTTATGTTGTTGCTGTGGAACGTGTTGTAGAGGCAATGAAGCTTCGTGGATGGGTCTAATCCTCACTTGTAGGGGACGCATATATGCGTCCCGCACTTTTCCAATTCCATTTGTAATGCGACATTTATGTCGAATAATATGTAGCGGTCGCATTTATGCGACAATTATGTTTGATAAATCAAACCGCTATACTCTATTTTCTAATAAAGCAAACAGCATTTTGAGTTTCCGGATCAGCCACCACATTAACAAAGGCGCCCTTAGTTATTGCAAAGACATCAATCACTTTGATTATATCTTCAACCTCTTTATAGTCTGAAATAATTTTTGAAAAGATATTAGGTGATCTCTGAAAAAACTCTTCATTGAACTCAGATTGTGGCTCATCTGGATAAAGAGGAAGGTAGATAATTCGAGATTCTACTAAGTCCTGGAAAAAATGCGTTCCAAAAGAAACCTCTGGCACCTGCCCTCCTTCTTCTCTGGCGATTTCTACGAGGACTGTCGCATTGTGAATATCCGCAAATCCAACATTTACACCAAGGTCTATATTGCTACTACCCCATCGACCCGGACCCA
>Ga0315289_10002026_pt1 | contig 31405 bp, 26 predicted proteins | sample YL17G11_40_MG_FD_203452 | JGI IMG/M metagenome (GOLD analysis project Ga0315289, IMG submission 203452) | Sediment microbial communities from Yellowstone Lake, YNP, Wyoming, USA - YL17G11_40 | ecosystem: Environmental > Aquatic > Freshwater > Lake > Sediment | place: USA: Wyoming | collected... | reverse complement strand
ATTGTAGGCCATCGGCGTCTCCTTTGGTCTGCGATGGCCTTATACTACGCGGTCTTTATCCCATTGCAAGGGATTTGTGCAACAGGCTCATTTACTTGTGTCATATGTTCTCATACTTCGAATGCCGAATTGAGCGGCAACCGCAGACGACGCGTATCCAGCGAACGCTTGCGTTCGCGCAGTCGCGCCGGCCAGGCGGCAGCCCCGCTTTGTTGGGGGGTGCCGCTCGAATAACTTGGTGCGCGCCCCTGCGGCGCGCCCAAGTCATGAGAGGCCCGGCAATTCGGCCGGTGCGCGCCGCGTTTGACGTGCACCGCTGTGTTGAGCGGCGCGGGGCACGGAAACAACAGGAAACGGCGCGTCGTCTCACACCGTCCGCCTCGAACACGAAGTTATACGAGATGAATGCTTCGTTGCTGTGCGCTCGCTCAGTAAAAGCTAACGCGCTGACAAAGAGAACCATAGCCAAACAGAAACAATCTCGCCCGAGCCGCTTTGGATGTTATTGTGGCGGTGTGTTCGTACTTTCGACTCGGGTTTATCTTTTGATAATGCTCCGGAATCAGTTTCGAGTAGGGAACGCCTTCCGGAAATTCGACAGTAATCCAGACCGCCAACTCCCCTTGGTAATATTCTTCGTATGGGATAATTTTAGGGCCACGCCAAATACCGCCCTCGTAGCACTGGTCTCTAATGGTGTAACCACGGTAATTCCAAACCAGGGTTGTCACCATGTTTCCATTTTCTTCCCGTTTAAATTTATCCTTCAGCTTTCCTTCCTCTCTCAGCTTGCGCAGTATCTGCCACTTTGGGTCATCGGCACCCGGTTTATGCGAGATTTCAAAAGCAGTTAGCCATTCACCAGCCGGAAGTTGGTTCAAGCAAAGGTCCGGTACCTCGATGTCGATGTGTCCTTCCTTCGAGCAGGCCGCCAGAGCGACCAGGAGAGCGACAACAATCGCGAGATTCCTTTGCATATCCCTTTGCCCGTGTCTATGCCGTATAATGGCCGAATTGAGCGGCAATCACGCCATTGGCGTGACGCGTAGAGCGAATGCTTACATTCGCTTCCCTTAGCGCCGGCCAGGCAGCAGCCCCGCAGGTAATGGGTGCCTCGAATGTCAATTACGACGCCGTTGGCGGCGTGAGCTAACCTCTTGTACTGTCTCGCCTTCTTTAGGGGATTCCTATCACTTGCCATCGTAGTTGTCAATCATCATCGGGAAACCCTTGACGAGCCCTATGTGATTGGAATATAAGAATCCTTGAACCTCAGAGGAGGAAGATAATGACCGAGTTTGCTGCCCCGCTTGATGCTCTGATCATCCGGCAGGAAGCCCCGGGCGATGCCTCCCCGATCCGCCATGTCAATGAGCAGGCATTTGGCCAGACGGAGGAAGCCAACCTGGTCGAGGCGCTCCGCCGGAGGGGTGCGTTCACCTTGTCGCTCGTCGCCCTCCTGGCCGATCAAATCGTGGGTCACATCCTCTTCACTCCGGTCAAGATCGAGTCTGCTGACTCGAGCTTCGAGGCGGTCGGGCTCGGGCCGATGGCTGTGCTGCCGGCCTACCAGCGAAAGGGGATCGGGTCGAGGCTGGTTCAGGCTGGTCTCGAGGAATGCCGCCGGGCCGGCCTCGAGATCGTGGTGCTCGTCGGCCATCCCGAGTATTATCCGCGCTTTGGATTCTTGCCTGCCAAGAGGTTTGGCATCCGCTACGAGGAGGAGATCCCGGAGGAGGTCTTCATGCTGGTAGAGCTTCGGGAGGGCGCGCTGGCCGGGCGGAGCGGAATCGTGAGATATCAACCTGAGTTCGGATCGGCTTGAAATGACCGGCGGCAATAGGAAGGGAAGGAAGGTGGAGGACTCGATGAAGCCACGATTTCTTCTTCTGATCGTCGTGGCGGTCGTGTTCACCCTCGGGGTCGCTTTAGCCGCGAACGCAGCGCCCTCCAAGTCCCGGGCCGCTGCAGAGCGCTTTGCTGCCGAACTCTCGAAGCGATCGCCGGAGCACGATGGGGTTCCGACTCGCAAGTACGAGGTCCGTGACCTGGATGCTGACGGCAGATTCGAAGTTCTCGAGTACATCAGCGCCTACGAAGAAGCAGAGGGCTTCCTCAACGAGGAGCTGGAGCCAGCCTTCGATTGGGTGGATATCTATCGGGAGCGAAATGGTCGATTTGTGAAAGCTACAGGTGCATTCCCATCCTTCCTGAAGGGCTGCAAGGTCTTTTACGAGTCCTGGCTGAAGGCCTTCGAAAACCCGAGCAGTCTCAGTTCGGACAGCCAGGGTTTGATCAAGGCAAATATCCGAGAATTTCAGGAGACTCTGCGGGGCTACATTCGCCGAATCGAGGCCTTGCTCAAATGAGTTGCCATTTCTCTCATCGAACGGTCTCCCTGCCCAGCCCCTACCTCTACTGGACAATCGGAGAGGAAATCGGTGGGACCTACCACGCCAGCAGGAGATGGAAAACCAGGGAGGGATGTCATCATAAGATGTGGTATCATGGGCCTCCCAGTCAGGAGGGATAAACACCACCCCATGAACAATGGACTATCCAGAAGTAGGAGCAGGTGGATCATAAATCTTTACCTATTCAATTTTGCCCTCCTATTCACCCACGAGATAGACTCGGCCTTCTGGAGGGAATGGGAGTTGTTCGGGGTCCCGGGCGGCATCCAGTCATTCCTTCTCTTGAACTTCTTGCTCTTGCTGTTGGCGCTCTACGGTTTCAAACAACTCCTGGGGGGGGCGAAAAGTGGCCATGGATTCTCTCTTCTATTGGCCGGGGCAGGCGTTTTTGCCTTTTCCGTCCATAGCTGCTTCATCCTGAGGGGGCACAAGGAATTTACCCTCCCTGCCTCCTCGATTCTGCTGATGTTCATTCTGATCACATCGCTGCTGCAGGGGATCTTCGCCATCAAAGTGCTTCTCGAATTTGGAAAGTGCGGCCCCGGGATCTCCGATCGTTGAACGGGACGCGCCCCGCAAGCCCCGCTTTGAGGCAGGGTCACGGGACACGGTGGGGATTGAAATCTGCTTCATTTCCGGGAAGCTCTGCCCTGCGCGCGGGGAGCTTCACTGCCATCTCTTACGCGAGGTGAATATGGCCGTTCATGCCCGATTTGTGCACACCAATCTCGTAGCCCAGGACTGGAGGAAGCTGGCCCTATTCTACCAGGAGGTCTTTGGATGCACCATCGTGGGGCCGGAAAGGAACCTCTCGGGGCCCTGGCTGGAAAAGGCCACCGGCGTTCCCCGCGCCCAGATCGAGGGGGTCCAGTTACGCCTCCCGGGGCATGGGAACAAAAGGCCCACGCTGGAGATATTTCAGTACAGCCACCCAGCAGAGCGCCCCGAGACGGTAGTCAACCGCCCTGGCTTCGCCCACATCGCCTTCGTCGTGGAGGATGTGGAGGCGGCCCGCGATGCGGTGATCGCGGCTGGCGGAAGAGCGATTGGCGAGATCGTCTCAGTTCAGATTCCTCCTGCCGGCACCGTCACTTTCATATATATGGCGGATCCGGAGGGGAACATCATCGAATTGCAGCGCTGGTCTCCATGATCAGGGGAAAGGAGCTGGAAAGATGGAAAAGATCAACATCGGAAGCAACGCCCACGTCTACCCCATGCCGGTTTCGCTGGTGGGAGCGCTGGTAAAGGGGCGCCCCAATTTCATGGCGGTAGCCTGGGTGGCCCGGGTGAACTATATCCCACCCATCGTGGCCGTTGCCCTCAACCAGCGCCATCATACTCCCAAGGGAATTCAGGAACATCAGACCTTCAGCGTCAACCTCCCAGGCCTGGATCTGATGGAAAAGGCGGACTACTGCGGCCTGGTGTCGGGCCGAGACAAGGATAAGTCGGGCGTCTTCGAAATCTTCTACGGAGAACTGAAAACCGCACCCATGATCCAGGAGTGCCCCCTCTGCCTGGAATGTAAGCTAATCCAAGTCGTCCCCCTTCCCACCAACAACCTGTTCCTCGGCGAGATCGTGGGCGCCTACAGCGAGGAACGCTATCTCACGGAGGGCAAGCCCGACATTCGAAAAATGATCCCCTTCGTCCTGACCATGCCGGATAACAACTACTGGAAGATAGGAGAGCATGCAGGGCCTGCCTGGAACATCGGCAGGAAACTGAAGCAGCAGTGAGGAGTGACTTCGATCTCCCGTTTCCCAGCCGCCCCCAAGAGTCCCGCGCTTTGGGGGGGCCGGCATCCCGCGGGAACTCTGATGCAGGGGAACCGCCTTTGAATGAGAGCAGCTGGGCCATGAATCTCTGTCCATTGGAGCTCCCCGCAGAAAAGCTGCGGGGAACCTTCGAGTGCAAGGAATGCTAAGCCGTATGGAAAACCCGTCCACTTGCCCATTCCTGGTTTTTGATTTCTGCGACCGCCAGGGCGGACTACAGCGCCTTGGCTTCATGAATCCTTCAAGGATCATTATTGCGAATTCTGTGGACGAAGTTCGACCGGCCCTCCGAGCAGTTCATCAGGCAGTGGGCGCCGGATTCTACGCGGCTGGATACCTCTCCTACGAGGCTGCACCCGCCTTTGATTCAGCATTAGTGGCACATGAGGCAAGGATACCTTTGCTCTGGTTCGGCCTCTTTCGGGGGCCGGTTGAAGTTGCCCCTTCCCACTCTGATGACGGGTTTCATCTCACAGACTGGCAACCCACGATCGGGCGGAACCGATACGACACCAGTATTGCCGCAGTGCGCCAGGCGATTTTCCGCGGTGATACCTACCAGGTCAACTATACCATGCGATTGCGTGCTCGATTTGAAGGCAATGATTTCGCCTTCTACCAGCGCCTCCGGCATGCACAGCATGCAAGCTACTGTGCCTATCTCAATATGGGGCGCTACCGCATTCTCTCTGCCTCCCCAGAGCTATTCTTTCGTTGGCACGGTAGCCAGATCCTCACCCGACCCATGAAGGGGACTGTACGGCGGGGCCGCTGGACCGAGGAGGACGATGCCCTATCTGCCTGGCTTGCGGCCTCGGAGAAGAATCGTGCGGAAAATGTAATGATCGTTGATTTACTTCGTAACGACTTAGGGCGAGTTGCGGAGATTGGTTCCGTCCATGTGCCCTGTCTCTTCGAGATTGAGCGCTATCCTACGGTCTTCCAAATGACCTCCACTATTTCCGCGAAGGTGCCTCCTTACACGACTTTGGAGGATGTATTCGCGGCGCTTTTCCCCTCTGGCTCCATCACCGGCGCACCAAAGGTGAGCACGATGGAGCTCATCGCGGAGCTGGAAGAGGAACCACGGAATAGTTACTGCGGTGCAATTGGCCTGGTGACACCCGACGGGGAGGCTGTATTCAATGTCGCCATTCGCACCGTGTTGGTGGATAGCCAGACGGGCATCGCAGAGTACGGCGTTGGCGGTGGCATCACCTGGGACTCCACTGCCGAGGATGAGTACGCGGAGGCACTGGCCAAGGCAGCGGTCCTGGCAGAGGCGTGGCCCAGGTTCGACCTGTTGGAGACCCTTCGCCTGGAGGAAGGAACATATGCGCGGTTAGAGAGGCATCTTGAGCGCCTCATCGCCTCAGCTTCCTACTTCGACATCCCTCTCTCGGCCGAGGGAGTGCGATCTGCATTGGAAGAGCACGCACGGGTCTATTCGAGTGGAGCACGGCGGGTGCGGCTTCTGGTCTCGCCCGAGGGAAAAGTGCGGGTGGAGAGCGATCCATTGCCTCTCGCCTCCCAAGCTTCACTCCCTGTTGCCCTGGCAAGTCAACCCGTTTCCCGATCCAATCGTTTTCTCTACCATAAGACCACCTACCGATCCCTCTATGAGGCGCATCGGGCCGCACATCCGGATGTCTTTGACGTCCTGCTCTGGAATGAGGAAGGAGAACTCACCGAGTTTACCATAGGCAACCTTGTGATCGAGATGGATGGCTGCCGCTGGACGCCACCCCGTGAAAGCGGCTTGTTGGCAGGCACCTTTCGCGCCCATCTGATCGACCGGGGTGAGATCTGTGAGCGAGTGCTTTCGCGGGAAGATTTGGGGCGCGCCTCGCATCTCTGGTTGATCAACAGCGTCCGAGGTTGGGTGCCTGTGCACTTGGTCCCGTAGAATCCCTGGGCGGAACCGAAGGATGACAGAGACCTCGAAGCGGTAAAAAAGGTGCAGGAGCTCATCGAGCGGCTGCGGGCATGGAGGGAGGAGGATGGACCTGATTTCGAGAGGAGGAATTCGATGCCCAACAAATTGATAGAGCTGAAGGAGGCGGCGGCCCGGGTGCCCGATGAGGCCACCATTTCCTTTGGCGGCTTCACCACCCAACGCCACCCCATGGCCTTCGTCTACGAACTGATACGCTTGAAGAGGCGCAAGCTCTATCTGTACGGGCATTCTCCCGGCGGGGATTGGGATATCCTCATTGGGGCAGGCTGTGTGAAGCGGGTGGAGCTGGCCTACGAAGCTGACGAGGCGTTCAACACGGTCGGGCCCCGCTGGCGGCTGGCAGTAGAGCGGGGCGAGATCGAGTGGGAGGATTATAGCAACTTTGCCATGGTCTCCCGGTTCGCGGCCGGAGCCATGGGCATTCCCTTCATGCCGATCCGCAGCTTGCTCGGCAGTGATGTATTGCTCCAACAGGCCCTCACGGATGAGCAGCGTGCTGCCGATCCCCGCACCTCTCCCAAGAAGCTTCACGTGATGGAGTCCCCCTTTGACCCCAATGACCGGGTGGTACTGGTCCCGGCCATTCACACCGATTTCGCGGTGCTGCATGTGCAGAAGGCGACCGTGGATGGTACGGTTCGGATGGAGGGCCAGACCTTCGCGGATGTGCAACAGGCCCTGTGCGCAGATACGGTGATCGTGACCGCCGAGGAGATCGTGGAGGAGGAGATACTCCGCTCCGAGCCGGAGCGGAACCCCCTCCCCTATTTCGCGATCCAACATGTTTGCCATGTGCCGTTCGGTTCCCACCCTTATGCCGTGTTCAACTATTATGACTATGACCCCCGCCAGCTGAAGATTTACCACGAGGCCGCCAAGGAGGACGCCTCCTTCCAGCGTTATCTGGAGGAATTCGTTTACGGGGTGAAGAGCCACGCGGAGTACCTGGAGGCGGTGGGCGGCCTCTCCCGGCTTGATGCCCTGAAAGCTGACCCGGCCTATGGATACAGCCCGAACCTCAAAAGAAGGAGGCTGGACTGATGGCAGATCAACGCTACACGCTCATCGAGCTGATGGCAGTGGCCGCGGCCCGGGAAATCAGGGATGGAGAGGTGGTTTTTGCGGGGACGGGCTTGCCCATGCTGGGCGTCATGCTGGCCCAACGCACTCACGCTCCCCGTTGCTGTATCATTTTTGAGGCCGGCACCATCGCGAGTCAACTTGCCCACTTGCCCATGTCCGTCGGTGATCCTCGGAATATCCTGGGAGCCGCCACCGTGGCGGGCCTCAACGAGGTCTTTGCCTATGTGCTGCAGGCCGGACGGGTAGATGTGGGTTTTCTGAGCGGGGCTCAGGTTGACCGCTTTGGCAACATCAACAGCACCTCCATTGGTCTAGATCCTCGGCATCCCCGCGTGCGTTTCTCCGGGAGCGGCGGCGCGTGCGACATCGCTTGTCTGGCCCAACATACCATCATCATCGCGCGGCATGAAAAACGGCGTTTCCCCGAAAGAGTTGACTACATTACCAGTCCTGGTTGGCTGCAGGGCGGAGAGAGCCGGCAGAGAGCGGGCTTGATCCGCGGTGGACCGGGCGTAGTAGTGACCACCAAGGGAGTGATGCGCTTCCGCCCTGATACCAAGGAAATGTACCTGGCCAGCTACCATCCTGGGCTTACTGCACGTGCCGTCGCGAACGATACGGGATTTCCCTTGGAGATCGAGGGAGCCACCGAGACGCCTGTACCTACGGCCGAGGAATTGCGCATTCTCCGGGAGGTCGTGGATCCGGAGAGGATTTTTCTGGTATAGGATGGAATGGGCGAGGGGTCGCCAAGGAAAACTCGAGGCGATCTTGTAGCAAGCGAGCGAGTCGGAAATGCAAGGAGGTGGTGCTTTCTAAAACCAGATCAATATGGCTCCGGAAGAAGAAGGAAGAGGAATGTGAATGGGAAACACCGAGCCTGAGGCGCAAGAAAGGACGGGAAAATGAGCGACCAAGAAAGAGGAATAGACCGAAGGGAGTTTATCAAGACCTCTCTGGCGGCCGCCGGAGGGCTGGCTTTGACCAGTCTGATGGGCGGTTGGGCGTGGGGAAAGCCATCTGCCAATGGCGAGCTGGCCGACTCTTCCCTATATCATTTATCCAAGATGATCCGCACCGGGGAGATCAGCTCCCAACAACTGGTGGAAGTCTACCTGGAAAGGATCGCAGAATTCGATGGACCGAACGGCCTCAACGCCTTTATCACGGTAACCCGGGAGGAAGCCCTGAGCCGGGCCGGGGAGCTGGATCGCCTCGCCAAGCAAAAGAAGTTTCAGGGACCTTTGCACGGCCTGCCCATCGCGGTCAAGGACAACCTCGATACCGAGGGCATCCGGACCACTGGGGGCTCGAAGATCCTCGCTGAGTGGCGGCCTGCCCAGGATGCCCATGTGGTCATGAAATTGAAAAGAGCCGGGGCCGTCATCATCGGCAAGACCAATATGCACGAGTTCGCCTTCGGCATCACCACCAACAATCCCCATTACGGGCCCACCCGTAACCCCTACGATCCCTCGCGCATCCCTGGCGGATCGAGCGGGGGGTCGGGGGCGGCGGCGGCTGCGGCCTTGTGTGCTGGCGCCATTGGCACCGACACGGGTGGATCGATTCGAATCCCGGCGTCCCTCTGCGGGGTCGTGGGGCTGAAGCCCACCCTGGGCCGGGTGGGAAGGGGAGGCATGATGTATCTCTCCTTCAGCCGCGATGTGATCGGCCCGATCACCAGGACTGTGAGCGACGCGGCCCTGCTGCTCCGCGCCATCGCGGGAAGGGATCCCCGGGATCCAGAGAGCCAGCCCAGAATCCTTCCCCGCCTTCCCATCCAACCAAGAGGGGTTGGCTTGCGGGGGAGGCGATTCGGCGTGCCCAAGAAGTACTTCTTCGAGGGCATCCATCCCGACACCGAACTGGTGATGGAGGAGACCATTCGAGAGATCGAAAAGATGGGAGGTGCGATCAAGGAGGTCGAGGTGAAGCACATGGACCTGGCCACCGCCACCGGCTTCGCCATCGTCCTGGCCGAGTCCGTCTACCTGATGGAGGATTATCTCCGGGCCTTCGATCCTGAGGCTACCATTGACAAGTATCTGGGCCAGTTGGGGCCGGATGTGAAGGGCGCGCTCGGCAGCCAGAAGGGCTCGCCCGAGTCCAAGCCGGTTCCGGGCTACATCTACGCCCGGTCCATCCGTGAGGACCGGGCCCAGATGATCGCCGGGTTCAAAGAGGCCATGTCCGGCCTGGATGCCCTGCTCCTCCCCACTACGCCCCTACCTGCGGCCCCGATCGGCGATGATGTGGATACCGAGCTGCTGGGGCAGAAGGTCAACACCTTCCTCACCTTTATCAAGAACTGCGATCCCATCAGCGTGGTCGGCTATCCAGCTATCACCGTGCCCGCCGGGTATGGCAAAACTGGACTTCCCATCGGCCTGCAGATCGTGGCCCGGCCCTGGGAGGAAGCCAACCTCCTGAGCATGGCCTACGCCTTTGAGCAAGCCACCAAAGTGCGGAAGGCACCCCAACTATAAAAAAGGCCTGGGCTGCAACTTGCAGCCCAGGCCTCAAATCTCCTACCTTCTGTCCTTGCCTACCTCCACTCCACCACCCGGGTGGATTGCATTGCGGAATTGACCTGCGCCTCAGTGAAGAGCATCGGCTTGTAGGTGAAGTCCACGAACATCTGGACCTGATCGCCCAGATGCGGGCTCTGCTCCCCATCGGCGCGGATGAAAGCGCTGGTTCCCGGCGCGGTGATGTTCTCGCCGATGATGCCCTCAGGAATCAGGCTTACAATATGGTTTTCAGTGCCGCGGTCCACCAGGGGAAATGGAGGGAGCTGGCCTACCGTGCTGGTGATCGGCTGCATCAGGAAGAAGCCCAGGACGGTCACGGGATAGAATTGATCCATGGCGGTCTTCAGGCGGTAGTCTGCCGGGGCCTTACCCGGATTCTCCTTGGCCAGCTCCGCCAAGGCAGCCTCCAGGGCGGAATAGAGCACCTGGGCCTTCCGGCCGTTGAAGTAATCCACCCCCGTGCCTCCCTTGAGGGCTTCGTGGAAGAGGGTATAACCCAGGTAGCGGTGGGCCAGGATCTGGACTGCACTCTGCCCAAAGGCGTTCTTGTAGCCTTCAAACTCATCCCCGAAGGCCGCCGGGACCGCCTGGTTCCACCACCGATCGAAGATGGCCGCGCCCGGATGATCATAGTTGCCGTCCCGGTCGGCATCGAGAGCGATATTATCCCATGCCGCCACCAGGCGCAGGGCCTCCTTGGCCGCTCCCGACTTGGGGCTCACATCTTTCACCGCCTCCAGGAGCAGGGCCTTGATGTTGATGGCCCGCTTGTCGTAGAAGGCGATGGTCTTGACGATGTCCTTCACATCCTCCCGGGTGAGGGCCTGCTTCGCCTCGGCCAGTTGAGCCAGACAGGTGATCCGGCTATCCGAGCCCCAGCCACCCCACACGTCGGAGGTGGCCATATCGCCATGGCCCCAGCCCGGCTCCGGCTGGTTGTTCCAGTTGGCGATGTAGCCGCTGGCGGGGTTGGCCACATGGGGATTCCGGCTCTTGGGGATGTAGCCCTCCCATTCGAATTCCCCGGTCCCCGGGGTGGGAAGGCGCAGGTCCACCTCCGCGGAGCGGACAGGGTGCAGCCCCAGGTGATAGTAGGCGATGTCCCCATCCACCGTGGCAAAGAAGTAGTTGATCGACATGTCGCTGCGCTGGGCCGCCTGGTCGAAGGCAGGGACTGTCTCGGCCTTCATCAGATCGTAGAAAGAGGCGAGCCCCTCCAAAAAGTGCTCCCGGCAGCTGAGCCGCTTGCTGAAGGCCACCTGGTTCTTCTCATCGGTGTAGAAGACCGGGCCATGCACCGTGTAGCTGAATTCCGTCACCACCGGGGCCGCCTTGTCCTTTACCCGGAAGGTCTCCGACCTCACCTCCATGTCGTGCCAGGTTCCTTTGAACCAGTACTGGCGCGGGGAGGCCGGGTTGAGCTTCTCGGCAAAGAAGTCCTCGATATTGTCCGCTCCGGCGGTAGAGGAGAAGGAGGCGCGCCGATTGTGGCCGAACATGATGAAGGGATAGCCGCTCAGGGTCGATCCCACGGCCTCGATGCCAGCCCCATGGAGGCCCACCTCGTAGAGGGCGGAAGGCAGCTGGTAGTTGAATTGCGGGCCGCCCATCAATAAAGGCTTCCCTGAAGCCGACTTCTCAGGGGAGAGGACCAGGACATAGCTGGTGGGGTGGCCAAAGGGCAAGGCTTGGGCGATCATGTCAGCTCGCTCTACGCGCTCCTTGGCCCAGGCCTCGTAAGCCGAGGGCGAGGCCTTCAAGATGGAGGCCATCGAGGGATGCCGCCACTGGGCTCCTCCCGCCAGCTTGGGATTTTCCTGGAGGGGCTGAGGGGCCTGAGCGATGGTGGTGGGGCTTTCGGGGTCCAGACCCCAACACCAGTCCTGGAACATGACCCTCGCCTGGTCCGCTCCATAACGCTCGGTGAGGTAATTGAGCATGGAGGCATTGGCCAGCTCCCCGGAGATGTCCATGAAAAATCCCATCACCGACAGGAAATCGGCCGCCACATCCTCCGCGCTCCAGGGCTCAGGATCGAAACCGAACTGCTGAAACTCCTGGGGAAGCTTGTTCGCCCGATCTGCCAGGGCCTCGGCGATATAACCATTGATGCCTGCGGCAAAGGAGCGGAGCACCGTCTGCAGCTCGGGCTCCAGGGCCTCGATCTGCTGCTTGACCTCGCGAAGGGTCAGATTATCCCGGCGATTCCCCTGGTCGAAGGCCAGGAGCTTCTCGCCGTAGACCTCCGAGAGGCGGCCCCAGAAAGTGCGGCGGAACATCTCCATTTGATAAAGACGATCGGACGCTGCCGCATATCCATAGCCGTAGTAAAGTCCTTCCAGGGTTTCGGAATAGATATGAGGAACCCCGTAGTTGTCCCGCATGATCGTAGCCTGGGGAGGGGCCGCCGTCGCTAAGGCGCCCCACATCAGTACGACGAATACCACACAGACCAGCCTGAAAGCCCTTGTGCCCATGGTACTCCCCCTTTCCGGAATTGATTTTAGCCCTTTGGCCAATGAATTAGGCAGGATGCTAATCAAAGCGTAGGGATCTGTCAAGCTTTTAATCGAAGCTGCATCTTAAAATGGGGGGCTTGGGCCGATCTCGTCCAGGCCACGAAGCTGGCGGCGGGGAGGGGATTTCGCCTCAGGCGGAGAAGGGAGGGCCTTAGCCGGGCCGGATCACCGGCCCGGCTAAGGGGAGAATGGGAGAACGATCGAGGGTTGCCCCTATCAAATCGTCAGTTTCCTTCCTACTTCATAGATCCCTCTGAACACAAAAGGGCTCTCCACACTGAGTGGTTTGTCGGGCTGCCAGAAACAAGCCACGCATTCGTGAATCTCCCTTCCCAATTCCAGCGTAACCCAGCAGTAATTGTATTGGCCCCTCAGCTTCTCTGCCCGCTCTCGCTTGGTCACCTCTAAAAGGGTTACCTTGTATTGATACTTGGAGGGGTTGTCCCGCTTCCAGTTCTGGTTGACATACTTTTCGATAAACGAAGAGTAGGCGGAGATCTCCTCGGGAGCCGTCAATGCAGGAGCCTCATTGGAGGTTTCCTTGGCCCCCAGCGGAAGGGAGAACTGAAGAATGACCCATCCGATCAAGATAAGGATGAGGGGATTGGTAGATCTGGCTCTTTTCATGAATTCACCTTTATTTTCGCTCGCCCTTCAATAGCGTGTGCACCCCATTCTGGGCTCAAGCGGCACATCGATTGATCGATTGATTGATCATTGAAAACCATCGGGTGCTGGAGTCGTCTCCAGCCCTCTTCTGTCTCTTATCTTATCATGATTGGCCTCTCCTGTCAAAATCCATGCAGGCAGCAACCCCTCAGCCCTGCAAGAAATCAAAGGGGTGGCCGGTGGGAAACTGAGACGACGGCTCTGGGCCGCCGTCCCGAGGTGGTCGGCGGGCATTCTGGGGCCAGGCGCCGGCACAGGACGATCTTTTTTCAGGGTATTATTGACATTGGGAAAAGGGGGGAATAGAATCCAGTCTCGGAAACGCACCTGTCAACCTGAGCTTCCAAAAGCACCCCTCGCCCGGAGGTCACGATGAAAACAAAGCACGGTCGCTCATTGATCCTGGTCCTCATCCTGGGCTTCATCGGCCTCAGCGCCCTGGAATGCTCGGCCTATTTGGAGCAAATCTTGGCTGCCAAGAGAGCGCCCAGGTTGGATGCGGTTCTCGAGGTGGGTACCATGCCCTCTCCCCTCCCTTCCCGCCGTCAGATCATCGACGCCGATAAGGGTGCCTCCTGCCTGTTGTGTCACCGCATGCCTTATCCCACTGCACCTCAGAAGCCGTCCAAACCAGGAGAGACAGTCCTCTCTTCGATTCAAACGACCCCTCCTGGAGGCCTGCGCCTGCTGACCTCCGCTTCCCCCCCTCTGAACAGCATCGCCGGGGCATGGAGCCCGGACGGCAAGCAGGTGGCCTATTCCATCAATCTTTTTCAGAAGGATTGGGATATCTGGGTAATCGACGCGGATGGCAAGAATCGCCGGCCATTGATCTCGGGCTCTGCCATCGATATGGCCCCGGATTGGAGCCGGGATGGCAAATCCATCCTCTTTCAATCCAATCGATCCGGGAATAACGATATCTGGATGATGGAGATCGCTTCCAAGAAGCTGACCCAGCTCACCCAAGACCCGGGCCAGGAGATCCTGCCCAAATGGTCACCGGATAGAAAGAGGATCGTATTCCAGTCCAACCGCTCGGGCGATGAAGAGATCTGGGTGATGGAGATCGCGAATGGGCAATGGACGCAACTCACCAATAGCCCGGCCAAGGATGAAAATCCGGTCTTCAGCCCGTCCGGAGATCAGATCCTTTTCGTCTCGGACCGCACTGGCAACAAGGACATCTTCATCATGAACGCGGATGGCTCGGGCCAGAAGGCGCTGACCCAAGGACCAGACGAGGATATGGCGCCCAACTGGAGCCCAGATGGCAAGAAGATCATTTTTTCCCGCAAGAACGGAGACAACCTGGATCTTTGGGTGATGAATCGAGACGGGAGCGAGCCGATCCGTCTGACCAGCCATCCGGCCGCAGAGGTCGGTCCGTACTGGAGCCCGGACGGAAAGTGGATCATCTTTTCTTCCAACATCCGCGGCAATTGGGATGTCCTCCTCATGCAGGTGGATGCCTCGATGGTCGATCCGGAGAAGAGCCCCTTGAAGCGCCTCACCGACAGCGAGGCCCGGGAGGTAGGGCCGATCTGGAGCCCAGATGGGAAGAAGATCGCCTACAACTCCGATGTAAAGGGACACTGGAGCCTCTGGGTGATGGAGGTGGATGGATCCAATAAAAAGCAGCTCACCGCCGATGACGAGGATGCCGGCTGGCCCGCCTGGTCCCCCGATGGCAAGCAGATCCTCTACTGGGCCACGAAGAATGGCAATCAGGATGTCTGGGTGATCAATGCCGATGGCTCCCACAAGAAGCGGCTGACCGATGATCCAGCCCTGGATGGAGATGCACAGTGGAGCCCGGACGGAAAGGGGATCGTCTTCGTCTCCGAGCGATCCGGAAAGGGTGATATCTATGTCATGGATGTCGATGGCTCCGGCCTCAAACGCCTGACCTTCACCGACGCCCTCGATTGGACGCCTTATTGGAGTCCGGACGGCAAGAGGATCGCCTATGTCTCGAATGCGACCGGCAAATGGGAGATATGGACGGTGGAGGTCGAGACTTTAGAGAGAGCACACCTCACACCTGATTCCTGCGGCAGCTTTGCACCGCGGTGGAGGTGGGACGGGAGTCAGATCTGCCGTGTGACATGGCAAGGGGGTGAGTACGCCATCAAGGGCAGCTTCGATGTGGGGATCATGGACCAGGACGGCAGCGGAAAGATCGAGCTGGCCCCCTCTCCCTTCGATGAGCGCTCCGCCCGTTGGTGTCCTGATGGCAGTCGGATCCTATTTTGGTCCTGGCGGACCGGAAACCCCGAGATCTTCGTGGTGAAAACTGACGGCTCCCGCCTGACCCAGCTGACCGACAACCTCGCTTACGATGTCTTCCCCTCCTTCAGTCCGGACGGAAAGAAGATCGCCTTCGATTCCGACCGGATGGGGAACTTCGATATCTGGGTGATGGAGGTACCTCGATGATTAGATAAGATTCATGACAAGTCACACGTTTAACAATAGGTGATCAAAGAATTGACCGTGGTCGGGATTCTTTGATTGTTTGCTTGGCAAAACTGCTTCGGTTTGGAGGTCACTGGTGAAAAGCAAACGTCGTCCCATGTTTCTGGGAGTGCTCGCACTCTCTCTGCTCCTGGGCTCATTCACCCTTTTGCCTCTCGAGTCGGCAGCCTATGAAAAGCTTACCGGAGCCGACACGCAGCAGAAGAAAGAAGTGGTCAGGGGCGCCTTCCCGGATCAGGTTCCCGAAGTAGGCGGAGTCCCCTTCCCTCTTCCTTCCCGGCGTCAGATCATAGACGCCAACAAGGGGGCTGTCTGCCTGCAATGTCACCGCATGCCTTATCCCACGGCACCCCAGAAGCCGGAAGCACCTGGGAAAGAGACCCCTTCCTCCATTCAGATCAGCGCCCCCGGAGGATGGCGACTCCTCACCTCGCTCCCCTACCCTTTTAACAAAAGAGTGGGAGGGTGGAGTCCGGACGGCAAGCAGCTGGCCTATTCCGTCAATCTCTTTCAAGATGATTGGGATATCTGGGTAACGGATGCCAACGGCAAGAATCGCCGTCCCCTCCTTTCCGGACCTACGAGCGACCGGGCACCTGCCTTCAGCCCGGATGGCAAATCCATCCTCTTTCAATCCAATCGATCCGGGAATAACGATATCTGGATGATGGAGATCGCCTCCAAGAAGCTGACCCAGCTCACGAACCATTCCAGCGAAGAGACCATGCCCAGATGGTCGCCGGATGCAAAGTATATAGTCTTTCAGTCCAACCGCTCGGGCGGTGAGGATATCTGGACGATGGAGTTGGACACGAAAAAATGGAGGCAGTTGACAAACGATCCGGCCAGTGACGAGGCTCCCGTCTTCAGCCCCAAGGGGGACCAGATCGTCTTCGTCTCCAATCGCTCCGGCAATAAGGAGATTTGGGTCATGAACCCGGATGGCTCGGGCCAGAAGGCGCTGACCCAAAAGCCAGGCGAGGATGTAACCCCCTGCTGGTCCCCAGATGGAAGGAAGATCCTCTTCTCCCACAAGCGGAAAGACAACTGGGACCTCTGGGTGATGAATGCAGATGGGAGCGAGCCCATCCGCCTGACCACCCATCCGGCCGCAGAGATGGATCCCCACTGGAGCCCGGACGGAGGGTCAATCTGTTTCTCCTCCAATATCCGGGGTAAATGGGACGTCCTCCTCATGCAGGTGGATGCCTCCATGGTCGATCCCTCTCGTAGCCCTCTCAAGCGCCTCACCGACAGCGAGGCCCGGGAGGTAGGGCCGATCTGGAGCCCGGATGGGAAGAAGATCGCCTACAACTCCGATGTGAAGGGTCACTGGAGCCTCTGGGTCATGGACTCGGATGGGTCCAACCATAAGCAACTGACCGGCGACGGGGAAAATGCCGGCTGGCCCTGCTGGAGCCTGGACGGGAAGAGAATCCTGTACTGGGCATGCAAGAATGGAAATGAGGACGTATGGGTGACGGATGCGGATGGATCGAACAAGAGACGCTTAACCGATCATCCAGCCCTGGATGGAGACGCTGAGTGGAGCCCGGATGGAAAGAAAATTGTCTTCGTCTCTGAACGCACCGGTCTGGGCGATATCTATGTGATGGATGCTGATGGTACCAATCTCAAGCGCTTGACTTTCACCGACGCCTTCGATTGGACGCCCCACTGGAGCCCAGACGGGCGGAAGGTGGCTTACATCTCCAATGAGACCGGCCAGTTCGAGATCTGGGTGGTGGATGTCGAGACCTCAGAGAAGGGTCATCTCACCCCCGAGGGGCAGGCCAACGTGGTGCCTCAGTGGAGGCCGGACGGCCAACAGATCCTCTATTCAGGATGGCGAGGAGGTAAATACAAGGCCCTGCAGGGGAGCTATGATCTGGTAACCATGGATCCCCAGGGCGGCAGCAAGCAGGACATCGTCACCTCCCCGCGGGACGAGATGACCCCGCGGTGGAGCCCAGATGGAAAGAGGATCCTCTTCTCCTCCTGGCGGACGGGGAATCCGGAGATCTACATTGCCGGCTATGATGGAAGCGGGCTGACCCAGCTCACCGATAATTCATCCTGGGATGTCCACGCAGCCTGGTCTCCTGACGGCAAGAAGATCGCCTTCGATTCCGACCGCATGGGCAACTTCGATATCTGGGTGATGGAGGTGCGGGAGTAATATCAAGATAGACTCCTGATCCTGAGGTCAAGACTGAACAACTTCAAGGGCGCCTCGAGTCGATTGCATCGATCATTGGGGCGCCCTTCTTTCTTGATGGGATTCCCTGCGCTCCTTCCCATTTTTTTCTTGACAGCCCAGAAATGATGGAAGTATAAAAGACGGAAAGATAAATGGCCATCGACTCTGATCTGGCATTCCTAAAGCCTGTGCTACGGATGCCAGGCGATAGGGTGCTTCTGGAAACGGATGCGCCTCCCGTGCTTGGAAAGGAGTTCGAGTAGCGGCTGCCATTTGCCGGCGTGAAGCTCGTCTCCGCCGGCTTCTTTTTTGCCGGTGTGAAGCTCGCCGGCCTTTTTCGGCGGTCCCTCGGGTTTTCCAGCGGAATGGAACAAGGGGTCCCTGCCTCCTCCCTCCAAACCCCTTTTTTTCCGCCTCGGAGAGAGCCTCCTCTGGCTCTCTTCCGCCCATTCAGGCTGAAATGCCTTAATCTGACGGAAAGGAGTGATACCCACGAGAGATCAAACAACAATTACCGACGCTCTTCCTTCGTCTTTCAACGATCATAATTGCTTTCGTTCTCTTGTCCGAAAGGAGATGATGATGAAAGGCATGCAAGTCATCCTCACCGCCCTCTTAGCGGTGGGACTGCTCTGTCTCTTGCCTGCCCAGGGGCTCGCGGCCGAAAAATCCCTGGCCGATATCCTCAAGGAAAAAGGCGTCATCACCGAAGAGGAATATCAGCAGGTGAAGCAGATGGAGGAGGCCCAGAAAGCAGAAGAAGCCAAGAAGGCGGAGGAAGCTGCCAAAAAGGTCGCGGCCGAGAAGCCTGCTGGCCTACCTCTGGTTGGTTACAACAGGGGCTTCTTCCTCCAGACCCCGGATGGAAAATTCAAGCTGGTGAATAATGGAGTAATCCGTACCCTCCTGGAACTTTACCAGGACAATACCGCCCAGGACAATCAATTCGACCTCGACCGGGCCCGGCTGTACTTCAAGGGATTCTATGGAGATTATTGGCAGGGCGAGGTATCGTTTGAATGTACTACCCCCAGCGATAGCAAATTCCTCAAGTATGCCTATATCAATACCAGTTATCTGCCTTATGCGCAGTTGAGGGTCGGCCAATTCAAGGCCCCCTTTTCCCACGAATATGTGGATAGCATCGCACAAGATGTCAGCACCATTAAAAGGGCCATGATCACCGATTCAGGCGGAATCAATCCCAAGTATGACATCGGCGTCATGCTCCATTCCGGCCTCACTTCGGTGCCGGGGTGCCCCTACGTGGGGGATTGCAATGCCCTCAATGGCCTGCTCTGGTATGGAATCGGCGTCTTCAACGGCAACGGGGCCAATAATTCCGATACCAACGATGACATGGATGTGATCGGTCGCGCGCGGGTGGCACCCTTCGCCCTCACGAATATCTCCGTTATGAAGAACCTGAGTCTCGGAGGCTCCTTCCAATATGGGAGGGAAACCCCAACGCAGGTCCAGCCGGCCCCCAAGCTCCCCACCAACTGGGCCTTCTTCAAGGATATCAACTTCCGGGGACAGCGGGAACGCTACGGCCTGGAAGGGTATTATAGGTTGGGCCCCTTCGAGCTGCAGGGGGAATGGATCTACCAGACACTGGAGCGAGAGAAGCAGGTCCGGGTGAATCCAGACACCAATCAGATCGTGAGCTCCGGAGGCAAGCTGATCGATGCCCCGGATTATAACGAATGGGGATGGTATGTCCTAGGGACCTACTTCCCCTGGGGAAATGCGACCAAGGGTCTACAGCTGGTAGCCCGGTACGAGTTTATGGATGCGGACGATGATAAAGCGGCGGACAAGTATCTGAAGGCCAACCCCATAGGAAAGCATTCCTCCAATGCAAATTCCGTCGCCAACCCCTATGGCAATGCTCTGAACCTCCGCGGCAATTACGCCGAGGTCCTGACCCTGGGCTTCAACTATTTCATCTCGTACAATATCCGGCTGGCCTTCAACTACTACTACGAGTGGCTGGATAACAAATTTACCATCGACCGGATCCACCACGACAATGACGGGAATGAAATTAAAACACCCAACGGACATGCCATGCAAGCCTTCTACTTGTTGGCGCAGCTGAAGTGGTAAGAGCGTAAGAATTTGTATGGGGGGCGATCTCGGGCCAGGGCGGTCTTCAATGTGCTAATTCTGCCATGTCTCCGCCCTGGCCTTATTTAGTATCGGGAGGCCGACCATGTTTTTTGGAGGGGCGAGTGGATGTCTCACGGTCCACGACCCGGAGGGGGAGAAGCAGACCACCCCGGGAGCGGCGTTGGCAGCCAAGTTTGGGGAATTCCTCGTCTCAAAGCAAGGGCAGGAGATCATTCGCAGTTACGGGAAGGGGGAATGTTGATCCAAATGGTCCGAAGGGGCAGACCCAGGCCTTACTGCTTATCGCAGCCTGCCCTCTGAAGAAGGCTCAGAAACATCTGCCTTCAGTTGTCCATCCAAGAACTGCAGCGTCTTTTTCCAGGCCATCCTCCCCTGTTCCTCGTCCCGAAAGTTGAAGACATGGCCGGCACCGGGGATGATGAGCAGCTCACAGCTCTTCCCTGCCGCCTGCAAATCCCGGTAGAGGCGCTCGGATTGCCTGACGGGCACCTTGCGATCCCTCTCTCCGTGTATCAGCAGGACCGGGGCTTGGATATCCGCCACGTGGTTGATGGGAGATGCGGTCTTGAGCTGAGCCAGGGCCTCTTCCCATCCGGAGACCCCGAGGTCCTTCACGATGTGCCTGCGGATCCCCCGAATGAGCAGGGATCTGGGGAAGGGATATCGGCTGACATCCAGCCATTCCTCAAAGTCGCTCAGGGGATAATAGGCGACCACCGCCTTCACAGTCGGCTCCACCGCCGCGATAAGCAGCGAATGCATTCCCCCCTTACTGAATCCCAAGAGCCCAATGCGCCCTGGGTCCACCCGGGGATGCCCCAACAGATACCGGTAACCTGCCATCCCTTCTTCAAAGGTTTTGAAGGCAATGAGCGGGTTTTCCTCCCTCAGATTCTCCAGCCGCTGATAATGAACTGCCGCAGCGAAATAGCCCCGCCGCGCCAGGGTCAGGCAAGTCCCTTCCATATCGCTGGCCAGCCCGTCCTTGTCCGGATGGACCAGTACTGCGGGCAGGTGGTCCCTCCCCTCGGGATAGTAGGCGATCCAATGAACCCGGAGCGGACCCCACTCGAAGATCTCGGCCTCCCGGCAGATCTCCGGCGAGGGCTGCACAGGATACAACAGGTTGTAATCCTTGGGATGGCAACCGATGGAAACCAGGAGGGACAGACAACACAAGGAGAATAGCCTCACGCCGCAACCATAGCCCATTACGATTTAGCCCCCAGGGGACCCCCAGGCAACAGGGTCCCCCTTCTTCTTCGAGATGAGATGATCTCCTGCTCCCTCCCTATATTGCCGAAGCGCAGGGCCAGGGTCAAGGAAAAAAGGGCCTGCGGCGCGCCCCAGCAAGGGCGCATCCGAAGACTGGGGAAATCGCCCATTGACAAGAGGGGCGGGGAAGAGTAAATAGCAGAGCGAAGAATCCCATTGTAGCAAAGGAGTGGACTATGGATTTAGGACTGAAAGAAAAGGTCGCCCTCATCGCCGGGGCGGGTCGCGGGTTGGGAGCAGCGACCGCCCTACAGCTGGCCCAGGAAGGAGCTCGAATAGCCATCAATGACCGGGATGCTGTCAGGGTCCAGGCCGCGGCTCAGGCTATCTCCAAAGAGACCGGCGCCCAGGTCATCGCCCTTCCCGGGGATGTCTCCGATCCCGAGGTGCCCTCTCGTCTGGTGGAAGAGACGGTGAGGGGATTGGGAGGGCTCGATATCCTGATCACCAACTCCGGCGGGCCACCCCCTGGACGCTTCGAGGAATTCGATGATCAGGCGTGGCAAACCGCGGTCAACCTGTTGCTGATGAGCGCGGTGCGCCTCATTCGTGCCGCCCTGCCCCACCTGCGCAACTCTAAGGCCCCCGCGGTGTTGACCATCACCTCCTTCTCCATCAAACAACCCATTCCCAACCTGGTGTTATCCAACTCGATCCGTGCCGCCGTCGCCGGCCTGACCAAGACCCTGGCCCTGGAATTGGGCAACGAGGGCATTCGCTTCAACAGCATCTTGCCCGGCTGGACCGAAACCGAGAGGGTGTTGGAGTTGGTATCGGATCAAGCGCGCAGGCTGGGCACCACCGTCGAGGAAGAGATCTGCAAGCAGACGGCCAGCAGCCCACTTGGCCGGATGGGCCGTCCGGAGGAGTTCGCCCGCGTGGCCACCTTCCTCTGCTCCCCTGCGGCCTCCTATGCGACCGGGGTGATGTTCACGCTGGATGGAGGGATGTACAAGGGGACCTATTAGCCTGGGTGAGAAAGGGGCGATCGATCATCATGGCCTTGCCGCCGAGGATTGCGATCATCGGCGGTGGCATTGCAGGATTGGCCACCGCCTATCATCTGCAGAAGCATGGACTGGAGTCCGTGATTTATGAAAAGAGGCCCGAGGCCGGGGGCAGGTTTTCCACCCTGGAGAGGGATGGGATCTATGTCAATCGGGGCGCCCTGATGTTCTCCCTCAAATTGAATCCCTGCTTCAGCGAGCTGATTCATGAATTGGGCATCGACTATCGGCCGATTGCGATGTCCAGGTTCGCCCTGCAACTGGGCCAACGCCTGATCCCCTTGGATCAATGGTCGATCTTCAAGAGCCGGCTCTTCGGCCTCTCGGACTTCTGGAGGTGGTCCCGACTAAAAGGGCTCTTGACCTCCCTCAATTTCGACTTCCAGCAGCCAGACGAGCGACTGCTCCAGTGGCATTCGATGTCCCTGCTGGAATTCTGCCGGAGGGAGGCCAGGTTCAGCGATACCCTGATCAACTATTTCGTCCAACCCTTTGCCAGCTTTGCCTATGTGGACCCGGAGGAGATCTCCGCCGATCACGGCCTATTCCTCCTCAGCTATTCCATCACCCCCTGCTATTCTGCAAAGAAAGGGATGGGCGAGGTCGCCCGGCAACTGCAGGGGCAGTTGTCCGGAGAGGTGAGAGTGTGCTCCCGGGTCAAAAAGGTCCGATGTGATGATCAAAAGAAGTTTCTGGTGGAGGTGGAGGAGGACGGAGGGAAGGAAGGACCAGCCAAGTGGGAGGGCCCCTACGACTACTGCATCCTGGCCACGGGTGGAAGGACGGCCAAATCCCTGATGCCGGACCTCAACTTTGAGGTCTTCGCCCCCAAGACCCGCGGGGTCATCTTAGAGGCCACCGTCCCCCAGTATCGGCCCTATGACCTCCTGATCTTTCCCAAGGAGGGGAATGGCCATGGGGTGCACGGGGGGGAATTGAGGCACCATCCAGATGGCCGCTCCTTCTGTGGCATCTTCCTCTACCGCCCGGATGGAGATCTGGGCTCAGTGTTCCATCAATTCAAGATCATCGAGCGGCTGGGATGGTCCCCGGCCATCACCGTCATGCAGCCTGGGGCAAGTTAGCAGATGTGACCACGAACCAGGAGAATGTCTTCGTGGTGGGTGACTTCTTCCGGTTCCCCTGCCATGAATCCTGCGTCTTCACCGCCAAGAAAGTGGCGGGGATTATCGCCCGGCGGATCAAGGGGTGACCGACCGGCTCAGGGCTGAGGTTGAAATGGGCAACCATACCCCTCCCCTTTTGCTAAGCTTCTTTTCGCTGCAAGCAAATGATGCTGAGAGGCGGCAAGGTGAGGGAAAGGGAATAGGGCCTGCCGTGGAAGGGGATCGGATCCGCCTCCAATCCGCCGAAATTGCCCTGGCCGCTGCCCCCGTACTCTTTCGCATCGCTGTTTAATGCCTCTCTCCAGAATCCGTCCACCGGAACCCCCACCCGGTAGCTGTGCCGGGGGACCGGGGTAAAGTTGCAGACCACGAGCAGGAGGCCCTTGGTAGATCTTCCCCTCCGAATGAAGCTGATGAGGCTATTCTCCCAATCGCGAAAGTCGATCCATTCGAACCCATTGCGCTCGAAATCCAGCTCATACAGGGCCGGCTCCTCCCGATAGAACCGGTTCAAATCTCTCACCCATTGCTGAAGGCCCTGATGGGGCCCATACTCCAGCAGATGCCAGTCCAAGCTCTCCTCATGGGCCCACTCTCGCCACTGTCCGAATTCTCCCCCCATGAAGAGGAGCTTCTTGCCCGGATGGGTAAACATATAGCCGAAGAGGAGCCGGAGGTTGGCAAACTTCTGCCAATCGTCTCCGGGCATCTTTCCGATCAGGGAGCCCTTGCCGTGAACGACCTCGTCGTGGGATAGGGCCAGGAGAAAGTTCTCGGAGAAGGCATACCACACGCTGAAGGTCAATTGGTCGTGGTGGAACTTGCGATGGATGGGATCCCTGGACAGATACGCCAGGGTATCGTGCATCCAGCCCATGTTCCACTTCATGCCGAAGCCCAGACCCCCGAGATAGAGGGGCCGGGTCACCATGGGCCAGGCGGTGGATTCTTCCGCGATGGTCTGGGCATCCGGGAATTCCCCATAGACCACCTCGTTCAGGCGTTTAAGGAAGCTGACCGCCTCGATGTTCTCTCGTCCTCCATACCGGTTGGGGATCCACTCCCCCTGCTTCCGGGAGTAGTCCAGATAGAGCATGGAGGCGACCGCATCGATCCGCAGGGCATCGGCGTGGTATCTGTCCAGCCAGAAGAGGGCATTGCTGATCAGGAAGGCCCGCACCTCATTGCGCCCGTAGTTGAAGATGTAGCTGCTCCAGTCCGGATGGAATCCTTGGCGCAGATCAGCGTGCTCGTAGAGATGGGTGCCGTCGAAATAAGCCGGTCCGTGCTCATCCGCCGGGAAGTGAGAGGGAACCCAGTCTAAGATCACCCCGATGTCGTTTTGATGGAGGCAATCAATGAGATACATGAAGTCCTCCGGGGGGCCATAGCGACTGGTGGGGGCGAAGTACCCCACGGTTTGATACCCCCAGGAGCCATAGAAGGGGTGCTCCATCACCGGCAAGAACTCCACATGGGTAAAGCCATTGCTTTTCACATATTCGGCGAGGGATGGGGCCATCTCCCGGTAGGTGAGGAATCGGGGGGGCTCCCCTGGCACCCTCCGCCAGGAACCCAGGTGGACCTCATAGACGGAGAGAGGGCTGCCCAGGGCGTTCGGCCGATGGCGCTCCTTCATCCATCCCTGGTCTTTCCACTCATAGCGCAGATCCCACACCATGGAGGCCGTCTTGGGCGGGGTCTCCCAGCAAAGGGCAAAGGGATCCCCCTTGTCCACCCGATAGCGCTTGAACTTAGAGACAATGTGATACTTGTAGATGACACCCTGGCCCAGGCCCGGGATGAAGCCCTCCCAGATGCCCGAGCCGTCCCACCTGGCGTTTAAAGGATGGGAGGTGGAATTCCATCCGTTGAAATCGCCGATGACCGCCACCGACCTAGCATTGGGTGCCCACACTGCAAAGTAAGTCCCCTCAACCCCGCCTGCCGTCACGACATGGGCCCCCATCTTTTCGTAGAGTCGAAAGTGATTCCCCTCTTTGAAGAGGTAGATATCCTGATCGGTGAGGAGACTCACCTCTTGGGTGACGCTGCCTATCTTTCTCCCCTTTTCTTCGTTTTTCATGGAAGCCCTTCTTTTGGCCCTCTCGAGGAGCAGGATCGCAAGCCTTTCATTCTCTGACTTTCACATAAATGGTGGTGGGGCCGGTCTCATCCTGTAACTTCAACTCGAATGAGCTCGAAAAGGTCTTGAGGAGCTGGGAGAGCTGCTTGAATCCATAGGTCCGGGGATCGAAGCCCGGATCCAATTGATGCAAATAAAAGCCCATGGTCGCCAGGTTCGCCCATCCATCCTCCTGCATCGCCATCTCCAAGGCCTGCTTGAGCAAGGGGATGGGGTCGGCCTTCTTCGGTTGTTCGGCTCTATCCGCCGTGGTCTTGTCCGCCCCCCTCTTCCCCCTCCGCGGCGCCTCCCGGGGCATCAGGTTCTCCGTATAGATGAACACATTGCAGGCATTCACAAAGGCCTTGGGGGTTTTTTGCTTTCCGATCCCCATCACAAAGATGCCCATCTCTCGGATGCGCGTGGCGATCCGGGTATAGTCGCTATCACTGGATACAATGCAAAAGCCGTCCACCAAATGGCTATGAAGGATATCCATGGCATCAATGATCAATGCGCTATCCGTGGCGTTCTTGCCGACCGTGTATCGGAACTGCTGGATGGGCTGAATTGCATGATTGTTCAGGGTATCCTTCCAACCACTCATATTCGCCGTGGTCCAATCCCCATAAATGCGTCGGACCGTAATGGAGCCATGTTTCCCTGCCTCGGTCAGGATCTTCCCGACGAGAGAAGGCTGCGCATTATCCCCATCGATCAGCAATGCGATCTTCCTGGTGCTGCTCTCGTTAACCTGCGCGACCATGGTTTCACCTCTCTGAGAGATTGTTTATCTTTCCGGCCCCTGGGAGGTGGCGGTTGTCTCTCGAGAACCACCCTCTGACTGATCCCTGGACGTCCTATTGTTCTTGAAGTAGCTATAGATGAACCAACACGCAATCAATATCACAATTGCGACGATGGCGAAATGTTCTATTCGGGTGATGTCCTTTTTCAACACCTGGATGCTATTGCCCCCCGCATAACCGATGCCGCCCATGACCAGGATGGTGAATAGGGCCGAGGCCGCATCGGCCAGAAGGAATTTGATGGGCGACATCCTCATCACCCCGGAGACCAGAAAGACCTGGGCCCTTAGGTCCAGGAAATGCCTCCCCAACAGGACCACCCAGCCGCCCTTTTCCCGGAATTTCTTCTCCAGCTTGGAGAGCCGATCCGGAGAGATAATCCTTTGAAACCTCTTATGATCCACCAGGGCCCTGCCATATTTTTTCCCCATCGAATAGAGGAAGAAATCCGCCAGCAGCAGGCTGGCGTAAATTACTACAAATGCGGGGATGGGCCTAATGATCTCGTGGGCCAGCAAAAACCCGCTCAAGATCAGGGTGGTATCCTCGGGAAAGGGCAGCCCCAAACCTCCCAGGATCAGGAGGACAAAGATCCCCAGATAAGGAAAGTGGCTGACCAGGGCACTTAAACTGGCCGCTGCCCAACCCCCGATATTGGCCAGAGAAGTCATCTGCAGATTAATCCCTGACCCTCCGATAAAAGGCAGCCTTGGCTATCTCCGCCCCGATCATGTAGAGCATCACGATCCCCCCCAACAACAGAAGGATCGAGAGGGGCAGGGGACTGAATCCCATCGCCCTGCCCAGGGGGGTGAAGGGGAAGAGGAGCGTCGCCCCCACCACCAGCAGGGTCGCGATCAAGAGCTTCCTACCTGGCTGGCTGCGAAAGAAAGGCCGTCGGGTCCGAACCACGAGCACAATCACCGAGGCGGAGATCACCGACTCCACGAACCAACCGGTCCGGAATTGCCCTATATTGGCATGGAGGATGAATAGAAGCACCCCGAAGGTGAGGTAGTCGAACACCGAGCTCACTGTGCCGAAGGTCAACATGAAATTGCGGATGAACTTGATGTCCCACCTTCGGGGGCGCTCGACCAGTTCGGAATCCACATTGTCCGTGGCAATGGTCATCTCCGGAAAATCGGTCAGCAGGTTGGTGAGCAGGATCTGCTTGGGCAGCAGCGGGAGAAAGGGAAGGAAGAGGGAGGCCCCGGCCATGCTGAACATGTTTCCGAAATTGGCGCTGGTGGCCATGAAGACATACTTCAGGGTGTTGGCAAAGGTTATCCTCCCCTCGCGCACCCCCTGCACCAAGACATCCAGGTCCTTCTCCAGCAGCACGATGTCCGATGCCTCTTTGGCCACATCCACCCCACTCTCTACCGAGATGCCCACATCGGCGGCATGCAGCGCCGAGGCATCGTTGATTCCATCTCCCATGTAACCCACCACATTCCCCGCCTTCCTCAGGGCGAAGATGATGCGCTCCTTCTGGTTGGGCTCCACCTCGGCGAAGACCTCCACCTGGTTCACCTGTTTGACCAGGGCCTCGTCGCTCATCCTTCGCAGATCCTGCCCGGTGAGCAGGTGGCGATTGGACAGCCCCACCTGTTCGCCCAAGTTAGCCGCGACCAGACGGTTGTCTCCGGTGATGATCTTCAGGGAGACGCCGAGCCCCTTCAGTTGGCCTAAGGTCTTTGGGATCTCGGGCTTTGGGGGATCGAAGAGCACTAAAAATCCCAGGAAGGTCATCTCCGCCTCATACTCCTTGGTGATGGCCGAGTCGGAGCCCACATCCCGGCAGGCGACCCCCAGGACACGAAAGCCCTTTTGACTGAATTCCTCAAAGCGCTGCTGAATCTGGTTCCGCACCGACGCCATCTCCACCACCGCCCCTTGAGCCACTTCCACTGAGGAGCAGACCGCGACCACATTGGCCAGGGCGCCTTTGGTCACCAGGAGGTGCCTCCCATCCTTCGCCACCAGGATGCTCAGCCGCTTGCGGATGAAGTCATAGGGGACTTCGTCCAGCTTCCGGTAGGAAGAGACCTCGAAAGCTCGGTGGCGGCGAATCCCTTCATCGATGGGATTGGAAAAGCCCGTCTCGTAGAAGGCATTGAGATAGGCATGGAACAGGACCCGCTCGCTCTCCTTGCCCTCCATATCCATGGCGGAGTGCACCCGCACCGTCCCCTCGGTCAGGGTCCCTGTCTTATCGGAGCAGAGCACATTCATGCTGCCGAAGTCCTCAATGGAGGCGAGTCGCTTGACGATGACCCTCCGTTCTGCCATGCGCTTGGCCCCGTGGGCCAGGTTGATGCTGATAATGGCCGGCAGCAATTGCGGGGTCAATCCCACGGCGAGAGCCAGGGAAAAGAGAAAAGAGTCCAGGACCGGACGGGATAGATAGACATTCACCGCGAAGATGGCGATCACCAGGAGGAGGGTGATCTCCATCAAGAGATAACCAAATCTCCGGATCCCCCTTTCAAATTCCGTCTCCGGCGGCCTGAGTTTGAGCCGCTCCGAGACCTTGCCGAACTCGGTCCCTTTGCCGGTCAAGACCACCACCACCCTGGCGGTGCCGCTCACCACATGGGTCCCCATGAAGAGGGAGTTCGATCGCTGGCTGAGGGGGGTGTCTGGAGGCAGGACGGCAGCGGCCTTTTCCACCGGAAAGGTTTCGCCGGTCAATGCCGCCTCATCCACGAAGAGATCCTTGGATTCCAGGATCAGGCAGTCTCCGGGGATGACATCCCCCGCATTGAAAAGAAGGATATCCCCGGGCACAATCTCCTCGCTCGGGATCTCCTGGGCCTTGCGATCGCGGAGGGTCTCGGCCTTGGTTTGCACGATGGCGAGCAGCTTCTTCACGGCATCCGCCGCCCCCTTCTCCTGCCAGAATCCGAGAAGACCACTGATGAGAATGATGGCCAGGATAATGAGGGCATCGGCCTGATCGTGAAGAAACAAGGAGAGGCCAGCGGCAAAAAGGAGGATGAGGATGATGGGGCTCTGGAATTGAGCCACCAGGAGCGCTCCTGCATCCGATCGTTTCCTGGGTCTCAGGAGGTTAGGCCCAAACTGCGCGAGGCGGCTTCGGACTTCATCGCTGGTCAAGCCCAGAGGTGATGTCTCAAGCTGCAAAAGCAGTTCTGGAGCAGGGATGCTCCAAAAGGCGCCCGCATGTGGGCCCATACACGATTGCTCCTCTATTCCTTTTCCTTGATCGAGGCGTCGCCTTCCATGCGCCCCGGATGCTCCCTCGATCAGCGCACCACCGTCTGGACATAGCCAGTGTTGCCGCTGCGGTGGTCGAGGGCCAGCAAGGTGATTCGTTGGCGGGGCGGCAGGGAGCGAACCAGGTTAGCGAAGCCATCCGGACCCTCGAAGGCCTGGCCGTCCAGCTGCAAGAGGATATCGCCCACCTCCAGGCCCGCCTCCCCCAAGGGGCCTCGGGGATCCAGCCATCCGATCGCCACCCCCTGCTGGGAATCCAGCCCAAATTTCTCAACCTCTCTGGCCGTCAGCGGACGGATAGCGACCCCCAGGCGATCTTTGAGGGCGGAGGCCAACATCTTGGTCGCCTCTTGGGGGTTTCCAATCTTCACCGCAATCTCCTGCGGTTTGCCCTCGCGGACGACGGTCAGCTTCACCTCCTGGCCCATCGGGGTAGTGGCGATCTCATTCTGGAAGGTGCTGGCATCGGGGACCTCCTTCCCCTGATAGGCAATAACCACATCTCCCCTCTTCAGCCCGGCCTTCTCTGCCGGCCCTCCCTTGATCACATCGGCGATCAGGGCGCCCCTGGCGGTCTCCAGATGGAAGGACTTGGCCAGCTCCGGGGTGAGGTTCTGAGCGCTGATACCCAACCAGCCGCGATCCACCTTGCCATGGGCAATCAAGGCCTTGGCGATGTGGAGGGCCATGTTGGACGGGATGGCGAACCCGATGCCTTCAGATCCCCCGGAGGCAGAGGCGATGGCGGCGTTCATCCCAATCACCTCCCCCTGCAGGTTCAACAAGGGACCGCCGCTGTTGCCCGGGTTGATGGCGGCGTCCGTCTGCAGAAAATCCTGATAGGTCGAGGGATCCATGATCCCCCGCCGGTGCTTGGCGCTGATGATCCCCTGAGTGACGGTCTGGTCCAGGCCGCGAGGATGGCCGATGGCTACCACCCATTCCCCCACCTCCACCTTGTCCGAATCTCCGAAGGTGACATGGGGGAGGGACTCCTTAGCCGAGATTTGGATCACCGCCAGGTCGGTCTTGGGGTCGGTCCCCACCAATTTGGCGCGGTATTGTTTGCCACTGTCTAACAATACCTGGATCTCAGTCGCTCCCCCCACCACATGGTTGTTGGTGAGGATATGACCCTGGGAGTCCATGATCATCCCCGATCCCAGTCCTTTCATCTCCCGCTTGAACTTCTTGGGCGTCTGGGGGAGGTCAAAAAAGAACCGAAAGAAGGGGTCATTCTCGAAGGGGGACGAGGGGACAGTCACCTCTTGACGGGCCGTCACCTCGATGTGCACCACCGCCGGGATATTCTGTTTGGCCACCTGCACAATGGCAGTTTTCAGATCGACAGACGCCTTGGGGGCCTCGGCCGCCTGGGGCGCAGAGGAGTGGGACCACCAGACGATCCCCGTAAATAAAACGCCGAACGCCAGGGCCAATAAGAGACAACTTCTGCAGGAAAGACGCTTCCGCATAACCCTTCCTCCTTATTTTCTCGCAAATCTTAGAAACCACGACCGAACCGATGTCTTCTGCGTTGCACTTCCCTGAGGGCATCCCAACTCAATGGGGAAATGAGAGGGTCATAGCTTAAGACAGAGGAGCGGAGTTGTCAATCTCTAAGGCCAAAAGGAGCCCCGGCCTTCTTCGCGTGGGTCAGGAAAAATAGCTTTGACATCCTCCCCGATTTCCATTATATAAAGGGGCAACCCGAACTATCCTCTCTAAAAACCTTGGTTCATGAGGGATGGTCGATAGGGTATTGTTAGAAATGACAATGCCTCCCGTGCTTGGAAAGGGTGCTGAGATGGCAAAAAGAAACAAGAGAGCCAGTGCCTGATCCAATGCGGCGCTGGCTTTTTTGCTTTTGAGGATCTCATCGGCCCGCAGCCTGGGAACTAACTCACCACATGATGCAGTAGAGGAGGCTCAGATGAATGGGATCAAAGTCAGAGGCCTTATTTTATTGATTCTTGCCTTCTTATTGACTCTTGCTTTTCCCGCCCTGGCCCAGGAGAGGCTGAAGCTGGCGACCACCACCAGTACCGAGA